>ENA-UOIY01000481-UOIY01000481.1-human-gut-metagenome-genome-assembly--contig:-P114-NODE-481-length-65379-cov-11.765630_pt1 | contig 65379 bp, 64 predicted proteins | sample MGYA00242335_ERZ723882 | MGnify/ENA metagenome assembly ERZ723882 | reverse complement strand
GCAAGGGGCGCTGCCCCTTGACCCCGCCATTGCGAGATTTGGGCTTGAAGAGCTGCGCAGCCTGCGGAATCGGGTGCCTGCTATTTTTTGTATCTAAACGACTTGACTATCTCCTATCTTCGCTGTCGCTTTGCCTGCGATTTGTTACTCTTTAGCAATCTCCGTCTACTTTGGATTTTGGCAGACTTGTTGGTGCCTGCCAGGGCGGCATTGCTTCGCTCGCCGCATCTCTAATAGGAAAAACGACCGTGTCAGCGGTCGTTTTTATATGAATAAGTCATCGTATGGTTTTCCGAGGGCTTGGTGCAGGGCTTTCATTTCGTCAGGATAAATGTGGCGTTGACCGACTTCAATTTTAGCGAGGGCGCTTCGCGTCAGGTCGCAGCCGAGCACTTGGAGCTTGGCGGAGAGCTGTTCCTGTGTCAAGTGATTGTCTTTTCTGATTTTCGCAAGATGTGCGCCGAGACGCTTTGAGTATTCGTAGTCCAAGCCCAACACCTCCTGCACTGATTTAGCACATTTCGGTATTGAGTTTATCCGCAAAGTTCGTTATAATTGCACTATATCAGTGCAAAATAAAATTTTTGTTGCGGAAAGGAAAAGACGATGGAAAACTATCAGAAGATGTACTTGACCCTGTTCAACGCCATCACCGACGCACTTGCTCAGATCGAAAAGCAAAATTACGGCGACGCAAAATCCGCACTCATCGCCGCCCAGCAAAAAGCAGAAGAAATGTATATCACAGCACAGAACTGAAATAGAAGCAGCCCTGAGCGGCGAGCGAAGCAATGCCGCGCCGTCAGAAGAGCGGGGAGGATAATCCAAAAAGGAGGGGCAAGGCCCCTCCCTTTTGGTCGTTAGGGGGTGCAGGGGGCGAAATCGAAACGCCCCCTGCCTTTCTCTTGGGAGTTCCAAAGGGGGAGATTCTCTTTTGAAAGAGAATCTCCCCCTTTGTCCCGTGCAGCGCCGCTGACGCTGCCATCCTTATTGATGCTTATAAACGCGGCGGTTGTCGAGCGCGAAGACACGCTGGCTGAATTCGCCCGCTTTGAGCGGCGCGAGCACCTCGCGGTAGATCTCCATGCGGCTGTCGATCTGGTCGACGAGCGACAAAAGCTCTGCCTCCGCGCACTGGGGCAGCACCGCCGCGCCGAATTCCGGTTGGCCGTGATGCGAGAGAATCAGGTGCTCCAAAAGCGTCGCCTTTTCCTCGGGCAGGTCGAGCTCGGCGGCAATCGCCGCGACCTCCTGCGCGCCCATGACGAGGTGACCGAGCAGCTGGCCCTTCGTCGAATAGTCCGTCACAAGGCCAAGCTCGGAGAATGTGAACTCCTGCTCCTTGGCGAAGTCGTGCAGCAGCGTGCCGGTGAGGAGCAGGCTGCGGTTCACAGTGTCCGCATACTGCGCGGACAGAAAATCGGCAAGGCGCAGCATGTTGAGCGTGTGCATCAGAAGGCCGGACAAAAAGCCGTGGTGAACGCTCTTGGCGGCGGGAATGGTGCGGAACGCTGCCTCGTGGCGGCGGAGCATTTCCTCGCACACGGCACGGTAGTCTGCGTCCTCGATGGTCGAAACGAGTGCCTTGACCTCGTCATAGCCGGCCTCGCGGTCGATGGGCGCGACGCTCACGAGCTTCGAGACGTCGACGCAGTCATTGTCTTCGGCGAGGCGCAGCTTGTCGACTGTGAGCTGGGGCATGCCGCGGTAGTCCGATACGCTCCCACGCACCTTGAGCACCTTGCCTACGTCGCGCTCGCCGACAGGGCCGCTGTAATCCCAGACCTTTGCTTCGATCGTGCCGCTCGTGTCGGCGAGCACTGCGCTCAAAAACGGCTTGCCGCTGGCTGTCACCTTGGCAAAGGCGGCCTTGAGCAGATAAAAGCCTTCCACGTCCATACCGCGCTGCATCTGCGCGATGGAAAGACCAACTTCCATGATAAAAACCTCTTTCTGCCCGCGCGCAGCGGACGAATCTTTCTTCTTTCGTTAACGAACAGCATTATAGCATGCCTGCGCGGAAAGTGCACGGAAAATTTAGTGTGCGGCCTTTTCCCTCTGCGCACGCTCGAGCCAGTCCTTTCCCTCGGTGAAGCGCGCGACGAGGAACGTGACCACGTAGTCGCCTGCGGCGTTGATCATCGTCGCGGGCGGGTCGACAAGGTTGCCGATCGTCACGGCGATGGGATAGGCGATGGCCATCTGCGCGGGGAAGAAAAGAGAGCAGATGATGTACTCGCCGATGTAGCCGCCGCCGGGAATACCGCTCATCGCGACCGAGCTGAACACGGCGACAAGCAGGATCTTGACGATGAGCCCCGCGCCCTCAAACGGGATGCCGAACACGCCGAAGAGGAACGCGATCTTCAGCACGCAGCTGAAGCACGAGCCGTCCATGTGCATCGTCGCGCCCAGCGGCAGGACGAGGTCGGAGATGTCACGCGGCACGCCGCTGTCTTCCGCGGCCTCTAAATTTGTCGGGATCGTCGCGACGGACGAGCAGGTGCCGAGCGCCGTGACCGCGGGGCGCAGGATGTGCCGCCGCATGACGCGCATGCCCTCCTTTCCGCCGCCGAGATAGGCGTAGAGCGGAAACGCGACGAGCGCGTAGACAAAGCAGAGCGGATAGTAGACGAGCATCGCGCGGCCATAGGCCGCGGTGATCTGCGCACCGTAGGTCGCGACGAGTGAGGCGAAAAAACCGAAAAACGCGACGGGCGCGTAGTAGGAGATGAGCGAGACGACCTTCAAAAGGCAGTTCGTCATGTCCTGCAGGACTTTTGCCGTCAGGCAGTCCGCGCCGCCGCTCAGATTGACGCCAAAGCCGATGAGAAGCGAAAACACGATGAGCGGCAGCATCGCGCGGCGGGACAGCAGCGCCGCGAAATCCTCGACCGTGAAGAAGTTGACGAGCAGCTGTGCGACGCTCGCCTGTTCATCGACCGTGCCCGCCGCCGCGTCCGCCCACGGCTCGAGGACCGGGGGATAGAGGCGCATCGCAAAGAGCATGATGACTGCGGCGATAAGGCCCGTGACGATGAAGACCAAAAGCGTCGTGCCCATGATCCTCCCCGCGCGCTTCGGGCTTTTCATGCAGGCGATGGAGCTACTCAGCGAGCAGAACACGAGCGGCACGACGATGCAGAACATCAGGTTAATGAAGATCGTGCCGAGCGGGGCGAGACACGTCGCCCCCGGCCACAGCGCGCCCAGCACGCATCCGAGTACGATGGCGAGCAGCATCGCGCTCAGAAAGCCGTAGGTGCGGAAAAAGGAACGAGACATAGAATTCCTCCCTTAAAAATTGCGTTCAACACAATATAGCGGGAGAACTTGGACGATATGCGAACTCAAAAAAGGACACATCCGTACGGATGTGTCCTTTTTTTGAGTTATTCAAGCTCGAATGCGCCGGTGTAGAGTTGGTAATAGGTTCCTTTTTCCGCGATCAGCTTTTCGTGGCTGCCGCGTTCGATGATGCGGCCGTGGTCGAGGACCATGATGACATCGGAATTCTTGACAGTCGACAGGCGGTGCGCGATGACGAACACCGTGCGGCCCTCCATCAGCTTATCCATACCGCGCTGGACGATGGCCTCGGTGCGCGTGTCGATGGACGATGTCGCCTCGTCGAGGATCATGACCGGCGGGTCGGCGACCGCCGCGCGGGCGATGGAGATGAGCTGGCGCTGACCCTGCGAGAGGTTTGCGCCGTTGTTGGCGAGCTCCGTCGCGTAGCCCTGCGGAAGGCGCGTAATGAAATCGTCCGCGCCGGCGAGCTTTGCCGCGGCGATGCACTCTTCATCCGTTGCGTTGAGTTTACCATAACGGATGTTGTCCATCACCGTGCCGGTGAAGAGGTTGACGTCCTGCAAAACGATGCCCAAGCTGCGGCGCAGGTCGGCCTTTTTGATCTTGCTGACGTCGATGCCGTCGTAGAGGATCTGACCGTCGGCAATGTCGTAAAAGCGGTTGATGAGGTTCGTGATGGTCGTCTTGCCTGCGCCCGTCGCGCCGACAAAGGCGACCTTCTGACCGGGCTCCGCGTAGACGGAGACGTCGTGCAAGACCTCTTTGTTCGGCTCGTAGCCGAAGTCCACGTCGATGAGGCGCACGTCGCCGCGCAGCTCGCGGTAAGAGGCCTTGCCGATGTCGTTCGGATTCTTCCACGCCCAGTGGCCGGTGTGATGGTCGCTCTCGGTGATCGTGCCGTCGGGGGCGATGTTCGCGTCGACGAGCGTGACGAAGCCGTCGTCTGTCTCAGCCTTTTCATCGATGAGGGAGAACACGCGCTGCGCGCCTGCGCCCGCCATGACGATGGAATTGATCTGCTGGGAGAGCTGGTTGATGTTGCCCGTGAACTGCTTGGTCATGTTGAGGAACGGGACGAGAATGGAGATATCCAGCGCCTTGCCGGAAAGGCTCAGGTTCGGAACGCCGATAAGCAGCAGCACGCCGCCCACGAGCGCCAGAGCCACATAGAGGAAGTTGCCGATGTTGCCGATGATGGGGCCGAGCACGCTGGCATAGGCGTGGGCGCGGTAGCTGTCTTCAAAGAGGGCGTCGTTGATCTTGTCGAACTCCTCGATGGAGCGCTGCTCGTGGCAGAAGACCTTGACGACCTTCTGGCCGGTCATCGTCTCCTGAATATAGCCCTCGGTTTTGGCGACGGCCTGCTGCTGGCGCAGGAAGAATTTGGCGCTGCCGCCGCCGACACGCTTGGTGACAACGGTCATCAGGATGATGCCGAGTATCGAAATGAGCGTCAGCCAGACGCTGAAGTAGAGCATGATGGCGAACACGCCTAGCACGATCGCGCCGGACTGGATGAAGGCGGGGATGGCCTCGGACACGAGCTGGCGCAGCGTGTCGATATCGTTGGTGTAGAAGCTCATGATATCGCCGTGCTGGTGGGTGTCGAAGTAGCGGATGGGAAGATCCTGCATGCCGCCGAACATCTCCTGACGGAGCTTGTCGAGAAAGCCCTGCGTCATATAGGCCATGAGCTGCTTGTAGACCAGGATCGCGATGATCGAGAGCACATAGAGCGAGATGAGCAGCGACAGGATGGGGATGAGCTCTGCTTTGGCGGAGACCCAATCGCGCGAGACGTACCACTTTTCGATGACCTGAATGACATTCTGCACGAAAAGCGACGGGATCGACGTGACGATGGCCGAGAACAGGATGCACGCGAACGTGACGGGCGCGAGTACGGGGTAGTAGGAAAAGAGCTTTTTCACCGTGCGCTTAAGCATGGCGAGGTTCGCCGCACCGTCGTTTGGGCGGCGGGAATTCTTGGGATCACGCTTCATCCTGCTCACCTCCGTTCGTCTGGGATTCGTAGACCTCGCGGTAAATTTCGCTCGAAGCGAGGAGCTGATCGTGCGTGCCCATGTCCGCAATATGGCCGTTGTCCATCACGAGAATGAGGTCGGCGTCCTGCACGGACGCGACGCGCTGGGCGATGATGATCTTCGTCGTCTCGGGGATATAGGTGCGGAAGCCCTCACGGATCAGCGCGTCGGTGCGCGTGTCGACCGCGGAGGTCGAGTCGTCGAGGATCAGAATCTTCGGCTTTTTGAGAAGCGCCCGGGCGATGCAGAGACGCTGCTTCTGTCCGCCGGAGACGTTCGAGCCGCCCTGCTCGATATAGGTGTCATACCCGTCGGGGAAGGAGCGGACGAATTCGTCCGCCTGCGCGAGCCTGCACGCCTCGATCATCTCGTCGTCGGTGGCGTTTTCGTTGCCCCAGCGCAGGTTGTCCTTGATCGTGCCGGAAAACAGCACGTTCTTTTGCAGCACGACACTGACCGCACCGCGCAGGACCTCGAGGTCGTATTCGCGCACATCTCTGCCGCCGACCTTGACGCAGCCCTCGCTCACATCGTAAAGGCGCGGGATGAGCTGCACGAGGGTCGACTTGCTCGAGCCCGTACCGCCGAGGATGCCGACGGTCATGCCCGAGTCGATGTGCAGGTTGATGTCCTGCAGCGCGAATTTCTTCGCCTGTGCGGAGTACTTGAAGCTGACGTTTTCAAAGTCGATGGAGCCGTCCTTCACGTCCATCGCGGGAGAGGCAGGATCGGTGAGCGCGGGCTCTTCCTCGAGTACCTCGCAGATACGGACGAAGGACTCATACGACATCGTCATCATCACGTAGATCATCGAGATCATCATCAGCGACATTAAGATCTGCATGCCGTAGGTCAGCATGGCCGAGAGCTGGCCAACGTCGATGGTCGTGCCGCCGTTCGTGATGATGATCCGCGAGCCGACAAATAGCACGAAGATCATGTTGAAGTATACGCAGAACTGCATCAGCGGCGCGTTGAGCGCGACGACGCGCTCGGCGAAGGTGAAGTCCTTGGCGATATCGTGCGAGGCCGCGGCGAACTTCTGCTTTTCATACCCTTCGCGGGCAAAGCCCTTGACCACGCGCATCGCGCGCACATTTTCCTCGACCGATTCATTGAGCTTATCGTACTTGCGGAACACCGCGCGGAACGCGGGCATTGCCTTACGTGCGATCAGAAGAAGTCCGATTACCAGCACGGGAATGATAATGAGGAATGTCGTCGCCAGCGCGCCGCCCATGATATAGGCCATGATGACGGCGAAGAGGAACATCAGCGGTGCGCGTACCGCGATGCGGATGCACATCATAAAGGACATCTGCACATTGTTGATATCGGTCGTCATGCGCGTGACGAGCGAGGCGGAGGAGAATTTGTCGATATTTTCAAACGCGAAGCTCTGCACGCGGGTGAAAACATCGTGGCGGACGTTTTTGGCAAAGCCGGCGCTCGCGCGCGAGCCGTAAAGCCCGCCGAGCGCGCCGCAGCCGAGCGACACGAGCGACATCAGGATGAGCCCAAGGCCCACGCGCACAACGCCGCTGAGTTCCGCGCCGCCCTTGATCTCATTGACGAGGTTGGCGGTGAAAAACGGGATCAGCACTTCAATCGCGACCTCGCCGACCATGCACAAGAGCGTCAGGATCGTGGGCTTTTTATACTCGCGGATGCAGCCCATGAAGCGATGGATCATATTCATCGGCAGTGGCCTCCTTTCTTAGTTTGTGGGGGACAGTCGGGCAGCTTGCCCTGCTCGATCATGCGCTTGCGTTTGGCCTCAAAGGTGTCGTGGATGGTGCGAAGCGCCGTGCAGAAGGTCTCGCGCTCTTCGCCTTCGAGCTGGTCGAAAAACGCGCGGAACTCCGCCGCATCCTTCTCTAAAAAGCTCGCCACGTATTCGTCGGCCTTCTCAGTCGCCCGCAGGCGGATGACGCGGCGGTCGTCGGGGTCGCTCAGCCGCTCGGCAAAGCCGCCCTCGACCAGCTTGTCGACGAGCTTGCTCATCTGCTGCTTGGGCATGCGGGCAAAGTTTGCAAGCTCTGTCATCGTCATCGTGCGGCCGCTGCGGCGCATCGACTGGATGCAGTAGTACATGTCAAGGCTGACGCCGTCGTTCAGCATGCGCTTGAACGGACGGGCAAACCAGTAGTGCCACGCGGGGATCGTGTCGAGCAGCAGCTCCTGGATCTCGTTGGTCTGCATGTGGTTCTCCTTTCTTGAAAATGCTTAGATAGTCAACTTGAATTGACTATCACTTTGAATTGACAGTGCTTAGGATACAACAATTAAAAACGAATTGCAAGAGGAAAATGCGCAAAAAGGGCGCAAAAAAACGGCAGCCTTTCACTGCCGCTTTAGGAAAATATGAATGAGGAATGCCGCGCGATAAGTCTGTAAGAGGTCGGTTTGGCGCCCTCAGCGATAAGTTTGTAATAAGAGGGTGGTTTGGATCCCTCAGGAGGTGAAAAGGGGAACGAGACAGTGCTCGTCTTGCCATCTACGGTGCTTTCGACCGTGAGGATCTGCGCAGACGCGTCCAGATGGCTGACGGCGCATGCGTCCGCGCTTTCGACGCGGATGGTTTTGTCGCCGTTGCGGCAATAATGCTCCGTGAAGTGCATTTCCTTGCCGCAGGTAAAAGCGGTGTAGCTGACTTCCGTACAGGCGTCCGCCGCAAAAACGGGGACGAGCAGCGCAAGCGAAAGGACCAGTGACAACAACAGGGAAGGGAGCCGTTTCATGGTATCGTCCTCCTATGCTGATTTTTGATCGCTGACGGGAATGCTTACATCAACAGCATGGCATAAAGACATGGGGATGGCAAGAAAAATTTGAATTCCACAAAAAATTCGGCACTTTGACAAAAATGAAGGCCAAAAATGAGCCAGAGTCACGAGCAAGGCCCGCGCCGGAAAGGACGGCGCGGGCCTTCTGTTATTGCTTGAGTTTTACATTGTTTCTGATCGTGCGCTCACTTCTGGGGCGGTTCGTCAGGCGTTGCAGCACGGCGCTGATCTGCCCCTCGGCGGCTTCGACCTCGGCGTGGAACGCGCGGGCGGAGACGCGCAGCGCCCCGTGGCCGAGGATGATGACCTGCTCGGGGCCGTCGGACGTCGCCACGCGCACGCGGCGTTCGCGGCGCAGCTCGTAGGTCGCGCGCTCGATGTAGGTGTCGGCAGTCTCAGCCTCTTTCGTGTAGACGACCTTGACGCCGTGCACCGTCTGCACGCTGCCGGGGTTGCCTTTGACCTTGTAGGCGTCGAACACGACGATGACGCGGCACTTGCGAAAGCCCTGATAGTTGGCGAGAATGTCGATCAGCGCGCCGCGCGCCGCGGCGATATCCTGCGCGGCAAGCCGATGGAGCTCGTCCCACGCGAAGATGATGTTGTAGCCGTCGACGAGCAGATATTCCGTGTCCTCTGAGTGGATCGTGACGTCATAGTGATCGGCGAGCGAGGTGCGCGCGGGCTTTTTGCTCGGTTCGAACGCGCGGCGCTCGACCTTGCCGTATGTGCGCTCGAAAATGTCCTGCAATTCCTTGTCCTCGGCATATGCGCCGCCTGCGCCGACGCCGCGTCGGGGGAGCGGCGCGGGCGCTTCTTCGACGGCCTCTTCACCAAGGCGGATGCCGCTGTCGCAGTGAACATGCGCGGGAACTTCATTCCACGGGACCGTGATGCTGCCGCCGTGGTCGCAGAAGACGGAGGACGCGGGATTATCCGTGTCGCGCTCGGCGTCGTAGCCAAGGGACGCGACGATCTCGTCCTGGTTTTGGCAGGCCTCATACCCGCGCACGGTGCAGGAGAGCTGTCCGCGGCCGCGGGTGTAGGCCGCGACGTCGGCAAAGTAGTCGCGCAGCGTGCGCACCGGCGCATAGCCCGTGAGTACGGCGTTTTCCCCCTCGTTCTGCGGCGGTTCGACGGTGCCGCCCATGTTCTGGAGGTCGGTCATCGCGCGGCCGACGCACTCGGCGGGCACCTCGAGACGGAAGTCGTAATACGGCTCGAGCAGCACATTTTCCGCCTGCATCAAGCCCTGCCGCACGGCACGGTACGTCGCTTGACGGAAGTCGCCGCCCTCGGTGTGCTTCAAATGCGCGCGGCCCGCGACAAGTGTGAACTTCACATCCGTCAACGGTGAGCCGGTCAGCACGCCCGCGTGCTCGCGCTCTAAAAGATGGGTGAAAATCAGCCGCTGCCAGTTGAGGTCGAGCGCGTCCGTCGGCACGTTTGACGCAAGCTGGATGCCCGCCCCGCGCGGAAGCGGCTCTATTAGAAGCTGTACTTCCGCATAGTGGCGCAGGGGCTCGAAATGTCCCATGCCGAGGACGGGGGCGGCAATCGTCTCGCGATAGACGATGCTGCCCTCGCCGAAGGTCACGTCGAGGCCGAAGCGGTCGAGGATGCGGCGGCGCAGAATTTCGAGCTGAATTTTGCCCATGAGCTGCACGTGGATCTGCCCGTAGCGCTCGTCCCAGACGATGCGCAGCATCGGGTCCTCTTCTTCAAGCTCGCGGAGCTTTATAAGCGCGCTGTGCGCGTCCGCGCCGTCGGGTAGGATGAGCTGATAGGTCAAAACCGGCTGCAAAAGCGGGGCGGACGCCTCCGCCTCCGCGCCGAGGCCGAGACCAACATAGCTGTGGCTGAGGCCCGTGACGGCGACGACGCTGCCCGCGCCCGCCTCTTCAAGCGCGCGGAATTTGACGCCGGAGTAAAGCCGCAGCTGATCGGCCTTTTCATTGTAGTCCTGATTCTGCGCGCGATAGGTGAGAGATGCCTTCACGCGCAGCGCGCCGCCTGTGACCTTGAGCCACGTGAGCCGCGCGCCCTGCGCGTCGCGCGAGATCTTGAAGACCTTTGCGCCGAATTCCTTCGGATAGACCGGCTCGCGCGTGAAGCACGCGAGCGCGGTGAGAAAGTCCTCCACGCCGTCCAGCTTGAGCGCCGAACCGAAAAAGCAGGGGAAGACCTTGCGGTTTTTGACCATCTCAGCAATCAGAGCGTCGTCGATTTTTCCACGCTCCAAAAGCTGCTCGAGCGCCGCCTCGTCGCAGAGGGCGAGCGCTTCGTCGCGCGTTTCCTGCGATGCGGAGAAATCGACGCATTCCGCGCTCAGTGTCGCCGTGAGCTGGCGCAGAAGCGCGTCCTTGTCCGCGCCCGCCAAGTCCATCTTGTTGATGAAAAGAAACGTCGGCACCTCGTAGCGCGTGAGCAGGCGCCAGAGCGTTCGCGTGTGGCTCTGCACGCCGTCGCTGCCGCTGATGACGAGCACTGCGTAGTCGAGCACCGACAGCGTGCGCTCCATCTCGGCGGAGAAATCGACGTGGCCCGGCGTGTCAAGCAGCGTGAACTCCTTATCGCCCGCAAACAGCATTGCCTGCTTGGAAAAGATCGTGATGCCGCGCTCGCGCTCGAGCTCGTCGGTGTCGAGGAAGGCGTCGCCGTGGTCGACGCGGCCGAGCTTCCGCAGTGCGCCGGAGGCGTATAAAAGCCCCTCGGACAGGGTCGTTTTTCCCGAGTCGACGTGGGCGAGAATGCCGAGCGTGACCTTCTGCATGGCGCACCTCCTTTGTGAAGAGCTGATTTAAAACTAAAAATGTTAGACCAAAGTGCCGGAATACCAAAACGAGCGCATCGCGGAGCGATGCGCTCTGAAATTTGTGGAATGGTGCGGGCATGGGGACTTGAACCCCAACGCCTTGCGGCACGAGAACCTAAATCTCGCATGTCTGCCAATTTCATCATGCCCGCATATATTTTACTATATCATATCTCTTTCACGGCGGCAAGGAGAAAATTCATTGCAATGCGCGCCTGCGAGATTTATAATGAAGCAGCGCGCGATATATGACCGCGCAGCACCGATCATGGGAGGACTCCGCCGTGCAGAACGCTTATCCTGATTATTACCCGCTCTTCCGCTGCATCGCCGGCCGCTGCCGACACAACTGCTGCATCGGCTGGGAGATCGACGTGGACGGGGATTCCCTTGCCGCCTACGACCGGATCGGCGGCGAGATGGGCGAGCGCCTGCATAAATGTATCGACCGCAGCGGCGAGATGCCGCACTTTATTCTCGGCGAGCACGAACGCTGCCCGTTTTTGAACGGCAAAAACCTCTGCGATCTCATTTTATACGGCGGGGAGGGTATGCTCTGCCAGATCTGCACCGACCACCCGCGCTACCGCAGCTTTTTTTCGGAGCGCACAGAGATCGGCGTTGGCCTCTGCTGCGAGGAGGCCGCGCGCCTCATTTTGACCAAGCCGGAGAAGACAACGCTCGTCGTGACGGGCGAAGGGGAGCTCGACGAAGAGGAAACGGCGCTGCTCACGCTGCGCGACCATCTTTTCGCCATCGCACAGAACCGCGAGGAACCGATCAATCAGCGGATGGAACAAATTTTGTCGGCCTGCGGTGCGCACGTGCCGGACGTCCCGCTCGTACATTGGGCAGAGTTTTATCTCTCGCTCGAGCGCATGGACGAGGCGTGGACAGGCATTTTGGAATCGCTGCGCGAGCACGCAGATGAGTTGCCGCTCGACGATTTTGCCACGCACATGAAAGGACGCGAGACGGAGTATGAGCAGCTGCTCATCTACTTCCTCTATCGTCACGTGCCGACGGCGCTCGACGACGGGGACGTGAGCAGCAAGGCGGCGTTCGCCGTGCTGTCTGCCCGGCTGCTTTTTGCACTCGGTGCGCTTCACCTTTTGCTGCACGGCGAGTTCACGGTGGAGGATCAGATCGAGCTCTGCCGGCTGTACAGCGCGGAAGTCGAGTATTCCGACGATAATATGGACGCGCTCTTCGACGCGCTGCTATAACGAAAATGCCGCCCGGTTCGACACGGGGCGGCATTTTTTACGCTTTTTGGTTGATTCTTATGTAAACCTGTGGTATCATGGAAAAACATTATAGAGAGTGGGCGTTTTCGCCCGATCCCGGTAAAAGGAGAGAACGAGATGAAGCAGAACATGAGAAAGAGAACGCCGCTGGCCGTGCTTCTGGCGCTGTGCCTTGCCATGCAGCTCTGCGTGCCCGCCGCGATGGCGAGCAATCGGCTGATGCGCGCGGGCGACGCGGCCATTGCGCAGATCGAAGAGGAAGAGGGCTTCCGCGCGGAGAAGTATTCCTCCGGCGGCAAGTGGTACATCGGTTACGGCACGGAGTGCGATGCCGAGGACTATCCCGAGGGCATCACGCGTGAGGAGGCGGAGCTTCTTCTGATGAGCAAGGTCGAGGCGTATGAGGCCAAGCTCAACGACTTTTTTGACCGCTACGACGTCACGCCCACGCAGGGGCAGTTCGACGCGCTGATCTGCTTCAGCTACAATTTCGGCACCGGTTGGATGAGCGGCACGAGCGACTTGGTCAAGATCGCCCGCGGCGAAAAGGACGCGACGCGCCTTGAAGTGGCGCATGCGTTCGGCGAATGGTGCCATTCCGGCGGACAGGCCCAGGCGGGCCTTGCCGACCGCCGCCTGCAGGAGGCTGCCATTTATTTAGATGACGACACCCGCGCGGCGGAGGACGAGTTTGCGTATCTCATCATCAATATGGAGAGCGGCGCGTCCTATGAGACAGACTTCGCCGTCTACGAGATCGGCAAGGCCTATGGCTCATTCCCGAAAGCGGAAAAGCTCGGCTACAGCTTTGCCGGCTTCCGGACGAGCGACGGCAAGACCATCACGGAAAACAGCATCGTGAACGGCAACGCGGTCGTCACGGCGCAGTGGACGGCGACGAGCTACACCGGCAAGACCTATACCGACGTCAACAAGTCCGACTGGTTCTATAACTATGTCATGGAGCTGAGCGAGCAGGGCATCGTCGGCGGCAACGGCGACGGCACGTTTGCCCCCAACCGTCCCACGAGCACGGGCGAAATGCTCAAGCTCGTGCTGCTCTCGACCGGCCACAAGGAGCAGAAGCCCAGCACGGCGCACTGGGCAAGCGGCTACGCGACCTACGCCTATTCCATGGGCTTTGCCGCGCAGAATTACAGCGACAGCCAGCTCAACAACGGCATCAGCCGCCTCGATGTGGCGCGCTTTGCGGCCAAGGCGCTGGGCTACGGCGCGTCCAACACGGCCTCTCCCTTTGCCGACGTGAACGATGGCTATGTGACGGCGCTCTATGAAGCGGGTGTGTTCATCGGCACGAAGGTCGGCGACCTGACGTATTTCTACCCCAACAGCAGCATCACGCGCGCGGAGGTGGCGACGATCGTTTACCGCATCTATCAGCTCAGCTCGCTCGACCAGAAGCAGAAGATCTACTACAAGGACTATACGCTCGACGTGCTCGAGGGTGTGCCGACGAACACCTATAATCAGTCTGCGTTCGTCAAGAACGGCAGCATCATGACCTACAACGATCCCAGCGTGCGCACGCGCGTCGGTATCGACGTGTCGCAGTATCAGGGCGATGTGGACTGGAACGCGGTCGCGCGCACTGATGTGGACTTTGTCATCGCGCGCGTGGGCGGCCGCGGCTACACTGTGGGCGCGATCTATGACGACACGAAGTTTGACGAGTATGCCGACGGCGCGGCGAGAGCGGGCCTTCAGGTGGGCGCTTACTTCTTCTCGCAGGCTGTGAGCGTGGCAGAGGCGCAGGAGGAGGCCTATCACGTGCTCGACAAGCTGCGCGGCCATGAGATCACGGGTCCCGTCGTCTTCGACTGGGAGGTCATCGGCAAGAGGGAGGCGCGCACCTACGGCATCGAGACCGGCGTGCTCTGCGCTGCGGCAAACGCCTTCTGCAAGATCATCAAGGACGCGGGCTACGACCCAATGATCTACATCACCGACTACGCGGGCTACGTCAAGTATGACCTCAGCGAGGTCATGGATTATCCGCTGTGGTACGCGCGCTACGATGTGGACGCGCCCTCGTTCTACTACGATTTTGCCATGTGGCAGTATTCATCCAAGGGCAGCGTGGACGGCATCAAGGGCAACGTCGATATGGACATCTGGTTCATCAAGTAAAGAAGCAAAAGAAAAGGCGATGGCCGTGCGGCCATCGCCTTTTTCGTTGCGATTTTTCTTAGAGCTCGATCAGCTCATACTCTCTCGAACCGAAGCCGAGCTCGGCGGCGGCCTCCACGGTGTGGACGCCGTTGCGGCTCTCGATGCGCTCAACAAGGTGGTCGCGGCCCGGATCGTCGGACGCGTAGACAAGGTCGAGGCACGCCTGGTCGATGGCGATGGGGTCAAGGGAGGCGAGAATGCCGATATCTTTCATACACGGGTCCTCCGCCACGGCGCAGCAGTCGCAGTCGACGGACATGTTCTTCATCACGTTGATGTAGACGATCTTGCCGTCGAAAAGCTTGACGACGGACTCCGCCGCGTCGGCCATGGACTCAAGGAAGGCATTCTGCTCGGTCGTCCACATCTCTTCGGGCTTGCCCGCGCCGTGGATATTCGCCTTGCCTGCGCTGGACGCGCATCCGATGGAGAGCTGTTTGAGCGCGCCGCCGAAGCCGCCCATCGGGTGGCCCTTGAAGTGGGAAAGAACGAGCATGGAATCATAATTTTTGATATCCTTGCCGACCAGATTCTTCTGGATGCGCTTGCCGTTTGGGATGGGGAGCTCAAGATCGGGACCCTCGGCGTCAAGAATGTCGACATCGAAGAGCTTGCTCCAGCCGTGTTTGATCATCGTGCGGCGGTGGGCGTCGGTCGTGTTGCGCTCGCCGGGATAGGCGGTGTTGCACTCAACGATGGTGCCGTGTACGGTCTCGACCATCGGCTGCCAGAATTCGGGCGTCAGAAAGTTCTGGTTGCCCGGTTCGCCGGAGTGCACCTTGACGGCGACCTTACCGGGCAGCTCGAGACCCACGGCCTTGTAGAGCTCCACGACCTTTTCCGGCGTGATCTGCTTGGATAAATAAACCTTTGCTTTCATATTCTGATCCTCCTGAGGCGGATAGTTTACTGCTTGGGGCACATCTAATGCGAAGCGTCCCTATAAAAACAGCATAAAGCAAAAGTGCGCCGGATGCAAATGAAAAAAATGAATGGACACGTTTTTCGGCTGAATTCCCGCGCGGAGGTGTATATTTCTGAGGCGTTTGCAGAGGAAATACTTGATTTTGATGCGGGGAGATACTATAATTATTTTCTAATTGTGATATGACTGTTTCTGATAGATTGCGAGGATTAGCTATGGACAAAGCAAAAAAGAACACCGTCATCCATGCGGCGGCTGACCGCATGGCGGCGAACTACAAGAGCTCTCAGATCCCCATGTACGGCGATGCGCTGCGCATGCCCAACCGTAATGCGGTCATCGAGATCATCCGCGACTGTCAGAAGCTCATTTTCCCTGTTTACTACGGCGACCGCGACCTCTTAAAGCTGCCGCCGGAGCAATACAGCGCGCTTTTGATGGAGCACATCCACGAAAAGCTGACGCGCCAGATCACGCTGACGATGCCGGAGTGCGACGAGAACTGCGAAGTGGCCTATGCGATCAGCACGGCATTCATCGAGCGCATCCCGGCCATTCAGAAGTTGCTGCTCAAGGACCTGTCGGCGAACTTTGAGGGCGATCCTGCGGCTTACAGCAAGGAGGAGGTCCTGCTCTCGTACCCCGGCATGTTCGCCATCTTCATCTACCGCATCGCACACGAGCTGTATGAGAACAAGGTCGCGATGATTCCGCGCATGATGTCGGAATACGCGCACTCGCAGACCGGTATCGACATCAACCCCGGCGCGAAGATCGGCGAATACTTCTTCATCGACCACGGCACGGGCGTCGTCGTCGGCGAGACGACGATCATCGGCGACAACGTCAAGCTCTATCAGGGCGCGACGCTCGGCGCGCTCTCGCCCGCGGGTATGGCGACGAACCCGAATGTGCGCCGCCACCCGAAGGTCGGCAACAACGTCGTCATCTACGCAAACTCCACGCTGCTCGGCGGTGCGACGGAGATCGGCGACAATGTCGTCGTCGGCGGCAATGCGTTTCTGACCTCGTCGGTCGCGCCCAACACGGTCGTGAGCGTCAAAAATCCGGAGATGACGTTCCGCGGCAAGCACCACAGGGGATGATCCTGACGGAGGGGGCGCGCGTCCGCCTGCGGATGATGCGGCGGGAGGACGCGGACGAATTATACGCCCTGCTCTCGGATGAAGCGGTGATGCGCTGGCTGGAGCCGCCGTTTAACCGCGCGCAGGCCGAGCGCTTTTTGGAGCAGGCGGGACTTTCCGAGCCGCCGCTCATCTATGCCGCGGAGAATATGGCGGGAGAATTTCTCGGCTACGCCATCTACCACGACTATGACGAGTACAGCCGGGAGCTCGGCTGGGTGCTCAAGCCTGCCTTTTGGCACAAGGGCTATGCGGACGAAATGACGGACCTTCTGGCCGCGCTTGCGCGGCGGGAGGGAAAGAATGCCGTGATCGAATGTGTCCCCGAACAGACGGCGAGCGCGCACATCGCGCGCAGGCACGGCTTTTCGTATGAGGGCCGCGCGGACAGCTGTGACGTTTACCGCCTGCGCTGTGAAAAATAAGAAAGACGGCGCTTACCAAGCTGGGAAGCGCCCTCTTTGTGCTGCTGTTTTGCTTTGCGCCGATGGATCGTGGATGGAAAGCGGCAGAAGAGCGCACAAAAGCCGGCGGGGAGGAGGACCTGCCGGCTTTTGTGCTACATTGAGAAAAAGAGAAAAAAGAATGGTGACAAATTAAAATATGCTTTACAGCAGCATGACGTCCGCATCCTCGCAGGTCTTGCGCGTGGCTTCGTCCCACAGGGAGACCTGTACCTCGCCGATGTGCGCGGTGCCGATGAGCAGCATGCACAGGCGGCTCTGGCCGATGCCGCCGCCCATGGTCAGGGGCAACTCGCCATTCAGCAGCATCTTGTGGAAGGGGAGCGCGCGGCGGTTGTCGCAGCCGGCGATCGTCAGCTGGGAGTCGAGGGACTTGGGGTCGACGCGGATACCCATGGAAGAGATCTCGAACGCATGGCCGAGCACTTCGTTCCAGTAGAGGATATCGCCGTTGAGTTCCCAATCGTCATAGTCGGGGGCGCGGCCGTCGTGCTTGATGCCGGACTTTAAGATCTTGCCGATCTGCATCAGGAAGACGACGCCCTTCTTCTTGCAGATCTCATCCTCGCGCTGCTTGGGTGTCAGGTCGGGATAGAGGTCTTCGAGCTCCTGCGTGGTGATGAAGAAGACCTCACTGGGGAGCTTGGTGTGCAGGGAGGGGAAAGCGACATTCAGCGCGCTGCTCGTCTCGCTGACGGCGGAGACGATATCGCGCACGGTGCGCTTGAGATAGGCAACGTTGCGGTCGTCCGCGGAGATGACCTTTTCCCAGTCCCACTGGTCCACGTAGACGGAGTGGAGGTTGTCGACCTCTTCGTCGCGGCGGATGGCGTTCATGTCGGTGAACAGGCCCTTGCCGACCTTGAAGTCGTAGCGCTTGAGCGCAAGACGCTTCCACTTGGCCAGCGAATGAACGACCTGGGCATTGGTGCCGACGTCGGGAATGTCAAAGGAGACGGGACGCTCGACGCCGTTGAGGTTGTCGTTCAGACCAGAATTTTCATCCACGAACAGCGGAGCAGAAACCCGGCGGAGATTGAGGGCATTGCTCAGATTGACCTGAAAATTGCTCTTGATGAATTCGATGGCGCGCTGCATTTCATAGACAGACAGCGGGGTGTGGTAGTCCTGCGGAATAAAGACTTTGCTCATACCGGTTTCACTCCTTAAGAAAAAGTATGCGCTAATTATAATCAGGCATATTAGGAAATTCAATAGTGAAATTTTAAGTAGTTGAGCTTGCAAAATGAGAAATTTTTGTCGACATGGTCAGCAATATGGAAAAACTTAATCCTTTTGCCCGTTGCAATCTGAAAGCACGCGTGATAGACTGCATAATGAGATAAAATGCAGATAGGAGGCTCTTTTGTGAGAACACTCTTGAAAGGCGCGGACATTCTGCTGCGCAAGGAAAACGGATATGAAACGCTGCACGGCGCCTATCTCGGCGTCGATGAGGCGAAGATCGACTATATCGGTGAGGAAAAACCCGAAAAGGCCTATGACCTTGAAAAGGACATGAGCGGCAGGCTCCTTGCCCCGGGACTCATCAACTGCCACAGCCATATCGCCATGACGCTGATGCGCGGCCTCGGCAGCGGACTGCCTTTGCAGGACTGGCTCTTCAAGGCCATTTTCCCGATCGAGGACAAGCTCGTGCGCGAGGATATCGCCGCAGCGAGCCGCTTTGCCCTGATCGAGATGATCGCGGGCGGCACGACGAGCTTTTCCGATATGTACTTTTTCCCCGAGGAGACCGTCTGGGCGGTCGAAGAGGCGGGGATCAAGGCGAACCTGAACCGCTGTGTGCAGTGCTTTGACGAAAACCAGACCGTGGAGCAGAACACGCAGATCCCCGAATCGCTCGCGCTTTTTGAAAAGTACCACGGCGCGGCGGACGGGCGCATTCACATTGACTTTTCCATCCACGCGGAGTATACCTGCAAGAGCCATATCGTCAAGGTGTACAGCGACCTCTGCCGCGAAAAGGGCGGGCACATGCACATCCACCTCGCCGAGACCGCGCGCGAGCAGCGCGAGTGCATCGAGCGCTACGGCAAAACGCCGACGGAGTGGTTCGAATCGCTCGGCACGTTCGATTCGCCCACGGCGGCGGCGCACTGCGTCGCCGTGACGGAGCGCGACATGGACATTCTGAAAGCCCACGGCGTCAGCGTCATCCACAACCCGACGTCGAACTTAAAGCTCGGCAGCGGCTTTGCCCCCATCCGCCAGATGATGGACAAGGGCATCAACGTGACGCTCGGCACCGACGGCACGGCCAGCAACAACAATTTAAATATGTTCGAGGAGATGCACCTCGCTGAGATCATGCACGACGGCTATCACAACGACCCGACGTTGATCTCCACGCAGGAGGTGCTCGATATGGCGACGGTCAACGGCGCAAAATTGCAGGGCCGCGACGACACCGGCGTGCTGGCTGTCGGTAAAAAGGCTGACATCATTGCCATTGATCTGAGCAAGCCCCACCTTTACCCCAATTTCGACACGCCCGCGCTTTTGACCTGTTCGGCACAGGCGGGCGACGTGTGCATGACGATGGTGGACGGCAAGATCCTGTACGAAAACGGTGAATTTAAGACGCTGGACGAGAACAAGGTGCGCGCCGACATGGAGTGTGCCGTCGAGCGCCTTTATAGAAAGTGAGAGAAAAGAAACATGGAGAGAGCGGATAAAGACCTCGCCTTTTTGCTGCGCTACGAGAATGTCGCGTGGTTTGAAGACGGCGAGGTGCGCATCTTAGACCGGCGCATTTACCCCGCAAAGGTCGAATTTGTCACCTGCCGTACACATCAGGAAGTCGCGCGGGCCATCACCGACATGGTGACGCAGAGCGCGGGCCCCTACACGGCGGCGCCGATGGGCATGGCGCTCGCGGCGTGGGAATGCCGCGGCAAATCGGCGGACGAGCAGATGGAATACCTCAAGAAAGCGGCTTACACCATTTCCCACGCGCGCCCCACGACGCAAAAGCGCATGACGCTTCTGTGCGACATCTGCCTGAAAGAGGCCGAGCGCGCGCTTTCAGCGGGGGAGAATGTGGCCGAGGCCATCAAGAATAAGACCATCGAGCTCAACAACGTGCGCTATAACAGAATGGCGAAGATCGGCTCGTACTTAGTCGATATGTTCCCCGACAACGGAACAGTGATGACGCACTGCTTCGCCGAGACCATCGTCGGCACGATGCTTCGTGAGTGCCACAGCCGCGGCAAAAACATCCGGCTGTTCTGCCCCGAAACGCGCCCGTATTTTCAGGGCGCGCGCCTGACGGCGTCCGTCTGCCACGACATGGGCTTTGACGTGACGGTCATCTCCGACAATATGCCGGCGTTCGTCATGCAGAACGAAAAGGTCGACGTTTTCACCACCGCGGCGGACGCCATCTGCTGCGACGGCCACGTCGTCAATAAGGTCGGCACGTTCCAGAACGCCATCGTCGCCAAGTACATGGGCATCCCGTACTTCGTCACCGGCGCGCCCGATCAGGGACACGAGACGGTGGAAAGCATTCACATCGAAATGCGCGACCCGAATTTCACGCTCCAAGCCATGGGCGTGCGCACGGCGATGGAGGGCGTGAAGGGCTACTATCCCGCCTTCGATATCACGCCGCCGCATCTCGTCTCGGGCGTCGTGACCGACCTTGGTATTTATTCTCCCTACGATCTGCACCGCTATTTTACGGACGGCAGCATCGGCAAGGACAATCTGGTGATCTAAATGGAACAAAATCTGGACATTCTTCGTCAGGAGATCGTGGACAAATCGCTTGAGGCGTTCCACGAGGGCCTGTTTTCCGGCACGAGCGGCAACATGAGCTGCCGCGTCGCGCCCGACGAAATGCTCATCACGCCGACGTCCGTGCGCTATGATGTACTGCGCGCACAGGACATCGTGCGCATGAAGCTCGACGGCACGGTGCTGGAGGGTGAATTGCAGCCCTCGAGCGAGTGGCGCATGCACGCAGCGGTCTACAAGGCGTATGGCGAGACGAACGCCGTTTTCCACACGCACTCACCCTATGCCACGGCGTTTGCCGTCGTGCGGAAGAGCATCCCCGCGGTGTTGATCGAATCGTGCATCTTTTTGGGCGGCGACATCCGCTGCGCGGCCTATGCCGCGCCGGGGACCGAGAGTGTCGGCACGAACGCCATCCCCGCGCTCAGGGACCGCGGCGGCTGCACGCTTGCCAATCACGGCGTGCTCGCCGTGGGGAAGGACCTTGCGCAGGCATATCTGCGCGCGGAATACATCGAAGATGTCGCCAAGGTCTACACCTTTTCCAAGGTCCTCGGCACGCCGGTGGAGCTTGCCTCTCTTTAACGAGAAAAACAGTGCGGAGAATGCACAAGGAGAACACAAATGAAAAGCATACTGAAAAGAAACCGCGTTCTGGCCGTCATTGCGCTGATCGGCCTGCTCGCTTCGCTCGTGCCGCTTATTTCGCGTGTGCAGGCGGAGGAGAGCAACAAGTATTACGACATCGTCCTCGACTACAACAGCATGCGCTCGATGGCGCGCCAATCCTCGCAGTCAGAGGACGAGTGGCTCGATCTCTTCAAGTCGCTCGGCGTCGACAAGGTCGCGCTCAGCGAGGCGAGCGCCCTCAACCTGCACGATAACGCGGCCATCCCCGTCCACGCGATGACCGTGAAAAAGGCGGCGGAGAGCTACGGATGGGAAGATCAGTACCCCGCCGAGGTCGCGCAATGGCTGCGTGAGAGCACCGATGTGAGCGACGCGATCATCTGGACGGAGACCGCCGCGAGCTATGAGTGGATCCTGAACGCTTTCGAGGCCCGTTTTGAGGACTTTGAGGCCAAGACGTATCTGGAGGGCGAGCACGGCTTCATCTTCATCCAGCAGCAGAAAAACGGCATGAAGGGCGAAAAGCTGCTCGACCTGCGCCTCGGCATCTGGCCGGACACGGTGGAGCTGTTTGAGCGCCACGGCTATCAGATCATCCCGCGCTCTGTGACGGAAAAGAATATGAACGGCACGAAATTTGCCGAGGCCTATATCGAAGTGCTCAAGCACTTCAACGCGCCGTACTTTATGAACAACGGCGACGAGCTCGTCGGCTATGAGGATGACGAGAGCCTGGAGCTTCTGACGCAGTATCTCAACGAGAGCGGCGCGAGCGTCGCCATGATGGAGCAGAACGACCAGAGCCAGAACCTTGTCTGGCCCGGCGTTGAAGAACTGCTCGACAACACGGGCTATCGCGGTGTGCGCGTTTTCAACGAGTGGGCCTACATCCAGAACCGCTATCAGTACTGCGGCTACGAAGGCCCCGAGGAGATCACGAACACGTTCTTTAGAGCCATCGCCGAGCGTAATTGCAAGATCATCTTCCTCAAGATGATCTTAGAGCCGGATACCGATGTCAGCTGGGACGCTGACGAGAAGGAGTGGGTCTACATCACCGACCCTGCCGACTATGAGCAGATGCTCACGGACCTCGACGCGCGTTTGGAGCCCCTCGGCTACACGCACGCGACCGTGCCCGCGATGGAGCTGAAAGCGCCGTCCATGGTGCTCAAGGTATTGCAGGGCATCGGCACGGCGGCGCTCATCGTGATCCTGCTTGATCTATTCTTCTTTATCGGCAAGCGCTGGCGCACGATCCTGTTTGCCGTCGGCGCGCTCGGCCTTGCCGGCCTTGCGGTGCTGAGACCCTCGATGTTCCGCCTGATCCTCTCGATGTCCGGCGGCATTGTGATGCCGTCGCTCGCGGCGGTCGGCCTGTGCCGCGTGCTGCTGGAAAAGAGACGCAGCGAGCCGCAGATCAAGTTCGGCAAGCTGCTTGGCTTTACGCTCGGCACAGCCATCGTGACCATTCTGACGGCGTTCTGCGGGTCGCTGCTCGCGTCGTCTGCGCTCTCGCAGCTCTCGTATATCCTCGAGATCGACCTGTACCGCGGCGTCAAGCTCATGCAGCTCATCCCCATCGCACTTTTCATGCTTGCCTACCTTCTGGTCTACGCCTATGAGGAGACCGGCGCGCGCGAGGCCGTCCTTGCCCACGCGGGACAGCGCGGGGAGAAAAACCGCGTCAAGCGCTTCAACGCCTATTTCGGCGAGCTGATGCAGACTCCGATGAAACTCGGCTGGTTCCTTGCGATCGTCGTCATCGCGGTGGCGGCGGTGTTCATGCTGCTGGTGTTCGCCTACTATATGTACCGCACCGGCAACTCGACCACGACGTCGGCAAGGGAGCTTGCGTTCCGCAACTTCCTGGAAAATACGCTTATCGCCCGCCCGCGCACGAAGGAAATGATCGTCGGCTGGCCGATGCTGATGCTCTTTATCTGGTCGCTGCGCCGCAGAATGAAGTTCCTGCCGATGATCTTCGGTACGGGCATGACCATCGGCCTTGTCAGCGTGGTCAACACGTTCCTGCACATCCGCACGCCGTTTTTGCTGAGCCTGCTGCGCACCGGCTGGGGCATCCTCTTCGGACTTCTCATCGGCACAGCCGTGGTCATTGTGGCGGAGCTCTTTTACCGCCTTGTGCGCAGGATCTGCGGGGTGACGAATGGTTAACATTCTGATCTCGGGCTATTACGGCTTCGACAATATCGGCGACGAGTCCATCCTGCGCACGCTCGTCTCGTCGCTGCGCGAGCACATTCCCGACTGCTCGCTCACAGTGCTCTCGCACAATCCCACCTCCACGCGCGAAAAATACGGCGTCGAGGCGGTGGACCGCATGTCGCCGATGGCGATTTTGCGCGCGGTGAAAAAGTGCGACATGCTCATTTCCGGCGGCGGCAGCCTTTTGCAGGATGTGACGAGCAGCAAGAGCTTACACTATTACCTCTCCATCATCCGCTGCGCGGAATTCTTCCATAAAAAGGTCTTCATCTATTCCCAGGGCATCGGCCCCATCGACCGCCCCGGCAACCGCCGCGCCGCGGCGGCGGCGCTCAAGCGGGCGGACGGTATCGTCGTGCGCGACGAGCGGTCTGCGGCGCTTTTGGAGGAAATCGGCATCGCGCGCGACAAGGTCGTCATCACGGCGGACCCCGTCATCCGCATGAAAAAGCCCGATGGCGATGTCGGCGCGGAGATCCTGCGAAAGGCAGGTGTCTCGCTGGATGGCCGTCTAACTGTCGGCTGGGCCATCCGTGAGCGGGACACAGACAGCCGCTTTGTCAAAGAGCTTTTGCGCTCCATCCAGATGATGAAGGACAAGTACAACGCGCAGTCTGTACTCATCCCATTCCACTATGAAGAGGACGGCGAGGTCTGCCGCCATATCGCGGCGCAGCTGCCCGATGACACGGCGGTGTGCCTGAATGAAAAGTACCTCTCCGAGGATATGCTCTCCATCATCGGCAACATGGACCTGCTCGTCGGCGTGCGCCTGCATTCGCTCATCTATGCCGCCATCATGGGCGTGCCGCTCATCGGCATTTCGTATGACCCCAAGTGCACGGCGTTTTTGAATTCCGTGGGGCTCGACAAGCTGAGCACGAAGGAGAACTTCACGGCGGAGCTCTTCCTGCCTGAGGCCGAGCGTGTGCTCGAAACGGGCAAGGAGCAGGTGCAGTGCGTCGAAGCGCATATGGTCAAGCTTTCGCGCAAGCTCGACACGAACGAGAAAATGATCTGCGCGATCATGGAGAAATCGAGGAAACATACCATGCAAGACCCTCAAAACAATACGGAAAAGAAGGATAAATCGGGCGTCCGCACGGCGGGCGCGATCAGCTTCGTCTTTCTGCTGACGCTGTTCGCCAAGCTCCTCGGCGTGGTGCGCGAGATGATGCAGGCCAACATCTTCGGCACCGGCATCGACGCGGACCTCTACACCGCGTCGTATAACTCGACGCTCTATCTCTTTACGACGATGTGCTACGCGCTGTGCATCGCGGCGGTGCCGATCCTAACGAAGGAATTTGCTGCCGACCGCAAGCGCGGCGAGAAAGCGGCCAACAACCTGTTGACCATCACGCTGCTCGGCTCGCTCGCGGCGGTCGTTTTGTGGCAGATCTTTGCCTCGACGCCGCTTGTCGGCACGATCTGGGACCTTGACGCGGCCGAGCTGCCGCGCCTTGCAAGCTACATCCGCATCATGGCCTGCGCGCTGCCGGTCGTGGCGGCGGCGTATCTGAACGTCGCCATCTTCCAGGCGACCGACCACTATGAATTGCAGGGCAGCATGAGCATCCCGTACAACGCATTCCTTGCGATCTTCCTTGTGACGCTGGGCGCAAAGTGGGGCATCAAGGGCGTCGTCATCGCGAGCTCGTGCGCGTGGCTCTTACAGCTTGCCATGAGCATCCCGTATGCGAAAAAGGAACATTATGTCTACCGGCCGATGCTCGACCGCAAGGCGGACTACGTCGGCACCTACTTTAAGACCGCGCTCGTCACGGTGCTGACGACATCGATCTTCCTGTTCTGCTATCTCATCGACACGGCGACCGCCACGGCGCTCAACGACAGCGCCGTCAGCGCATTCTACTACGCCGACAAGCTCTTCACCCCGCTCACGACGAGCGTGCTCTACAGCATCAGCGCGGTCATGTTCCCGCGCTTCAACCGCGAGTTCACGAAGGAGGACTCGAAGGGGTACCTCGGCTACATCTGGAACGTGACGGAAAATACACTGCTTTTCATCCTGCCGGTCTGCGCGATGATGTGCGCGTTCGGCACGGATATCATTCGCGTCATCTTTGAAAGCGGCAGCTTCACCGCTGAGTCGACCGGGATGACGGGCAGCATCTTCGCCCGCTACGCGCTCGGCATGAGCGCCTTCGCCGTGCTCGACCTTTTGAACAAGGCCTACTACGCGATGAAAAAGACGCTGGTGCCGCTGCTCATCAACCTCGGCGTTCTGGTGCTGAATATCATTTTGAACCGCGTGTTCTATACCGACACCGGCGTCGCGCTGGCAACTTCGCTTGCGCTGACGATCGGCGCGATCGCGATGACGATCCAGCTCTTCCACGGCACGAAGATCGTGCGCCTGGTGCCGCTCCTCAAGGGCCTTGCCGCCACGGCAGCGATGGCGGTCGTCCTCTACGGCGGGCGTTCGCTTCTTGTCGCGGCGGATGACAGCAAGCTGATGCTCGTCGTCAAGTGCGGCCTGACGGGCGTTGTAGGGTGCGTTATTTACGTGCTGGTCAGCATGATCTTGAAGCAGAATATCATTGCTGATACGATTAAGAAGTTCAAAAAGTGATACTTTTTGGGATTTATCCCCACACCGTGTGGGGACGCGGCAAAGGGGGCCATTCTCTCACGTGAGAGAATGGCCCCCTTAAACCCCCAAGAGAACGCGAGGGGAGTTCCCCTCGCCCCCCGACATTGGCAGTTTGTAGCTTGAATGACTGCACGCGCTGCGCAATGTAAGTGCGGTGTACATGGCTTCGCCATGAATCTTCTGCGAATCGATACCAGTCTCAACCGCGCCTTACTGTCGTGAGGCGCGAGTGACGTTTGTCTGGCGGCAGACTGCCTGCGAAATGCGGCTTTGCTGCGCTCGCCGCATTGATGAGACTGGCGGTAGACGGAAATAGGCTGCACTTCTACGAGACTGGCAGAGCGGCAGCGGGTAGTAGGAGCAGAGACAAATCGTATAGCAACACTAACCGCGGCAACGCCGCGCGCAGGTATTCCCATTCCGGAGGTATAAGTGTCATTCAAGCCTCGGACTGCCAATCAAAGCCTTTCTCTTGGGGTTTCAAAGGGGCCATTCTCTTTTGCAAAAGAGAATGGCCCCTTTGTCCCGCTTCCCTGCGCGGCGCAGGGGAACAAAGTACAGCGCTGCCGCGCTGTGATATGTTACCCTTGACGTTTTTTGAAGGTTAAGTAACCTTCAAGCATCAGGCTCGCTGCGACGGCGTCGACGGTTTTCTTGCGCTCCTTGGCGCGCTTGCCATTATTCAACAGAATATTGTGCGCGTCGACGGTCGTGCGGCGCTCATCCCAGAGCGTGACGGGGAGCGACGTGGCCTCGCGCAGCATCTCGGCAAAGCCCTCGGCCTTTTCTGCGCGGGGGCCGCGCGTGCCGTCCATATTGAGCGGGTGGCCGAGCACGAGCTCTGTGACCTCGTGCTCGGAGATGAGCGGCAGCAGCTTTTCGATGACCGCTTCGGGCCGGTACGCGGTGATAACGGTCGAAAATCCAGTGAGCGTCAGCGTGCGATCGGAGATCGCGACGCCGGTGTGCGCGTCGCCGTAGTCGATGGCCATGATTTTCATAAAATTGCCTCCTGAGCGTTTCTTTTGACTGCCAGCATACAGGATTTTCACCCAAAAAGCAAGCGCGGGGCAGGGAAGTGGCGTGCGGAAACGGAAAAATCGCGTCAAGAGAGGCAGCGGAAGAGAAAAAACAGGGGAAAGAGCGCAAAATCTGCGCGATTTTCTGCAAAAACGTGCAAAAAGTGCTTGACGGCTGGACATGACATGTGGTATCATCTTACTTACCTGTGAAAGAGGGCTTTCTTTTTGCGCGCTTTTGCTTCTCGGCACGCAAGGGAAAAGCACCCCTCAAATTTGAGAGCAGGGAGGCAATCGCCAGCTTCGTGCCGCTTTTGGCAAACGGAGTTGAGTAAATAAGGAGGTGCCGTTAGATGCGCATTAAGATCACGCTCAGATGCAACGAGTGCAAGCAGAGAAACTACAACACGATGAAGAACAAGAAGAACACCCCGGACAAGCTTGAGCTGAACAAGTACTGCCCCTTCTGCAAGAAGCACACCGTCCACACCGAGACCAAGTAATTAGGAAAGGCTGTTGAAACATGGCAGAAGAAAAGAAGAAAAAGGACCGCAGCAAGTGGTTCCGTGAAATGAGAAGCGAACTGAAAAAGGTCGTATGGCCCACCGCATCCACCACTGCGAAGAACACCGGCACTGTGCTGCTGTGCTCCCTCGCCGTCGGCGCCTGCATCTGGATCTTCGACTACGTGGCCGTTTCCGCAGTGCACCTGCTGATCGGTCTCGCGGGCTGACAGGAGAGCAGTCATGGCTGATAATGCTAAGTGGTATGTCGCGCATACTTACTCCGGCTATGAAAACGCAGTCAAGACGGCCATCGAGAAGTTCGTCGCCAACCGCCATCTGGAGGATATGATCCTCGACATCCAGATCCCGCTGGAGACCGTCACGGAAGTGACCGACTCGGGCGAGACGAAGGAAGTCGAACGCAAGGTCTTCCCGGGCTACGTGCTCGTCAAGATGATCATGACGGACGACACCTGGCATCTGATCCGCAACATTCGCGGCGTGACCGGCTTTGTCGGCACGGCGAACAATGAACCCATTCCTCTGACGGAAGAGGAAGTCCTGGCGCTCGGCATGGAACGGCGAGAGATCGTCGTGCGCTACAATGTCGGCGATCAGGTCAAGATCACCGACGGCCCGCTTTCGTCCTTCCTCGGCACGGTCGAAGAGATCGACGCAGAGAAGAACAAGGTGTGCGTGGTCGTGTCCATGTTCGGACGCGAAACGCCGGTCGAGCTGGAGCTCGATCAGGTCGAGGTCGTAGAACCGTAATCACCGCTAAAAGCGATGAGCCGCGTATGCGGCAAACGTGGGAGAGACGTTCAGTCTCGCCAAGGGCGGCCGGAATCGCCGGTCGTTACCACATTCAATATTAAGGAGGTGCCTCTCATGGCACAGAAGATCACCGGTTACGTTAAGCTGCAGATCCCTGCAGGCAAAGCAACTCCCGCACCCCCCGTTGGCCCCGCGCTCGGTCAGCACGGCGTCAACATCGCTGCGTTCACCAAGGAATTCAACGAGCGCACCAAGAACGACATGGGCCTCATCATCCCCGTTGTCATCACGGTGTATGCCGACCGTTCCTTCTCCTTCGTCACCAAGACTCCTCCCGCTGCCGTCCTCATCAAGAAGGAATGCAACATCGAGTCTGGCTCCGGCGTCCCCAACAAGACCAAGGTCGCTACCATTTCCAAGGCCTCTGTCCAGAAGATCGCTGAGATGAAGATGCGTGACCTCAACGCGAGCACTCTCGAGTCCGCGATGAGCATGATCGCCGGTACCGCACGCTCCATGGGCGTTGTCGTCGAAGAATAAGGAGGGTGTGAACAATGTTTAGAGGTAAAAAGTATCAGGATGCTGCAAAGCAGATCGAAAAGAACACTCAGTATGACGCCGCAGAGGGCTTCGGCCTGATCTGCAAGACCGCTTCCGCGAAGTTCGACGAGACCGTCGAGCTGCACGTCAAGCTGGGCGTCGACTCCCGTCACGCTGACCAGCAGGTCCGCGGCGCCATCGTCCTCCCCAACGGCACCGGCAAGAACGTCCGCGTTCTCGTCTTCGCTAAGGGCGACAAGGCTGAGGCTGCCAAGGCTGCCGGCGCTGACTATGTCGGCGAGATGGACCTCGTCGAGAAGATCCAGAAGGAAAACTGGTTCGACTTCGACGTCGTCGTCGCTTCCCCTGACATGATGGGTGTTGTCGGCCGTCTCGGTAAGGTGCTCGGTCCTAAGGGCCTGATGCCGTCCCCGAAGGCCGGTACCGTCACTCCCGATGTCGCCAAGGCTGTTCAGGAGTCCAAGGCCGGTAAGGTCGAGTATCGTCTCGACAAGACCAACATCATCCACTGCCCCATCGGTAAGGTTTCCTTCGGCCCCGAGAAGCTCGCTGAGAACTTCAACGCTCTCATGGGTGCTATCATCAAGGCCAAGCCCGCCGCTTCCAAGGGCCAGTATATCAAGTCCTGCGTCGCCGCCTCCACCATGGGCCCCGGCGTCAAGATGAACACCGCAAAGATCTAAGAAAACTTAAAGAGGGGGACGCTGTCCCCCCTTTAGATTCCCCTCACCAGTTTGCGAACTGGTGTCGCCGCGCGATCGCGGCTGAGCCGCGGTATTTTTCTGACGCGCATGTCGTCAGAAAAATCAAATTGGATTATTTTTGACGCGCATGTCGTCAGAAAAATGATTTGCGCTGTGCGCGGCGCAAATATGGGGTATTTTGCGGAAAAAACGATATTTGGGGTTGACAATGCTGCCAACTCTGGATATACTATTAGAGCGTTCCAAAGACAGCAGGTGAGATTCGTCTCGTAAGTCCTGCCGAGGATGGCAAACATTTATTGATTGCTTTACCGTCCTCATGTCCTGCATGAGGACGGTTTCCTTTTTAGAACGCCTCTTTCCCCTGGCACGCGAGGCGTGCCGCAAAATCCAATGGAGGTGAACTCAAGAAATGCCTAACGCAAAAGTTCTGTCTGAAAAGCAGGCGATCGTGGCCTCTCTGACCGAGAAGCTGCAGGGCGCGGCTGCTGGCGTTATCGTTGACTACAAGGGCATCACCGTCGCGGAAGACACCGAGCTCCGCGCTGAGTGCCGTAAGAACGATGTCGAGTATGCAGTTGTCAAGAACACCCTGCTCCGCTTTGCTTTCAACAACGTCGGCCTCAATGAGCTCGATGATCAGCTGAACGGTACCACGTCTCTTGCCATCGCTGCCGATCCCGTCGCCCCCGCGCGCGTGATCGCCGACTTTGCCAAGAAGCTCAACGGTAAGTTCGAGATCAAGGGCGGCTTCATGGACGGCAAGGTCGTCGACATGGCCACCGTCAATGCTCTGGCCGCAATCCCCGCACTGCCCGTCCTGCAGGCACAGGTGCTTGGCACCATGCTGGCTCCCATTTCGGGCCTGGCTTGCGTCCTCAAGCAGATCGCCGAGAAGAACGGTGCTCCCGCCGAGGAAGCTTCCGCAGAGTAATCGTCTGCACCCAACTCAAAAACTAAAACAAATATCTTAAAATTGGAGGATCATTACAATGAGCGAGAAAGTTACCGCTATGATCGAAGAAATCAAGGGCCTTACCGTCCTGGAGCTCTCTGAGCTCGTCCACGCTCTCGAGGAAGAGTTCGGCGTTTCCGCCGCTGCTATGGCTGCTCCCGCTGCCGGCGGTGCTGCCCCCGCTGCCGAGGAGAAGACCGAGTTCGACGTCGTCCTCGCCGGTTTCGACGCTGCTGCCAAGATCAAGGTCATCAAGGCTGTCCGCGAGATCGCTGGCCTGGGTCTGGCCGAGGCCAAGGCTTTCGTCGAGTCCGCTCCGAAGGCTCTGAAGGAGGGCGTGTCCAAGGAGGATGCCGAGAACTTCAAGAAGCAGCTCGAAGAGGCTGGCGCGAAGGTCGAGATCAAGTAATCTCACCCTACTGCGAGGTTCAAAAAGCCCGTGTCTCACGACACGGGCTTTTTCTTTTTGACTGTCTTATGGAATAGAACATCTGTTGACATAATATATGCGCGTGTACGTCAAAAGGACGTGCGCACCGTGGGCTCGGACGGGGCAACGATGTCGATGATCTGATTCTGCGTGTAAATGCCGTAGTGCTTCCACGATGCGGGAGCGTCCGTTCCATCGGGTATAAGATGGACATCAATGGCATGGGGAAGATAGTCGAGCAGCTTGGACCGTTCGAACGTGCAAAGATAGGTGCCGCTGTGGACTTCGTCTGCGTCAAATACGCAGTAGGATTCGTTGCGCACCTGATAGATCAGGTAATTTTCAAAGATGAGCTCGATCTTGGCGTTTTCATCGGGGCACAGCGGCGTACAGTGCGCGAGAATGTCGTCGAGGGCGGCATTTCCTGTGGACGGAGTCTGTGCATTTGGCTCCGCTTTAGCGCAGCAGATGGTGATGTGCAGCTCGTTTTCATCCTCCTCACACAGCGTCAGGAGAAACGGTGCACGGCGGCCGGCGTCCACAAGGCGGCCTGCTTCGGCGAATGTGGTGCAATGAGACATGGGAGTCACCTCGTTTTGTAAAGTATGGAAAATACTGCTCACCGTGTGACGGTCAGGCAGTAAAATGATAACCGGTTTGTCTCCTTGTTGTTCCAGAGGTCAGTTTCGCCGAGCTCGCGCAGATCGTCTACGACGAATTCATCGAATCGCACAGCGGCGCGGTGAACGACGGGACGCTCCTCGAACAAGTAGAAGCCGCCCTGCCAGACGTGCCAGAGCTCCACGCAGGGCGCGGATTTGAGGGCGGAGCCGATGTAGTCGATCAGCCGCCGCGCGCGGCCCTCGGTATAGTAGGCCCAGTCGAGGCAGACGGCAAAGGCTTTGTCGGTATAGAGAAAACTGTCTGGGTAAGTGCGCAGCGAGAAGTTGTCGTCTGCGCCGCCGTCGTCGATCGTACCGTCGTCCACATTGATGGCGAGGTAGTCGTACTCCGGCGGAGGAAAGACCCCCGGCAGCGGCGCGTCGGAAGCGAAAAAGATGCAGGCGCTCATCATGATCCTCCTGTAATGCCTCATTTTCCTTTTGGTACGGCGATCATATCATAAAAGATATGAACAAATCTACTGCGGTGCTGTTACGAGACCCTTGCGCCGCGGTGCGGGAAGAACGCGCGCCGGTGAGGAAAAGGCTGGAACAGCCATAATATAAACCGCTCGAGCGCTTGACTTTTTTGTGCAGCGGCATTAAAATGTATAAAACATAAGAGCAGGAATTTTCAGGCGTTGTGTATCCTGCGTAAAAAATCTGATGAGAGACAGGCTGATGCCCGCGTGAGCCGAGGAATGCTTACGCGGTTATTTTTTCGCCTGGATGGGAGAAAACATGAAGAACACCAAAAACTTTGCGAGCCGATGGGGCTTTATTCTGGCGTCCGTCGGTTCAGCGGTCGGCATGGCGAACGTCTGGGGCTTTCCTAATAAGCTTGGCAGCAACGGCGGCGGGGCATTTTTGCTCATTTATCTGCTGTTTATTTTCATCTTCAGCTATGTGGGCCTGCCCGCGGAGTTCGCCATGGGCCGCCACGCGGCGACGGGCACACTCGGCGCGTATGAAAAGGCGTGGTCGACGCGCGGCAAGGGCGCAGGCAAGGCCGGAGGCCTTCTTGGCTGGCTGCCGCTCGCGGGCTCGCTGTGCATTGCGTTCGGCTACGCCGTCATCGTGACGTACATCTTAAAGGCACTGGTGGATTCTCTCGTCGGCACGCTGATGACGGCGGACACCGCGTCGTGGTTCGGCACGTTCTCCTCCACGCCGTATTCCGTCATTCCGTACCACATCATCGTGGTCGTGGGGACGCTGCTGACGCTCTATTTGGGCGCGCACAGCATCGAAAAAACCAACAAGATCATGATGCCGCTGTTTTTCGTCATCTTCCTGATCCTCGCGGTGCGTGTGGCGATGCTGCCGGGCGTAAGCGAGGGCTACCGCTTTATGTTCACCCCGCGCTGGGAAGCGCTCAAGGACCCGATGATCTGGATCTGGGCGATGGGACAGGCGTTCTTCTCCCTCTCCGTCACGGGCAGCGGCATGATCGTGTACGGCGCGTACCTCTCGAAGGACGAGGACGTCGTCGGCGTCGCGCAGCACACGGCGCTGTTTGACACGATCGCCGCCGTCGTTGCGGCGCTCGTCATCATCCCCGCATGCTTCTCCTACGGGCTGGACGTCGGCGCGGGTCCGAGCCTGCTGTTCGTTACGTTGCCGACCATTTTACAGGATATCCCGATGGGGCGGCTGTTCGCCACCATCCTCTACCTTGCGATGATCTTCGCGGGCGTGAGCTCGCTGCAGAACATGTTCGAGGCCGTGGCGGAATCGCTGCTGCACAAGTTCCCCAAGCTCAGCCGCACGGCGGTGCTGGCGATCCTGTGTGTGCTGTGCCTCGGCATCGGCATTTTCATGGAGCCCATCAGCAAGTGGGGCCCGTGGATGGACCTTGTTTCCATCTATATTATCCCCATCGGCGCGACGCTCGGCGCGATCTCGTGGTTCTACGTGATGAAAAAGGACGAGCTGCTCGCCGCCGTGAACACCGGCAGCAAGAAAGAGCGCGGTGCGCTGTGGTACAACGTGGGCCGCTTCGTCTACGTGCCGCTCGCGGTCATCCTGTGCTGCGTGGCGCTGTTCATGCACGTGGCGTTCTGAGTTCCCCCTGAACAAAAAAGGAAAACAATATGAAGGCGAGCAAGAAAATATGCATTGCGATTCTTTCGGTGCTGGCATTGACAGCGTGCGCTGTGGGGATCATCCGGAGCACGACCTTTCCGATGGACCCGGCGACGCTGCCGGACCATATCTGTGATTTTTACAATATCGGCAGGCCCCAGCCCCTCTCGCCGAGTATTCGGGTGTACGACAGTGTTGAACTCGAAAATACTGTGTGGTATCTCATGGAGATTGGCGAGGACATAGATCTGGGCTATGTCAAGCTGGAACGGAATTTCCTTGGCCGCTACAAGATTGTGAGCCTCGGCTACGGCGGCGGGAGCTTCCGTGACGGCGTTGTGCGCAGTGGGGAGAAAGCCTACTACCTCTTTGGCGGGCGCGATGTGACCGGCCGCATCGCAAAAATCACTATGACGCAGAACGGCGAGACCTGCACGATGGAAAATGCGGAGGGAAAGACGCATTTCCTGTTCTGCACAGAGCTTTCTCCACAACTCGGCGACTATGACTTCGACCGCAGCACGCTGCGGTTCTACGACAAAGACGGGAACGACATCACCGCGGAGTACAATTTAAACGGTGGTGGAGTCGCGTAAAATCGACATAAAAAAGGAAGTGCCTATCGTAAGGGTACTTCCTTTTTAAATAAACTTGTTGACAAATCAACATTAATGCGCTATGATAAACGAGCTTGTTGATTTGTCAACAAATAGGAAAAAGGAGAATTACCAATGGAGGAACGCTTTGAGACCTTTACCGTCCTGATCGCGCGTATCAGCCGCAGCATCAAGCGCATCAAGGCGGACGAAATGGCGGACTTCGAACTGAAAGGGCCGCATGTGTCCTGCCTCTACTACCTCTCCCAGCGAGACGGCATGACAGCCGCCGAGCTCTGCGAGCGCTGCGACGAGGACAAGGCGGCTATCTCCCGTTCGCTGGACGACCTTGAGAAAAACGGCTACATCACCTGTACGAGCGGCGCGGGCAAGCGCTACAAGAGTCCGCTGCGCCTGACAGAGCAGGGAAAGGCGGTTGGACGTGCGATCGGGGAGAAGATCACGCGCATCGTCGAGGCGGCATCCGAGGGATTGAGCGAGGCCGAGCGGCAGACGATGTACCGCGCGCTCGCGCTCGTGAGCGAGAATTTGGAACGGATTTATACCCATAAGAAGACCGCGGGCGACAGAGCCGCCCGCGACGAACAATAACGGAGGAAAAGCATGAGTGTTCAGATCATTGTGGATTCGACGGTCGACATGCCCGAGCGCATGAAGGGCCGCTTTCGCATCGTGCCGCTCACGGTGCACTTTGGCGCAGAGGAGTATATCGACGGTGTGACCATCGATAAGCACCGCTTTTATGAGCGGCTTGTCGAGAGCGACGAGCTGCCGACGACCAGTCAGGCGTCGCCCGCGGCATTTGACGCGATCTTCTCCGACATTGCGTCGGTGGGCGACAGCGCGGTCGTTGTGACGCTCGCGTCGAAGTTCTCCGGCACGTATCAGAGCGCGTGCATCGCCGCGGCGGAGTACGACAACATCTACGTTGTGGACAGCAAGAGCGCGGCTATCGGCTCTGGCATCCTCGCCGAGTACGCGCTCGAGTGCGCGGACAAGGGCATGGACGCGAAGACCATCGCCGAAACGCTGGAGAAAAAGCGCGACGAAATTTGCCTCATCGCGCTGCTCGACACGCTCGAATACCTCAAAAAGGGCGGGCGTATCTCGAAGACTGTCGCGTTTGCGGGCGGACTTCTCAACATCAAGCCGGTCATCACCGTGGTCGACGGAGAGATTCAGGTTATCGGTAAGGCAAGAGGGTCGAAGCAGGGCAACAACCTGCTCGTGCAGAAAATCCACGAGAGCGGCGGCATCGACTTCGACGAGCCGATCATCCTCGGATACAGCGGGCTGAGCGATTCGTATCTCAAAAAATATGTTGAGGACAGCCGCGACATCTGGCAGAGCAAGGCCGACTCGCTCGACTCCACGCTCATTTGCAGCGTCATCGGCACGCACACTGGCCCCGGCGTGGTGGCGGTCGCATTCTTCAAAAAAGGCTGAGTCTCTAAAAAATCAGAAACAGCAGGAAGCCGGCGTGTCGCGCCAACTTCCTGCTGTTTTTTCTTAAATATTCTCTTTGACCCAGCGATTAAAATACCAACGGCGCTTTCGAATGGCGTTGGCACTCGCTGTAGCTTGACAACAGACGGCACGGCGAATTATAGTGATTCTATAAAGGCATATTGATATTCAGAGGCTATGTCTTGCGTGAAAGCGGCGCTTTGCGCTGGTACCGGTTTGCCCATGAAGCAGTTTGAATGAAAAGAGGAGAATGCGGCATGCTCTGGACGGAGGAGAGCATCGCGCTTTTGCGCGACGCGGCGGCGATAAACCGCTATTATGAGACCATCGCAGAGAGGATCGCGCCGCAGCTCCCAGAAAACGCGCACATCTGCGACGCGGGCTGCGGCATCGGCGAGCTGAGCCTTGCCCTGAAGCCGTACTGCCATCATGTCACGGCGGTGGACGCCGATGCGCTGGCCATCAAAACGCTGAAAGCCCACCTGATAGAGGGCGTCACCGCGCGCTGCGGCGATATGGAGACGCTTGCGCCGGAGAAGCCCTACGACGCGATGGTGTTCTGCCTCTTTGGCCGCACACAGGACACGCTGCGCATTGCAAAAAAGCAGTGCCGCGGGAGAATTTTCCTCGTCAAGCGGGACTATTCGCATCACCGCTTCAGTGCGGGAAAGGTAAGCCTCGGCGAGTACACGGCGGGGAGTACGGAGAATGTTCTGCGCGAAAAAGATATCCCTTACACCGTGGAGCGTTTCACGGCGGAGCTCGGCCAGCCGTTCCGCTCGCTCGAGGCGGCGGAGCGCTTTTTTGCACTCTATAACCGAAGTAGAAGTGAAACGCTCTCCAAGGATGAGATCAAAGCGCGCCTGACCGCGGGGCCGTCGGCGGAATTTCCCTACTACCTGCCGCACAAAAAGGCGTTGTGCCTGTTTACAGTCGAGACGGCGGACATTCCGGAGAAAGCGATATGAAGAGACATCTTTTGATCTGCGGGGAGCGCGGCGTCGGCAAGTCGACGCTGATCCGCCGCCTGCTGGAGCATAGCACGCGGGAGGTAGGCGGCTTTGTGACAAAGCGGCTGCCGGTCGCGGATGAGAACGGCTTTTTTCCGATTTACCTCTATCCCGCATCGCAGAGTGAGGGCGAGCGGCGCAACGAGACGGCGAATCTTGTCGGGACGTGCGACAGCCGCTCGAGCATCCGCCATCCGGAGGTCTTTGACGGCCTTGGCGCGCAGCTCATTAAGTCCGCACCGAGCGGCGGTATCATCCTGATGGACGAACTCGGCTTTCTCGAAAATGACGCCAGGGTGTTCCAGTCTACGGTGCTGCGCGCGCTGGACAGCGAGACGCCGGTGCTGGCCGCGGTCAAGCCGAAGGACACGCCGTTCCTGCGCGCCGTGCGCGGGCATGAGAACGCGGAGCTTGTCTTCATTGACGAGCAGAACCGTGATGCGCTTCTTGAAAAGCTCCTGCCGCACATTTTGCGGTGGAATGAAGCTTGAAGCAGCAAGCTCGCCGTGCAATAGAGAAGAAGTTTTCAAGCGAACACTTGTTTGACTATCAAAACCGTGCTATAATACCGCCATTGAGAAATTTGCAGAGGGGAGGGGGACAGCGCATGGAGCATCTGCTTGCGGGATTGAACCGCGCGCAGCACGAGGCCGTCACGGCGACGGAGGGGTATGTCCGCGTCATCGCGGGCGCGGGCTCGGGCAAGACGCGCGCGCTGTCGCACCGCTTTGCGTATCTTGTCAACGAGCTCGGCATCCTGCCGGGGAACATCCTGTGCGTGACGTTTACGAACAAGTCAGCCAATGAGATGCGCCAGCGTATCCACGCCTTGACCGGCGACAACGACACGGGCTATATCAACACGTTCCACGGCTTCTGTGTCTCCGTTTTGCAGGAGGACAGCCATGCGGTGCAGTACCCGAAGAGCTTCCTTGTGCTGGATAATTCCGACATCGACGCGATGCTCGGCATCATCTATGAGGAGCGCGGCCTCACACTGCGCGACATGACCTATTCCGCCGCACGGGACATGATCGAGATCCGAAAGCTCTTTAAGGAGCCGGAGTATTACAAGGACATGATCACGATGTCGCTCGACACGCTGCGCGAAAAGTACGAGCGCGCCGACACGGCGGGGGACATCATCTTCTACGGCTATCTCTATCAGGAGAAAAAGTGCTTCGGCCTCGACTACAACGACCTCATCAAGTTCTCGCTCTATATTTTCGAGCAGCACGAGGACATCAGGCTCAAGTGGCAGCAGCGGCTGGAATACATCATGATCGACGAGTTTCAGGATATCGACGCGCTGCAATATGAGCTGATGGAGGTGCTGTGCGGCTATCACGGCAACCTCTTCATCGTGGGCGACCCGGACCAGACGATCTACACCTGGCGCGGCGCGAACGTCAAATATCTGCTGGATTTTGACAAGGTCTTCCCGCATGTGCAGACCATCATGATGATGGAAAACTACCGTTCCACGCCGGAGATTTTGGCGGCGGCGAACTCGCTGATCGCAAAAAACGGCCACCGCATCAAAAAGGACCTGCTCCCGACGAAGCCCTCGGGCGAGAAGGTCGTCTGCCACTTTGCCGACACGCAGGAGGCGGAGGCGCAGTGGATGGCGGGCGAGATGCAGCGGCTGCATGATCGCGGCCTGCCGCTGCGGGATATGACCGTCCTTTACCGCGCGCACTATGTGACGCGCGCGGTGGAAGAGGCGTTGATGCACGAAAAAATTCCCTATACGATCTACTCCGGCGTGCAGTTTTTCGACCGCATGGAGATCAAGGACGCACTTTCATATTTGCGGATGATCGCCTATCAGGATGATCTGTCGTTCCGGCGCATTGCCAACGCGCCGAAGCGGAACCTCGGCAAGCGGCGCATGGCGTTTTTACAGGAGACGGCGGAAAAAGAGGGGACAAGCCTCTATGTAACGCTCAAAAACCACCTCGAAGACAGCGTGTTCAGCGGCACGAAGGCAAAGCAGTTCGTCGATCTGATCGAGCGCTTTTCGCACTCGTATCAGGGTCGGCCCATCTCTGAGGTGCTCTCGGATATTCTGGACAAGAGCGGGTATGAAAAGGCGCTGCGCACCGAGGGCAGTCAGGAGCGGCTGGACGATCTGGCCGAGCTCAAGCAGTCCATCTACGAATACGAGACGAGCTGCGGCGAGGAGAGCACGATGGAGCATTACCTCGCCCACATCGCGCTTTTCAGCAACGGCGATGTCGCCGAGCAGGGCGACAAGGTGAAGCTGATGACCGTCCACGCGGCGAAGGGCCTCGAATTCCCGTATGTGTTCCTCTGCGGCATGAACGAGGGTATTTTCCCCTCGCGCAAGGTGCGAACGCTCCCCGGCATGGAGGAGGAGCGGCGGCTCGCTTTCGTTGCGCTGACGCGCGCGGAGAAGGGGCTTTACCTCTCCGAGGCAGACGGGTGGAATTTTGACGGCTCGCCGCGCTATCCCTCGCGCTTTCTGCTGGATATCGACCGCGAGCTTCTGTCGTTCACGCACGAGGTCGACGAGGCGCTTTTGCGCGAGACGGCAGACGACATCGCGCGGCGAGACAAGTATCTGCGCGAGGACGACGGCGACGGCACGCTGCCCATCGGGCAGCGCGTGCGCCACGCGGTGTTCGGTGAGGGAACGGTGCTGGACGTGGACCTGAACAAGGGCGCGCACGTCATCCAGTTTGACGGCATGGGAACGCCGCGCAGCATTTCGCTGCGCGCGAAGCTCGAAAAGATCGGGCCATAAATCGGTTGACAGATTTATTTTGGAGGGATTTCATTTTGGCGCACAGCCCTGGGTCTATCCACAGCCCGTGCTCATCATCGCAAGCTACGGCGAGAACAGCACGCCCGACGCAATGAACGCCGCCTGGGGCGGCGTGACTGACAGCAGCCGCATCGCGATGTATTTAAGCGGCGGCCACAAGACCGTGAAGAACATCTTAAAGCGCGGCGCGTTCACCGTGAGTATGGGCGATGTGGAGCATCTGGTCGCCTGCGACTATGTGGGCATCGTGTCCGGCAACAGCGTACCCGACAAGGTGGCGCGCGCGGGCTTCCACGTCACAAAGAGCGAGCATGTGGACGCGCCGGTGATCGACGAGCTCTCGCTCGCGCTCGAGTGCAAGCTCGTGAGCTACGACGAGGAGACAAGACTCCTGACCGGCGAGATCGTGAACGTCAGCGTGGACGAGCGTGCGCTCGACGAAAACGGCAAGCTCGCTGTCGAAAAGCTGCACGTCATCACCTTTGACTACGCCAACCACGGCTATTATGTCTTGGGCGAGAAGGTCGCCAGCGCGTTCGAAGACGGCAAAAAATTCAGGTAAATCCGGCGAAACAGAAAGCGCCGCGTCCCGTATTTTCTTCGGGACGCGGCGCTTTTTTGCCGTTTCGGTCAGGATTTTGACTTTGTTTGTGCAAAACCGACGCATTAGTGTTAAAATCTCGTTAGAAACCGTCCCTTTTACTACTGGCACGAGCGCGGGGCAGGTGGTATAGTAAACAGGCATGTGTTTTTTAGGAGGATCAATATGTTTTCTGCCTTTTTTCGCAGCCTGAAGCAGGAATTTGCAGGCTACAACTCGAAAAAGCTGCTCGCCGACATGATGGCGGGCCTGACGGTCTGCGCTGTCGCGCTGCCGCTGGCATTGGCGTTCGGCGTTTCATCCGGCGCGAGCGCGGCGTCCGGGCTTGTCACGGCCATCATCGCGGGCGTGGTCATCGCCATTCTCGGCGGCGCGTCGTTCCAGATCTCGGGGCCGACGGGCGCGATGAGCGCGGTGCTGGTGGGCATCGTGGCGACGTACGGCTTGCAGGGCGTGTTCTTCGCCTGCTTTGCCGCAGGTGTTCTGCTGCTGCTCTCAGGCATCTTTAAGCTCGGCCGCCTCATCAGCTTCATTCCCATGCCGGTCATTATGGGCTTTACTTCAGGTATTGCCATTATCATCGCCATGGGGCAGATCGACAATTTCTTCGGCACGGTGTCGGAGGGCGGCTCGAATTTGGAAAAGATCGCGTCCTATGGCCGTCTTGGCTTCCATCCGAATATGCAGGCGGTGCTCATCGGCCTTCTCGTCGTGCTGGTGATGGTCTTCTGGCCGAAAAAATGGGGCGCGCGTGTGCCCGGTTCGCTTGTCGGTATCATTCTTGCAACGATCGTGGCGTCGCTTGCCGGTATGGATCAGCTTGCCGTGGTGGGCGATATCCCCAAAACGCTTCTCCTCAGCGACCGGCTGTCCCTTCGCGGTCTGAGCCTTTCAATGCTCGAGGATCTTGCCACCCCCGTTGTGACGATCGCGGCGCTCGGCATGATCGAGAGCCTGCTTTGCGGCGCGTCGGCCTCGCGCATGAAGGGCGAAGCGTTCAACGCCGATCAGGAGCTGATCGCGCAGGGCGTGGGCAATATCCTGCTGCCGCTTTTTGGTGGCGTGCCCGCGACCGCAGCCATCGCACGCACGAGCGTGGCGGTCAAGTCCGGCCAGCAGACGCGCCTTACGAGCGTGTTCCATTCGCTGTTCCTGCTTGCCTCGATGTTCCTGCTCGGCGGCGTGATGGCGCGCCTGCCGCTCTCGGCGCTCGCGGGTGTGCTGATGGTCACGGCGTGGCGCATGAACGACTGGGAGGGCATCCGCTACATCTTCCGCCACAAGTTCAAGTCCGGTATCAGTCAGTTCCTTGTTACGATGGTTGCGACGGTCGTTTTTGATCTGACGGTCGCCATCATCCTCGGCGTGGTATACTCCGCCATTTTGTACATGGCAAAGTCCAGTCACATCCGCATCAACTTCTCGAGCATCGACACGAACAAGCTCCGCTCGGTCGACGGCAAGCCGCCGATCCTTGAGACCTCGGGCGTGGCGTATATCACGGGGCCACTCTTTTTCGGCGCGGTGGACGAGTTCAACCACCGCATGGCGGATATGCCGAACTACGACCACGTCATTTTGTCGATGCGCGGCATGCCGAGCGTGGATGTCTCGGGCGCGCAGGCGATGCTCGAACTGTGCGAGTCGCTCAAGAGTCAGGGCAAGACGGTCGCCTGCTGCGGTATGACCGAGGCGGTGCGCAGCTACTTTGACCGCGCGGGCATCACCGAGCTTCTCGGCGAGGAGTCCTACTTCTGGAGCGCCGACCAGGCGATCCTTGACCTGCTGGACGCGGAGATCGTGGAATAAAAGACATAGAAAAGCACTTCCCGCCAGCGGCGGGAAGTGCTTTTTGCTGTACATGGGCTGCGAAAGATTTTATTTGCGCCGGTCACCCTCGCGTGCGATCTTGTCGAGCGATTCCTGCCGGACAGCCTGACGAAGCGCCGTCAGGTAGGGCGAAAAGGCGACGTTCTGCTCGCCGTAGGTGAGCTGAAGGTCGTATTCGTGGTCCTCCCAGGTCGAAATGTCGGACTCGTTGTGGGAGATCACGGCCTCGAGCTTGTCGAGCGCCTTGTAGATTTGGGCCTCCTGCGTTTCGAGCGCGGCCATCTCGTCGTAGAGTGCGCGCATCTCCTCGCGGCAGGGGGAGGGAAGCGATGCGACCCACTGGTAGAGCAGCGCTTCCTCCGTCGATTCGTCCTGTGCGGTCTTGTCAAAGGCGGGGATATCGCCCGTGAAGCACTCGCCGAGGTCGTGGATGAGGCACATGCGCGTCACCTTGTCCATGTCGGCCTCGGGAAATTCATCACGCAGGAAAAACGCCATCAGTGCGATGCGCCAGCTGTGCTCGGCAACGCTCTCGTGCCGCCCGCCGGAGGTGTAGCAGTGGCGGGTGGTGTCCTTCAATTTTTCCGCCGTGTGCAGCGCGGCGAGCAGTTCGCTTGGTCTCATGCGTCTCCTCCATTGTCGTTTTCTGGTATTTTACCAGAGGCGGAAACGACTTGCAAGGAAAAGAAAGAAGAGAGATTCCCATTCCCAGCGGCATATGATATCATGAATGCGAGAAAATTTGGCGCCCGGTGAAACAAAACGGGCGCGGAATGCGTCTAAATAAGCAGAAGCAAGAAGATTTGAGAGAGACCCTCCCATGCGGAGGGCGGAGAGGAGAATTTATGAAGCTTGCGGCGGATTTTCGGCAGGCGGCGCGCGAGGCGCTGCGCGGCAAGTGGCCCATCGCCATTCTGATCGGCCTTGTGGCAGTGCTGCTCGGCGGCGCAGGGAGCGGCGGTCCGGAGGTCAAATTCAATTACGATGTGTCCTCGGGCGTGTCGACGACGTTTGGCTACGGCGGACAGACGATTTACTCCACAGGCTACGGTTTGGACCCGAAGTGGAGCGGACTGCTCGTCGTCGGTGCGGTCTATCTCATCGTGATCGCGCTCGTGTTGGCGGCGGCGTACTTCATCCTCGGCAGCATCGTGGGCGTGGGGTATGCCAAATATAACCTCGGCCTTGTCGACCGCACGGAGCCGGGCTTTGAGGCGCTGTTCGCCTATCTTCCGAACTGGAAGACGACGACGCTGACGCGGCTTTGGAAGGGCCTCTATATTCTGCTGGGGACGATCCTGCTCGTCATTCCGGGACTGATTATGGGCTACACCTACGCGATGACGGACTACATTTTGGCCGAGCACCCGGACATGGCGCCTGGCGAGGTGATGAAGGGCTCGAAGGCGATGATGGAGGGCAACCGCTGGCGGCTGTTCTGCCTGCAATTCAGTTTCATCGGCTGGATGCTCCTCAGCTCGCTGACGTTCGGCCTTGGCAACCTTGCGCTGCGCCCCTATCAGGAGGCGGCATACGCCGCGTTCTACCGCGAGGTATCGCTCGGGTAAAAAGATAGAGAGAAACAAAACGCGCCCCGCGGATGATCCGCGGGGCGTATTTTTGCTGTGATGGAAAGCTTACTTTGCGCTGTCGTTTGCGAGGGCCTGGTCAATCAGCTTCTGGAGCGCTGCCATGTTGTCCTCATTGTCGATGCCGCCGAGCATCGCCTCACCGACGATGGCGCCGCTGCGGTCGATGACATAGGTGGTCGGGAAGGCCATGATGTCACCCGCAAAGTCGCCGGCTGCGCTGTCGGAGGGGAAGTAGATGTTCTGGTAGCTTGCGCCCTTGGATTCAAGCAGACTCTTGGCCGTGCTGATCGCATCGGCGTTGCCGTCGAGGGTATCGACGTTGATGCCGATGAGCGCGCCGCCCTGCTTCTTGAGCGTCTCGTTGAGGGCGTTCAGATCACCAAGCTCCGCCACGCAGGGCTTGCAGCCGCTGAACCAGAAGTTCACGACCGTCACGGCGTTCTGGGAAAAAATGCTGTTGTCCACATCGTTGCCGTCAAGGTCCTTGCCGGTGAAGGCGGGGAAGGCCGGGACGGAATCGTTCATGCCGCCGTCTTCACTGTCGCCCGCGGGCTGGAGGGCGGCATACTGCTCCTGCAGGGGCTGGATCTGGTCTTCAAGGTCGCGGATCTGCTCGGAGCCTTCGGTCAGCGTCTTGAGTTCGTCCTCGGTGAACTGATCCTTCACAAGGTCGAGGGCGGCAAGCAGGTAAGCGCCGTAGTTCGATTCATCGGGGATCTCGTCGCGCTTTTCGTTCATGGCGGCGAAGAGCTTCTGCCACAGCTCAAGGTTCTCTTCCATGATGGCGTTTTCCTTGTCGGCGAGCTCCTGGATCTGGGCGTAGATCTCCTCGGCGGTCGCGCCCTGCGCATCGCCATCGCCCTTGCCGTCGCCCTTGCTGCCGCAGGCGGCGAGGGAAAGCGTCAGCGTAAAGGCGAGCAGCAGCGTAATGATCTTCTTAAAATTCATGGTTTATTCTCCTTTGTTTTCTTCAATGATCGGTTTTTGAGACAATTTGGAACATGCTCCGCCGCTGCCGAAGGCGTAGCGGAAGCGGACGGCCTCCGTCGGGCAGGCGGTCACGCATTTGCCGCAGCGGATACATTCGCTGTGGTTCGGCGTTTTGGTCACATCCACGTCCATGGGACAGGTCCTTGCGCACTTGCCGCAGGAGACGCATTTGCTCTCGTCAACGTGCATCGACAGCAGCGACACGCGGTTGAAGAGCGCGTAGAACGCGCCGAGCGGGCAGAGCCACTTGCAGAACGGGCGGTAGAAGATGACGCTCAGCACGACGACCGTGATGAGCACGCAGAGCTTCCACGAAAAGAGCTTGCCGAGCGCGGCACGGATGCTGCTGTTGACAAGCGAGAGCGGGATAGCGCCCTCGAGCACGCCCTGCGGGCAGAGATATTTGCAGAAGAACGGGTCGCCCATGCCAGCTTCGTTCACCACGAGCACCGGAAGCAGGAAGACCATCACCACCAAGATGACGTATTTGAGGTAGGTCAGCGGCTTTAGGCGCTTGGTGGAGAACTTTTTGGTCGGGATCTTGTGCAGCAGCTCCTGAAACCAGCCGAACGGGCAGAGGAAGCCGCAGATGAAGCGGCCCAGCAGCACGCCGAGCAGGATGAGGATGCCGGTGATGTAATAGGAAAACTGGAATTTGGACGAGCCGACGACAGCCTGAAACGCGCCGATGGGGCACGCGCCCGCCGCTCCCGGACAGGAGTAACAGTTCAGCCCAGGCACGCAGACGGTCTTGCCCGCGCCGCGGTAGAGCTCGCCTTTGAAAAAGTTCGGCAGGTGGAGATTGGTGAGCAGTGCCGCACAGGCCTGTACCAGACCACGCCAGCGGGCGAGCAGAAAGGAAAATGGTTTTTTCTTATCCAATGCCCACACACTCCAGACATAGTTTGATCGCCTTGTTCAGCACGACGCCCGCTTCCCCACGAGATGCGCCGTAGACGAGGAATGCCGCGCTGAGCAGCAGGAGCAGTACCTGCGCCGCGGCCTTTTTGCTCAGTTGCTTACGCAAAAAATCACCCTTTCTGTTTGCACTGTGGCATAGCCTACACGAGGGAAGTGAATGCATTATGAACGTGGTGCTAAGAAAATCTTAAGATTTTTCCGAGAGGAATTCCACAAGGTGAGGTTCCAAAAAATCGAGGAACGTCCGCGCGGCGGGGGAGAGGTCCGGCAGCGTCGCCGCGCCGATCTCGACGATCTGCGGCGGGTCGAGCGGCAGGATGCGCACGCCGCCCGACCAAGCGCGGCCATTGAGCGCATTGTTCATGGCGAGGCCGAGACCGGCCTCGACCATCGAGTAGGTCGCAAGGGAATCCATCGTGGAAAATTTGAGATTCGGCGTGATGCCGCAGCGCGCGAAAACGCGCGCGTTGTCGATGTCCTTGTCGGGATAGGTCTCGATGTACGGCTCTTTGGCGAACGCCGCGACCGGCAGCGCGGGCAGCCATGCCATCGGATGCGCAACGGGAACCCAGGCCGTCAGCTCATCGTAGCCGATGGGGAGCCAGTCGTGCCCACCCTCGCGCACGGAGATGAAGCACAGATCGAGTTGGTGCGCGTTGAGCTGTGTGATCAGCTCTGTGCTGTACCCACCGCGCAGCTGCACCTGAATGCCGCCGTAGCGCGCGTGGAAATCCGATATGATGCGCGCGAGCGGCGAATAAAACGCGCTGTATGCCGTGCCGACGGTAACCGTGCCGACATCCAGCCCGCGCAGCTGCGCGGAGAGCTGGGCGCAGCTCTCGCCCGCGTGCAGTAGGTCGCGGATGGCGGGCAACAGCTTTTCGCACTCCTTTGTCGGGCGAACGCCGCTGTGCTCGCGCAGCAGGAGCGGAACGCCCGTCTCCTCCTCAAGCGCCGCGACCATGCGGCTCACGCCGGAGGGCGTGTATTGCAGCGCCTCCGCGGCGGCGGACAGACTTCCGGTCTCAATGGCGCAGACGAGCGCGCGGTAGCGATCGAGTTCCATGGCGTTCTCCTTTGCAAAATTGTCAAAGATGGTTTGATGGATCATCGGTTTACGCAAAGTATAGCGCGGGTGTATGCTGTTGTCAAATCCTTGGAAATGGGGGAAACTATGGCACGCTCTTACGATTTGACGAGCGGCAGCATCCCGCAGCATTTGCTGCGTCTGACCGCGCCGCTCATCATGGGCAATATTTTGCAGCAGCTCTACAATACGGTGGACGCATTTATCCTCGGCCGCTTCGCGGGAGAGCTGGAGTTTGCCGCCGTCGGCGTCGCGGGCTCGGTGATGAACCTTTTCCTCTTTATGATCACAGGCGCGTGCACGGGCATTTCCGTCATCTTCGCCCAGCTCTACGGTGCGGGCGAGCGCGAGCGCTTCCGCCGCGAGCACTGGCTCTCGCTCTCGTGCGGGCTGCTGGTGACGCTCGCGTGCAGCGGCCTCGGATTTTTGCTGCTCTCGCCGCTGCTGCAGTTCATCCAGACGCCAAGCGAGCTCAAGACCTTTGTTTCGGTGTATCTGACGATCATTTTGGCGAGCCTGCCCGCGGAGTTTCTCTACAACCTCTACGGCGCGCTGCTGCGTGCCATCGGGCGGGCGAACGCGGCGCTGATGGCGTTCGCCGCGGCGGTGACGGTCAATGTCGCGCTCGACTACTGCTTTGTTGCGCGCTTTCAGTTGGGCATCGCGGGCGCGGCGTGGGCGACGGCGGCGTCGCAGGCCATTTCGGCGGTGCTGTGCATCCTCTACCTGCGGCGCAAGGCACCGGAGCTCATTTTTGCCCGCGCGTACTGCCGTATGGATGGAGAGCTATCGAAGCAGACGGCGCATTTTAGCTTCGTCACGGCGCTGCACCAGTCGAGCCTGTACATCGGAAAGCTCCTGGTGCAGGGCGCGGTCAACACCGGTGGCACGGACATGATCTCGGCCTACACGGCGACGACGCGCATTGAGGGCTTTGCCAACTCGTTTGGCGACAGCGGCAGCGCTGCGACCTCCGTGCTCGTGGCACAGAATCGGGGAGCAGGGAAAGAAGAGCGCGTGAAGGAACCGTTTCGCAGCAGCCTTTTTCTGATGCTTGCGATGTCGCTCATCATGTACGTTAGCGCGAGCACGTCGGTCGGCTTTATGCTCGGGACGCGCAGCGGCGCGGCGTTTGAGAATGCGCGCGACTATCTGAAGCTCGTGGCGCTTTTCTACACGCCCTGCTTCACCGGCAACACATTCGCTGGCTATTTTAACGGCATCGGGAAGGTGTCCGTCCCGTTCCTCGGTGCGACGAGCCACATCGCGCTGCGAGTCGTCCTCTCGTGGCTGCTGGTCGGCAAAATGGGCCCCCCACCGTCGCGCTGGCAACAGGCCTCGGCTGGGTGCTGGTCAACGCGCTGTGGACCTTTGTCAAATGGAGGATGGAGAAAAAGCAGAAAGCAGCAGAACGTGATATTATGTAAACATCAAAAGCCGCGCGCCCTTAGGCGCGCGGCTTTTGATAAGTTTTGTGAGGTATCGCCGCTGATCGAAATGCGCGGCAAAGGGATGACATTTTTGAGAAAGCACGAGGTTTTTGCCCATATGGGAAAACCATGTCGAAAGAGAAAAACTTTTGTAAGAGACGCGCTCTGCTTGCTGAACTTCTGTAAAGTGAAACTATTTTACAATTCTTCGAAATGGTAGCGCGGCTTGCCGGCGCTTTTCTTGCCATATTCGATGGCTCTTGTCGGACAATAGCAGATGCAGGCCATGCACTGTGTGCAGTTGGTTCCCCAGACGGGACGGGCGTTTTGCAGTGTGATGTTATTCAGCGGGCAGAGCTTTTCGCATTTGCCGCAGCCGATGCAGACATCGCTTGCAGTAAAGGGATTTGCCTTCACAAACAGCGGATAGAAAACCGGGTTCACCGCGCTGCTCGCGATGCGGTCGTAGAGTTTTTTGCGCGGCGGCGAGAACATGTGTCCTGCGCGGATCGCGGCGATCGCGCGGTCGATGAACGGCTCGGCTTTGGCGACGATCCGGCGCGCCTCCTCGACGGTTGGTGCGTTGAACATGGCGATGAAATTCTCCGGCATGACGATCTGCGCCGTGCCCATGTAGACGAGGCCCTTTTCGCGGCAGAGCGCGCAGTTGTACTTCGCGGCGTTGCCGATCTCGCTGCCGCAGTCCATGACGAACCACGTTTCCCTCGCGCCGCGCAGCTCTGTTCGCAGCAGATGGTTGCGCACGATGCGCGGGATGCGCCAGGCGTAGGTCGGCATGACGAGGACGAGCCGTCCGTTGACGGCGAGCGGTGTTATGTCGCCTGATTTGATGCGGTCATTCAGGCTGATGAGCGTATCGTTCAGCGCGTGTGCGATGCGCTCGGCGATGTGGCGGCTGTTGCCGGTGCCGGTGAAATAGAGTACCATGGCGACCTCCTGTGTCTTTGCTCGGGCACTGCCCGAATATTGTATTGCCTCTATTGTACCAGCCGTGGCGCGCGCAGACAAGCGCTTTGTGTAGGAAAACCGGCGGAGTAAAGGGACTTGAACCTGAGAGAAAAATCGCCGCGGCTTTTCTTTTTTAACCGAAAGGGGCGAAAGAGGCGTATTGCCTCTCGTATACTTGTGTTTCCTGCATTTTCTGCTTGCGGAATGGGGGCGGATATGGTATCTTGAACCATGTGTCCGTCGGCCGTTTTCAACCGGCGGTTCACATTCTCTAACTGAACGACCACCGAAAGGCAGGGCTTTTTCTTATGATGATCAACAAACGGCTCATCGGCGCGGTGCCGGAGAGCAAAAAATATATCGCGGGCAACGTCGCGCTGCAATGGTGCTCGCTGTGCGCGAACATCGCGATGATGAGCGCTGTGACGGCGCTGCTCGCCGCGCTGTACGCGGGCAGCATGACGCAGAGTAAGATCGTCACGACCGCCGTGATCGCGCTTGCAGCTGTCGCCGTGCGATACGGCTGTACCGTCGGCGCGTCGCGCATGGGGTATCTATCGTCCAAGGCGGTCAAGAAGACGCTGCGCGGCGCGATCTATGACAAGCTCCTGTGCCTCGGCGCGTCGTATTCCGAGCAGGTCAAAACGTCGGAGGTCGTGCAGGTCGCGGTCGAGGGCGTCGACCAGCTCGAAACGTACTTCGGCGCGTATTTGCCGCAGTTTTTCTACGCGATGCTCGCGCCGCTGACGCTTTTTGTCGTGCTGTGCTTCGTGAGCGTGCCGGCGGCGGTCGTGCTGCTCGTCTGCGTGCCGCTCATCCCCGTCGCCATCGCGGCGGTACAGACATGGGCGAAGAAGCTGCTCTCGAAATACTGGGGGCAGTACACGGCGCTCGGCGACACGTTTCTTGAAAATTTGCAGGGCTTGACGACCTTGAAAATCTATCAGGCCGACGCCTTCAAAAATGATGAGATGAACGTCGAGGCCGAAAAGTTCCGCAAGATCACGATGAAGGTCCTTACGATGCAGCTCAACTCCATCACGATCATGGACCTCATCGCCTACGGCGGCGCAGCGCTCGGCGTCATCATGGCCGCAACGCAGCTGCGCGCGGGGAAGATCGACCTTGCGGGCGCGCTGCTCATCATCCTGCTGGCAGCGGACTTTTTCATCCCCATGCGCCAGCTCGGCTCGTTTTTCCATATTGCCATGAACGGCATGGCCGCGAGTGACAAAATTTTCCGCCTTTTGGACCTGCCCGAGCCTGCGCACGGCGGCGTCGACTGCCCTGCGGGCGACATCGTCTGCCGTGATCTGCACTTTTCCTACGAGCCGGAGCGCGAAATTCTGCACGGCGTCGATCTGACGATCCCGCAGGGCAAATTCGCCTCGCTCGTCGGCGAGTCGGGCTGCGGCAAGTCGACGATCTCCGCACTTTTGATGGGCCGGAACAAGGGCTACACCGGCTCGATGACCGTCGGCGGCGCAGAGCTGCGCGACATTGAGGAGGCGAGCCTGATGCGGCGCATCACCTACGTCAGCCACCAGAGTTACCTCTTCAAGGGTACGGTACGCGACAATTTGCTGATGGGCAAGCCTGGTGCGAGCGATGACGAGCTCTGGAGCGCGCTCACGCAGGTCAATCTCGCGGACTTTCTCAGAGGGGAAGCGGGGCTCGACACCTTACTTTCCGAGCGCGGCGAGAACCTTTCGGGCGGTCAGCGCCAGCGCCTTGCGCTCGCCCGCGCGCTGCTGCACGACAGTCCGGTGTACATCTTCGACGAGGCTACGTCGAACATCGACGTTGAGAGCGAGAGCGACATCATGGCGCAAATTCACGCATTGGCGGGCCGGAAGACGGTGCTGCTGATCTCGCACCGTTTGGCGAACGTCACAGCGTCGGATGAAATTTACGTGCTGGAGCGCGGCAATATCGTTCAGCACGGCACGCACGAGGCGCTGCTGAAGCAGGGCGGCGCTTACGCCGCGCTGTGGTCAGCCCAGCAGGTGTTGGAGCACTACGGAGAGGAGGCGGCAAAATGAAAAAGAGAAGCGGTTTTACCGTCATGGCGCGGCTCATCAGACTCGTGAAGCCCCTGAGCGGCTACATGGTGCTCGCCATTTTGATGGGCCTTGTCGGCCACCTCTGTGCCGCGTTCATCACGATCTTCGGCGGCTTTGCCGTGCTTGACCTGCTCGGCTTCGCAACGCCCGTCGTGCTCAAGACGACGTTCGTCTGTGTGCGGCTCTTTGCGCTCGTGCGCGGCGTCTTCCGCTACGCTGAGCAGTCCTGCAACCACTTTATCGCTTTCAAGCTGCTTGCGCTGATCCGAGACAAGGTCTTCCGCGCGCTGCGACGACTCTGCCCCGCGAAGCTCGAAGGCCGCGACCGCGGCGACCTCATCTCCGTCATCACGTCGGACATTGAGCTGTTCGAGGTCTTCTACGCGCACACGATCTCGCCCGCGGCCATCGCGGCGCTGTTCACGCTCATCATGTGTCTGTTCATCGGGCATTATCACGCGTTGCTCGGCCTTTTGGCACTCGCGGCTTACGTCTGCGTCGGCGTGGTCATCCCGCTCATCACGTCCCGCCGCTCGGGCGATACGGGGATGCGATTCCGCACGGAGTCGGGCGCGCTGTCGGCCTTCGTGCTCGACAGCCTGCGCGGCCTGAACGAGACCATTCAGTACGATCGGGGTGCAGAGCGCCGCGCCGAGATGGATGCGCGCACCGATGCGCTATCCAAAGAGGAAGCCAAGCTCAAGCGTCTCACGGGCCAGAACATGGGCATCACGAACACGGCCATTTTGCTCTTCGACCTTGCAATGCTGGTTTCTTCCGCGGCGCTGGTGCAGCGCGGGGAGTTGACGTTCGACGGCGCGCTCATCGCGGTCCTTGCGCTGTTCTCATCGTTCGGTCCCACGGTTGCGCTTGCGAACCTTGGCGCGACGCTGCAAAACACCTTTGCCGCAGGCAACCGCGTGCTCGACATTCTGGATGAAGCACCCGTCGTCGTCGAGGTCACCGGCCAGAAAGAGGTCGAATTTACCGGCGCGGAGGCCGAGCACGTCACGTTTTCCTACGGCGGGGAGGACATTCTCTCCGACGTTTCCATCCGCTTCCCCGAGGGGAGCGTCGTCGGCATCGTGGGCCGCAGCGGCAGCGGAAAATCGACGCTTTTAAAGCTCCTGATGCGCTTCTGGGATGTGCAGAAGGGCCGCGTCCGTCTGTCGGGCACGGACGTTTCCAGCATCAACACGGGGAATCTGCGCGAGATGGAGAGCTTCGTCACACAGGAGACGCATCTCTTCCACGACAGCATCAAAAATAACCTCCGTATCGCGAAGCTCAACGCGACGGACGACGAGATCGTCGCGGCCTGCAAAAAGGCCGCCGTGCACGACTTCATCATGACGCTGCCGCAGGGCTACGACACGCCGGTCGGCGAGCTGGGCGACACGCTTTCGGGCGGCGAGCGCCAGCGCCTCGGACTCGCCCGCGCGTTTCTGCACGACGCGCCGCTGATGCTCCTTGATGAGCCGACAAGCAATCTCGACAGCTTGAATGAGGCGGTCATCCTGAAATCGCTGCACGAGCAGTGCGCGGGCAAGACCGTCGTGCTCGTGTCGCACCGCGCGTCGACCATGCGCATCGCCGACACGGTCTACTCCGTCGAGCACGGGAGAATGAGCTGATGAAGGATATCGAAACCAAGCGCGAGCGCGAAAAGAGAATGGTCTCGCAGATGATCGCCCTCTACTGCCGCCGCAATCATCACACAAGCGGCGCGCTCTGCCCTGAGTGCGCGGCGCTGAACGACTACGCCCGCGCCCGCTCCGAGCACTGTCCGTTCATGGAGACGAAGACCTTCTGCGCCAACTGCCGCGTGCACTGCTACAAACCCGATATGCGCGAAAAGATCCGCGCCGTGATGCGCTTTTCCGGCCCGCGGATGATTTTCTATCACCCCGTCGCCGCCGTGCGCCACGTGGTGGAGACAAAGCGCGAAAAAAAGAGACTGGAGAGAGAAAACCGATGAAGCTGAGACGCCTTTTTTTCCTGATCCTCGGCTGTGTGTGCCTTGCGCTCGGCTGCGTCGGCATCGTGCTGCCGGTGCTGCCCACGGTGCCGTTCTTCCTTGCGACGGTGTTCTGCTTTGCAAACTCGTCGGAAAAGCTGCACGCATGGTTCCTCGGCACAGAGCTCTATCAAAAACACCTCGACTCATTCGTGAAGAAAACGGGCATGACCGCGCAGACCAAGGCCGGCATCCTGATGTCCGTGACGCTGCTGATGGCCGTCGGCTTTTTCCTGATGCTGCGAAAAGCGCTCTACATTCCCTGCGCTATTCTCGCTATTGTGTGGCTCTGCCACCTCGTCTACTTCCTCTTCGGTGTGAAGACGATCAAGACAGAATGCGAGGAGCAGATTTGAGTAAAAAAAGCGGCAGAGCCACCGGAATGCTCCGGCGACTCTGCCGCTTTTTTGAGAGAGAGGGGGGAAAAATCATGCTTTTTCGAGGCGCAGCGGGCCGTAGAAGTAGCTCGCGGTCGCGCCGTCGATGAGGAAGGTCGAGCCCGTGATGAACGCGCCCTTGTCGCTCATCAAAAGCTCGGCGACGTTTGCGACTTCGCCCGCCATGCCGGGGCGTCCCGCGGGGCACTTAGCGAACATGTTCTTGTAGAAGTCGCCGCGCGGGCCGTTGAACTCGTCGAGCGCCAGCGGCGTGACGATGATGCCGGGGGCGATGTCGTTCAGGCGCGCGCCGCGCTTGCCCCATTCGACCGCCTGCGCCGTGACGCGCTTCTCGTTGCAGCGCTTCGCCATCTGATAGGCATGGAGCGTGTCACGGATGTTCTCGGGCTGCAAAAAGTCGAGGGACAGCAGCTCCTCCGTCGGCGTGGTGGCGAGCTTTTCACCCTGCTCCGCCGTCAGGGCGGGCATGCGCCAGCAGGACTGGCTCGAGATCGTCACGCCCACGCCGCCCGGTGCGATGACCCTGCCGACCTCTTCTAAAAGTACCGCCGTACCGTAGAGGTCGACCTTTAAGATCGCCTCGATGGGCGCCTGACTGGGCGACACACCCGCAGCGTTGACGAGCATCTTGATCTCGCCGTACTTCTGCCCCTCGGCGATGAGGGCCTGAATGGACTCGCGGCTCGAGAGGTCCATCTCGACGGGCGTGACATCGAAGCCTGCCTCGTTCATCGTTTTGGCGATAGCCTGCGCATTCTCTAATTACTTGTCGCCTACAACGATTTTCATGCCCGTGCCCATGCGGCGGGCGATGGTCATGCCGATCTGTCCGGCACCGGCCCATAACATGACGTCTTTCATCGTTTTCCTCCTTACAGCAGCGCCTTGACGCTCTGCGCCCAGGCGTTGATCTTGCTTTCCGGCGTTTCCAGATGGTCGCCGCCGTTCGAGTCGAACTACACCTGCATATCACAGGCAAAATCCGCGCCGGGGCAGGCGGCCTTCATATCTTTGATGACGCGGCCCGGCCAGCCGCCGTTTGTCATAAACGGCACAACGGTCTTGCCTGCAAAATTCTGTCTATGCAGGAATGCCTTGACGGCGGGAGCCATCGTGTACCACCATGTCGGCGTGCCGACGGCGATGACGTCGTAGTCGGCGACGTTGACGGGAAGCGGCTTGAGCTCCGGCTCAAAGCCCACGTTCACCTCGCGCTGCCCCTGATCGACCACATCATTGTAGCTGCCGGAGTACGGCACGGCGGTGTCGAGCCGCACAAGGTCGCCGCCGGCGACGCTCTGCAACGCTTTTGCGGTGCGCTCGGTGTTGCCGCACGACCAGGAGTAGTAAACGATCAGGAGCTTTTTCATTTTGCGAACTCCTCAACCCACTGGGCAAGCGCGCTCTTCGCCTCGTCCACGTGGCTGCCGTGGATGGCGAGGCCCTTCGTGACCGCCGCGCCATGGGCAGCCTTGCGGATGTCGTTTTCGGTATCGGAAAGGCCGCTGCCCTCGTGCGTGCAGAACGGGTGGATGGTCTTGCCCGTGAAGTCGTAGTGCTCGAGGAAGGTGTAGACCGCCATCGGCATCGTACTGCAATAGTTGGGGTAGCCGAGGTAAATTTCATCATAGGCGTCGAGGTCATCGGGCAGATCCAACACCGCGGGACGGGCGTTTTTCTGCCAGTCCTCACGCGCCTGCGCCACACAGGTCTTGTAGTCGTCTGAATAGGGCTCGGCCTGCTCAATTTTGTACAGCTCGCCGCCGGTGAGGTCCGCGAGCATCTCAGCAACCTTTTCGGTGTTGCCGACGGAAATGCGGCGGTACGCGCCGCCGAAGTAGTTCTCTCCCGCGCGGGAGTAAAATGCGATCAATGCTGCCATTGTTTCGCTCCTTTCTTATCGCTTTGCGCCAAAAGCGGCGCATGGTTTTTGTTGATACCACCATTGTAAACCGCCGCGCCGCGGGTATCAATTCCGGTTTTGCGGCTTTCCTATAAGAAAAACTGATATGAAAAAGGGCGGAGCCGTCGGTTACGCCTTCCTTACATGGTCAGGTATCGAATTGTTCTTTCAGCAGCCGTGCGAATTCCGGCACGTAGGGGTTCACGTTCTCCTTTTTCCAGAACGCGCAGTATGTGCGAAGAAGCGGCGCACCGTTTCGCATGAGCGGCACGCGGGCAAGCGGTTCGGCCGCCTGCCTTTCGCCGCCCTCCAGCGGAAGAAATCCCCTGCTGCCCGCGACCAGAAGGCGCGCCTCCTCCAGATTCTCGGCATACAGGAATTCACTTGGAAAGCCGAGTACAATGCGGCTGAATTCCTGCTCCGCCTCCCGCTCCGGCGGCGGGGCGATCAGAATGCAGGGAAAATTCTTGAGCTCTGCCGGTGCGACCGCCTCCATCTGCGCGATTGGGCTGTGGGCGGAGACTTCAATCAGGGCGGGCCGGGCTGCAAGGATCAGGTTTTCGTAGGCGTCGGAAAACAAGCGGCGCTGATCGTTGAGCGTGATCTCGACCCGATCCTCGCTCAGCATGTCGCACAGCTCCCCATGGCTGCCGTACGCGATGGAGACGCTAACGTCGGGATACCTCGCCGAAAAGGCCGCGAGCGCGCGGTGGAACTCTCCCCCTGCATAGGTGCGCAGGTAGCCGATCTTCAAGCTCGCCGCCTCGCCCTTGGCGATCTTCGCCGCCTCGGCGCACATGCGGTCGCAGTCCGCTGTAAGCAGCAGGCTCTTACGGTAAAAGTATTCGCCCGCAGGCGTAAGAGAAAACGAGCGATTTTTGCGCACGAGCAGCGCAAAGCCCAGCTCACGCTCCAAGGACTGCACCTGCTGGGAGATGGCTGACTGCGAGATGAAATTTTCCTCCGCCGCGGCGGAAATGCTCCCGAAACGCACGACGGATTGAAAGTATTTGAGCTGCTTGAGCATGATGCACCTCCTGATGTCTAAATGACGATCCCCTCGCAGTGGTCGATCTCGTGCTGGATGATCTCCGCCGTCCAGCCGGTGAAGGTCTTGAGGCGTGTTTGGAATTTTTCATTCTGCCACTGGACTTTGACGGTCTGGAAGCGCTTTGCCTTGCGCGTGCCGGTGAGGGACAGGCAGCCCTCCTCGGTGTCGTAGGGGCCGGACTTTTTGACGATGACGGGGTTGAACATGACCATGTATTCGCCGTCGCAGTCGAAAACGATGATGCGCTTGTTGACGCCGATCATGTTCGCCGCCATGCCGACGCAGCCGTCCTTGTGGGCGATTAGCGTGTCGAGAAGGTCCTGCGCGGTGTTGAGATCGTCCGCCGTGGCGGCTTCGGCCCTCTGGGCGAGGAAGACTTCATCTTTGCATATTTCACGAATCATGGTGTTCCTCCTGAATCTCATGCTGCGGAGTAAAAAAGCGGGCCTGCGCGTCGGCGAAGCGCGTGTTGAACGCCTCAGCCGCCTGAATGCTGAGCACGTCGTCGGGGCGCATCATGTCGAAGGCGTGCATGTCAGAATGATAGACGTCCAGCTCTGCCGGGACGCCTGCGCTCTCACCGCCGACCATGAGCTGATCGCTGCGGACGCCGAACGCCGCAGCGTGCGCTTTCAGGTAAAGGAGCGCGGCATAGCAGTCGTCGATCGCGGCAGGTAGGGGGCTTTCAGCGCCAGCCGGTATCCCGGTGACAGCACGGCCACGCCAAATTTCTTGACGAGGTCGATCGCGCGGGAGGCGTGCACCATTTCTTTCATCCCTGCGATGTATCCGCCGCCGTGCAGCCACAAAATGCCTGCGGCGTTTTTCGGCGCGGCGAGCGGCGAGAGCAGGAGCGCGGACATGCCGCTGTTTTCCGTCGGGATGAGGACAGCCTGAACGCGGATGCCGGGATCAGGCTTCATCGGGCGCATCGTCATCCTCCATTGCCGCGGCTTTTTCCTTGTAATTTATGCCCCAGACGACCATGGAATCGAGGATGGGCTTTAGGCTGTAGCCGGTCTCGGTCAGCGTGTATTCCACGCGCGGCGGTACCTCGGCGTAGACCTTGCGGGTGAGCAGGCCCTTGGCCTCCATGTCGCGCAGCTGCGCGGTCAGCACCTTCTGCGTTACATGGCCGATGGACTTTTTAAGTTCACCGAAGCGCTTGGTGCCGTCCATCAGGTCGCGCAGGATGAGCACCTTCCATTTGTCGCCGATGAGCATGAGCGTCGTCTCGACGGGGCAGGCGGGTAATTCCATGGTATGACCTCCTTCGTGTTACAGATATTGACCGGTGATGCTGTCGGGATTCAATTGAATTTCCTCCGGCGTGCCGGAGGCGACGATCCTGCCGCCGGCCTCACCGCCGCCGGGGCCCATGTCGATGAGAAAGTCCGCGTTGCGGATGACGTCGAGGTCGTGCTCGATGACCACGACCGTTGCGCCGTTGTCCAAAAGCGCCTGGAAGACGCCGAGCAGCACGCGAACATCCAGCGGATGCAGGCCAATCGACGGTTCGTCGAAGACAAAGACGGAATCGGTCTGCGTGCGGCCGATCTCGCTGGCGAGCTTTAATCGCTGTGCCTCGCCGCCGGACAGGCTCGGCGTTTCCTCGCCGAGCGTCAGGTAGCCGAGGCCGAGCTGCTTCAAAATGCCGAGCTTCTGGCTGACGGTCTTCCGGTCCGCGCAGAATTCAATGGCGGAGTTGACGTCCGTGTCCATGAGTTCAGGAAGTGAGGCGTTTTCGCCCGCCTTGTTCGTGAGCTTCACGCCATAGGCGGCTCTTGCGTAGCGCGAGCCGCGGCAGTCGGGGCAAGGAATGTTGACGTCGGGCAGAAACTGCACGTCGAGACTTACAACGCCCGTGCCGTCGCAGCCGGGGCAGCGGAGAGAGCCGGTGTTGTAGGAAAAATCGCTCGCTTTATAGCCGTGTTCCTTCGCGTCGGGCGACTTGGCGTAGAGCTTGCGCAGCTCATCGTGGACGCCCGCGTAGGTCGCGACCGTGGAGCGGACGTTGATGCCGATGGGCGTCGCGTCGATGAGCTTGACGTGCGCGATGCCGTCGGCTTCGACCGAGCGAATGTGCGCGGGAAGAGCGTTGCCATTGATGTTTGCCTCCAGCGCGGGGACAAGGCTCTCGAGCACCATCGTCGTCTTGCCGGAGCCGGACACGCCGGTGACGACCGTGAGGCGGCCCTTGGGGATGTCGACCTCAAGCGGCTTGACAGTGTGGATCTGAGAAGTAGACAGATGAACCGTGCCGTTTGCGAACAGTTCGTCCTTTTTGGCGCGCTCACGCAGCTTTGTTTCAGCCTTGCCGGAGAGGAACGGCCCAATCTGCGAATTCGGGTTTTCTTCGATCATTGGGATGTTCCCCTCGGCGATGACATGGCCGCCCTTAGCGCCCGCTTCGGGGCCCATTTCGACGATCCAGTCGGCCTCTTTCAAAATCTGTGTGTCGTGGTCGACCAAGATGACGGAGTTGCCGTCGGCGACGAGATCGTGCATCACGCCGGTAAGCCCCACGATGTTCGACGGATGCAGACCGATCGACGGCTCGTCGAGCACATAGAGGACGCCGGTCGTGCGGTTGCGCACGGCGCGGGCGAGCTGCATGCGCTGCCGCTCGCCGGTGGAGAGGGTAGAGGCCGAGCGGTCGAGCGTCAGGTAGCCGAGGCCCAAGTCGATGAGCCGCTTTGCCGTGCTCTCAAACGCCTCGCAGATGCTCTCCGCCATCGGGCGCATCTCCTCAGGAAGACTTTCCGGTACGCCGCGCACCCAGTCGACAAGGTCCGAGAGCGTCATTGCGCAGGCCTCGTCGAGCGAAATGCCGCGCAGCTTCGGCGCGCGGGCGGCAGAAGAGAGACGCGTGCCGTGACAGTCGGGGCAGGTCTCTTCCTTGAGGAATTTTTCGACGCGCTTCATGCCCTTTTCGTCCTTAACCTTGGCGAGTGCGTTTTCGACGGTATAGACGGCGTTGAAGTAGGTGAAGTCCAGCTCGCCCGCCTGGTTGGAATTCTTGTTGTGGTAGAAGATGTGCTTCTTCTCCGCGGGGCCGTGGAAGACGATGTCCTTTTCGCTTTTGGTCAGGTCGCGGAACGGTACATCCGTGCGCACGCCCATCTGGCGGCAGATGTCGGTCATCAGCGACCACATCAGGCTGTTCCACGGCGCGACCGCACCGCCGTCGATGGTCAGGGAATCGTCGGGCACGAGCGTGTCTAAGTCGACGGTGCGGACGATGCCTGTGCCGCTGCACTTTGGGCAGGCACCTTGCGAGTTGAACGCCAGCTCCTCGGCGGACGGCGCGTAGAAATGTGCGCCGCACTCGGGACAGACGAGCTCCTTGCCCGCCGCAACGAGCAGGGAAGGTGGGACGTAGTGCCCGTTCGGGCAGCGGTGGTTGGCTAAACGCGAGAACATCAGACGCAGGCTGTTGAGTAGCTCTGTGCCCGTGCCGAATGTGCTGCGGATGCCGGGCACGCCGGGGCGCTGGTGCAGCGCCAGCGCGGCGGGAACATACAGAACCTCATCCACGCTCGCCTTGGACGCCTGCGTCATGCGGCGGCGCGTGTAGGTGGACAGCGCTTCAAGGTAGCGACGCGAGCCCTCGGCATACAGCACGCCGAGCGCCAGTGAGGATTTTCCTGAGCCGGACACGCCCGCGATGCCGACGATCTTACCGAGCGGAATGTCGACATCGATATTTTTAAGATTGTGGACCTTTGCCCCACGAATGAGCATTTTGTCGATCATGGTATCACTCCATCAGCTGTGAAAAAAGTGTTGAAAATATATAATAGTATCCTTTTGGTAACTACGCCACAATATTGTGCTTACTTTACGAAAGTTCTCTATGGCGCTATGATAAGGCCAACGAAAGAAAAATACAACCTTTCGAGTACAAAACATTTTGGAGATATTTATCATGAACAAGACTGCTGACCGTACCGTAGCGCTGGACAAGGGCCGCGTGGACGTCTATACTAAAAACGGCGTCACCCTTTACGCCTATCAGACCCGCGACCTCATCGACAACGAGGCCTTTGTGCTGGCAAAGAAAGGCCGCGGCGTCGTGATCGAGCTGCCGTGCTTTTTTGACAATATTCGCGAGCTGACGGATTTCCTTAAGAGCGAGGGCGTCACGGTCGAGGCCAAGTTCGTTGCCTATCACGCGGCGGGCGCGTCCTTCCTGCCGGAGGTCCCCGCCTACGGCACCGAATCCTCCGTCGCCTATAACACGACGGGCGGCGGCGCAGGGCTGGTCGCGAATTTCAAGAACGCATTCGGCGACAGCTTCGATCCCGCCATCTGCGAGGTGGATCATGTGCTGGAGGAGGGTGAGATCGAGCTTGCGGGCATCCGCTTTGTTGTGAAGCCCAATGCCGAGGCGTTCGACCTTGAAATTCTGGAGATCAACTGTGTTTACACGCACATGATGGGCCACGATTGCCACTCCATCGTGGCGGGCTGCCCGCATGCAGACGGCATCATTTCCCAGCTCAACTACTACGTCCGCAAGGGCTTTGACCTTGTCCTGACCGCGCATTACACGCCCGAAGACCTGAAGGATGCGCAGACCAAGGTGGACTACCTGACGAACCTCAAGGAGATCGCGCTGGAGAGCGAAAGCGCCGACGAGATGAAGGCCAAGGTGCAGGAACAGTATCCTGATTACAGCGGAATGAACTATCTTGACATGACGGTGGGCTTTTTCTTCCCCAATAAGTAAAACGCCCTGAGAAAGGAGCAAAACATGACGCAGGCGGAGCGGCGGCTGTACCTGATCCAGTCGCTATTGAACGAAAAAACGGAATACCAAAGCCTAAACGTGCCGCGGGACGCGGGGGAGCAGCGCAAGCTGCTGCGCTCGCTGATGAACGTCCGCACACCGAAAGCGGCGGACGAATCGTTCCTGCACGTGCAGGATGCGTATTTGCAGCAGGAGATGGCAGACGAGGGCATTACCGACCTCGACGATCTGCAGCCGGTCAGTGGTGACCTTTACCTCTGGCAGGGGGACATCACGCGCCTCAAGTGCGGGGCCATCGTCAACGCCGCGAACAGCGGTATGACGGGCTGCTACATCCCGTGCCACGCCTGCATCGATAACTGCATCCACACCTTTGCCGGCGTGCAGCTGCGTCAGGACTGCGCCGCGCTGATGGCAGAGCAGGGGCACGAGGAGCCGACAGGGCAGGCGAAGATCACGAAGGCCTACAACCTGCCGTGCGATTACGTCCTCCACACGGTCGGCCCGATCGTCTCGGGCCGCGTGACAAGAGAGGACGAGCGGCTGCTTGCGTCATGTTACCGATCCTGTCTGGAACTTGCGGAGAAAAACAGTGTGCGAAGCATCGCGTTCTGCTGCATTTCGACCGGTGTGTTCCATTTTCCAAACGAGCGCGCGGCGGAGATCGCCGTGGAGACCGTGCGGCGCTATAAGGTGGAGACGGGCAGTAAAATAAAGGCGGTTTTCAATGTTTTCAAGGATCTCGACAAAACGATCTACGAGCGGCTTCTCGGCGCAAATTGCGCGCCTGCGGCGGGCGCTTGACGAGGCGGATGCTGTCGTCATCGGCGCGGGCGCAGGGCTGTCCACCGCGGCGGGCTTCACGTACAATGGTGAGCGGTTCGAGCGGTATTTTTCGGATTTTGCGGAAAAATACGGCTTCCACGACATGTACAGCGGTGGGTTCTATTCGTTTCCGTCGCAGGAGGAGTTCTGGGCCTATTGGAGCCGGTATATCTTCATCAACCGCTATCAAAACGCGCCGAAAAGCGTGCACGAGGTTCTGCTCGAGCTGGTGCGGGACAAGGACTATTTTGTCATCACGACGAACGTCGACCACTGCTTCCAGAAGGCGGGCTTTGACAAAAAGCATCTTTTCTACACGCAGGGCGACTACGGCCTGTTTCAGTGCAGTGAGCCGTGCTGTCAGGAGACGTTTGACAACGAGAAAACCGTCCGCGCGATGGTCGAAGCGCAGGGCTTCACCGTGGCGGACGGCGTGCTGACACCGCCGACAGATGGGACGCCAACGATGGCGGTACCGTCGGAGCTCCTTCCGGGCTGCCCGCACTGCGGCAGACCGATGACGATGAACCTGCGCTGCGACGACAAATTTGCCGAGGACGAGGGCTGGCACGCCGCGGCGGAGCGGTACGAAAATTTCCTCCGCACGCGGGACGGACAAAAGCTCCTCTTTTTAGAGCTCGGCGTCGGCTACAACACGCCGGTCATCATCAAATATCCGTTCCTCCGCATGACGGCGGGCAACCCGAAGGCCACCTACGCCTGCATCAACATGGGGCAGGCAAGCACACTGCGCGAGATCGAAGAACGGTCGATTTTGATCGACGGGGATATCGCCGCGGTGATAGAAGAAATGAAGAAAACCGCTTCCTACAAATAGCAGGAAGCGGTTTTAACTTATGATGACAGCGGATTTGTGATTTAAGTACTGCGTGCGATTTTGGGAAAATCCGGTGACGATTGTGATACAATTCACGATTCGGTGAAGTCAGAATTCAATGTGATAGTTTAATTCAGTCCTGTTTTCACGTTGAACTTCACTGCTGATCGTTGCGGTACCACTACATTTTAGTTGCTGCAGGATACCGTCGAGTTTTGCAGCAACTTTTTCTGACATACCTGCGGAAGAACTGCATTGAAAGTGGTAGTCCTTGGATTTTATGGGATTACCGGGTTTCATGCGCATTTCAACTAGTCTTTCAATATCACTCTCACGTTTGAAGTAGACAAGTGTGGGGACTTTTGGCGCATCTTGTCCAAGAAAGTGAATATCGGCGGCAATTTCAAATTTTGCATCATCGCTGCGAGAGCTCTCGTATGAAGTATTAGACTCTAGTGTACCAGTTTTTACATTAGTGCGAGAATTATTTTTAACAATAAATTTTTCGTGCTCTTGAAAGACGATTTTAACATGTTTAGCACCTAAGTCTTGCGCAATCGATTCGAGTTCGTTTACACGCTGCTTCTTAAAATAATCAAAATAGTGATTCAGTGAAACGTAGGTCCCTTGTTTGTAATTGTCTACATAGTAAAATGTTTGAAAAACGGAGGGAACAAAATTCCAACCGAGCTCCTGTGCGGATTCTTCGTATAGGTTTAGAATATCGATGCCCTTTACTGTTTTCCAATAGCCGATTGATCCATTGCAGACGAAGCTTTCATCGTGCTTTTTATCATGCTCTACAATACAGACTAATTCGGGAAAGGGAACATGATCATTAGAAGTAGTTTGATCTAATGTATCTTTAAAGACAGGACGGAGCGATTTGCGATCCACCTCATTCTTGGCTTCATCGATAGCATTGCCAAGATATACGGCACCTGACTTGACGCCTTGTCCTGCTGCGATGGTGATTTCGGTTACCTTTTGCTTAGCTTTTTGAACACTTTCGTTGTTTAGTTTAAAGCCAGAAGTGGTGTTTTTACTGAGACTTTTTTGCCTGCATCATTGCTAAAGGGGAATTTTGCTTTGTTAATTGCGGTGAACAGACCTTTCATGGTGTCGGACCTACTTGATGTGGTTTTCTCAGATGTGCCGCCCATAGGATTATCCTCCGTATCTGTCTGATTAAAAAGATGCGTCGCGTTTTACAGAATCATAAAATGCTACACTTACCAACGGATATTTTAATATATTATATCAAATTGTGCGCATGCGCGCAAGCAAAATGAGGACACAATAGACAAAAACTGATATTTTTAATAGGTGCAAATAGATTTGACATGGACTGTACAGTACCCTCTGTTTTGTTGCTTTTTACGATGGAATATGCTATCTTGATTACGGTAATTTACTATAAATATTAGGAGAGTGAACACCGTGCTTTTTGTTTGTTACCCCAAGTGCACCACCTGCCAGAAGGCGAGAAAGTGGCTGGACGAGCAGAGGATCGCCTATGAGCTCCGCGACATCAAAACGGAGAATCCTACTTATGACGAGTTGGCCGCGTGGTACGAGCGGAGCGGTCTGCCGCTGAAAAAGTTTTTCAACACCAGCGGCCTTCTCTATAAGTCCATGGAACTCAAGGACAAGCTGCCCCAAATGAGCGAGGACGAGATGCTGCGCCTCCTCGCCACGGACGGCATGCTTGTCAAGCGCCCGCTGCTGGCCGGCGATGACTTCGTCCTCGTTGGGTTCAAGGAAAGCGAGTGGGCGGCGCGGGTGAAGAACGAATGATGGCCGCTGATTGGCTTTCGCTTTATTTTGTATGGCTGCCTTGAAGAGCTTATTCCGAGCATTGAAACGTATATACGGATATAAAGATGTCTAAAATCAGTCGGTTTCAAAGATCTTAGGGCAAGCACATGGTTCGAACATTCGACATCCTGCTCCCAAACTTTTGAATAAAAATTTTTCTACTTTTTCCGGTGCTTTATAGCCGTTTTTACTTTATTATGGATGCTCTTCGCAACTCTTGACTCCACTGTTTCCGCACACTCCACGGCTGTCTGTAGTCAAACATGTGGTCAAAAACCGCTTTCTGAACACCCTCGTGACAGGGGACAGAAAGCGGTTTTTCATAGTTTGCCGGAGTGCCGCGGACGGATGCTTCGTCGCTCCGGTTTGCCGCATTGTACCTCTGCTGGAGAGATTAAGCAAGTCCTTTATGCAGGGACAGGCGGCGCAGAATTTGCATCGCTATAAACCTGCTAAAAAGTCAAGCCCTAATTCAAAGAAAAGTTATCGACAGAAAAAGAGTATAGCAAAGCAGAGGCGGCAAAGTGGATCGCCTGGCCGCCTCA
>ENA-UOIY01000474-UOIY01000474.1-human-gut-metagenome-genome-assembly--contig:-P114-NODE-474-length-66327-cov-11.896638_pt1 | contig 66327 bp, 45 predicted proteins | sample MGYA00242335_ERZ723882 | MGnify/ENA metagenome assembly ERZ723882 | reverse complement strand
GCAAGCGCGACGATTACGTCTCAGGCGGTTGTAGACGCGGTGAACAGCCTGTATGCAGCGGCTGAACCCGTGGAAGAGCCGACGGAAGCGCCTGCCGCGACGGAAGAACCCGCTGCGCAGACTGCGGAAGTCAAGACGGCAACGGCTGCGGGCTACGATGGCAACGAAATCACGGTGAACGTGACGGACGAAAACGGCGTGATTACCTCCCTGACGGTGGATGCGTCCACGCAGACGGCGGGTTTGGGTCAGAAGTGCGCGGAGGAAGCGTTCACGAGCCAGTTTGTTGGCAAGAGCGCGCCGTTGACGCTGGGCGAAGGCATTGACGCGGTTGCAAGCGCGACGATTACGTCTCAGGCGGTTGTAGACGCGGTGAACAGCCTGTATGCGGAAGCGCCCGCGAAGGTGCTGACCGCGACGGTCAAGGGCTGGCACAAGGGCGTGGTCGTGACGGTGGAAATTGACAAGAATCATGTCATCACGGCGCTGACGGTGGATGCTTCCGGCGAATTCTACGCGCTGGGCGGCAAGTGTGCCGATGAAGCGTTCACGAGCCAGTTCATCGGCAAGAGTGCGCCGCTGACGCTGGGCGTGGACATCGACGCGGTGACGGGCGCGACGCTGACCTCTCAGGCGGTTGTCGATGCGGTCAACCAGCTGGCGAAGTAATACAAGAAGAACGGGCAGGACGTGTGTGATGCGTCCTGCCCGTTTTGTGTTGCGGTGATATGCGGTTATCAGGCTATTTGGTCGCGCCCATCTGGCGCGACACAGCATAGGTGATGGAAAGAGTGGCTTGGGGGCGCGTCTGAGGACGCGCGAAGTTACTGGCAGGGACGCTTCGCTGCCTGCGCCTTTGTTGAGCGCGTTTGACAAACTGGTCGCCCGACCAACTGTTGGGGCGTTGCCCCAAACCCCACCAGAGGCGCTGCCTCTGGACTCCGCAAGGGGGGATCCCCCCTTGACCCCTCCGCGCGATTGAGTTGGTTTCACTCCCATACTGCTTCCGCGTGTTTATTTTTTCGGTGTCAAACCCAGTTTACCCGCGCATTCATCCATATCCAGCGTCGCAAAATAATCCTGTGCGGTCTCCGCGCGGCGAATCAGCCGATAATCCCCATCCTGCGTGTACAGCACCTCTGCCGACCGCAGCCGCCCATTATAATTATACCCCATCGCATGACCGTGCGCACCGGTGTCATGAATCACCAGCAGGTCACCGATCTTGATTTCCGGCAGGGCGCGGTCGATGGCGAACTTGTCGTTATTTTCGCACAGGCTGCCGACGACGTCATAGATGTGGTCATGCGGCAGGCTTTCCTTCCCGCAGACGGTGATGTGGTGGTATGCGCCGTACATGGCGGGGCGCATGAGGTTCGCGGCGCAGGCATCCACGCCGATGTAGTCCTTGTAGGTGTGCTTCTCGTGAATCACGCGCGTGACAAGCCAGCCCATGTTGCCGGTCATCCAGCGGCCGAGTTCGGTTTTCAGCGCGACGCCGCCGTTCGGGAAGATTTCCTCGTATACCTTGCGGACACCTTCGCCGACAGCGAGTACATCCGTCGCGGGCTGGTCGGGGCGGTAGGGGATGCCGATGCCGCCGGAGAGGTTGATGAACGCCAGCTCCAAGCCGGTTTCGGCGGCGAGGTCGCGGCCGCAGGTGAAGAGAATCTTCGCCAGCGCGGGGTAGTAGTTGTCGTCCGTGTTGTTGGAGGACAGGAACGCGTGCAGTCCGAAACGCTTTGCGCCAAGTTCTTTCAGGCGCTTCAAGCCCTCCTGCAATTGGGCATAGGTGAAACCGTATTTCGCGTCGCCCGGATTGCCCATGATTTCGTTGCCGATTTTGAAGTCTCCGCCGGGATTGTAGCGGCAACAGATGGTTTCGGGAATGCCGCCGTGCTGACGGAGAATGTCAATGTGGGTAATGTCGTCGAGGTTGACGAACGCGCCGAGACGGCGGGCATCGTCGAACTCATAGTAGGGCATGGCGTTGGCGGAGAACATGATGTCCCGCCCGGAGAATCCGCAGGCGTCCGCGAGCATCAATTCCGTGTCGCTGGAGCAGTCCACGCCGCAGCCCTCTTCCTTCAGAATGCGGAGGATAGCGGGGTTCGGCAGCGCCTTGATGGCGAAATACTCCTCAAAATCTTCGCACCATGAAAACGCCTGTTTCAGCGTGCGGGCATTGCGGCGGATTCCGGCTTCGTCGTAGAGGTGGAAGGGGGTCGGGTACTTGGCGGCGGCGTTTTCAAATACCGCGTCAGAAAGCGAAAAATTCGGCATGGCAGTTCACTCCGATTAACTTATTGGATTCCGCGTCAATATAGCACAGAATGCGGGGGAATGCAAGTTTTTCTGCTGTACAGGCGAAGAAAAGGAAAAAATGCGGCGGGAAAAATCAAATTCGGGTATGATTCCGGCGAAACCCCAGCAAAATGCTCGATTTTTTCCGGGAACCCTTGTAATTTCGGGGGAATGCCGTTATAATGGTGCAATGCCCGGTATCATATTTTCTCGGGTGATACTACTTCCGGATTCGTCAGCGCCGCCTGCTTGCGCCTTTTTGATTCTGGAAATGGTATAGAATGGAGAAGGAGAAAACGATTCTATGGAAGAAGCAACGACTCGCAGTAATTTTGTCTGGGAGGCCGTCGAACAGGATTTGAAGGATGGTCGCTACACGCAAGTGCATACGCGGTTTCCTCCCGAACCCAACGGCTATATGCACATTGGCCATTGCAAGGCGCTGATTACGGACTTCCTGACGGCGGAGAAATTCGGCGGCAAGTGCAACCTGCGCTTTGACGATACGAACCCCGCGAAGGAAGACACCGAGTTTGTCGAAGCCATCAAGAACGACATTCACTGGCTGGGTTTTGACTGGACGGGCGGCCTGTATTACGCTTCTGATTATTACGATAAGTGCTACGAAATCGCGGAGGACTGGATTCGGCGCGGTCTGGCGTATGTGGACGAGCTGAACAAGGAGCAGATGCGCGAATACCGCGGCACGCTGACCAAACCCGGCAAGAATTCGCCGTGGCGCGACCGTCCCGCAGAAGAAAGCCTTGATCTGTTCCGCCGGATGCGCGCGGGCGAATTTGCCGAGGGACAGTACACCCTGCGCGCCAAGATTGACATGGCGTCGCCCAACATCGTCATGCGCGACCCCACCATGTACCGCATCCTCTACAAGGAGCACTGGCGCACGGGCAAGAAGTGGTGCATCTACCCGATGTACGACTTCGCGCACCCGATTGGCGATGCGCTGGAAGGCATCAGCCACTCCCTCTGCTCACTGGAATACGAAATTCACCGCCCGCTGTATGACTGGGTGGTGGAGCACAGCCAGTCCATGCTGCCGGCACGTCCTCGCCAGATTGAGTTCGCCCGCCTGAACATGACCCGCACCGTGATGAGCAAGCGCAAGCTGCGCGCGCTGGTCATGGGCGGCTACGTCAAAGGCTGGGATGACCCGCGTATGCCCACGCTGTCGGGTCTGCGCCGCCGCGGCTGCACGGCCGCTGCGATTCGCGATTTCGTCAGCCGCATCGGCTTGAGCAAGGCGGATTCCACCGTGGATACCGCGCTGCTGGATGCCTGCATCCGCGACGATTTGGGTGAAAAAGCGGCGCGCGTGATGGCGGTGCTGCACCCGCTCAAGGTGGTGCTGACGAACTGGGATGCCGACAAGACGCTCACGCTGACGGTCGAAAATCACCCGAAGCACCCCGAAATGGGCAGCCACACAGTCACGTTCGGCAAAGAGCTGTACATTGAGCAGGAGGACTTCATGGAAGTGCCTGCGAAGAAGTTCCAGCGCATGTACCCCGGCTTCGAGGTGCGCCTGAACGGGGCGTACATCGTCAAGTGCGAGGGCTGCAAGAAGGACGAGAACGGCAATGTCACCGAAGTGTACTGCACGGTGGACATGGACAGCCTGTCCGGCAGCGAGGGCGCTGACCGCAAGATTAAGGGCAAGACGCTGCATTGGGTGAGCGCGGCGGACGCTGTGCCGTTTGAGGCGCGCCTCTACGATCCGCTGCTGGCGGATGACAGCGCGCTGGAAGATGAAACCGAACCGACCGCCGAGGATGCGGAAGAAACCGAAGAGGCAGAGGAAGCGGACGCGAATCTGTCCCGCGCGGATTATGACTTCCTGAAGAAGCTGAATCAGCATAGTCTGACGGTGGTGCGCGGCGTGATTGAGCCGTATGCGAAGGAATGCGCGCCGGGGACGGCACTGCAGTTCCTGCGCACGGGCTATTTCTGCAAGGACCCGGATTCCACGGCGGAACTGCCGGTGTTCAACCGCACGGTTGGGCTGCGGGATGCCTTTGCGAAGGCGGCTAAGTAATTTCTAAGTAGGTGGAGTTGCTTTTCTGCGGAAAAGGGCTTTTGTGAAGCAGGGGGTTCGCCTCTGCGGAAGCGAAATCCCCGCATAAACACGCGGACACAGCATGAAAGTGCGCTCAATCCAATCGCGAAAAAGGGTCAAGGGAGGAACTCCCTTGCAGGGTGCAGGGACAGCGTCCCTGCTGGGGTCAAGGGGCAACGCCCCTTGGTCTCCCCCAAAATCAACACGCGGGCATAGTATGGGAGAGCGCTCAACTCAATCGCGCGAAAGGGTCAAGGGAGGAACTCCCTTGTGGGGTCAAGGGGCAACGCCCCTTGCGGTTTCCCTTTTATTATGGAACTAAGGAGAATCAGAAAATGAATCAGGAAGTGCGTACACGATTTGCGCCGTCGCCGACGGGCTTTATGCATCTGGGCGGACTGCGCGCGGCACTGTATGGGTATTTGTTTGCCCGGAAGAACGGGGGCAAATTCATCCTGCGCATTGAGGACACGGATCAGGTGCGCTTTGTGGAAGGCGCGACGGAGGTCATTTACGACACGCTGCGCCGCTGCGGCATGAACTGGGATGAAGGCCCGGACGTGGGCGGCCCGGTCGGCCCGTACATCCAGTCTCAGCGCAAGGAGTTGTACCTGCCCTATGCACAGCAGCTGGTCAAGACGGGTCACGCTTACTACTGCTTCTGCACGAAGGAGGAGCTGGAAGAGCGCCGCGCGGCGTGCGAAGCGAAGGGCGAAGTGTTCAAGTACGACAAGCACTGCCTGCACCTGACGCAGGAGGAAATCCAGCGCAAGCTGGATGCGGGCGTGCCGTATGTCATCCGCCAAAACGCGCCGACGACGGGCGAAACCAGCTATGATGACCTCGTGTTCGGTCACATGACCTTCCCGAATGACACGCTGGACGACATGGTGCTGATTAAGCAGGACGGTATGCCGACCTACAACTTCGCCAACGTCATCGACGACCACCTGATGGGCATCACCCACGTCATGCGCGGCATGGAGTACCTGTCCTCGACGCCGAAGTACAACCTGCTCTATGAAGCGTTCGGCTGGGAGATTCCGCAGTACATCCACATGCCGCCGGTCATGCGCGATTCGCAGCATAAGCTGTCCAAGCGCGATGGCGACGCGTACTTCTCCGACTATGTGGACAAGGGCTATCTGGTCGAAGCCATCGTCAATTATCTGGCGCTGGTCGGCTGGAATCCCGGCGACGACCGCGAATTCTTCACCCTTGATGAACTGGTGGAGGCGTTCGACATCCACCGTATCAACAAAGCGCCCGGTATCTTCGACGTGAAGAAGCTGACGTGGTTCAACGCCGAGTACATCCGCCGCCTGACCCCGGAAAAGTATCTGGAAATGGTCACGCCGTGGTTCGACAAGGTGTTTGGCGACAGCAGCAAGATGGACTATAAGCGCCTTGCGGAGCTGATGCAGGGCCGCACGGAGGTATTCAACCTCGTGCCGGACATGGTGCGCTTCCTTGCGCAGCTGCCGGATTACGACAGCGCCATCTACATCAACAAGAAGGCGAAGACGAACAAGGAAGCCTGCTTGAAGGCGCTGAACCTGCTGCGTCCGGTGCTGGACGGCATCACCGAATGGACAGAGCCGGTCATCCACGATACCGTGATGGCGGCGATTGCCGAGGCGGGCATGAAGAACGCGACGGCGCTGTGGCCGCTGCGCATCGCCATCTCCGGTCAGCAGAGCACCCCCGGCGGCGCGATTGAAATCGCTTATCTGCTGGGCAAGGAGGAAACTCTGCGCCGCGTGGACGACGGTATCCGCCGCGTGAGCGAAATGCCGGACGCGTGAAAAACGCATAACGAAAGGACTGAATCCTCGTGACGAAGGAATGGGAGAAGCCTGAGGATCTGCGCCGCCGCAAGCCGGTGCTGTGGCTGACCATGACCGCGCTGTTCATGGCGATGGTGGTTGTGCTGAGCATGAGCGCGCTGAGCATCCCCGTGCCGGGTGGACACCTGTACTTTAACGACGTCGTGATTGACACGGCGGCGATGCTCATGGATCCGCTGTCGGCGTTTATCGCGTGCGGCGTGGGTGCGTTTCTGGGCGACCTGCTGTTCTATCCCGCGCCGATGTTCGTGTCGCTTATTACGCACGGCTTGCAGGCGCTCGTTATCTCCCTGCTCTGCCGGAAACTGCGCATGAAGCAGCCGCTTGCCTGCGCGATTGCGGTGCTGGCGGGCGCGATTGTCATGGTGGTGGGCTACACGCTGGGGCGCGCGTTTGTGTACAGCACGCCGGAATATGCCATCATGAAGCTGCCGTTCCAGTGCCTGCAGGCAGGTGTGGGCGCGGTGACCTCGTGGATTCTGTGCTGCCCGCTGGGGTTGACCCGGCGCTTCCACAGCATCGTCAAGTAATGCAATTTCCGGACGCAGCCGCGCCATCGGTGTGCGCGGCTTGTTGGGCGATTGGATATGGAGAATGAAAACGATGAAGAAGTTGAGCGTGCAAAAGCTGACGCTGTGCGGCGTGATGGCGGCGCTGGTGTTCGTGATGACCTACTTCCCGAAGATTCCCGTGCCGGTGACGGGCGGCTATGTCCACCTCGGCGACGGCGCCATCTTCCTGTCCGTGCTGCTGCTTGGCCCGCTGGGGATTCCGGCGGCGGCGGTCGGGTCGATGCTCTCTGACCTCATCGGCGGCTATATGGTCTATGTGCTGCCGACGTTCCTCATCAAGGGGTTGGTGGCGCTGGTGGCGTGGAAGCTCTGCCGGAAGGATCAGCCGCTGCTGGCACTGCTGTCGTTCCTGCTTGCAGAAGCGGTGATGGTGCTGGGGTACTTCCTGCTGGAATGGGCGCTGTACGGCATTGCATCGGCAGCCGCGGCGATTGGCCCGAATGTGGTGCAGGGCATCGCGGGCGTGCTGATAGGGATGCTGTGCCTGCTGATTACGCCCCGGCTGGAGCGCGTGGCGAAGGTGTGACAAATAGGGATGCCAATGGTTTTCCACTATGGAAGACGTTGGCATCTTTTTTCAATGATGCAGAAAAATCTCTTGATGGGAGACAAATCCGGCGGAAAATGTGCTATAATAGTATATTGGAAGGGGATACCCTTTCGCACGAAACGCGGAGACCCGATGCAAGGAAACCTTGCGTGAAATCGTTAGATAGAGGGAAACTCTGATGGATTCAGCTGTCAGCGTTCCCGCCGAGAAACTGTCACACAAGGAGGTTTTTTGCCCATGAAACGAAGTGCACGAATGGCAGCGTTCCTGCTGGCAGCGGCGCTGTCCGCAGCGCCGTGTCTGGCGGAATTTACGCCGGTGGAAGTCCCGCAGGCGACGAACGCCCCTGCTGCGCCAGAAGCGATGGAAAATGTACCGCAAATCACCGAAAAAGGGCTGACGCTGGGCAATAACAGCGTCAAATATCCGGAAATCACCGGGATGGCGGACGAAAGCATCCAGCAGCAGGTGAATGACGCGATTTTGCAAGCCGGGAAAATCGAGAACCGATTGAGCCGTATGGCAGTGCTGATGTCCTCGCCTGTGCCGCTGACGGTGACATATTCAGCGGCGCTGGCGGATGATGTGCTGAGCGTCGCGATTCTCTCCAGCGGGGCGCTGGAAACGGAACGCGCGACGCAGGAATGGGCGGCGGTCAATATCGACCTGCGCACAGGGCAGGAAATCACCTTTGACGACCTGTTCACCGACGCGGACGAAGCGCGCGCGATGATGGAGGAGACCATCGCGGATGAGATTCTGCCGGACATGAGCGCGCACCTTGCGGCGGCGGAGCTCCTGCCTCTGCCGGATGTGTTTTCGCTGACGGAATTCGGCTTGACGCTGCATTACCCGATTCGGCGGTTCGAGACGCTTTCGGAGCGCGCGGGGACGATTACGTTCCTGTGGAGCGAACTGGCGGATGTGCTGGATTTATCAGAGGACAGCGTGCTGACGCACCTTGGCGTGGGCAAGCACCTGAAGCTGGCGGCGGATGCGAAGGAAACGTTGACGGCTGCGCTGTCCGCCGGTGCGTTTCCGAGCATTCCGGCGGCGCTGGGCGACAGTGTGCAGGGGCTGATAGACACCTATCAGCCCCTGAACGACCCGGATTTGGCGGGCGATCAGCGGATGATTTCGCTGGAAGACGGCGCATTCCGCAATGTGTACATCCTGACGGACAATCTGACGCGGAAGCTGGATAGCAGCGTCGCGCAGAGCATCCGGGCGGACAGGCTGATGCTGTTAGGTCTGGTGACGGGCAGCACGACGCAGGGCGAATGGCGGCAGGCACTGGGCGAACCGACGCGGACAGTATCGGTATCCGCGGAATCCGCGGAACTGCGGCGCTTATGCGCGGGGCAGACGGATTATTATGCGTGGTGGAGCAATGCAACGCTGTGTCTGCACGCGGATGAGGATGGTGTTCTGCGGACGGTGATGCTGATGCAGGCGGAGAATGGGGGAGAAAACTGACTTTTCTCCTAAAATGGCTTTTTGCTTGCAGGGGTTTCGCCTCTGCGGAGGCGACCAAAGGGCGATGAAAACAGGCGAAGTCTGCGATCGCCCTTTGGAAACCTTCGGCGCCGCCACTTTTGGGGTTTCATGTTTGTTGGTTGATAATGCTGCATAAGGAACGAAAGGCACACCAACTAAAAATGCTGCGATAGCGCTCAATAAACTTAGATGGGGACGCGAAGCAGTCCAGAGGGCGACCGCAGACTTCGTCTGTTTCCATTGCCCTCTGGTCGCTCCCGCAGGAGCGAAATCCCGCATAAACACGCGCATATGGTATGCAAATGCGCACAACTCAATCGCGAGATGGGTGTCGAGAGGGTCGAAGACCCTTCGCGGGTGCAGGGCAGAGCCCTGCCGGAGTCCAGAGGCAGAGCCTCTGGTGGGGTCTAAGGGGCAGCGCCCCTTGCGTTCCCCAATATTACAAAGAGAGAGGCAGTAGGAGGCCGAAATGGCGCAGAGTAAGAAGAATGGCAAGACGAACCGAACGGGGAGGACGGCGAAGCAGAAGCGAATGCCACGGTATGAGGCGGATTCGCTGGCGGCGTGCCTGATGGTGGGCATATTGCTGCTGGCGACGGGCATTCTGACGCTGCTTGGCGCGGGATTCGGCTTGCAGCATGAGGTGTTCCGGTATCTGCGGCAATTTTCGTCCTCCATGTTCGGGTCGATGACGCTGCTGATGACCTTCGCGCTGATTGCCGCTGGCGTGGCGCTGCTGATTTCCACGACGCGCAAAGTCAGCCGGCGATATGTGGCAAGCTATGCGATTCTCGTTGTGCTGCTCAGCGGCTTTGTGTCGCTGATGACATTCGTAACATCGTCGGAAGGACAATTCCCCCTGCTGGACTATATCGCCCAAAAAACCGGGTCGGACGCGTTCAGCGGCATGATGTCCCGCAGCATGACGTACGGTATGAAGGGCTACGGCGGCGGCATGGTCGGTATGCTGCTTGCGTGGCCGCTGTGGAAGTTCTTTGGCGCAGGACTGGGGGCAGTCATACTTGGTCTGCTGATGGCGGTGGATGTTCTGGTAGGTGGCTGGTCGCTGTTCCGCCGCCTGTATGGCTGGACGGGCGAGAAGCTCGTGCAATTGCGCGAGAAGCAGGCGAAGCGCGCGGAAGAAGCAGCGGCGGAGGAAGCACGCCGGCAGGAGCAGGAACGTCAGCGGCAGCTGGCGGAAGAACAGGAGCGGATTCGCCAAGGGAATGCGGCGAACGCAGCTTATACGCAGAACAATCCGTCGCCCTACGCACGTCCCGGTACGGAGAAGGGACGCGTCGTCAGCTCGTATACGCAGTATCCGAATGCCCCTGTGCAGCCCGTGATGCCGCAGAATCCGCCGGTGCGGAAGCAGCCGATGCCGCAGGGCAAGCCTGTTCAGCCCGTAACGAGCCGGAAGAACAACAAGATTGGTTTTGCGCCGTCGGCGGAGGAGCTGGGACAGACCGGCTTTGCAGATGATTGGACAACGCCGCGCCGGAAATCCGCATGGAACGACTCGCAGCCGTTTACGCAGCCGTTCGCCCAGCCGACGTATTCGATGGGGCAGGATGCGGCAGAACCGCCGCAGATTCCGACCTACGAGCAGCCGAAGCAGCCCGCGCCCAGCGGCGTTGGGGAGCCGGCGATATACAGCTGGAACGACATGCCCGCGCAGCCCGCGCCGATGCAGCAAACGGCGGACGCTGTGCCGGAGACGGAGCAGAATCCGCCGATGATGCAGTGGACGCAGCCCACAATGCCGACCAAGCCGACAATGGCGGTAGATGCGCCGCAGGAAACGCAGGAGATGCAGGGGGAAATTCTGCCGGAAGCCCCGGAAGAAACGCCTGCGGATTTGCCCGAAGCCATGTCCGCGGACGAAGCGTTCGACGATGACGCGGATTTCCCGGCGGAACTGGATGACCGCCCGCCGTGGGAAGAGCCGGAGGATGCGCCGAAGAAGGTGCTTGCGCCCGTGCTGACGCAGGAACGCCCCGCAGGCGCGTGGCAGCCGGATTTGAACCTGCCCGCGCAGCCGGTCAGCAGCGGCACGACGAACGTTCCCGTCGCTTTGCAGCAGCCGGAGAATGTTCCCGCAGCGGTTCAGCCGGGCATTCAGGTCGCAAAGGCAACGACGGAAGCACCGTCCGGCGGGCCGAGCGCAACGGGCGCATCCGCCACATCCACCTTCAATCCTGAAGTGCCGTACACCTATCCGCCGATGATGCTTCTGCGCGATCCGCTGGGTCAGCAGGGGGTCAACGCGGAGGAGGACGAACTGCGCACGCAGCGGCTGGAAGAGACGCTCAAGTCCTTCCGCATCCCCGCGAAGGTGCGCCACATCACCCACGGTCCGGCAATTTCGCGCTTTGAGCTGGAAATCGCCCCCGGCATCAAGGTCAACAAGGTGACGAACCTGAACCACAATATCGCGATGAACATGGCGGTCAAGTCCGTGCGAATTGAAGCGCCGATTCCGGGCAAGGCGCTGGTGGGCGTGGAAGTGCCCAACAGCACGCGCACGACCGTTACGCTCAAGGAAGTGCTGCAATCTGACGTGATGCACAAGGCGAAAGGCCCGCTGACCGTCGCGCTGGGCAAGGACATCGCGGGCGCGCCAATCCTGTGCAACCTCGCGAAAATGCCGCACCTGCTGATTGCAGGCGCGACGGGTTCCGGTAAATCCGTGTGCATCAACACAATCATCAATTCGCTTTTGTACCGCTGTTCGCCCAAGGAAGTCCGCATGATTCTTGTTGACCCGAAGGTGGTTGAACTGCAGTGCTACAACGGCATTCCGCACCTGCTGATTCCGGTGGTGTCCGACCCGCACAAGGCGAGCGGCGCGCTGGCGTGGGCAGTTGGGGAAATGATGGACCGCTACAACAAGTTCCAGGAAAAAGGCGTCCGCGCCATCGACGGCTACAACGAAGCGCTGGATGAGGACGAAGAGCCGATGCCGCGCATCGTGATTGTCATCGACGAATTGGCGGATTTGATGATGACCTGCAAGAAGGAAGTCGAAGAGCGCATTTGCCGTCTGGCGCAGCTGGCGCGCGCGGCGGGTATTCATCTGGTCGTCGCGACGCAGCGCCCGTCGGTGGACGTCATTACGGGTCTGATTAAGGCGAACATCCCCAGCCGAATCGCCTTCAAGGTGTCCTCGAACGTGGACAGCCGAACGATTCTTGACCGCAACGGCGCGGAACAGCTGCTTGGTTACGGCGACATGCTGTATATGCCGATGGGCGAATTCACCCCCATCCGCGTGCAGGGCTGCTTCCTGACCGATGACGAAGTGAACGGCATTACGGACTTCATCCGCCAGTATTCGCCGGCGAACTACGACAGCGGCGTGCTGGATGAACTCGACCGCTTGGCGAACATGGGCAACGACGGCGACGAGGACGACCCGGATGCGAATTCGACGGTGGACGAATACTCCTCCGCTGACCGCGACCTTTTCTCGCAGTGCGTGGAAATGGCGGTACGCGACCGTGAAGTCTCGACGAGCCTGATTCAGCGCCGCTTGAAGCTTGGTTACGCGCGCGCCGGGCGCTTGGTAGACGAAATGGAGCAGCGCGGCATCATCTCCGCGAAGGACGGCGCGAAACCCCGCCGCTGTCTGATTTCGATGGAGCAATACGAAGCCATGAAAGCCAGCGGGGAGCTGAAGTAAGCAAGGGAGTTCCTCCCTTGACCCTTCCGCGCGATTGAGGTGGTGACACGCTCATGCAGTGTCCGCGTGGTTATGCGGGGATTTCGCTCCTGCGGGAGCGACCAGAGGGCTTTGCGATCGCCCTCTGGACTGCTTCGCATCCCATCTAAGTTTATTGAGTGCTGTCGTAACATTTTTAGTTAGTGTGCCTTTCGCTCCCCATGCAGCACTATCAACCAATAAACAGGAATCCCCAAAAGTTGCGGCGCCGAAGGTTTCCAAAGGGCGATCGCAAACTTCGTTTGTTTTCATGCCCTTTGGTGCGCCCGCAGGCGCATCCCCCTGCATGAAAGAAGAACTGCTCTTAGAACCCCAAACGAAAGGAACAACAATACAGAAAAAAACCTCATCTGCTTTGGGAGGTGGCAAAGCAATGTCCTACTTGCCCGATTACATCACTTGGCGCGGCGATCTTCCCTTCGCCGCTGACCCCGCCAATGACCTTGATACCCTCGTGATGGCGGCACTGTCTTACATCGACCTGCCTGCGGAAACGCAAGTCTTCGCCCAGTGCGCGAAATCTGTTCCGCCGGACGATCCGGACGACCATTTCCGGGGCGAGTGCCGCCGACTGCTTCAGCAAATCGCGAAAAGCAGCCGCTTTGGGGCATTGACGGTGCGCGACGCGGTGTCCGTCCTCAATGACGAAATCCAGTTCGCCGCCATGACGGTGGACTTGCCCGACGGAACGCATATTATTGCCTTCCGCGGCACGGACGGCAGTCTGACCGGCTGGCGGGAGGATTTCGCTATGTCGTTTGAAAGCCCCGTTCCGGCACAGGCGGCGGCGCAAAAGTACCTTGAACGCCACCTGACGCAGGATGCGGGTGACGTCATTGTGACGGGTCACAGCAAGGGCGGCAACCTCGCCGTGTATGCCGCCGCGCACACCAAGGCGGACTTGCAGGGGCGCATCCGCCGCGTCGTCAGCTTCGACGGGCCGGGTGTGGATGACGAAACCGCCGCGTCCGACGGATACGCCGCCGTGGCGAGCCGCATCATTGCCTATGTGCCGCAGTTCGCGGTTGTGGGACTGCTGATGGCGGCGCACCCGGTGCATCGTGTCGTCATGTCGGACAACAACGGCATCATGCAGCACGACCCGTTCTCGTGGGAAGTGCGGGGCAAGGATTTCTGCTATGCCGAGGATCTGGACAAGGGCAGCGTTCTGGTCAACCAGACGGTGCACCAGTGGCTGGCACAGTGCACCCGCGAGCAGCGCCGCAAGTTCGTGGATGCTATCTTCGACCTGCTGGCATCGACGCAGCGCATCAATTGGAAGGAAATGCGCAAGGATGTCCATGCGGGAGTGACGGCGATTCGCGGCGTGCGGGAACAAATCGACATCGAAACGGCGCGGATGATTGCGAATCTGCTGGGGCGCTTGGCGGTTATCGGCGCAGGCAATGCGCTGGAAATGCTCCGCCAGAAGACCCCATTCCAGCAGGAATCAGCGCAGAAAGAACAGGGAGGGCTTGAACATGTTTGACGAGGCACAGAGGGAAACTTTGCGCGCGGAAATCAACCGCATTTTGGATGAATCCGTTGGTGCGCTGATGGATGCGGGGCATCTGGAGAGCGGCAGCGTGATTGTGCTGGGCTGTTCGACGAGCGAGATTACGGGCGCGCGCATCGGCAAGGGCAGTGTGCCGGAATTAGGCGAGATTGTGGCGGAAGCGATGCTGGCGGCGTGCAAGGGGCACGGCGTTCATGCGGCGTTCCAGTGCTGCGAGCACCTGAACCGCGGGATTGTGGTGGAGAAGGCGGTGCTGAAGGAACTGAGACTGACGCAGGTGCGGGCGATACCGCAGCCGAAAGCGGGTGGCAGTGTACCGGCGGCGGCGTGGAAGAAGATGGAGAAGCCTGCGCTGGCGGTGAGCATTCAGGCGGATGCGGCGATTGATATTGGCGATACGCTGGTGGGAATGCACATTCGTCCGGTGGCAGTGCCGCTGCGGATTTCGACGAGCCATGTGGGACATGCGAATTTGGTGATGGCGTATTCGCGGCTGCCGTATATCGGCGGTGCGCGTGCGGTTTACACGGAGTAAGGGCAAAAGAGGATAAACGCGCGGGCAAAGCATGGGATAGCGACCAACTCAATTGCGCGGAGGGGTCAAGGGGGACTTCGTCCCGTTTCATTTCCCCTTGCAGGGTGCAGGGACAGCGTCCCTGCTGGGGCTTGGGGCAACGCCCCAACAGCTCCGCGACCGACCAGCATGGGAGAAGGTTTTCTCTCGGTGCTGGCCTTTTTTGTTGCCGGGGGATTCGCATCTATCCCCCCTCTTTTTCGGGAAAAAAGTTTCCGAAGTGTGCATTCTCTCCTTGCGCGAAGAGGAAAAGTATGCTACAATACGCACGGATAGATGCGTTTGAAAGGGGAGGAGGATTTCCGCCTGTCCGGGAAAACGTTTTCGGAGATAACCCTGACGATGAATTACGTAAGGAGGATTTCTCTTATGCAGTTCGGTTACTTTAGTGATGCTGCGCGCGAGTACGTCATCACCGACCCGCGTACGCCCATGCCGTGGGCGAACTACCTCGGCTCTCCGGAATACGGCGCGATTGTGACCCAGAACGCCGGCGGATACAGCTTCGTCAAGTCCGGCGCGGCGGGACGCATCCTGCGCTATACCTTCAACCAGTTCGATGAACCAGGGCGCTATGTCTATCTGCGGGATGACGAAACGGGCGATTATTGGTCGGCAACGTGGCGGCCGGTGGAGAAGCCGCTGGAACAGTACAAGACCATCACCCGTCACGGCACGAGCTACACGGAGGTCGAAAGCACATACAGCGGCATCGAGAGCAAGACGCTGTACTATGTGCCGCTGGGCGCGACGCACGAGGTTTGGCGCGTGGCGGTGACGAACAAGTCCGATAACCCCCGCACCATCTCCGTTTTCTCTTACTGCGAGCTGACCACTGAGAGCAACTATGAGCAGGACTTGGTCAACCTCCAGTATACGCAGTTTATCACCACAACGACCTTCCACGGTGACCATATCATCGAGCATATCAACCAGTTCTGCGGCGTGAATGCGGACGGCGAAAACGGCCGCGAGCGCTTCTTCGGTCTGGCAGGCAGCCCGGTCAAGAGCTACACCGGCCGCCGCGAACGCTTCCTCGGTCAAGGGCGCTTCTCCAACCCCAAGGGCGTTGTGGATGGCGACCTGGGCAATTCCCTCAACTTCAATGGCAACCCCTGCGGTTCGCTGCACACGGTGCTGACGCTCCAGCCCGGCGAGACGAAGACGATTGCGTTCCTGCTGGCGCAGAAGGGCGAAAAGGCGGCGCGTGCGCTGCTGGACAGCTATGCCAACGTCGCGGATAAGGTGGACGGCGAACTGAAAGCGCTGGTTGATTACTGGCACGGCGAGCTCTCCGGCTTGACGGTCAACACGCCCGACGCGAATTTCAACAGCATGATCAACACTTGGAATGCCTTCCAGTGCTTCACGACGTTTGTCTGGAGCCGCGCGGCGTCCCTCATCTACTGCGGTCAGCGCAACGGTCTGGGCTATCGCGACACGGTGCAGGACATTCAGGGCATCATCCACCTTGACCCGAAGATGGCGAAGGAACGCCTTGTGTTCATGCTCAGCGCGCAGGTGCATCACGGCGGCGGTCTGCCGCTGGTGAAGTTCAACCACAACGCGGGGCACGAGGATTCCCCGGAGGACGACAGCTACGTCCGCGCCACGGGTCATCCGCATTATCGCGCGGACGATGCGCTGTGGCTGTTCCCGACCGTTTACAAGTATATCGCCGAAACGGGCGATACCGCGTTTATGGACGAGGTCATTCCGTATGCGACGCACGGCGAAGGCACGGTGCTTGACCACTTGAAGCGCGCGATTGACTTCTCCATGAATCATCTGGGCGCGCACGGGATGCCGGCGGGTCTGCACGCGGACTGGAACGACTGCCTGCGTCTGGGCGCGGCGGGCGAATCCTCCTTCGTCGCCATGCAGCTGTATCTTGCCCTGCGCCTGCTGGATGAACTGATGCCCAACAAGCCGGAGAACGACGAATACCGCGTCTACCTGCGCCAGAAGGCGGAGGAACAGAAGGCGCTCATCAACCAGCACTTCTGGGAGGATGACCGTTTCCGCCGCGGGTACAGCGAGCAGGGCAGCATCATCGGCAGCAAGAACGATCCCGAAGCGTCCATGTGGCTCAACCCGCAGTCTTGGGCGGTCATTTCCGGTCTGGCAACACCTGAACAGGCGGAAAAGGCCATGCAGACCGCGTTCGAGCAGCTGAACACGCCCTTCGGTGTGGAAATCATGGCGCCCTGCTACAAGCAGCACGCCTTCGACGGCGCGAACATGCTGCTGTTTAACCCCACGACGAAGGAAAACGGCGGTATCTTCTGCCAGATTCAGGGCTGGGCGATTCTCGCGGAGGCGCTGCTGGGTCACGGCGACCGCGCGTTCCAGTACTTCACGGAGAGCTGCCCCGCCGCCTACAACGACCGCGCGGAGCTGCGTGAAGCGGAACCCTATGTCCACACGCAGTTCATCGAGGGTCATGAGACGCCTCAGCCGGGCCGCGCGCATGTGCATTGGCTGACCGGCACGGCATCGACGGTCATGGTCGGCTGCGTTGAGGGTATTCTGGGTCTGCGCCCGACGCCTGAAGGACTGGTCATCAGCCCGGCGATTCCCGCGTCTTGGGACGGATTCACGATGGACAAGACCTTCCGCGGCAAGCGGCTGCACATTGTGGTGGACAACACCGCCCACCACGAGAGCGGCGTGAAGCAGGTGCTGGTCAACGGCACGGAAGTTTCCGGCGTGCTGACCGATGCTGTGCTGACCGACGGTGCGGAAATCAAGGTTATCATGTAATCAGATACGCAAAAGCCTCCGGAAGTGGCAATTGTCAGCTGCTTCCGGGGGCTTTATCATCTCGCATCAAGAAAAAAGGGCACGACCTGCATTGCTGCAAGCCGTGTCCTTTGATGTTTCGGGATTACGCCCAGGGATTTTCCGTGGGATAGGGCAGAGACTTCGGCTGATTCCAAGCGATATCCTGCACGCCGAGGTACTTGAAGACCTCGAAGAGCTGTTTTGCGCAGTGGTCGAACGCCACAGCACCGTGATGCGGATAGCGCTTCTGTACCAGCACATGGCGGTAGAAACGACCCATTTCGTTGATGGCGAACACGCCGATGCCGCCGAAGGAGCGGGTCGCGACGGGCAGCACTTCGCCCTCCGCGATGTAGGAGCGCACCACGCCGTCAGAATCGCACTGCAAGCGGTAGAACGTGATGGGGCTGGGCGCGATGTCGCCTTCCAGCGTGCCGCGGGTGAAGTCCGGATCACTGCCGGCGGGCTCCAGCAGGCGGTGCTGAATCAGCTGGTACTTGACCGCGCGGTTGTCGCACATCTTGCAGGACGGCGTGTTGCCGCAGTGGAAGCCCATGAAGGTGTCCGTCAGCTTGTAATCGAACTTGCCCTTGATGTCCTCGTCGTAGATGTACTGTGGGACGGAGTTGTTGATGTCCAGCAGGGTGACAGCATCGCCGGTCACGCACGCGCCGATGTATTCGCTCAGTGCGCCGTAGATGTCCACTTCGCAGGCAACCGGGATGCCGCGGGAGGCCAGACGGGAGTTGACATAGCAGGGTTCAAAGCCGAACTGGGACGGGAACGCCGGCCAGCACTTGTCCGCAAAGACAACGTACTTGCGCGCGCCCTTGTGAGCCTCTGCCCAGTCCAGCAGCGTCAGCTCGAACTGCGCCATGCGCTCGCACAGCTCCGGATAATACTTGCCCTCGCCCATTTCCTTCGCCATGTCTTCGCAGACAGCGGGGATGCGGGCGTCGCCAGCATGTTCCTTGTAGGAGACGAGCAGATCCAGCTCGGAGTTCTCTTCGATTTCCACGCCCAGCTCATACAGACCCTTAATCGGGGCATTGCAGGCGAAGAAGTCCTGAGGACGCGGGCCGAAGGTGATGATCTTGAGGTTCTTCACGCCGATGATGGCGCGGGCAATCGGGATAAATTCCGCAATTTTGTCTGCCAGCTCATCCGCCGTGCCGATGGGATATTCCGGGATGTAGCCCTTCAGGTGGCGCATACCCAGATTGTAGGAGCAGTTCAGCATACCGCAGTAAGCGTCACCGCGGCCGTTGATCATGTCGCCGTCGCCTTCCGCTGCCGCCACAAACATGCACGGACCGTCGAAATTCTTCGCAATCAGCGTTTCGGGGGTTTCCGGGCCAAAGTTGCCGAGGAACACGACCGCCGCGTTGCACTCGTTCGCCTTCAGTTCCTCAACCGCCTTGAGCATGTCCTTCTCGTTCTCCACCGTCGTCTTGATTTCGACGATGTCGAGCTTCTTCTGGCCGCACTTTTCCGCAATCGCGGCACGGCGCTTTTCACTCAGCGCAATCGGGAAACAGTCGCGGGAAACCGCAACCAGACCCAGCTTCACAACGGGAATATTCTGCATCAGAAAAGCCTCCTCTTAATGACTCTGATTCAGGGTGTACCTACTCGTAGTATACCGCGTTCGCCGTGATTCGTCAAGAGATTGCAGGCGCAATTCTTGCAAGAAAACGTGCAGATTTTGCCCAATTCATACTATTTTCAATGAAAAAGCTGTCTTATGGGGAAACTCGAAGGAAATACGGACACAGGAACCACGTCCGCAGGCGCGATTCCCCCTGCAACACAAAAAACAACTACATTAGATAGCGAAAAAAGGGCAGAAAAATCCCCGTGCAGTCACCCGCACGGGGAAAGAGAATTACTTGCCGAGCTTCGCCGCGATCACTTCCGCAGCCTTCTTGCCCCAGACAAGGCAGTTGCCGTGGCCCATGCCGCCGATAGAGTTGCGACCGCCGACGTTCGCCATGCCGACGATTTCGCCAGCCATGTAAACGCCTTCAATCACCAGACCGTCGGAGTTCAGCACTTCGCAGTCCTTGGTCATCATCGGGCCGCCGCAGGTAATCATGACATAGGGAACGGTCTTGACCGCGTAGAACGGGCCGTTCGCCATGGCGACTTCCTGCTTGGTGCGGCCGAAGGGATCGTTGCCGTTAGCGCAGCCGTCGTTGTAAGCCGCGATGGTCGCCTTGAAGGCATCTACCGGCAGACCAACCTTTTCCGCCAGCTCTTCGATGGTGTCGGCCTTCCAAGCCAGACCCTTTTCAATCAGGGATTCCACATAGGGATCGAACTCTTCCTTCACGCTGCCCCAAGCGCCGGTGGAGAACACCTTCGCGTCCGGAATCAGCATTTCGGAGGAGAAGACCGTGTAGACGATGTTGTGGGGAGCATTCGCCCACGTTTCGCTCTTCACATGGGAGTCCGCGCCGGTTTCGTCCGCCATACGCTCGCCGTTGGTGTTAATCCACAGCGCGCCGTTGGTGGCGTTGAAGTAGCCGAAGGAGCGGAAGTCATCGCTGGTCGGGATGCCGCCCGCATACGCGGTGCAGAAGTCCATGTTCGTCAGCGGCGCGCCCAGTTCTTCCAGCCAAGCATAGCCGTCGCCGGTCACGCACGCGGGAGAGGTGGACAGCACGTTTTCAAAGTTGTACTTGTTCAGCAGCTCTTCGTTGCCGGCATAGCCGCCCGTGCAGACGACCGTCGCGGGCGCCAGCAGGGTGGTTTCGGTGCCGTCCGCCAGACGAGCCTTCGCGCCGATAACCGCGCCCTCGTCATTGGTCACAAGGCCGGTGACGTAGGTGTTGAGCATCATGTAAGCGTTGGTGGAGAAATACTTTTCCAGTTCCGCGTACAGCGACACGACGAACGCACGAGCGCCGCCCTTGCCGGAGTAGTTGCGCGCCACGTTCAGCGGCTGATACACGCCGAAGTAGGGGACGCGGTCGCCGAAGTCGGTGCCCAGATCGTCCAGCCAGTCCACCGCTTCGCCGCTGATTTCAGCGAATTCGCGGGCAATTTCCTCGTTGAAGGTGCCCGCGCCGCCCAGACGCACAAAGTCCGCGAAGCACAGATCGGGGTCGTCCTCGATACCGGCTTCCTTCTGCATCCGCGTGCCAGCGCCCAGCAGCGTGCCGCCCGCAACGTTCGCAGAGCCGCCGTAGGTCGCAGCCTGATCGACAACCAGCACGTTCAGACCCAGCTCAGCCGCACGGGCAGCCGTCGCCAGACCTGCCATGCCCGCGCCGATGACCAGAATGTCCGGCTGCTCAAAAGGCATGGTGGCTTCTTTTGCTTCGTCGGGGTTCAGGGCGTTCTTCACCGCCTCGATGATGCCCTTGGAGGTAAAGGTCGCGCCGGAAACGATGTCCACGTCCGCAGACTGCGCTTCGACGATCGCCGCAGGAATCTTCTCAATCGCAGGATCGGAGATGCCCGCCGTCTCGGAATGCTCCAAGACCTTCACTTCGGTGATTTTGCCGCCGCTGACCGTCACGGACACCTTAATCGCGCCGTTCAGACCAGCGCCGGTGCCTTCATAGACGCCGTCTGCCGTCTCCGCCACAGCGGGGATGCAGCACAGCACCATGACCAGCGCAAGAAGCAGGGAAAGGAACTTACGCATGATAGAAATCCTCCTTTTTTTCTGGTGGTGCGCTCATCAAATTTGCTTGTGCAGCTTGAAAAGCGTATCACAATATCCGTATGAAAAGTATAACCTTCTGAATTGCGATTGTCAAGTAATTCACGAAAGTTTTCCCGCCATTTTCGCACTTTTTTTCGGCACGATTATTCCAAAACAGTCAATACAGCAAAAATGCCGCGAAAGCAGCATCTGTGTGCTTTCGTGGCAAAACGACTTTATAGGATTCACCAATTAGGCGGATTTTACCCCTTCCGCATGACTGCCTCAATGTCCTCGACCGTGCGCGGAATCGCTGCCGAGAGGTTTTCGCACCCATCTTCCGTTACCAGCAGGTTGTCCTCCAAGCGGAAGCCGATGCCCCATTCCTCGTGGTAGATGCCCACGTCGATGCAGAACACCATGCCCGGTTTGACCGTCAGCGGACGCTCGATAACATCATGCACGTCGTAGCCCACATGGTGTGCGCCGCCGTGCCACATATAGCGCCCGATGTTTTCCGGCTTGTCCAGCACGCCCGCGTCGCAGAGCAGCGCCGCGTTGCAGCGGCGAATCGTCGCATCCACCTCCGCCATCGAAAAGCCCGGCTTGACAATGGAGAACATGTGGTTCGACGTTTGCAGCGCACAGTTGAACAGCAGCTTCTGCTTGTCCGAGAAGCGCCCGTTGCACGGAAAACCGCGGCTGACGTCGGTCATCAGGCTGTCATGCTGCGCGCCGACGTCGTTGAGCACCATGTCGCCGTCGTGCGCCTGTCCGCGGTAGGAATAATAGTGGATGCAGAAGTTGTTCTTCCCCGCGCTGATGATGGACGGGAACGCGGGCCCCTGCGGGCCGTGCTGGGTCAGCGCGTAGTCAAATTCCGCCTTGTACTGGTATTCGTACATCCCCGGACGGCTCGCCTTCATCATCGCCATGATGCCCTCGCCCGTCACCTTTTCCGCTTGGCGGATGGCGTCGATTTCGCAGGGCTGCTTGATGAGCCGCAGACGGCGCAGGATGGCGTTCGCGTTCTCGACTTGCAGATAGGGGTAATTCGCCTGAATCTGCTTCAGCAGCCGATGCGCCGGGCGGTCAATGTCCTGCGGCGACACGCGGAACAGGTCGAGATACACCTGCGCAATCTGCCCGCTGGTCAGGGAGTAGTGTCCGCCCGCCGCCAGCGCGTGGAAATCTGTCTGGAACTGGTTGACAAAGCGAACGTCGGAAATGCCGGACAGCACCTCAACCTCGGCGGGCTTCAGGCGCGCACCCGTCCAGCGCTCTGCCATCAGGTCGGGCGGCAGAATGTAAATCTGTTCATGCACATTCCCGGATGGCTCTTTCACTGCCATCAGCACAAGCTCATGCTGGTCAAGCCCGGTCAGGTAGTAGAAATTGCGGTCGGTATAAAAAGGATAATATTCGTCATTGGTCTTGCGCACGTCTTCACCGGAGAACATGACCAGCAGCGACGCGGGCTTCATGGCTTCATAGAGCCGTTTGCGGTTTCCTGTGTGGAACGATGCGTTCATCGAAATTTCCTCCTTGACTGAATTTTGCTTCATCATACGCTTTCCCGCGCCAAAAGTCAACGGCAGACGCTATCGGAAAGAAAAAGCAATTGCAATACCGGGCAAAAACCTGTATAATAAACGATGAAAATGGGGGAACTGTTTCCCGCAAAGCCGAAAGGAGTCGAATGACCCACATGACGATCAAAAAAACGATGCTGGAAAGCATTTCGCGGTTCAAATCAAGCAAAGGCGACCTGCTCCGCGCGCAGGGGATGACGATGGCGGTCTGGGCGGCGTGTTTGTGCCCGCTGCTGTTTCTGCTGAACGCGTCGCTGCGGCCGCTGGCGCTGCTCTGCCCGCTGATGCTGATCTTTATCGCCCTGCCGATGCGCCAAAGCACGGCGGAAGCCATGCAGCTCTTCCTCTCCGGCGCGCCGATGGCGACGGTGGCGATGCTGCCGCTGAACGGCTACTGGAAGAAGGTTGCGCGTTCGCTGCGGATGACGGGACTGATGCTGCTGTGGCTGCTGCCGTTTGCGGCGCTGGTGGGGCTGATGCAGTATGAAAGAACAGAGCTGGATGTCGGGACGATTTGGGGGCATCTGAATGCGTTGGGCGGCGGTGCTTTCGATCAGGGCATCATCCGCTATGTCATTATCATGGTACTGATGCTGCTGTTCCCGCTGTTTGGATTGATGTTCCACAGCGGAACGCGCCATGCCTACGCACTGGGTGACCGCAAGCTGGTGAAAGGACACCGCTGGCAAATCGTTGGCTTGTGGCTGAGCGGGCTGCTGTTTGTGCTGCCGATGGCGGCTTGCATCGTTGCGCTGATTGCGCAGGTGAGCGTGTCTGCCGTGCAGTTTACGATGCAATGGTTTGAGAACCTGATGGACATGCCGAGCTTCTCTATGCTAATGCCGCCGAAGTGGCTGTTAGCGGCGACGGCGGTGTCCGCCGTGCTGATGCTGGTGACGAATCCCATGCGTTCGCTGCTGCCGGCGATTTTCCTGCGCGGCGTGAAGGACGAGAAGGAGCAGGAAGATGCTGCGGCTTGACCGAATGCTGGTAACGCTGGGCAAGGGAAGCCGGTCGGAGATGCAGAAGGCGATTCGCGGCGGGCGTGTCCGCGTGAATGGGGACGTGCAGCGCGACCCGTCCGTGCAGGTGGGGGAGGACGCGGAAATCCTGCTGAACGGCGAAAAGCTGGACACCCGCCTGACACGACATGTGATGCTGCACAAACCCGCCGGACTGCTGACCGCCGCGCGCGACAAGAAGCAGCCGACGGTGATGGACTTGCTTCCGCCGGAATATGCCGCGATTGGCTGTATGCCCGTCGGGCGGCTGGACAAGGACACGACAGGGCTGCTGCTGCTGACGACGGACGGCGAACTGAATCACCGCCTGTTAGCCCCCGCGCGGCATGTGGACAAAACGTATCTGGCGACGCTGGACAAGCCGGTGGGCGACAAGGAAGTCGCAGTGTTCGCATCGGGGCTGTCCCTGAGCGACTTTGAAGCCGCGCCTGCCGATTTGACGCCGCTGCCGGACAATCAGGCGCGCGTGACCATCCACGAAGGGAAATTCCATCAGGTGAAGCGCATGTTCGCGGCGGTAGAGCGCGAAGTGCTGACCCTGCACCGGGAGACATTCGGGTCATTGGTGCTGGACGAGGCGCTTCCCTGCGGGCAGTGGCGCGAACTGACGGAAGCGGAAGCATCCGCCCTCTACCGGGACGCGCAGATGGAGGAAAAGCATGGCTGAACAGTATTTTACCGCTGACCCGACCTGCGAATCAAAGCAGGTGCCGTGTTCGTTTGTCTATCGCGGGCATGGGCTGAACTTCATGACAGACGCGGGTGTGTTTTCCAAGGGCGAGCTGGACACCGGGACACGCCTGCTGCTGGATGCCCTGCCGGATGTGTACGGCGACGTGCTGGATTTGGGCTGCGGCTGGGGCGCAATTGGCGTGGCAGTGAAGAAGAAGTATCCCGCCGCGCATGTCACGATGGTGGATGTCAATCGCCGTGCGCTGGAACTGTGCCGCTTCAACGCGGTGCGCAACGGCATCACGGCGGAATGCCTTGAATCCGACGGCATGGCGGAGGTGATGGAGCGCACGTTCGACTTCATTATCACCAATCCGCCGATTCGCGCCAGCAAGCCGGTCATCTACCGCATGTTCGCCGACGCGGCATCGCGGCTCAATCCCGGCGGCGCGCTGTATCTGGTCATCCGCAAGCAGCAGGGCGCGGAAAGCTGCATGAAGTACCTCAAAACGCTGTATGCCAAGGTGGACAAGGTGGACAAATCCGGCGGATTCTGGGTGCTTCGGGCGACAGAACCGCTGAAGAAAGAAAACGAAGCGCAGGAGGAAGCAGCTGATGCACACGTTTGACGAAAGCTATTTTGACGCAGGACTTGACCGCCGCGGCACACGCTGCGAAAAGTGGGACGGCACAGAGAAGGAAAGCGTGCTACCGCTGTGGGTCGCGGATATGGATTTCCCCAGCCCGCCGGAGGTCGCGGAGGCAATTGCCGTCCGCGCACTGCATCCGACATACGGCTATACGCTGGTGCTGCCGGATGACACCCGTGCGCTGACCGGCTTCTGGCAGCGCCGGCACAATCTGACGATTCAGGACGAGTGGGTGATGATGATCCCCTGCGTTGTGACGGGGATTCGCCTTGCCCTGCTGGCGCTGACGAAGCCGGGCGACGGGGTGATGATTCAGTCGCCGGTGTATGGGCCGTTCCGCTTTTCGGTGGAGGCAACGGAGCGCAGGCTGATGGATGCGCCGCTCAAGCGCGACGATACGGGTCGCTACTCTATGGATTTGGATGCCGTGGAGAAGCAGCTGCAAGCGGGTGCAAAGGCGCTGGTGCTGTGCAATCCACACAACCCGGTGTCCCGCGCGTGGAAGCGGGAGGAACTGCAAGCGCTGATTGATTTGCTGGCGCGGTACGGTGCGTACCTGATTGCGGATGAGATTCACGCGGATTTCGTCTATGCGCCGGAGCAGTTCGTGCCGGTGCTGTCGCTTGCGCAGAAGAACGTATTGTCCCTGTGCGCCGCCAGCAAGACGTTCAACCTTGCGGGGCTGGAACAGGCAGCGATGCTCGTGCCGGACGAAGCGGTGCGGGCGAAAATCAACACCGAGATGGAACGCGCGGGCGTTCGCAGCGGCAACCTGTTCGCACTGGAAGGGACGCGCGCGGCGTATGAATACGGCGACGCGTGGCTGGACGGCTTGATGCGCTATCTGGACGGCAACCGGAAGCACCTGACGGCATTGGTCAAGCAGGAACTGCCCCAAGCCGTGCTGACCCCGATGGAGGCGACGTATCTGGGTTGGCTTGACCTGCGGGCATACGGCATGAACTGCGAGGAGCTGATGGCGCGGACGCTGAAGCATGGCGTGCAGTTCACGGAAGGCACGTTCTTCGGCGAGAGCGGCGAAGGCTTCCTGCGCGTGAATATTGGCTGTCCGCGCCGGAACATCACCGAGGGTATCCACCGCTTGAAAGAGGCGCTGGATGAAGCTGTGGAGGAGAAAGCACATGGCGTTGATTGAATCCGCAGGAGCCGTGCTGTACACTGAGGACGGCGGTGTTCGGCAATATGTGCTGGTGATGGAGAAGAACGGCAGCTTTGGGCTTCCCAAAGGGCATGTAGAACCCGGCGAAACGCTGGCGGAGACGGCGCTGCGCGAGGTTTGGGAGGAAACGGGCATCTGCGCGATTCTGCACACGATGCAGCCGGTAATGGTGGATGAATACCCGATTGCGGGCGGCGATGTGAAGCGGGTGAGCTGGTTTGTGGCGCACTACCATGACCAGACGCCGCTGGCTGACCCGACGCAGGTGCTGGATGTGCGGGTTTTGCCCCTGCGGGAGGCGCTTCGTCTGCTGACCTACGGCAGCACAAGGGCGATTCTGCGCGAAGTAGACCGTCGGCTGGGGGATGTGCGTCCGCGTCCGAAGAATTTCTGAGGGCTTTGCGGTCGCCCTCGCTTCGCAGGAAGCACTTTTGTGATTGATTTTTATCGCGGCAGGGGGAATCGCGCCTGCGGGCGCGACAAGGGGGCTTTGCGGTCGCCCCCTTGACCCCTTCGCCCGTCGCCACTCCTGTTACTTGGTTTGTATTGTTACTTAGGGGGAACGAAAGGCACGCTAACTAAAAAACTTCCAATACAAATTAACTAACATGGGTGTGCACCGAAGGTTTCCAAAGGGCGACCGCAGACATTCGTCTGTTTTTATTGCCCTTTGGTCGCGCCCGCAGGCGCGAAATCCCTGCGGTTGCAGAGAAAACAAGTTTGTGATATGATAAGAGAGAAATTTCTCCGATAGGGACATCGGGGAATCAGAAAGAAGGAAGACCAATGAACGTATTGACGACGCGCGAACTGAAAGAGCGCCTGAATGAATTGCAGGGACAGACGGTGATGATGCAGGGCTGGATTCGCAATCACCGCAAGCAGAAGAACATGGGCTTCATCGACTTTTTCGATGGCACCTGCTTCAAGAACCCGCAGGTGGTCTACGATAATACCATCGAAGACTATGCGGCGATTCAGGCCCTGCATGTCGGCGCGGCGATTACCGTGACGGGCAAGGTCGTGCCGTCCTACAAAGATCCGACGACCCCCGAAGTGCAGGCGATTGCCATCCACCTCGAAGGCGACTGCCCGGAGGATTACCCGCTTCAGCCGAAGCGCCACAGCGTGGAGTACCTGCGCGAAATCGCGTATCTGCGCCCGCGTACGCGCCTGTTTCAGGCGGTTTTCCGCGTCCGCAGCGTCGCAAGCATGGCCATTCATACCTACTTCCAAGACCGCGGCTACCTCTATGTGCATACGCCGCTGATTACTGCCAACGACGCCGAGGGGGCGGGCAACACCTTCACCGTGACTACCCTGCCGCCGTCGGAGCAGAAGGACGGCAGCAACGATTTCTTCGGCAAGCCCACCTCCCTCGCCGTGACGGGTCAGCTCGAAGCCGAGACGTTCGCGATGGCGTTCTCCAAGGTGTACACCTTCGGCCCGACTTTCCGCGCTGAAAACAGCAACACCAAGACCCACGCCGCTGAATTCTGGATGATTGAGCCGGAAATCGCGTTCTGCGATATCCATCAGCTGATGAACATTGAAGAGGACTTCCTGAAGTACCTCGTCAAGACGGTGCTGGAGAAGTGCTCGGATGAGCTGGAGTTCCTTGACAAGTTCACTGGCGGCGGACTGCTGGACAAGCTGAATCACCTCGCCGTGACGGGTGCGGCGCGCATCACCCACGAGGAAGCCATCACGATTCTGCGCAAGGTGAAGGATCGCTTCCAGTTTGAGCCGAAGTATGGCGAAGACACCGCCAAGGAGCATGAAAAGTACCTGACCGAGGAATACTTCCATAGCCCGGTGTTCGTCTATGACTGGCCTAAGGACATCAAGGCGTTTTATATGTACCAGAACGACGACGGCAAGACGGTCGCTGCGGTTGACCTGCTTGTGCCGGGTGCGGGCGAATTGATGGGCGGCTCCCAGCGTGAAACCCGCTTGGACAAGCTGACGGAGCGCATGGATGCGCTGCACATCTCCAAGGACGCGATGTACTGGTATGTGAACCTGCGCAAGTTCGGCGGCTGCACGCACTCCGGCTTCGGCATGGGCTTCGAGCGTCTGCTGATTTACCTCACGGGCGTTGACAACATCCGCGATGTCATTCCGTATGCGCGCACGCCGATGAACTGCGAGTTCTGATTCCTATTTGCGCATTGGGGCAGCGGCTTCCATGCTGCTTGATTCAACTGCGCCAAAAGCATAAAAGCGCGCTTTTTCCAAAGTATTTTCTCCGAAAAACTTCCCCTCCCAAAGGACGGTGATTCCCCATTTCCAAGGGCTTCTGGAAGCGCAGCGCCAAAAAGCTGCTGATGGCGCTGCTGTGCCTGCTGCTGATGGCGGCGTTCTACCTCGCGGTTATCATCGGGCAGCCGCAGGAGGACGAAACGGCTTCCACCGTAACGCCGCGCACGGATCAGCCGCTGCTGTCCGCCGGACAGGACGTTGTGACCATCACCAGCGCGGATGATTTGCCGCTGCTGCTGCGGATGTTCCCCGCGCCCGCGCTGACGCCAACCACCTCCGGGTGGCCGCTCGTCGTCGGCACATGCTATGATGTCGCATTCGAGAATGGCATGGGACGTATCCTCACGCTGACGTATCAGGCGAGCGACACGATTCAAGTGACGCTGACGAGCATCTATCCCGCGCGGGCAATTGCGCTGCTGGAAAAGGGCGATTACCGTATCAGCGCATCCCTCGGTGCGACGCTGGCAGGTCTGCGTTCCATCCGTATGGAAAACGCGGAGAGCATCCGACTGCACGCGCAGGGCGAGGAAGCACTTTACGTCATGATCACGCCGCTGCTGGAGGAAAACTCCCTCCGCAGCATCGCGGGGCAGATGACCCTGACAGAAGGGGAATAATCCTATTTCCAGATTCACCTGCGCCATCTTTTGAAAAATAAAAACGGGTACTGTGGAGGATTTCGTCCTCACACAGTACCCGCTTTTTTGATGCAATCGAGGGGGAATTACTCCGCAGCAGGCGCGAAGAAGGAAATCTGCGTCGCACCGGTCATGGCATCGGCGGACAGCATCGTGATGGGAGCCGTTTCGACGCTCAGCGTTGCGAAAGAGCCTTCATAGCCGCTTTCGGTCGTGAAAGCGAAGGTCAGCGCATTGTGACCTTCCAGCGCGCCGTCCATCGAGAAGACAATCACCTTCACCGCATCAGCCGGAACGTCCGTCGCCATGACAAACTTTTCGCCGGTCGCGTTGATGGTAATGCTGACTTCCTTCACGGTTTCGCCGGTCTTGTTGTAGACGGTGTAGTAGCCGGTCTGGTTGTTCGCAGCCTTGGCAGCGGCCAGCAGACCCTGCACATAGCCCAGCGTATCCACCAGCGTGCTGCTGGAGACGGCGTCCACCATTTCTTCCTTGGTCTTGCCTTCAATGGCAGCTTCCAGTTCGGCGATGGTCTTGCCGGTCACGAAAGCTTCAATGGCGTTGTAGCTCACGCCCAGCGGCGTGGTTGCGCCCGCCTTGGTCGTCATGTTGGTGCTGTACAGACCGTCGTTCACAACCTTAGAAGCCAGCACCTTGCCTTCGGGATAGTTCTGACCGAAGGAAGCGTCGGAGTTCGGAACGCCTTCCGCCGTGGCGGCATCCATGAACTGGAACTCGTCGATGTGCGCGGCAACGATGGTGTCGCCATCCATCGCGACGGTCAGCACAGCGAAGCAGGACGTGCCATGTGCGGCATACTCAACCTGACCGATTTTGACTTCAGCCAGCGCAGCCGTGGACAGCAGCATGATGGACAGGAGCAGTGCGAAAAACTTTTTCATAGGAGTCAACCTCTTTTTTGCGAAACTTGGCAGAATTTCTACCAGCAACACTATTATACGCGCAGCAGTGCCGGTTTGTCCAGACAAACTTGTCAGAAAAATAGCAAAATCGTCGCTTGATGCAATCAGATGTTATTGCCGTATCGACCAGTCATTTGCGTCCGTACTTGCTCGATAACCTCATCCAGCACAAAATTACGGAACCAGTATTCCCCGTCATCAGGGAAATCAAGGTAGTCCGTGTAGAAGGGCATGACGCGCGTATCCTGCTGGCGGAGCGTCCGAATCGCGCCTGTCCGGCAGTCCACTTCCGCGTTGAAGCTGCGCCCGTCGGGGTAATCCAGCGTCACTTTCCAGATGGGGTCGCCCTCGCCGGGGTCAATCAGCACACCGCCGCGCAGCGCATAGTCATCGTCGCCCAGCGCGCGGGCAGCGTATTCCGCCGCGACCTCTTGAGAAATTGCGTAGTCAGGGACGTCGGGGTAAATCGTCTGACACAGGCAGGCAACAGACCAGTCGCCGACGTAGCTGCCGCTGATGCTTATCGCGGACTGGAAAGAACGGAGCGTCGCCTGATCCCAGCGCAGGATATTGGCGCCGTACAAATCAACATAGCGCTGAACAATATGATTGGCGTACATGCCGTAGACGATGCCGGGCTGCGTGTTCGCGTCGCGGTAGAAGCTGGTGACGCGCAGGTTTTCCGCCAGCGTGTTCCAGACGCGCACGGGCAGCAGAATGCTGGCGCGCAGGGCGCAGAAGCTCGGAATCTGTACGGAGCCCACCACGGACAAGTCGCTGTCGCGCACGTCCATGAGGAAGTATCCCATGTCGGTGGACAGCCAGAAGTGCCAAATCAGCTCACCATCCTCGCGATAAACAAGGAACGAGGAATTCTCATAGCACAAATGGGCGTTCAGCGATTTCAAGGCGGCAGCGGTCACATCATCGGCGGTGGATTTCGTGCTGACATCAGGAACGACCTCCAGCGCCAGCAGGGCGTTGAACAGCGGCAGGGTACCGTCTGTTTCCATCTGGCGCAGACCGGCTTCGTCCGTCTGGCTGCCGGTCAGCAGCGCTTGCAGCTGCTGGACGGTTTCGCGCTGGTAAATCGGGGGCAGATAGCCCTGCATCAGCAGCGTGAAGCGCGCTGAATCCAGCGGATTGCGGTTCCAGCCGACATCCAGCACTTCGCCGTACCAGTTCAGCGCTGCCCAGTAAATGTCACCCTGCGATGTGTTCTGCGCATCCTTGGTGAAAATCACGACACCGCCGCCCGTGTAGTAGGAGAATCCGCCTGCCGTGTCCTCAAAATCGCTTTCAATAAAGCAGGTGTAGCCTTCTTCCGCCATATTCCGCTGATATTGGCGCTCAATGGCGGCACTGGCGGCAGACTGCGCCGTTTCGGCATCCACGGCGGGTACGCCATGGGAGAAGTCCGTGCGGTCGAGGGTGGACAGCAGCTGACTGGGGAAGAACTCCTGCGGCAAACCGTAGAGATTGCCGGAGTACGTCGTTGTCAGCAGCGCACCGGTCAGCCCGTTCAGCTCCAGATAGACGATGCTCTGCCCGCTGGGGGCATTCGGCTGGCGGATGGCAATCTTCCAGAAGTCGCCGGACGCGCCCGCAAGGTACTCTGCCGCCAGCACGTCGGACGATGAACCGCCCTGAATGGCGAGCGCGGCGTCAATGGCTTCTTCGCGGGTCAGCGCTTCCGCCGGAACATCCGGGAAGCCATCGCGCCCGACGCTCAGGAACAGCTCATGCACCGTCTGCATTGACGAGCGATCCGCCCGCGAAAGCGCCAGAATGTACACACGCAGCTGCATGGGCGTCCATGTGCGCATGTCGTAGCCGAAAATGCGCCGGAAGCCGCGGGTCACTTCGTCCGCCGTGTGATTGCTGCCCGCACCGCGTTCCCGCCGCATTCGGCAAATGCTGCCGTCCTCCGCGTTCACCGCGACTTCGTATGTCGTGCCGAACGCATCCAGCGCATCAAAATTTACGCAGTAATACGCTCCCTCACAGGTGCCGTCATAAACACCGGAAAGGAAGCGGATACCTACACGATAGAAATCAAGATTGGTGAAATCCGCCTGCGGGTCGTCATTGGTGCGGATGTAGGCAACTGCGCGGGCAAGGGCGTCCTGCGCGGTGATTTCGGTGGAGAGCGGTTCGCGCGTCATGCCCGGCAGAATCCCCTGATAGCCGATTCTTTCAAGCGTCTGGCTGAGCGCCACCTGCGCGCGGATATCCCACTGCCCCAGCGACGACCCCACAGGGCAGAGAATTTCCAGCAGCGTGGAGAGTGAACAGCCGCCGTCCTTTTCGACCTGCGTCATCAGCGCCGAAATCGCCTCTTCATCCACTGAAAACTGCAAATCCGCCGCGCTGGCCAGCAGCTTTTTCACTTGCGCCGCCGTCAGGAAATCGCCCTGACGGGTGACATCGGCAGTGAGCTGCGGGGAATCGTCCGACAAAATCCCGGTTTGCAGCAGGACACCCGCGCCCAATACCGGCACGAGCAGCACCGCCGCGATGGCCTGCCAGCGAATCACGCGCGGACGCTGTTCATCCTGCGAAACGCGGCGCAGGACGGCATTCACCTGCGCGTCGGTGACGTGCAGTCCGGCTAAATTCGTATCCAGCACCCGCTTGAGTTTATCAGACATAGCAGTCACCTCCTGTCAGCGAAAGTTTGAGCGCTTGTTCCGCTTTTTTGAGCCGCGTATGCACCGTCGACTTGCTGATGCCCAGTGCATCGGCGGTTTCCTGAAGGTTCATGTCCTGATAATAGTAGAGAATCAGCGGCTTTTTGAGGTCGTCGGGCAAGCGCAGGATGTCCAGCATCAATTCCCGATCCTCTGGCAGCACGGTCATCATGTCCTGCGGCAAGTCTTCCAGCGCGTGCCGCATGTCGATGTGCCGAAACCACCGTTTCCGCTGATAATCGCGGCAGACATTGATGGCAATGCGCATCAGCCACGTTTTGACGCTCGCGCCGTTGCGCTGCTCGAAGGTGTCCATGGCGCGCCAAGCGCGGAGGAAGGTGTCCTGCATGGCATCCTCGGCTTCACGCGCGTCGGAAAGGAGACGAAGCATGTGCGCAGGATGGCGGTGCCGTAGGTGCGCATCCAGTCTTCCAAGCGGCGTTCATTGGGGGATTGCTGCTCCATGCTTTGCCCTCCTTTCATTTTCATGGTGATTTCAATGGATTAGACGCATAAAGCAGTGCGTTTTTCCAGGGGTAAGGAAAAATTGCGGAGAAAAATAATACGATTTTCCAATTCATTTGCGCTATTTGCTTGCGCCGCGCATTTTCATCCGGAAATAGTATAAGAAATCCTTATAGCCCCCTTCCTGAATTGATGTTTGTGTTTTGGAGAGAAGTATGGTATATTTTTCACAAAGTTGCGAAGAGCAACCAGAGTGTCTTCCCTGCACGGGGACATTCAAAAAGGAAAGGGGTTTTTCATCATGAAGAAGCTGACGGCGCTGCTGCTCAGCCTATGTATGGTGCTGACGATGGCCTGCGCGACGGCGCTGGCGGAGGGCAAGACAGCGAGTGCGACAGCGGAAGGGTTTGGCGGCGGAAACGTGACGGTCACGCTGAGCGTGGACGGCGACAAGCTGGTGAACGTGGAAATCGACGCGACATCGCAGACTGATTCCATCGGTGGAGCGGCGGCGAAGGTGCTGGCGGAGCAGATGCTGGCAAACAACTCCGTCGAGGTGGACGGCGTGACGGCGGCGACGGTGACATCCGACGCGGTGAAAGCGGCCGCTGCGGCTGCACTGGCGGAGCTGGGGCTGACGAACGCGGACTTGGCGAAGGTCGAGGCGGCGGAGAAGGAAACCTATACCGACCTGACCTGCGATGTGCTGGTCATTGGCACGGGCGCGGCTGGCGGAGCAGCGGCGATGGCGGCTGCGGAAGCCGGCGCGAAGGTCATTGCGATTGAAAAGCTGGCGACCATCGGCGGCACGTCTGCGATGGCGGGCGGCGGCATTGCGGCGCCGGAATCCTCCGAGCAGAAGAAGTACGGCATCGAGGATACCTGCGAAGCCTACGTCGATCTGTGGGTGGAATACAACCACAACGAATATTTCCGCGAAGACAGCGGCATGGATGAAGACCGCATCCGCTTCGTGGTGGGTCAGGCGGCGGGCCTGATTGACTGGCTGGAGGAGAACGGCTTCGAGTTCGGCCGTCCGATGAGCTTCGACCTGATTGAGGGTGTGGATCGCTTCCACTATGCCTCCAACGGCAAGCCCACCGACCTGCTCTATGCGAAGAATCAGGAGCTGGGCGTGGAATACTGGATGGAGACGAAGGCAACAGCGCTGCTGACCGACGAAAATGGCAACTGCATCGGCGCGACGGTCGAAAAGGACGGTCAGACCTTCAACATCTACGCCAAGGGCACGGTATTGGCGACTGGCGGCTTCGGCAACAATCAAGAAATGATGGAACGCTTCACGCCCGTTGACGCGGCGCAGGTGGCGTACTTCTACGGCTCCGCGGGTCAGACCGGCGAGGGCATTCTGATGGCGGAGGACATTGGCGCGGCGGTCTATGAGAAGGGCGCGCGTCTGGGCATGTCCTACGTTGTGGGCGACGGCACGAACGCGGAACTGACCTCGCTGGGCGGTCCGTGGAGCCAAGCGCCGATCGTGGACAACACCGGCGTTCGCTTCGTCAATGAATATTGCCATTCTCTGAACTATCCGAGCCTGATTTACCGTCATGCGGCGCCGTACTACTGCATCTACGGCTCTGACCGCGAGGACTATGCGGCGATTTTGGCGAACAACGTTGATGACCCGGCAGTGACCTCTGCGGACACGCTTGAAGAACTGGCGGACAAGCTGGGCTTTGATAAGCAGGCGTTCCTTGACTGCATCGCGGTCTACAATGCGGCGAAGGAAACCGGCGTGGATGCGGCGTTCGGCGCGCGCGTGGATTTCATGAATTTCGCGACGGTTGGCCCGTTCTACGCGGTGCAGATTGCGCCTCAGTACACAGGCACGATTGGCGGCGTTGTGACGGACACCTCCGCGCAGGTGCTTCGTGCGGATGGCACAGCCATCGGTGGCTTGTACGCGGCGGGCGAAGCCTCCAACGGCGCGCTGTACGATCTGGTCTACATGTCCGGTTCGTCTTTCCTGAACGCGCTGTCGATGGGCCGCATTGCGGGCGAAAACGCGGCGAACCAGCAGTAACCGGTTGATAAAAATGGCACCAGACCGAAGCGGCAAATGCTGCGAAGGGCTGGTGCTTTTTTGAGTGCGGGGATGGGGTGATTCATTGTACTGCGGAACAAGTCAATTTTGATAGTGGCGACCCAAGGAGTCAAGGGAGCGATTAGAAAACACTTTGGTCGTCTCCGCTGGACTCCGCGCGATTGAGTTGAGCGCTTCGCCATACTCTTTCCGCGTGTTTAGCCCTTTTTCATTTCCTCTATCATGCAGTCCCGAATCATCCGAATCGCCGGTGTCAGCCGTCTGCACACCAGCACCGACCGATGATGTCCAATATCCTCCGTCAGCGGAATCAGCTTCACGCCCTTGAAATAGGATGGCTTTCTCGCTGGAAAGAAGGAAATCCCCAGATTCAGCGAAACCATCAAAATTTGCATATCTGCCGAATCCGCATAAATAATCGATGGATGCGAAAATCCCAGATTCTGCGCCCAGTCGTGAATCGCGCCGCGCCCGCTGCGCGATTGGTCGGGGGCAAGCAGAATCAGCGGATACGCGCGTAAATCAGAAAGCGACACAACCGACTTTTCCGCTAATGGCGACGCTTCGGAAACGGCGGCAATCATCGGCACATCGTAGAGTACCTCCTGATAGGTGTTCCGCTGGTCGATTTCGCCGGGAAGCGTCAGCACCATGTCGCATTGCCCGCGATAGAGGGCGTCGGACATGGCCGTCAGCGAGAGGTACAGCGGGTGAATCACCAAATTGGGCAGGTGCGGATGCAGGGAAAGGTACGCATCGACAATCAGTTCTTTTTCCAGCGGCCCGTTGTAGCCGATGTGGATGGCGCTCACACGGTGCGCATCGGCGAAAGCGTCCTGCAATTCGAGCTGAATCCCCATCAGGCGCTCGGCGTAGGGGAGAAACTGCTCGCCTTGGTCGGTCAGCACTGCGCCGGTGGACAGGCGGTGGAACAGCGCGCAGCCCATTTCTTTTTCCAACGACGCAATCTGCTGGCTGATGGCGGTCTGGGAGACGTACATGTTCTTCGCAGCGGCGGAGAAGCTGCCTTCGCGGACGACGGCGAGGAAATACGCGATTCGGTCGGTGTTCATGCGAAAAACCTCCAAGTGAGGGACAAAAAACTCCCTTCCGCGGTGCGCAGAAGGGAGCAAAGATGCGAGCGGTTAAGGGCGCTGACCCATGCCGCCTTCGAGGGTGATGGTTTCGCCGGACATGAATTTGAAGTCCGGGGAAGCCAGCTGGACGCACACATGGCCAATTTCCACCTCGGAATCGCCGTAGTGACCCATCGGGGGCATCTTGACATTCGCCTTGAACGCCTCGGGATATGCCTTCTGGAAGTTCTCCAGCTGCGTCGTCCATGCCAGCGGGCAGACGACGTTGACGTTGATGCCGTCCTTGCCCCATTCGGTGGCGGCAACGCGGGTCAGGCCGCGAATGCCTTCTTTTGCCGCGGCATACGCGCACTGCCCGTAGTTGCCGAACAGGCCCGCGCCGGAGGCGAAGTTGATGACCGCGCCCTTCGTTTCCTTCAGGTAGGGGTAGCACGCCTTCATATAATAGAACGTGGCGTACAGACCGGAATACAGTGCGAGATTGAACTGCTCGGTGGTATGGTCAGCCAGCGGAACGCCGGATGCGGAAGCCTGCGCGTTGTTAATCAGCACGTCGATGCGGCCGAAGGTGTCAATCGCCTGTTTGACGACATTGTTCACAACAGCCTCGTTGTCCGCGCTGTCATTCACGTCCGCCTGCACGCACACCACCTTCACGCCATAGAGGCGTTCCAGTTCTTCCTTCGCGTCGGTCAGTTTCTTCACGTTGCGCCCCGTGATGACCAGATTCGCGCCTTCCTTGGCGTAAGCGGTCGCAATGCCGTAGCCAATCGAACCGCAGCGACCGTTGCTGAGCTTCGCATAGCCTGCGCCGGTAATAATCGCTGTCTTTCCTGCCAGAAAACCCATTATATATTTCCTCCTTCATGGTGAAGGCTGAACAAGCAGCCTGTGCACTTATGGTATCACAGATGATGCGGAAAAGCAAGAGCGGACGGCACAAAATGGACAAGAATTGATGATTTTTTCACAATGTCGCCGGGCTCCAATCGGAAAAACGGAAAAGAAACAGCAAAAGTTTGATGAATTGTTTGACGCATCCCATTCATTGCACTATAATGGAGCCAGTAGCGTTCCGGGCGTACTGCGCGCCCGGCAAAGTGGGAGGAACGCGGAATGAAGGCAGAGAGCAAACGCTCGGTGCGCACTGTGCTTCGGTGGCTGCTGGGAGTGGCGACGGTGCTGATGGCGGCGCTGTTGATTTGGCAGTGCGTGACCATCTATTATGAGGGCATCGCGCCGGAAAACATGGGCGAAAACGGGCTGCGGATTCACGATATTTACAGCCGGGAAATTGTCACGGCGCACTTCGCCTCGATTGCGTGGAGCGTGTGGGTCTTTCTGGCGCTGCTGGCGGTAAACATCATCGCGGGCAAGCCGGAGCAGAAGGAATCGCTTCGCGCGCCGGTGGAGAATCAGCTGCTGATGCTGCGCGCGCGGACGGAGGAGACGGACGAAATCCGCAAAGTGAAGAAACAGCGCATCGGCGTATGGTGCGGCGCGGCGATTCTGTGCCTGATTTGCGGGGGCATGGCGGGGCGATTCCTGCTGGACTGGTCGAATTTTGCCTCGCGTGATTTGGAAGTCGTCGTGCGCCGGATGGTGATTGAAACGTTCCCGTGGATTGGGCTGGCGTTCATCTTCCTGATGGCGACTGAGCAGTGGAATTTCCGCCTGTTGATGAAGGAACTGGAACTGCGCAGGAGCGCCCCGAAGCGCAAGCCGGATGCAGCCGCCTTAGAAAAGACGACAGGCAGGAACGTCATCCGCGTGATCATCGCGGCGGCGGCGGGGGCGCTGATTGTGCTGGGTGTGATGAACGGCGGCATATTCGATGTGCTGGTGAAGGCAATCAATATTTGTACGGAGTGTATTGGCCTTGGCTAAGAAATTTGCGGCATGGTGGAGCGCCCATAAGCCCACCACCCGGCGGCTCATACAGGTCTACGCCGCCCTGCTCTACAACGCCTATGTGAAGGGATTCATCAAGGGCGACATCTACACCGGCGGCATCAAGAACTTTTGCGTGCCGGGGTTCAACTGCTACTCCTGTCCGGGCGCGATTGGCGCATGTCCGCTGGGGGCGCTGCAAAACGCGCTGGCGTCCTCGGATAAGCGCGCGCCGTACTACGTTCTGGGCATTCTGATGCTCTACGGGCTGATTTTGGGGCGCACCATCTGCGGCTGGCTCTGTCCGCTGGGGCTGATTCAGGAATTGTTCTACAAGATTCCGACGCCGAAGGTGAAGAAGAGCCGCTTCACCCATGCGCTGTCGTATCTCAAATACGTCCTGCTGGCGGTGTTTGTGGTCATCATCCCGCTGGCGTACAGCTTGCAGCAGTATCCCGTGCCGGGATTCTGCAAGTACATCTGCCCGGCGGGGACGTTCGAGGGCGCAATGGGCTTGCTGGCGAACCCGGTCAATGCGGGCAAGTTCTCCATCCTCAACATCCTCTTTACGCGCAAATTCGTCATCATGGTGGCGATTCTGCTGGCGTGCGTGTTCTTCTACCGCGCGTTCTGCCGCTTCCTCTGCCCGCTGGGGGCGATTTACGGGCTGTTCGCGCGCGTGTCGATTCTCGGCGTGAAGGTCGAGAAAAGCAAATGCACGAACTGCGGGCGCTGCGTGGCGCACTGCAAGATGGATATTCGGCATGTGGGCGACCATGAGTGCATCCACTGCGCATCGTGCGTGGACGTTTGCCCGACGAAAGCCATCAGCATGAAAATGGGCAAAATTACGCTGAAAGCGAACGAAGTGCAGCCGATGAAGCCGGGCGAAGAACCGCAGCCGGAGGACAACAAAAAGCGCACGAACCGCCGCATCCGCGTGATGGCGGCGTGGACGGCGGCGCTGGTAGTGTTAGGCGTGGTGATGTGGCAGGTAAACAAGGTGGACACGGTGGAAGAACCGGTAACTCAGCCCGCCGCGACGGAAACGCTTGCGCCGGAAGCGACGGAAGCGCCGGCGGACGATACGCCGGTCGGCTATGAAGTCGGGATGAAGTGCCCGGACTTCACGGTTCCGCTGTACGGGGAAGACGGCGGCGAATTTACGCTGTCGGCGCAGAAGGGAAAAGTGACGGTCATCAACTTCTGGGCGACGTGGTGCACGCCATGCGTGGCAGAGCTGCCGTATTTTGCGGAGCTGTACGCGGAGTACGGCGACGAAATCTCGCTGGTGGCGATTCACTCGAACCTCGTGACGGATGATGTGGACAAGTTCCTCGCGAAGGAGAACCTCGACATGCCATTCGCGCTGGACAAGACGGGCGCGGTGATTAAATCGCTGGGCGGCTCGACGCAGCTGCCGATGACGGTGATCGTCGATGCGGACGGGAAAATCGTGTACAACAAGGTCGGGTCGGTGACGCTGGAGATTCTCGAAGGGCTGGTAAAGCCGTTGCTGCCCGAAAAGGACGACGACACGCCGGTTGGCTACGAAGTCGGCATGAAATGCCCTGATTTCACGGTTCCGCTGTACGGGGAAGAGGGCGGCGAATTCACGTTGTCGGCGCAGAAGGGGAAAGTGACGGTCATCAACTTCTGGGCGACATGGTGCACGCCGTGCGTGGCGGAATTGCCGTATTTCGCGGAGCTGTATGCGGAGTACGGCGACGAAATCTCGCTGGTGGCGATTCACTCGAACCTCGTGACGGACGATGTGGACAAGTTCCTCGCGAAGGAGAACTTGAATATGCCGTTCGCGCTGGACAAGACGGGCGCGGTGATTAAGTCACTGGGCGGCTCGACGCAGCTGCCGATGACGGTCATTGTCGATGCAGATGGGAAAATCGTGTACAACAAGGTCGGGTCGGTGACGCTGACGGTGCTGGAAGGGCTTGTCGCGCCGCTGCTGGCGGAGTAACCAATCAATATGGGCAGGGGGATTCGTTCTCCCTGCCTTTTTCAATTGTAACAATTGCGCCGGAGCGCTTGCGAAACGGGCGCAAGGCTGGTATCATAAAGGTAGAAATCACCATAGGAGGGAAAACGCATGAAGAAATTGCTGTGCGGGCTGCTGTGCCTGCTGATGCTGTTAGGCTGTGCGTCAGCGGAGGGGTATTGGTACGCCGCGAAAGGCGACAATGGCTTGTGGGGACACATCGACGAGATGGGGAACTGGGTGATTCCGCCGAAATTCGACAGTGCGGGCGACTTCCGGGGCAATTATGCATGGATTCAGCAGGGCGACCGGGAAGGCTTCGCGAACCGTGACGGCGAAATTGTGCTGCTGCTGGATGAGGACGTATATGTGGACAGTGGGTATGATGGCTTCTATTACGGCGGACGCGAAACGGGCATTTGGCTGATTGAAGGGAAAACCGAACTCGGCGCAGAATGGGTGGACGGCTTCTTTGATGTGCAGAGCGGTGTTTACAGCGGCTTGAAGTGGCGGCAGGTGAGAATCTGGTGCTCGGATAGCCGACTGATTCCCGTGGCAGATGAAAACTGGAAGTGGGGCTATGTCAGCCGCGATACGGGCGAAATGGTAATTCCGGCGAAGTATGATTCGGACAACATGGGTTCCAATTTTTATGATGGGTACGCCGTTGTCACAGTCTGTGATGATGATTACAACATTGTGCAGACGCTGCTGATTGACGAAACGGGGAAGGAATATCCCCTGCCGGAGGGCATCCATGAGGAATACTGCGATATTGAGATTGGTGACGGGTTGTTTGAAGTGGTGGGTGCAAACGGCTTATACGGCTACTGCAATACAAGCGGCGAAGTGGTGATTGAGCCGCAGTTCGCGTATGCCTTCGAGTTTGAGGATGGCTATGCGGAGGTTGAATTTACCGACGGCACTTATGGTGTCATCGACCAGACAGGAAATGTAGTGATGCGCACGACGGATACGCACTATGCAGACGTCCGGCATGGCTGCTATGTGCTGCCGACGGGCGAACACAGCTTCACGATGTACAGCGTGGCGGGCGAGGAGTTGTTCACCCTGCAAGGCGAAAATATCGTGCGGCTGTGGACGCCGGAGGAAAACGGCTTGTGCATGTACGTTGTGGAGAAGGGCAGACAACGCCGCTGCGGTTGGGTGAACATGCAGGGCGAAATCATCAGCGAAGCGAAGTGGACATTCCCGGAATACGACCAGCCGGACGTGTATTTCCCGTCGGGCTTGCAGGCAGTGTACGATATAGACGGCACGAGGCTGGCAGGGTATCTCGACGAAAGCGGCGAACTGGCGATTCCGCTGCAATTCAGCTTTGTGACGCAATTTTACGGCGAATTAGCGTATGTGGGAATGGTGCAGGACGACGGCACGACTCGCTGCGGCTACATCAACCAGCAGGGCGAATGGGTGTACAGCTGGACGGAATAATCCCTCGGCGGCGGTGGAAAATGAACATCGCCGCTTCTTTGTGCCTTGACATGGAATGTCCTCAATGGTATAATAAAGATGATATTGTCCATCTGTCTGCACGGGCGCTGCGGGAAAAAGCGGCAGTGCCCGTTTGGAGGCGCGGAAAACACATGACGCAGGGGGATGAGCGCATGAAGGCTGCGAAAACGTCGATTCGCCAGCGCCTGACCCACAGCAAACTGCCGATGCTGGTGTTGGTCGGCGTTGTTTTATTTGCGCTCATTTTCCTTGGGATGCGCTTTTTCACCCGCTATACGCGCGAAGAACTCTATCGCGAAAGCCAGAATCAGCTGACGGAAATTACGTCGCAAATGTATGAGAAGCTGTCCATCACGCTGGAACAGCAGTGGGATTTCCTGACTGTAATGGATAGGTCCGTAGCTTTCTACGCCCCGACGACACAGGAGGCACTCGTGCAGCTGCTTCAGGCGACACAGAATCAGCTGATGTCGCAGGACAGCGCCCTGCGATTCCTTGCGATTGACGAAAGCGGAAACCTGATTAACGCGGCGGGAGAGCGGATGCCCTGCGAATTTGCCGATACGCTTGGCATGACGGGGCGACAGTGCTTCCTTATTCGCGGCAAGGGCGGCGATGAGAATCAAATGGTCTTTTCCCTGCCCATCATGCAGCCGCTGACGGTTGCGATGGGGGAAAAGAGCATCCGCATCACGCATCTGGTGCTGCTCAAGGGCATGAGCAGCCTGACGCCGTTCTTCCGCAGCAGCGCATTTCACACGCAGAACAGCACCTATGTCGTCATCAGCGACGGCGTGAAGATGTATTCCGACGCGGCGGATGAGAACATCAACTTTCTGGGACGGAACATCTATCCAGCGCTGCGGACGCTCCGCTACCCGCACGCGGGCAATTTTGATAACTGTCTGACGGAACTTGAAGCATCCGACAATCATTTCACCTGCACCGATGTGCTGGTGGACAAAACACAGTATTTCTTGTGCATGAAGCGCCTAACTGGATGCGACTGGACGATGCTGTTCCTTGTGCCGGGGGTGGAGGTTGCTGCCGGTGCGCGCGCAATGGTGGATTCGATTACGCTGATAGTCAACATTGCGTTCTTCGTCTTGATGCTGCTGACGGTGGGGGCAATGTACTTTCTGTTGACGGCGATGCAGAACCGGGAGCGCTACGCCGTGGAGACGGAGAACGCGCAGGCGCTTGCACAGGCGAACGCGGAGCTGGATCGGGCACGTCAGGCGGCGGTGGATGCGCTGAAACTGGCGGAATCCGCCAACGTATCCAAGACGGCGTTCCTGACGAATATGAGCCATGACATCCGCACACCCATGAACGCTATCATCGGCTTGACGAACCTGATGCAGCACGACCTGAACAATCCGGAGAAGCTGCAGGCCTACATCGACAAGCTGCACACATCCAGCGAGCATCTGTTAGGGCTGATCAATGACGTGCTGGACATGTCCAAAATCGAGAGCGGCGCGGTGACGCTGCGCATGGATGAAGTCAATCTTGCTGAGCAGATTGAGCAGATTGAAGCCATCATCCGCCCGCAGACGCGCCAGCGCGGGCAGCACTTCATCGTCCGCGCGAGCCAGATTCACCATGAGAATTTCATCGGCGATGCGACCCGTCTGCGGCAGGTGCTGCTGAACATCCTATCCAACGCGGTCAAGTACACCCAGCAGGGCGGCGAAATCAGCCTTGACGTGCGCGAGGTGTCCCGCAGCGGGCATTCGTATGTGAAATATGCCTTTGTGGTCAAGGACAACGGCATCGGCATGACGGAGGAGTTCCAGAAGCACCTGTTCGACGTGTTCACCCGCGCGGAGGATTCCGTGACGAACAAGGTGCAGGGTACCGGGCTGGGCATGGCAATCACCAAAAGCATTGTGGACATGATGGGCGGCGTGATTAACGTCGAGAGTGCGCCGGGCGAAGGCAGCCGCTTCGAAGTGCTGCTGGAGTTCAAGGTGGACGCACAAGCGGATGACCGCGCGCACACGGTGAAGGACTGCCACCTGCTGCTGGTTGGCTATGCGCCGGGGCGCGTGGCGGACGTGCAGGATGCGCTGGAACACACACCCGTGACGGCGGAGGCGGTCGAGCGCCCTGAAGACGCGGTGAGCATCCTGCGGCAGGAGGATGTGGACGTAGTGCTTTTGTCCTGCCAGTACCGCGCGCCGGAGATGCTGCGCCCTCTGGTTCGCCAGATGCGCGAGGCCGCCGGGAAGCCGATTTTCGTATTCTGTATGCAGGCGGGACAGCGCGAGGAAGTGCTGGATATCATCAGCGCCTGTGGGCTGGACGGCTTTGTGCCGCTGCCGTTCTTCCTCTCCAATCTGGAGAACGAGATGGCGAAACTGCGTACAGAATTCGGCAATATCGGGAACGTGGACGGCACATCGGTGCTGAACGGGATGCGGCTGCTCTGCGCGGAGGACAATCCGCTGAATGCGGAAATTCTGGAAGAACTGCTGCACATGCAGGGCGCGACCTGCACGATTTACAGCGACGGCAAGCAGCTGGTGGAGGCGTTCGACCACGTCCGCCCCAGCGACTACGACGTTATCCTGATGGACGTGCAGATGCCCGTGATGAACGGCTACGAAGCGACGCGCGCCCTCCGCGCCAGCGACAACCACGTCGGCCGGACGATTCCGATTATCGCCATGACCGCGAACGCCTTTGCGGACGACATCCAGCAAAGCATGGATGCGGGCATGGACATGCACCTTTCCAAGCCGATTGACATTGCGGTGCTGGAAAAGACGCTGAGCCTCTTCCGCACGGACAAGAAGAACCATGGGCGTGCGGTGTTTAAGCGGAGGGTGATGGAGATGGAGAAGTGAGGGGGAAAGCCTCCGGTATGCATAGTTGAAATCAAAAAAGGGGTTGTCACAATTTGTGGCGACCCCTAAAAACTTATCGCAACAGTCTTTCCCAATCATCAGGGAAACCAATACATTTGAGATTCACGTCAGGGCATTCATCAATAATCGCGCGAAGATTCAGAACGAACGTATTCCAAATGCTTTCTCCGTGCATGATGTATTTGAGTGCAAGGCAGTCAGTAAAGAGTCTTGAATTTGCATATTGGCTTTCTTTCGGTGGCAGTTTTGCGAGCGAATTGAGAGGCATGTTATATAGTCTGCCATAGTGAGCACATATGTTGCGAATCTCGACAAGTGCGGCGAACCAACTTTTGACATATACAAACCCGGTTTGGAAGTTCAGTGCTATTGCTTTTTGATCCTCTCGTTTCATGAGCGAATACAGTGTGGACAATGCTCCGAGGGAGAGAAGTTCAACCACAACCCAAATAGGAAAATGCCCTTCGTATTTTTGCATGTGGTGAACCACCATTGGTTTTTTTGACTGCTTTCTAATCTCGGCATCCACACGTTCATTGAAAACATCGAACATGTCTTTTCCGAACACACCGCTTATCCAAGGTTTGAAAAAAGAACGGTCACGATAGCATTCTGCACCGTATTTTATTGCTAAATGATATGAAATACATGACCGCAGTCTGATTTCAACATACTCAATCACGGGACTGATGATATTCCGAAGTCTACTGTCAAACTGATAGAGCGAATAGATTTGTTCAAGGCTTGTACCCTCACGATACTTGTCCGTTTGCTTATCAAGCAAATCAATTCCATAGGCACTCAAACGATAGTAGTTGACAGTTTTCAAAATTTCTTTTGCCTTTGCACAATCAGCGATAATCAGCCCGTGCTTTTCCTGCAAATTTAGAATTTGCTCATCGTAGGTCTTGGGTATCTTCATTTGAACCAAATCAGCCATTTCAGCATTCCTCACAGTAAAAAAAGTCCCACCTTGGTTCGCAGTGCATCTTTCGATGCCTTATGCGTGGTGGGCTCGCTCAATATTATAATATACCCGATTGCCTGTTTTGTCAAGCCCTCGATGAGAATTTTTATGAGTTTGGGCGACTGGGGGCTTACAGTCTGGTCGCGCCCATCTGGCGCGACAATATGTGAGTGGTCGAATGTGCAGCTTGAGGGCGCTCCTGCGGGAGCGCAAAGTTACTGGCAGGGACGCTTCGCTGCCTGCACCTTTGTTGGGCGCGTTTTGCATACTGGTCGCCCGCGGAACGGTTGGGGCGTTGCCCCAAACCCCACAAGGGGCGCCGCCCCTTGACCCTGCAAGGGGGAATCCCCCCTTGACCCCTCTGCGCGATTGAGTTGGTCGCTCTTCCTTACTTCTTCCGCGTGTTGCTCCGATTTCCCCCTATCCATCCCCATACAAAACCGCGCGGTCTGCGTTTTGCCACAGACCGCGCGGTTCATTTTATACCATCACCAGCGCATATAAAGTTCGCCATTCTCGTTCACGTCGATGGTCAGCGTATCGCCCGGCTTCACATCCGCGGCAATAATATGCTTTGCCACCAGCGTCTCAATCTTCGACTGAATGAACCGCTTCAGCGGACGCGCACCGTAGACCGGGTCAAAGCCCTGATCAATCACGGCATTCATCGCCGCGTCGGTCAGCTCCACCTTCAGCTGACGATCCGCCAGACGCTTGTTCAGGCTGCCCAGCATCAGCAGCACAATCTTGCTGATTTGCTCCTTCGTCAGCGGCTTATAGTACACAATTTCGTCAATACGGTTCAGGAACTCCGGACGGAAGTGCGTCTTCAGCAGCGCATCGACCTGCGCGCGCGCTTCGGGCGTAATGTCGTCGTTCGCGATGCCGTTCAGGATGTACTCGCTGCCGAGGTTGCTCGTCATGATGAGGATGGTGTTCTTGAAGTCAACCGTGCGCCCCTGACTGTCGGTGATTCGGCCGTCGTCGAGCACTTGCAGCAGGACGTTGAATACATCCGGGTGCGCCTTCTCCACTTCGTCGAACAGCACGACGGAGTACGGATGGCGGCGGACGGCTTCGGTCAGCTGACCGCCCTCGTCATAGCCGACATATCCGGGAGGTGCGCCAATCAGACGCGATACGCTGAATTTCTCCATGTATTCGCTCATGTCGATACGCACCATGTTCTTCTCGTCGTCAAACAGCGCCTGCGCAAGGGCCTTTGCCAGCTCGGTCTTGCCGACGCCGGTCGGGCCGAGGAACAGGAAGCTGCCCAGCGGACGGTTCGGGTCTTGGATGCCCGCACGGGAGCGCAGGATGGCTTCGCTCACGCGCTTGACAGCTTCATCCTGCCCAATGACGCGCTGATGCAGCGTGTCCTCAAGGTGGAGCAGCTTCTCGCGCTCGCCCTCCATCAGCTTCGCGACCGGGATGCCCGTCCAGCGGCCGACGATTCGGGCGATTTCCTCCTCCGTCACCTTGTCGCGCAGCAGGCTGTCCTCGCCCTTGGACTTCTCGGCGATGGCTTCTTCCGCCGCCAGTTCCTTCTTGAGCTTCGGCAGCTCGCCGTACTTCAGTTCTGCCGCCTTGTTCAGGTCATACTGACGCTCGGCGCGTTCCATTTCGGCGTTCACGCGCTCGATTTCCTCGCGCAGCTTGTTCACCTTCGTGATGGCGTTCTTTTCGCTTTCCCACTTCGCCTTCATCTGGTTGAATTCGTCGCGCTGCTCCGCCAGCTCCTTCTGCACCTCTGCCAGACGCGCCTTGGTCAGCTCGTCGTCGTCCTTCTTCAGCGCCGCTTCCTCAATTTCCAGCTGCATGATGTGGCGGTTGATGTCGTCCATCTCTGTCGGCATGGAGTCGATTTCGGTACGAATCATGGCGCACGCTTCATCTACAAGGTCAATCGCCTTGTCGGGCAGGAAGCGGTCGGTGATATAGCGGTTGGAGAGCGTTGCGGCGGCAATCAGGGCGTTGTCCTGAATTTTCACGCCGTGGAACACTTCGTAGCGTTCCTTGAGACCGCGCAGGATGGCAATCGTGTCCTCAACAGACGGCTCGCCCACCATGACCGGCTGGAAACGGCGCTCCAAAGCGGCGTCCTTCTCGATATACTGGCGGTATTCATTCAGCGTCGTCGCACCGATGCAGTGCAGCTCGCCGCGCGCCAGCATCGGCTTCAAAAGGTTGCCGGCGTCCATTGCGCCGTCCGCCTTGCCTGCGCCGACAATCGTGTGCAGCTCATCAATGAACAGCAGGATGCGCCCTTCGCTGCGCTTGATTTCCGCAAGCACCGCCTTCAAGCGCTCCTCGAACTCGCCGCGGAACTTCGCGCCGGCAATCAGGCTGCCCATATCCAGCGAGAAAATGGTCTTGTCTTTCAGCGAATCCGGCACGTCGCCGCGCACGATTCGCTGCGCCAGCCCTTCGGCGATAGCGGTCTTGCCGACGCCCGGTTCGCCAATCAGCACCGGGTTATTCTTCGTCTTACGGCTCAAAATACGGATGACGTTGCGGATTTCGCTGTCACGGCCGATAACCGGGTCGAGCTTGTGCTGCCGCGCCATCTCCACAAGGTCAGAGCCGTACTTCTTCAGTGCGTCATACGTTTCCTCCGGGTTGTCGGTGGTCACGCGGGTTGCGCCGCGCACGCCGGACAGTTCCTTCAGGAACTTCTTCTCGTCGTAGCCCATGCGGGTCAGAATTTCCTTAACGTGGGCGTTCGGCTTCGACGCGATGCCGAGGAAAACATGCTCAACGGAGAGGTACTCGTCCTTCATCTGCTTGGCGCGGTTTTCCGCCTCCAGCAGGGCTTTCTCGAAGTCCGGAGAAATATAAACCTTGTCTGCCTCGCGGCCAGGGCCAGACACGCGCGGAATCCGGGACAGCGCATCATTCAGCGCGGCACGGAAAGCATCCACGCTGATGCCGCACCGGGTCAGCAGCTGCGGGATGAGCGCCTTCGCATCTTCCGTCAGGGAGAGCAGCATATGCTCCTCATCCACCTGCATGTGCTGATATTCCACCGCGATTTGTTGGGCGCGCTGGAGAGCTTCCATCGTTTTCTGGGTGAACTGGTTCGTGTTCATAACCAAACCTCCTTCCGAGGGTTTGACTTTCTTTGACTTTCGTCAGACTCTATTGTATTCATTTTCTCCCGTTTGTCAAGAGGTTTTTTTGAAAACTTTTTGTGAACAAATGAGAGGAATGAGGTCATCAGTATTCCGTGCTGAGCAGAAAATCCGCAATGTGCATGGTGCGGATGCCCTGATAGTTGCCGCCCGCAAACGCATCCGTGGTGAGTACATATTTGGGGTAGTTGTCGCGGATTTCCAGCAGACGCTCATACTCCCGCTTGGCGGTCTTTTCTGAGCGAATCTCCTGCGTGACCTGAACGTAGAGCCTTTCGTTCTGCCGCTCTGCAACAAAGTCGATTTCGCCGCCGTCGGTTTTGCCCACGTTGACTGTGTACCCGCGGCGGCAAAGTTCCAGATAGACGATGTTTTCCAAGCTGGCGGCGACGCTGTCCGCGTCATAGCCCAGCACGCTGTACCGCAGGGCGACATCCGCCAGATAGAATTTCTCCTGCGTCTTCAAGAGCTCGCGCCCCTGCAAGTCATAGCGGATGCAGCGGTGCAGCAGGTACGCCTTTTCGAGCTTCTCCAAGTAGTTGTAAACTGTTTCGTTGTCCAACGAACGATGCTCCGATTTCAGATAGTCGGCAATGGACTTCGCGGAGAAGGTGTTGCCGACGTTGTTGAAGGTGTATTTGACGATACGTTCCAACTGGTCGATTTTTCTGATTTGACTGCGGCGGACGATGTCGGAAAAAATTGTGGAATTGTAAATATCGCGCACGATGGTGTAGACTTCCTCCTGCGAATAGGCTTGCAGGTGCGTCGCCGGAAATCCGCCGAGACGGACATAGTTCGCCAGCTCTGTTTTTGCGTCGCTGACGGGCGCATACTGCCGCTTGAACATCAGATATTCGCCGAAAGACAGCGTGAAAATGCGGAAGGAGATATACCGCCCGGTCAGGTAAGTGGCGATTTCGGAGGACATCATGCGGGAATTCGAGCCGGTGACATACAAGTCCACATCAAAATCGGACGCCAGCGAATTCACGACCCGCTCCCATCCCTCGATTTCCTGCACTTCGTCAAGGAACAAGTACGTTTTCCCTTCTGTTGACAGGCGGGATTTCAGCTGGTCATGCATGTCCTTTGCGGTCAAATCCACATATTCCATCGAATCGTAGCGGCAGCTGATGATACGCTCGTCGGGAATATGCCGCTCCGTTTTCAGGCGCTCCATAATCATTTTGAGAATGGTGGATTTCCCGCAGCGGCGCACGCCGGTGAGAATCTTCACAAACGGCGTATCGGTGTACGCCATGATTTTGTCCATATATAAGGGTCTATCAATCACAAAAATCACCTCCGATAAGGGTAGTATATCCTAAAATGAGGGGCAAGTCAAACATTTTTGCGATTATACTCCGAAAAACTTCATAAATATAGCAGCACTTGCGGTTATATTCCGAACAACCAGTCCGCCGACACCAAAAGAGGGCAACCCATGCCGCCCTCTTCACGATGATATGCGCCCATCACTTTTTCAATGCCGCAAAAAGCTCGTCAAGGTTTTTGTATCCCGGAACATTCGGTTTTTTCGCAATCCGCGCGGGAATGGCAAGATGCGCTGTACTTGCATTCCCCTCGATTTGACACGCCCCCTTCAATGCGCTATAATCATCTCCGAAACCATCTTGCAGGAGGTCAACCCATGATTCGACGGGCGACAGAGGCGGATTTGCCGGAAATGCGGCGCGTGTTTGATGCCGCGCGCGCGTATATGGCAGCGCAGGGTAATCCGAACCAGTGGGAGCCGGGGTATCCGACGGACGAAGTGCTTCGCGGCGATATGGCGCGCGGCGGACTGCATGTTCTGGCGGATGATACGGGAATTTATGGCGCGTTCGCGTTCCTGACCGGGGATGACCCGACGTATGCGGAGATTGACGGCGCGTGGCTGTCTGACCGCCCGTATGCGACGATTCATCGCGTTGCGTCGGACGGGACACATCGGGGCGTGTTTGCCGAGGTGATGGCGTTTGCGATGGCGATGCAGCCGCACTTGCGAATTGACACCCATGCGCTCAATCTTCCGATGCAGCGGCAGATTGAGCGGTTCGGGTTTCGGTACTGCGGCGTGATTCAGTGCCGGAATGGGGCGCGGATGGCGTTTGAGCGCGTACCGGAAAAGAAGTGATTTTGCACTGCGCAGAAAAAACCGCCTGAAGGTGTATACTGCGCATGGAGACTTTCATGCAGGAAGGAGTTCGGAAGGCTAACACTCGAATTTATCGGCGGCTTTTTTTCTTGTGAGAACAATATAAAACAGCAAGCTGAGCGAAAAGGCTCGGCTTGCTGTTTTTCTACTTCCATAAATGACAGGCTGCATAAAAAGAGCAGGAACATAGGAGTGCTTAAAGAAATCGGAAAGCCCTTGGGCGCCTTTTACCCCAGCAAGTCCTTTAACCAGCCGATTGCCTCGGTTTCCTTGTGCACATCCGCGCGCAGTTTCTTCTTCTCCATGTCAATTGCATCCCGATACACCCGAATTTCCTTCGCAAAATCCCCGCCAATCTCCGCGCGCCGCTGATATACGCTCCTTGATGCTTCTTCAACTTCCGCCTTATCAAAGTTGATATTCGTCCCAAAGTACAAATTATCCTGATTTCCCGCGCCCCAGTTCATATCATTCAGCGTATCAATCACCGCGGGCGAGAAATAAATGGAGTAGCTTTCCAGGCAGTTATTAACCGTCGCAACATATTGGTCAACAGCCGTTGCCGGGTCGTGGCGTACCAAGCAGTCAATGATGTGCTGGCACAGGGAAATAGTTTCCTGCGGGGCTTGATGCGGCACAATCGGGCGCTCGTACATCAAGCCCAAGAGGTACTTCTGGCAGTAACGGAAGGCGTTCAGCACCTTGCGAATCAGCGGGCGGCCCGCCTGACGCAGGCGAGCCATTTCGGCAATATCACCGGCTTCATCCGCGGCAAGATAGCGCGCGTTCAGGGTGTCGATGCGCGCTTTCAATGCCTGTGCGGGCGGCAGAAGGGATTCGACAACGCTGCGGTACAAAGCAGCATCCGCGCCGGACTGTGCGAAGATGTCCGCATCCAGCGCATCTTTCAGGCGTGTATATTGCGCGGTGAAATCCAGCTGCAAGGCGGGCATCTGGTCGATGTAAATCGCCAGCGCGCCGTAATAGCGCAGGTTGAACGCCATCACCGCGTCGTTGTAGGTGTCGGGTGTATCATACTGCGTATGGTAATAGTCGATGTAGAACGGGTGAACGTGTTCCATGTCCTTTTGCAGCAGGAAGCCGTTGACCGTGGATGGAACGCCTGCCGCGTAGTAGGAGAAATCATCGGAATAGGTGTAGGTCTGATAGCCTTCGGTCAGCACGCCATCCGGGAAGCAGCCCTGCGGCTTGGGCGCGTAGGGATAGCGCGTGGTGAAGTCGCGCAGGAGCGAGAACATTTCCGGCGCGGAATAGGTTGTGGTGTACGTCGCGAACTCATATGCGGGCAGCTCGAAATTCAGGAACGCCAGCGTTTTGCCGACCCACTCCGGGTGCAGGGTGTTAATCATTTCCCACGCGCCGACCGTCCAGTCGAACTGCGTGTAGCTCGATCCCCATTCCTCCGCGCCGTGCAGGCAGAACACGATGTCATTTTCCGGCTCGAAACCGCTATCCAGCATGGCTTTTGCGGCGGCCAACACCAGCCCGACGGCACAGCAGTCATCCTGAAAGCCCCAGAAGTGCGTGTCATAGTGACCGCCGAGGAGAATCTGGAATTCGGAGGACTTGCCGCGGATGCGCCCGGTGACGTTATAGGTTGTCCCCTTGCCGATTTCAACGGTGTTATCCACCTTCAGTGTCCCCAGCACAGTGCCGTGCGGCAATTGCGCGCGGATTTCACGGCTTGCGCGAACGCCGATGGAGCAGGTTGGGATGCTCGTCGGGCCGCAGATATCCTGACTGTTCAGCGCGTCGTCCGCAATCTGCCCGAAACCGCCGACGTTCGCCGCGAGAATCGCAGCTGCGCCCTGATGCTCCGCTTCCAGCATGGGGTAAGTAATCCACCAGTCGGCGCGCTGGTCAATATCCACCAGCACGATTTTGCCCTTGACATCCACACCCTCATAGTCATACATTGTGCCGCGCCCGACATAGACAATCGGGGCGGTGATGCCTTCGGGGACGGTGGAGGCCGTGGCGTAGGTATAAACAGGGTATTCCTTGCCGTTCACGGTGAAGGATGCGCCGTTGAACTGCCACTTATCGCACTTCGCCGCCGCCTTTTCGACGTCGGACAGGCCGATTCGGCGCATTTCGTCCGCGAGATAATCCGCCGCGGCGTGTTCCGCGTCGCTGCCTGCCTGACGACCGCCGTAGGTGGCGTTATTATGGAGATGGAGGTCAGTGGCGAGGCGGTGCGCGATGGAATAGGCGTACTGGGAATTGGCGGCGCTGCTGAACGCGTCGTGGAGGGACTGCAAAGAGCGTCGCTGATGCGCGGCGGGGGCTTCGTCGGCACGGGCGCACGAGGGCAGCAGCAGGATGCAGACAAACAGGATGAGCAGGAAAATGAACATCGTAAATCCCTCCTAATGCAATGAAATCGCAGGGGTTTCGCGCCTGCGGGCGCGACAAGGGGGCAATGAAAACAGACAAGTCTGCGGTCGCCCCCTTGACCCCTTCGCATTCCCTCCCATGTTACTGTGCAGTAGTGTTTATGGGGGAACGAAGGGGTACACAAACTAAATCAAAGAAACAATAAAAATCTACTATGCAAGAGGGCACCGAAGCAGTCCAGAGGACGATCGGAAAGCCCTCTGGTCGCCTCCGCAGAGGCGAAACCCTGCATAAACACGCGAGAACAGCAAGTAGATGCAACTAACTCAATCGCGCGAAAGGGTCAAGGGAGAAACTCCCTTGCATGAAAAATGCGACTGCCAGCGCAGCCGCATGATACGTTGGTCAGATGTAGTCGGAAATATAGGGGGCTTCATGCAGCAGCGCGTGGTCAAGACGGGCGATCGCTTCGTCAGAGCCTGTGATGCGCCCGATGCGCGCTAACTTCGCGGCGGTCTTGTAGCCGATGAGCAGGGTCGAGAGCGTCGCGATGCTCATGCGCAGCTCGTAATCCGGGTCGCGGTCGGTCAGCGTGCAGTTCCCGCCCTCGAACCAGACGCGGAACGGGCGGTTGTTCCACGGCAGGAAGGCATCATCAATATCCAAATCGAAGCAGACGCCCTTTTCCTCCGGCGAACAGTGGTAGAGGTGCAGGAACTCTTCCACATCGACGATGCGCCCCATGATGTACGGGCGAATCATCTCGCGGATATCGCCGTCATCCATCTCAAAGGCAATCGGCTCGTTGAAGTAGGAGTTGCCGCGCACCTCGTCAATCATCGAGTCGTGCGCACGGATGTATTCCCACAAGCCTTCATGCGCCTCACGGTTGATGTAAATCATTTCCTTGATGTGCATGATATCATCCTTGATGAGATAAACCATGTAGCCCATCGGGGTAGCGTGCTGGTCGTAGTAGACGGCGACGACGGTGTCATCCTCGTCCCAGCGCCAGTATTCCTCCCACGCCAGCGAGTTGCGGAACAGGCACCCGTGGGTGCTGCTGGCAAAGCGCGTGTGGAGGTTCATAAAATCCTTGTTCTCCCAGTTGACACGGCGGACATAGCCGGGCGCTTTTGCCTTGGATGGGATTTGCCTGTCCTTGACGGTGAAGGAGATTTTGTTGGAGATGATTTCCCAGCCGAAGCGGCGGTAGAGCGGGATGGAGTAAGGGAACAGCATCCCGAAGGGCTGTTTGCGCTCCCGCATGTGTACCAGCGCTTGGTACATCAGGCGCTTCATGATGCCGTGCCCGGTGTATTCCGGGTAGGTGCAGACGCTGGTGACGAACCCGATGGGGTACACCGAGTCGTAGATATTCGCTTTCAAGGGGTAGACGGCAATCTGTGAAATGAGGGTTTCGCGGTCAAAACAGCCCAGCACGTCCGCGCGCTTGAGCACGGGGCACTTGGACTGCTTGATTTCCTCGTCCTTCCAACCGGTGTCGAACAGTTCCTGCTCCGTCACCTGAAAGGCATAGCGAAGCAGGGCGTTGTACTGGTCAAGGTCATCGGTCGTCAGCGGTCGTATCTGATAGCCCTGCGGCAAATCCATGCTTTGTTCCATGTAGGGAAACACCTCCTGCATTACACTGAAATTGTAACGCGAAACGCCGGTGAAGTCAAGGGGAAAAGCGCTGCCGGACTTTTTCAAAATGCGAAGGTTGCACAAATGCGCTTCCTATGCTATAATAAAATGTCCACGGAATGTTCATTAGCGGACATTCCGCGTTCAGACACTTTGCGAATATACCGGGGCGCGCAGGCTGCTCCGTTTTGAAACATTGCAGCAGGAGGTGAGCCGGCACTATGCCGGATACCATGTTCATGAAAGAACGAATGCTCATCACGGGCGGTCACGCGCTTCAGGGAACGGTACACATCAGCGGCGGTAAAAACACGGCGGTGGCGGTCATTCCCGCGACGCTGCTGTGCGACGAGCCATGCACCATTGAGAATCTGCCGGATATTTCGGATGTTCATGCGCTGGTGGATATTCTTTGCAGCCTTGGCGCAAAGGTGGATTACGAGCCGAACCGCTTCATGACCGTTGACCCGCGCCCGGCGGAAGGCTGGCAGGTCTCCTACCGCGATTCGCAGCGCCTGCGCGCAAGCTACTACCTGCTGGGTGCGCTGCTGGGGCGGCGTGGTCAGGCGGAAGTATACCAGCCCGGCGGATGCGAAATCGGGTCGCGCCCGATTGACCAGCACCTCAAGGGTTTCCGGATGCTGGGCGCAAATGTAGAACAAATGGGCGGGCGCATCAAGGCGAAAGCGGACGTGCTGACGGGCACGGACGTTGTTTTTGACTGCGTATCTGTCGGCGCGACGATTAACGTGATGCTCGCCGCTGCCAAGGCACACGGTACGACCATTATCTACAATGCCGCCAAGGAGCCGCATGTCGTGGATTTGGCGAACTTCCTGAACTCGATGGGCGCGCGCGTCAAGGGCGCGGGCACGGATGTTATCCGCATCTTCGGGCGCGATTATCTCCACGGCGCAAACTACACCGTCATCCCTGACCAGATTGAGACGGGGACGCTGATGATTGCGGCGGCGGCGACGCACGGCGATGTGGAACTGACAGGCTGCATTCCGACGCATATGGAAGCGCTGTCGGCGAAGCTGCTGGAAATGGGCGCGCGCGTGACGGAATCCGACGATACCCTGCGTGTGCGCGGAACGCTGTGCGGCTACCGCGGCGTGAACATCAAGACGCAGGTGTATCCGGGCTTCCCGACTGACCTGCAGCAGCCGATGAGTACCCTGCTGACGACAGCGATGGGGCAGTCCATCGTCCGCGAAACCATCTTTGAATCGCGGCTGAAGCATCTGACCGAAATTGGTCATATGGGCGCACACGTTCAATTCGTGGACAACGCGACGGCGATTATCGAGGGCGTGCCGGAGCTGTACGGCGCACCGGTAACAGCCACCGACCTGCGCGCGGGCGCGGCGCTGGTGATTGCGGGCCTGATGGCGCGCGGTGTGACGGAAATCTACGAGCCGGAGTACATCGACCGCGGCTATGAGCATCTGGAGGACAAGCTGTGCTCGCTGGGCGCGGAAATCCGGCGCGAGAAGTTCGAGTGACGGGGTTCCGAAGGATGACCATGAACTGTTCAAAATTCATGGCTTCGGATATTGATATATGCCAGGCAGCATCACATCCCTTGCTGTTGGATGCGCTGACTGCGACGGCTCCATGAATCAGGCGCTTGGCTGCTGATTCCGTGGGACAACCTGCGTGCCTTCAAGTAAATTAGGATAGCAAAACAGCCGCAGAGCAAACAGGAGGTGTTGGCGATGCGGAATCCATTTGGCGTATTGGGGTTGGAAGCGTCTGCCGACGCGGATCAGGTGCGCGCAGCGTATCGCAAATTGGTAAAAACTTGCCATCCCGATAAATTTCAGGACGAAACGGAACGAAAAGCCGCGCAGGAAAAAATGATTACGCTGAATCTGGCGTATGAGGAAGCGATGAAGCTCGCGGTCAACCGGACGACGGCATCCGCTGCCTTCAACCGCGAACTTGACCAGCAGGATGCGCTGACGCTGGCGGCAAAGATGCTCCGGCAGGACAATCCTGAAGCGGCACTGCGGCAGCTCCTGCGCGCATCCACCCGCGACAGCGCGTGGTACGCCATGCAGGGCAAAGTCCTCATGGCGCTGGAACAGTATGAATCAGCGCACCAGTCCTACCGCGAGGCGATTCGCCGCGAGCCGAACAACAACCTGTACCGGCAGGGGGCGCTGGACGCGGCGGTGGCGCTGAAAAAGTCGCGGACACCGTGGGGGCGCATTCAGAAGCTGATTCGCCGCTGGAAAAAGGAACACGGAGGGGAAAAAAGATGAAAAGGCTGCTGTCGCTGCTGCTCTGCGCGGTACTGGCGCTGTTCTGCGCGACGACCGCACAGGCGGCCGGCGTGTCCATCACACTTACGGCATCGGAATACGCGCTGCATTATGCCTTTGATGCGGGCGCGCAAGACCCGTTCGTCATCCTCGAATACGCAACGCCCGCTGAAAAAGGCTGGATGATGCTGTACAGCGAGGACGGGCGCTTTGAAGGGGATATCGCCCTTGCATACTCTGGCGCGGGCGGCAAAACGAGTGTTGCGCTGACCTCGGCGCGCACGACGGGCAGCATCGGCAAAGCATCGACGACGCTTCCGAAGGCTGCGGATTATCAGAAGCCGACGGGGAAGAGCAACGCGAAAGTGACGGATTTCGTGCTGACGGAAACGCCGGAAGGCTTCCACTACGCGTTCAACGCCGCCGGGACGGACTACATGCTCCTCTACTGGCGAAGCAAGGAACAGACCGTCACCCAGCCGGTTTACCCGGACGAAAACGGGCATTACGAGGGCGACGTTATCAGCAATTTGACCTTCGCGCGGACGCAGTTCACTGTGCAGGTGAAAAGCGGATCGGGCAGCATGAAGAAGGAAGCAACCGTGCGCAAGGGCTATCAGGCGCCGGAAGCGCCGCAGCGGCAGGAGGGACGCTTGAGCGGCGTGACCGTCTGCATTGACGCGGGACATCAGGAAAACGGGCGCTTCGTCAATGAGCCGATTGGGCCGGGGCTGTCCGGCTCGACCAGCGGCAAGGGCGGCATGGCGCAGGGAACCAAGACGAATCGCCGCGAGAGCATCGTCTGCCTGGAAATTGGGATGCTCCTGCGCGACGAGCTGCTTCGGCAGGGTGCGAACGTCGTCATGACCCGCGAAGATCAGACGACGTTCCACACGAACATCGAACGCTGTGAAATCGCGGAAGCGGGCGGCGCGCAGATTATGCTCCGCCTGCACTGCAACAACTCCAGCAACCGCAGCAAGCGCGGCATACAGGTTTACGGCCCGCTGAACAGTGACTATGCCAAAGCGGTTGCGGATGCGGACACCTACCGCGAAATGGGGCAGAAGCTGCTGGACGCGATGAAAATGCGTGTCGGGATGACGCTGGCGAACTCCACGGGCATGGTGCGGCTGAACGACAACTATGTCGGCAACAACTGGGCGAAGATGATGTGCTTCCTTGTGGAGATGGGGTATTTATCGAATCCGGCGGAGGAATATCTGCTGGTGACGCCGGTGTATCAGCAATGGCTGGCGGAAGGCATGGCGGACGGGGTGTATGAGATTGCGGTCGCCCGCGGGTGGGTGCAAGCGCAGTAGGGTGTTGCGCTTGGATTGCGCCCCCTGTGTGTGTGGGAGCAAACGCCCTTTATTTTATTGGCAATTTGGCTTTGTCGCAGGAATTTCGCCTCTGCGGAGGCGACCAAAGGGCAATAAAAACAGACGAATGTCTGCGGTCGCCCTTTGGAAACCTTCGGGGTGCACACCCATGTTTCTTGGTTTTTATTGCGGCTTGGAGGAACGAAAGGTTCACAAGCTAATTTGTTTCGACAAAAATCAAGTAACTTAGATGGGGATGCGAAGCAGTCCAGAGGGCGATCGCAAAGCCCTCTGGTCGCTCCCGCAGGAGCGAAACCCTGTATAAACACGCGGACACAGCATGAGCGTGTCACCAACCGAATCGCGCGGAAGGGTCAAGGGAGAAACTCCCTTGTGGAAAGGAAAACGTATGAAAAGGAAACTGCTGCTGATGCTGCTGTGCGCGGCGCTGGGATTGGGCGCGGCGCAGGCGGAGGTGTACCGGGTGGAGAGCGAGAAAGATGTGCCGGTGGATTGGGCGGAGAAGGATACGCTGCGCCTGACCTGCATTGACACGAACCGCTCAGACGCGATGGTGCTGCAATCCGGCGGGGAAGCCATGATGGTGGACAGCGGTGAAGGGCGCTATCGCAGGCGCGTGTATGCGACGCTGGATGGATATGGCATCACGGAACTGAAGTATCTGCTCAATACACACTGCGATGATGACCACCTGCACACCTTCATCTATCTTATGTACTCCGATTTGTATCAGGTGGATGCGTTCCTGTCGCCCAACACCACGACGTATGTGGACGAAGAGGGCTACCATCAGCAGGCGGTTAAAGCGACGGGGACGAAGAACATCCCCTATGTGCAGATTGGCGACGGCGACGAATTGACGCTGGGCAACGCAAAGCTGACGATTTTCCGCTGCCCCCTGCCGACGGGGCAGAACAACCGCAGTGCCGCCTGCATGGTGCAGTTTGGGGATTCGCGGGCGTTCCTGACCGGCGACATTGACAACGAGACGATGCAGTGGTACGCCACGACATATGGCGAAAAACTCCGCTGCGATATCCTCAAAGCGCCTCATCACGGGTTGGCGACGATTCCGGACAGCTTTGTGGAGCAGACACAGCCGCAGGTGCTGTTCGTCCCGAACCGCTCCGCCCTCAGCACAAAGGTGACGGCGGGCTGGGTGAAGAACCACATGCCGGGCGCGGCGCTCTACTTCTCCGGCGACGGCACGGTTACGATGCTGACCGACGGCACGGACTGGTATATCTGGCAGGAACCGAACTACGTTGATCCGCAATAAGGAGGGGCTGCTGATGAAACGCATGATGCGTCTGCTGTCGCTGGCGCTGTGCCTGATGCTGGTGCAGCAGACGGCGTTTGCCGCGATTCCGGAGGATTACGTCGTCCGCCACGGCGACCGCGAATCAAAAAAAATCGCGATCACGGTGGATGACGGCTGGAACATGGATGCTGTGTATAAAATCCACGAATTGAGCATTGAACTTGATTTCCCGGTGACGTGGTTTATCGTCGGCAAGCTGTTCTGCGCGGAAGACCGTGAACTGTGGGAAGACGCGCTGGCACACGGCGATGAGTTCGGCAGCCATACATGGAAGCACGCGCAATTGCTGGAATACTCCGAGTCCAGCGCGGATGCGCAGGTGCGCCTGTCGCAGGAGCGCGTGGACGAGGTGCTGGGCTACCACTATCCGCTGCGGCTGCTGCGCCCGCCGTTCGGGCACTATATGAACTCCGAGAAGAACTTCCTGCCGATTTTCTATGCGCACGGCGTGGAGAAGGTCGTCCTGTGGGACGTGGCGCAGACCGAACCTTATCAGGCGTTCCGCGATACCCAGAACGGCTCGATTTTGCTCTATCACGCGCGAATGGCGGACTATGAGTGCCTGAAAACGCTGATTCCCATGCTGCGCGATGCGGGATTCGAGTTCGTGACGGTTTCTGATTTGCTGGGGCTTGAACCGCTGGTGCTGGACAAGCCCGACGATGCGGAAGCGACCGATGCGCCCGAAGTGACAAAGCTCCCGGAAACGACGAAAGCGCCGGCAGTGACGAAAGCCCCGATGCCGACGAATCCGCCGAAGCCGACGGACGTGCCGAAGCCGACGGAAGCGCCGAAGCCGACGGACGTGCCGGAGCCAACGGAAGCCCCGGAGCCGACGGAAGCGCCGAAGCCGACGGATGTGCCGGAGCCAACGGAAGCCCCGGAGCCAACGGATGTGCCGGAGCCAACGGAAGCCCCGGAGCCGACGGATGTGCCAGAAGCGACGGACGTACCGAAGCCGACGGACGTGCCGAAGCCGACGGATGTGCCGAAGCCGACGGATGTGCCGGAAGTAACGAATTCGCCGGAAGAAACGGAATAAGCAAACAGCTCCCTGATGGCAGCAAAAATCTGCTTCATTGGGGAGCTGAATTTTTGTCCAAAACGGAAATTTGTACATTTGTCGTATTATATAAAAACGGGTCAGGGGAAAATGCTTCCCTTGACTCGTATTCGGTTACTTATCCGCCGGACGGTGCGTTGCTTCCCAATTGTCATAGTCATCCAGGAAACTGTATTCCTTTTCGCCGATTTTCCAGCCCGGCATGGTGTCCAGACTGACGGCGTGAATCGCGCTGAAGACGTTCTTCTCTACATCGGGGTTCGTCTCCCGAAGCCTTTTCAGCAGCTGCTTGATTTCCGCGCGCTTCGAGTTGCCGATGCCATCGCCGCTTTTGTCGCGCTCTTCGGTCAGGCGGCAGGCGCAGGCGATAAAGTGCAGGTCGTTGAAATCGCGCCAAGCGCAGATGTCCTCCTCGTGGATGCAGTACATTGGGCGAATCAGCTCCATGCCGGGAAAATTGCGGCTGTGCAGCTTCGGCAGCATGGCCTGCAGCTGGGCACCGTAGAACATCCCCATAACGGTCGTCTCCACAACATCGTTGAAGTGATGCCCAAGTGCGATTTTGTTGCAGCCCATTTCCTGCGCACGGTCGTAAAGGAAACCGCGGCGCATCCGGGCGCAGAGGTAGCAGGGATTTCGCTCGGCGATTTTCGTTGTCTCGAAAATGCTGCTGTCAAAAATGCGGATGGGGATTTCCATCAGGGCGGCATTGTTGATGATGCGCTGGCGGTTTTCGGCATTGTAGCCGGGATCCATGACGAGAAACTCCGTCTCGAAGGGAATGTCGGTGTGGCGCTGCAGCAGCTGCATCATTTTCGCCAGCAGCATGGAGTCCTTGCCGCCGGAGATGCACACCGCGATGTGGTCGCCGGGAGCAATCATCTTGTACTGCTTGATGCCACGGACGAACGGCCGCCAGAGCGACTTGCGGAAATCGGAGAGGATGCTGCGCTCAATGCGTGCAGCAGGGGATAGGGTACGCGGCATGGGGCGTACCTCCTTTGTCGAGTGAATTGGTGTGTTTACCGCGTCTATTGTAGCATACTTTCCTGCGTTTGTCATGGAGAAAATTCGCCGATACCGCATACTGTTTCCGGATCGTTCAGTCCTGTCCATCCTCATTTTTTTTCGGCGTGATGCGCGATAAGACTGGATTGCGATAATAACCATCGGGGTCAAGCTGCATGGTTTTCATAATCGCCGCTGCATCCAGTTTCGCATTGTCCAGCCCATCGTACATTTCAACAGGCTGACCGCCGCAGTTTGACCAAAGATGGCTGTGATTGTTCAATTCACAGAGGCGGTTCGCGAATGTTTCAAACTGCGGCTTGGTAAACTGAATGCCGGCTTCTTCAAGCAACTCCACATAGTAAGAAAATTGATCGCAGACAAACGACAGCAGAATCCCGCGCTGGATTTTTTCCATGATGCGCTGCAAATATGGCCTGTTTGCTTCTTCAGCAACCGCTTTTTTGCGCCACGCCGCCTTATAATCGTCATACTCCCAGTGGTCATCTTTTGTCCAGAATACAACCTCTGACAACGCCTTGCCGCGCAGAGGCGTGCCGTCGGGCGCAGTGGTTTTGGCGTCCGGAGCGACATGGAGGTTTGCCAGAAAGAAACGGAGAGAACGCGCTTCTGGCGTTTCCCAGAAATAATTCGGGTCGGCATACGCATAGAACACATCGTGTGCGGGAACGACACAGGGCTTATCGTCCTGATAGCTCAGCAGCTTGTAATACTCATTCAAGCCCCAAATGTTCGGGTAAATCAACATTCTATGAACCAGCTCGGCATCCTGAATGCTGATGGACGTCTCCTCTTCGTACAGGTCAGGCAGCAGCATGATGGCATAGGCATGCTTTTCAACGCGCACAATTTCCGCAAAGGAAAAGAAATCCTTGCGGAGAATCTTTTTCTTGGCAGTCAATTCCGGCTCAACATGCTGAAAAAGCTCCCATGCGTGCCAGAGTGTCATCGTCCCATAAAGATTGGCACAGGCATCAAAGAAACGGTGGAGGAGGTCAAGGCGCGCTTGCCCTTCTGCGGTGCTGTTGTCAAGTCGATGATGGGTGTCGATGGCAAGCCGTGTGTATAGGCGCGAGAGTTCTGTTTTGCTGACGGGTTTGGGCATTTTGACGCTCATGCGGATTCCTCCCTTCAAGCGGAAAAACAACTGCTTTCATCGGCGATTATAACACGAAATCACGATGGGGGCAAAGGGAATTTTCTTTTTTGCAAAAGCGGTGGAAAATGCGGATTTTCCCTTGACGGACAGGGCGAATTTTGCTACAATAGACCTTTGGCTGAGGGGCATTTTCCTCTCGGCTTCATAGGGGACTGATACTATTTCTGGATTCACCTGCGCCATTTGCGTGCGCCTTTTCATCCGGAAATAGTATGAATACGGAAAGGAAAGCAACATGTCAGAAAAACAGGAACAGCAGAACACGGAACGCAGCCGGATGCTGGGCACGATGGAGATGCGCAAGCTCGTGCCGACGGTGTCCGTACCGATTATGGTGTCGATGCTGGTGCAGGCACTGTATAATATCGTCGATGGGATTTTCGTCGGGCAGTATTCGCCGGATGCGCTGACGGCCGTCAACCTCGCTATGCCGATGCAGATGCTGATGATTGCCGTTTCGACCGGCATGGGTACGGGCATCAACAGCTTGATTTCACGCCGGCTCGGCGAAAAGCGCCCGCATGAGGCGCGCGACGCCGCCCGCCACGGCATCCTGATTGAGGTTGTCGGCTGGCTGCTGTTCGTTATCGTCGGGTTGTTCTTCGCCCGCGCGTATATCGGCATGACGAACCCGAAGGCGGAAGTGCTGGAAATGGGCACGCTGTACCTGCGCATCGTCTGCACGCTCAGTTTGGGACAGTTCATGTCCATTTGCTTTGAACGTATGATGCAGGCGACGGGCAACACAACGCTGTCGATGATTACCCAGCTGTCCGGCGCAGTGACGAACATCATCCTTGACCCGATTCTGATTTTCAGCTGCCAAATGGGTATCGCCGGCGCGGCGGTTGCGACGGTTATTGGTCAGGTTGTGAGCTGCACCGCCGGTTTCGTCCTGAATCAGTGGAAAAATCGGGAATTGCGTCTGACGCATGAGGGCTTCCGTTTCGACTGGAAGACGGTGCAGAATATCCTCGTCGTTGGCGTTCCGTCCACCATCATGCAGGCGATTTCCTCCGTCTGCACGACGCTGATGAACATGATTCTGGCGGGCTTCGGCGATATTTACGTCAACGTCTTGGGCGTCTACTTCAAGCTCCAGTCGTTCGTGTTCATGCCGGTGTTCGGGCTGGGCAACGGCATGGTGCCGATTGTGGGCTACAACTTCGGCGCGCAGAAGAAAAAGCGCGTCTATGAGTGCATCCGCGTGTGTCTGGTGTATGCGCTGGTGATTATGGCGGTTGGCGCACTGCTGTTCCTTGCTGTGCCGAACCTGCTGATGATGCCGTTCGACTCCTCGGCGGACAAGGCGCTGACGGCGGAAGGCTGCGTCGCCCTGCGGATTATCTGCTCGCACTTCCTGATTGCGGCGGCGGGCATTACGCTCAGCACGGTCTTCCAGGCGGTCGGCCGCGGAACATACAGCCTGATTATGAGCCTGTGCCGCCAGCTGATTGTGCTGCTGCCCGCGGCGTGGGCGCTGTCCCTTATCGGCCCGAACGCCATCTGGTGGGCGTTCCCGATTGCAGAAATCGTCTCGCTGACGGTTTGCCTGCTGCTCTACCGCAAGTGCGACCGCGAACTGATTGCGCCGCTGCCGGAAGAATAACGGTATTTATACTATTTCCAGATTCAACTGTGCCATCTGCTTGCGCCGCGAATTTTCATCTGGAAATAGTATTAGGCAACACCGCCCGACGCGCCGCCGAGTTGCGCGGTGCTGCCATTATAGAAGAATCGCCCGATGCGCGAGAAATGCTCCGCACGCATCGGGCGATTTCTTTATCATGACTGCATTTTGCAAGGAACTATGATATCCCTTGTCAGATGTACAATTCAGACTGTCAAAGACGCCGTTTCGTGCAGCAGTGAAGCGGCGTCAAGCACATGCAAGAGAGCAGTAAAGCATGGCATCAGGTGTTTTTTCTTTTTTATGTTCGCTTTTCAAGGACTTGCGCAATCACTGTACAGATGCTATAATATTGTCACAGTGATTGAACAGACTGGAAACGGGAAGGAAGTTCCGTATCTTTTTGTGGCAGATGGAACGCTGACAGCAACGAATGTCGTTCTGTCAAGAACCAAAAAGGAATCGTGAAGATACGTTAAAACAAGGGAGGCAAGACCTATGAAACCGTATTGCATGATCAGCAATGCAAAGACCTTCGCTTTCTCCGCAGAAAATCCCACAGGAGCCAGAGCGGGCGGTTCCAAAGGAGGAGACTGCACCAAGCTCAGTCCGACCGTGGCGATTCGCGCAGGGGAGACGGTGACGCTGGTGGACACCGACGGTCCCGGAATGATCCAGAGCATTTGGTTTACCGGCTACGTTGGACACAGCTTCGTGATCCGCATGTACTGGGACAACTGCGAATATCCTTCCGTGGAAGCGCCCATTTCCGCATTTTTCGGAACCGCATACGATGAGAATTTTGTGGACAGGGATGGAAAATACGCGGTGCTCAACTCCGCACAGATCCTGGTGGCTCCCGGACGGGGACTGAACTGCTACTGGGAGATGCCTTTCAAAAAGCACTGCCGAATCACTATGGAAAACCGCGGCGAAAAGGATCAGCGCCTGTATTATATCATCACCGGCTGTCACTGTGAGGTGCCTGACGAGATCGGATATTTCCACGCTTCCTACCGTCAGGAGCATCCCGTTCAGAAGGGGCGTTCCTACACCATTATCGATGGCATTCAGGGAAAAGGTCAGTTCGTGGGCGTGACCCTGGCCACCGGAATGAACGGAAACAACACCTGCTGGGTGGAAGGCGAAGCCAGAATGTACATAGACGATGATAAATATCCTTCCATTCACTATACAGGCACAGAGGATTATTTCTGCGGCTCCTACGGCTTTGGAAATGATGTGCAGATTAAATCCTATCAGACTTACAGCGGCCTTTACAGCGGAATGTACGCCATTTACGGTGATAACCGTGCATTTTACAACGGGCAGCAGAGATTTCTGCTGTACCGCTTCCACGTCGCTGACCCGATCCACTTTGAAACCGGATTTCGCATGACGCTGGACAACATGGGATGGACTGGACCGCGGTACGACGACTATACTTCCTGCGCATACTGGTATCAGACGCTGCCGTCCGCGCCGCTGAAACCGCTGCCGTCGGACAAAGAGATGATCATGAAGTGACCGCCGCAGGCTAATGGGTGAAAAGCATTACAAAAAAAATTCAGGGTGTCAAGCAAAAGCGCTTGACACCCTGTTGACTTTAGGTAACACCGCACAAATGAGGTGGTCGGCTGGCGAATGGATTTTTCGTCAG
>ENA-UOIY01000472-UOIY01000472.1-human-gut-metagenome-genome-assembly--contig:-P114-NODE-472-length-66407-cov-101.164110_pt1 | contig 66407 bp, 53 predicted proteins | sample MGYA00242335_ERZ723882 | MGnify/ENA metagenome assembly ERZ723882 | reverse complement strand
GCCGTCAGACCGGCTTCGCCATGCTCTGCGAGACCAACCCGCAGGAAGTCATGGATCTGTCCCCCGTCGCACATCTGGCCGCGATCGAGGGCAAGGTTCCGTTCCTGAACTTCTTTGACGGCTTCCGTACCTCCCACGAGATCCAGAAGGTCGCCTGCTGGGATTACGCCGATCTCAAGGAAATGTGCAACATGAAGGCTGTCGAGGAGTTCCGTCAGCACGCGCTGAACCCGGAGCATCCCGCTGCCCGCGGCTGCCACGAAAACGGCGATATCTTCTTCCAGCACCGTGAGGCCTGCAACCGGTACTATGACGAGCTGCCCGCAGTCGTCGAAAAGTACATGGGCAAGATCAATGAGAAGCTCGGCACGAACTACCAGCTGTTCAACTACTACGGCGCTCCCGACGCTGACCGCGTCATCATCGCGATGGGTTCCATCAACGACGTTGCTGAGGAAGTCATCGACTACATGAACGCGCACGGCGAGAAGGTCGGCCTGGTCAAGGTCCGCCTGTACCGTCCGTTCTGCGCAGACAAGCTGGTTGCGGCTATCCCGGCTACCGCCAAGAAGATCGCAGTCCTCGACCGCACGAAGGAGCCCGGCTCTCTGGGCGAGCCTTTGTACATGGACGTTGTGACCGCTCTGGCCAACGCAGGCGTCAAGGCGACCATCATTGGCGGCCGCTACGGCCTCGGCTCCAAGGATACGCCTCCTGCTTCCATCTTCGCCGTTTACAACGAGCTGAAGAAGGATGCGCCGAAGCACGAGTTCACCATCGGCATCGTCGACGACGTGACGAACCTGTCCCTCGAAGAGGACAAGAACTGCCCGAACACCGCCGCGGAAGGCACCATCGAGTGCAAGTTCTGGGGTCTGGGCGGCGACGGCACCGTCGGCGCGAACAAGAACTCCATCAAGATCATCGGCGACCACACCGACAAGTTCGTTCAGGCCTACTTCCAGTACGACTCCAAGAAGACCGGCGGCGTCACGATCAGCCACCTGCGCTTCGGCGACAAGCCCATCAAGAGCCCGTACTACATCAACAAGGCCGACTTCGTTGCCTGCCACAACCCGTCCTACATCACGAAGGGCTTCCCCATTGTCCGTGACGTCAAGCCGGGCGGCGTGTTCATGATCAACTGTCAGTGGACGCCGGAAGAGCTGGCCCATCATCTGGATGCCGCTTCCAAGCGCTACATTGCCAAGAACAACATTCAGCTCTACACCATCAACGCCATCGATCTGGCGCAGTCCATCGGCATGGGCAAGCGCACCAACACCATCCTTCAGTCCGCGTTCTTCTCGCTGGCCAAGGTTCTGCCGGAAGAGGACGCCATCAAGTACATGAAGGAAAAGGCCACGCAGTCCTACTCCAAGAAGGGCATGGACGTCGTCGAGATGAACCACAAGGCCATCGACGCCGGCGCTACCGCCTATGTGAAGATCGACGTTCCCGCTGACTGGGCCAACGCAGAAGACGTTGTCGCCCAGCACAACCTCGAGGGCAAGCCTGAACTGGTCAAGCAGGTCAAGAACATCCTCTTCCCGGTCGATAAGATGGACGGCGACTCTCTGCCGGTTTCCACGTTCGTCGATCATGTTGATGGACAGTTCGAGCTGGGCGCTGCCGCTTACGAAAAGCGCGGCGTTGCCGTTGCTGTTCCGGAATGGGATTCTGCAAAGTGCATCCAGTGCGGCAACTGCGCATATGTCTGCCCGCACGCCACCATCCGCACGGTCGCTCTGACCGATGAGGAAGCCAAGAACGCACCCGCAGCCGCCAAGATCGTCCCGGTCAAGGCCGGCAAGGGCAAGGGCGTTTATCAGTTCACAATGGCCATCTCTCCGCTCGACTGCATGGGCTGCGGCGTCTGCGTCGGTGCCTGCCCCGAAAAGGTACAGGCCATCAAGATGGTTCCGCAGGAAACGCAGCTGGATCAGCAGGACGTTTTCGATTACTGCGTGAACAAGGTCTCCGAGAAGAAGGAGCTTCAGACTGCCGACGTCAAGGGCAGCCAGTTCCGCAAGCCGCTGCTTGAGTTCTCCGGCTCCTGCGCAGGCTGCGCCGAGACGAGCTACGCACGCCTCGTCACCCAGCTGTTTGGCGACAAGATGTATATCTCCAACGCCACCGGCTGCTCCTCCATCTGGGGCAACCCGGGCGCTACCAACCCGTACTGCACAAACGCAGAGGGCAAGGGCCCCGCATGGTGCAACTCCCTGTTCGAGGACAACGCGGAGCACGGCTTCGGTATGTACCTCGGCCAGAAGGCCATCCGCGACAGCCTGATTGAGAAGACCAAGGCTCTGATCGCCGTCGAGTGGACGAACGCCGACCTCAAGGCCGCTGCGCAGAAGTACCTCGACACCGTCAACGATCTCGAAGCCAACGCTGCCGCCACCAAGGCGTATGTCGCGGCTCTGGAAGAGAACGTTGCGACCGTCGACGAGCTGGCACAGGTCCCGCAGTTTGCCGAGCACGCTGCCGAGCTCAAGGCCAAGGGCGAAAAGTACTGCGACTGCGACGCCTGCGCACTTGGCGCAGACATCCTGTCCAAGAAGGATTACCTCAGCAAGAAGTCCGTCTGGATCTTCGGCGGCGACGGCTGGGCTTACGACATCGGCTTCGGCGGCGTCGACCATGTCCTCGCTTCCGGTGAAGATGTCAACATCTTCGTCTTCGATACCGAGGTCTACTCCAACACCGGCGGACAGGCTTCCAAGGCTTCCAACATCGGTCAGGTCGCACAGTTTGCGGCTGCCGGTAAGGAGACCAAGTCCAAGTCTCTGGCGGAGATCGCCATGTCCTACGGCTATGTCTACGTCGCGCAGGTCGCCATGGGCGCAAACGCTGCGCAGACGCTGAAGGCCATTCAGGAGGCCGAGGCCTACCACGGCCCGTCCCTCATCATCGGCTATGCACCGTGCGAGATGCACTCCATCAAGGGCGGTATGCAGAACTGCCAGAAGGAAATGAAGAAAGCTGTTGACTGCGGCTACTGGAATATGTTCCGCTTCAACCCGGCTGCGGAGAAGAAGTTCACGCTGGACTCCAAGGCTCCCGCCGGCGGCTATCAGGAATTCCTGATGAACGAGGCCCGCTACAGCCGTCTGACCCGCGAGTTCCCGGAGCGTGCAACCGTTCTGTTCGCAAAGAACGAGGCGAACGCCAAGGAGCGCTACGAGCACCTGCTCAAGCTGGTCGATATGTACGACAAATAATTATCTCCTATGCAAAAGGGGCGGTACCTTCGGGTACCGCCTCCTTTTGTGTCAGGCAGATTTGCTTTTCATGAAACAGACCGTATAAAAGCCCGGCGCGTTTGAACGCGCCGGGCTGCTTGCTTAATTGCGGTTGAAGATCTTGAAGATCTCGTCGATATCGTCGATATCCTCCTGTGCCTGAGTTCTGCTGGCGCTGGCCTTTTCCTGTGCGGCGGAGAAGGCGCCGATGGGTTTGGCGGGCGACTGACGCTTCTCTGCGAAGCCGGTGGCGATGACCGTCACGCGCATTTCATCCTGAAGCTCGTCGTCGAACGCAGCGCCGAAGATGATGTTCGCGTCGGGATTGGCGGCTTCCATGACGATGTTGGCGGCCGTCTCGACGTCGTCGAGGCCGAGGTCGTGGGAACCGGCGATGTTGATAAGGACGCCGGTCGCGCCGTTGATGGACGTCTCGAGCAGCGGGCTGGAGACGGCGGCCTGCGCGGCCTGCTCAGCCTTGTCGCGGCCGGTGGCGGAGCCGACGCCCATATGGGCCTGGCCCGCGTTGCGCATGATGGCGGAAACGTCGGCAAAGTCGAGGTTGATGATGACGTTCTCGCTGTAGCCGACGAGCTCGGAGATGGAGCTGACAGCCTGCTTCAGAACATCATCCGCAATGCCGAATGCGTTGGCGAAGGTGATCTTCTGGTCGGTGACGAATTTCAGGCGGTCGTTCGGGATAATGATCATGGAATCGACCTTATCGGTGAGGTTGGCAATGCCGGCCTCTGCCTGCTTCATGCGGTTCGCGCCCTCGAAGCGGAAGGGCTTCGTCACGACGGCGACGGTCAGAATGCCTGCGTCATGCGCGACCTGCGCGATAATGGGTGCAGCGCCGGTGCCGGTGCCGCCGCCCATACCGGCGGTGATGAAGACCATGTCGGTGCCCTCGAGCACCTGAGAAATGAGCGCCTTGGATTCCTCGGCAGATTTCTGGCCAATATCCGGCTTGGAGCCTGCGCCCATGCCGCCGGTCAGCTTTTCGCCGATCTGCACCTTATTCTTGCACTTGGACTTTTCAAGGTCCTGCTTATCCGTGTTGACCGCAACAAACTCGACGCCCTTGACGTCGGACGCGATCATGCGGTTGATAACGTTATTGCCGGCTCCGCCGACGCCAATGACTTTGATCTTGACTACCTTATCTGCTGTATCTGCCATTTGTCTTCCTCCTGTATATCTCACAGCCCACAACTGCATCGTTTTAGATTATGTCGACTTTATTCTATCTCGAAAAAGGGTGTGCGTCAATAGAAAATGCGGAAAATTCAGCAAAAAATGCGGATTTTATGGTTTGCGTCCCCTCGGCTCACGCTGCGGGCTGGAAGGTGGCTCTTTTCTGCGCGGCCTGAGTCAGATCGATGGTCCCGGCCTGAAATTCGCTGAGCTGGTCGAGAATGGAGCACAGATAGCGGATCTTATAGGCCAACTCATCGGTCCCGCCGAGCTTGATCTCGTAGCGTTCGTCGTACCAGATGCTCATGTCGTATTCCTTTTCCACATCGATCACGCGGATATGCTCCAGAAGGCCGGTGCCGTCAAGCTCCTTCATGACGGCCAGCGCGGCGGCCAGCGCTGTGGGCGTTGGGGAAGAGACGGCTTCCCCCTCCGTGGGCGTGGAAATGAGCAGGCCGTTGATGTGCGGGTTTTCATTGAATGCGGCAGGCTCAATGCGCTCAAGCGCCTTGCCGCTTGGGCCGACGAGCCAGCAGGCGTTCGTGTCGGTCATGACGGCAAAGGAAACGACGCTCTCGCGGACCTGAATGATAATGCCGTCCGGCAGGCTGCGGGCAATGGAAACATCCTCGACATACGGCAGTGCGGCCTTGATGTTGCCGACAGCCAGCGCTTTATTGACCGTCAGAAGATTATCGCCCTGCTGGATCTGCGAGGCCTCGATGATCTGGTCGGCGGAATAGACGGTGTTGCCCTGGATCTCAATGGTGTTGACCTTGAAGAAGATCGCGACGCCGAAGACGATCGCAGCAACGACAGCAAGCATGATGAGGAGCTTGCCGAGCGCACTGCTGCGCACCTGACGTGCCTTGCCTGCGGCTCGTGCTTCCCTATTCGCTTTGCTTTGCTTCGTGCGCATGATGCATTCTCCTTCGGAGGCTCAGAATATACAAAGTATATCACATCTTTTTGGGGATTTCCACTGTTTTCAGGCGAGCGCCGACGCTTTGCAGCGCAGCCTCAAGAGTATCATATCCCCGTTCGATGTGTTTTACTCCAAAAATGGTACTTTCGCCCTCGGCCTGCATGGCCGCGAGCAGCAGTGCCGCGCCGCCGCGCAGATCCTCCGCGAAAAGCTGCGCCGCATACAGCTGCGGCGCACCGCGCAGATGGACAGTGTTTTCGTCCTGACGCAGCTGCGCACCGAGCTTTTTAAGCTCTCTGGCATAGCCGAAGCGGTTTTCGAAAATCGTCTCGGTAAAGTCTGTCTGTCCCTCTGCCCGCAGCTGAGAGGCAAGCAGCACCGGCATCGCGTCGGTCGGAAAGCCGGGATACGGCTTTGAGATGACCGGGCGGCAGGCTATCAGCGGTCCGTCGCGGGAAATTTGAATGGTATCATGTGTGCAGGAAAACCGGCAGCCGCTTTCTGTGAGCGAATTTAAAACCGGCTCAGCAAGACGCGGGGCCGTCCTGCGCAGCGTCAGCGTGCCGCCGCAGGCGGCGCAGGCGCACAGGAACGTCGCGGTTTCAATGCGGTCCGGCAGGATGGTATAGGTCGCGCCGGTGAGCGGCTGACCGCCCTTGACGGTTACACGTCCCGTACCTGCGCCCGCGATTTTTGCACCGCAGGCGGTCAAAAAACCGGCCAGATCGACGATCTCCGGCTCACAGGCGGCGTTCTCGATCACGGTGACGCCCTCTGCCCCAACGGCGGCCAGCATGGCGTTTTCCGTTGCGCCGACGCTGGGGCCGGGCAATGTGATCTTCGCGCCGGTCAGTCTTCGTGCGCGGCAGTGAATGGTATCGTCCGTCTCTGTGACCTCCGCGCCGAGTGCGCGGAAGGCAAGCAGATGATAGTCCACCGGCCTTGCGCCGATGGGACAGCCGCCCGGCAGGCTCAGCGACGCTTCGCCCTGTCTTGCAAGCAGCGCACCGAGAAACAGGCTGGACGCACGCATAGATGCGGCCAGCTCCGGCGGGATGGAATGACCGGCGCAGCTGCGCGGGTCTATGTAGACGCTCGCCCCGCGCCGTTCGGAGGCGCAGCCAAGGCTGTGCAGGATGGCACGTGTGTGCGTCACGTCGAGAATATCCGGACAGTTATGCAGGACGCATGGCGTTCTGCACAGGAGCGTCGCGGCCAGAATGGGCAGGACGCTGTTTTTCGCACCGTGGATCGTCACCTCCCCGGAAAGCGGAGGCGATTTGGAAACAAGCAGCGCTGGCATGGGCATTCCTCCAAAACACAGGAATTTTCCCCATCCTATGCGCTGCGTGCGATGTGCGTGTCAGTGCTTTGCAAGGTCGAGCGCCGTCTGATAGATGCGCTCGGCAGCATCGACCACGGCCATATCCCGTGCGCTGGCACGCATGGCGCGCATCCGTCCGGCGTCTGAAAGGATCGACTTTGCGGTTTCATAGAGGCTTTTTCCGTCGCAGTCTGCCTCGCGGACGACTGCGGCCGCGCCGGAGCGTTCGAGCACCCGGGCGTTTTTTTCCTGATGGTTGCCGGTCACGTTTGGGCTCGGTACCATGATGCAGGGTGTTCCGCTGGCGCAGACCTCGGCGATGGTCGCCGCGCCTGCGCGGCAGATGATGAGATCCGCCGCTGCCAGCACCTGCGGCATATCATAGATATACTCGCGCATTTCAATGCGCGGTTGCGCGGCGAGGTCGACGCCTTGTTCCCTGACATAGTCCGGCATCCAGCGCCAGCCGAACGAGCCGGTCGCGTGGATGTGATGGAAGGGCGTGTTATCCTCGCATTCGCATTTCATAAACTGTGCAATTTTTTTGTTCATCTCCCGCGCGCCGAGACTGCCCCAGCAGGAGACGACGAGCGGTTCGTCGCCGAGCCCCAGCGCCAGCCGGGCCTCCTGCCGCTTTGCAAAGAGGAATTCCTCGCGCACAGGTGTTCCGGTCAGGAGAACCTTTTCGGGCTCCGGGTAATGCTCCCGGCTGGACTCGAAGGACACCATGACACGGCTGGCCGTGCGCGCGACGAGCTTCGTCGTCAGGCCCGGAACAGCATTCGACTCATGCACGCAGGTCGGGATGCCGAGCTTCGCCCCCATTTTGAGGGCCGGGAAGCTGGCATAGCCACCGGTGCCGACGATCACGTCGGGCTGAAAGTCCTTCAGGATACGCTTTGTTTTGGAGAATGTCGCGGCCATACGCTGTACGGTCACGAGATTGTGCCAGATCGCGGCGGGCGTCAGCCTGCGCTGGTAGTTGGAGATCTTCACAGTTTCCAGCCGGAAGCCCTCGCGCGGGACAATCTTGTTTTCCATGCCGTCCTCCGCGCCGATAAAGAGGATCTTACAGTCCGGCTGACGCTCACGGAACATACGGGCGACCGCAATGGCGGGATAGATATGCCCGCCCGTGCCGCCGCAGGTAAAGACGATATTCATGAACTTCCCTCCCTTACAGAAGCTTATTGTCGTTCTGCCGGGAGACGGCCAGGACAACGCCCGCTTCAAACAGCTGCATGAGAAGTGCCGTGCCGCCGTAGGAGAAGAACGGGAGAGAAATGCCGGTGGCGGGTAGAAAATTGGTCACGACGCCAATGTTGAGGAAGGTCTGAAGCGCGATATGCGTGGAAATTCCGGCGGCAAGGAGCGCACCGAAGCGATCACGCGCGTGCATGGCGATATAATAGCCGCGCACGATCAGAAGAATGAACAGCAGGATCACGACGACTGCCCCGACAAAGCCGAGCTCCTCGCAGAGAATGGGGAAAATATAGTCGTTGTGCTCCTCGGGAAGATACAGGTATTTCTGGCAGCTCTTGCCGAGGCCGAGGCCCATCAGGCCGCCGGAACCGATGGCGTAGAGCGACTGTAAGATCTGATAGCCGTTGTCTGTTGGGTCGGAGGCGGGGTCGCGCCAGGCGGTGATACGGCTTCCGGCGTAGCCCTGCGTCTTGAGATAAACAAACATGAACACGGCGACTGCCGCGCCGCCGAGGGCGAACCATTTGATCTGGACGCCGCCCAGAAACAGCATGGCCGCCGCAAGCAGCAGCATGATGAGGATGCAGGAAAAATGGCGCTCCAGCGCGACGAGGCCGCACAGGACGATCATGATCGCGCCGAAGGGCGCGATGCCATAGCGGAAGGTGCGCATTTTATCGCGGTAGGTCGAGATCATGGCGGAAAACGTCATGATGATGGCGATTTTCGCAAGCTCCGAGGGCTGGAAGCGGATGCCCGCAACCTCGATCCAGCGCTTTGCGCCGTTGGCCGTCGAGCCGATGAGCGGTACGAGCATCAGGAACACGACGGATACCGCGAGGATGATGAACGAAGCACTGCGCCAGAGCTGATAGTTCAGCCTGCTGACAAACAGCATACCGCCGATGCCCACGACAGCGAAAATCGCCTGCCGGGCAAAGTAATAGGTAGAGTTGCCGGTCAGATAATACGCGCGGGCGTAGGAGGCTGAAAAGACCATGACGACGCCGATCAGCACGAGCAGCACCGTCAGCGCAAGAAACGGCAGGTCGAGCAGGCCGCGCTCGTCAAGCAGCACCTTGTCCTTTGTTTTGGTCGGCTGCGGCAGGCGCTCCGGCTCGGGAGCCTGCGGAGCTTCATACAGCCGCGTTACGCCGTCTGAACGGCTTGCCATAGGGGTCGCTCCTTTCTGAAGCTGCGGTAGCTCAATACCGGTTCATAACACCGAGATACGCCAGCACGCACATGACGAGCGTGATCGCGGTGAAAACAAAAACGATTTTTTCCTCTTTCCAGCCGCACAGCTCAAAGTGGTGGTGGATGGGGGTCATTTTGAAGATGCGCTTGCCATGGGTCAGCTTGAAATACGTGACCTGCAGAATGACGGAAAGCGTCTCGCAGAGATAGATAATGCCGACAAGGATCAGAATCAGCGGCATATCGAGCGCGAAGGCCATGCCGCAGACCATGCCGCCGAGGAACAGCGAGCCGGTGTCGCCCATGAAGACCTTGGCCGGATGGAAATTGTAGCAGAGGAAGCCCGCCAGGCCGCCCGCGACGGTCGCGGGGAGCAGGGCCAGCGTCGTGCGGCCATAGATATAGGAGGTCGTGGCGAAGAAGACCATGACCGGGATGGTCACGCTGCTGGAAAGACCGTCGACGCCGTCCGTCAGGTTCACAGCGTTGACGCAGCCGACAATGACGAAGGCCGCAAAGACCATATAGACCACCATCGGAATTTCAAGGTCGAGGTTCCAGAACGGGATATAGAGTTCGCAGGACAGATCGCCGCTGCCCTTCAGCACAAACAGGAACGCAGCGGCCACGACGAGCTGCAGCAGGAATTTCTGGATGGCAGTCAGGCCGAGATTGCGCTTGAGCTTGACCTTGACAAAGTCGTCGGCGAAGCCGACAAGGCCATAGCAGAGGGCAAGGGCCAGCACATACAGGTGCGTATAGGTGTGGTTCTCCGTCATGCTCTTCCAGCCGAAGCCGACTGTGCAGAGGATGATCGCGGCAATGAACATGATGCCGCCCATGGTCGGCGTACCGGCCTTGGTGTTGTGCCACTGCGGGCCGACCTCGCGGATGGACTGGCCCGCGTGCAGCGCACGGAGCATGGGAATAACGAAGCGGCCAAACAGCAGCGTCAGTAAAAACGAAGCGAGCGTCGCGCCCAGAACGATAAAAAACATTGCATCCATACAGGATTCCTCCGAGACTCTCTTTATTCCTCTTCTTCCTTGAAAAACAGCGCAAGGGCCTTTTCCATCCGCATACCGCGGCTGCCCTTGAACAAAATCACATCGCCGGGACGGGCCCGCATTTTGAGCATATGCGCCAGATCCTCATGCGTGTCAAAATGCTCGATCAGCTTCTGCTTCATGCCGCCGGTGATCGCACCGGAAACCATGCGCTCGGCGTTGACGCCGTAGGTGTAGAGCACGTCGGCCTTTGTGGCGGCAATGCGGCCAATGCGGTAATGCTCCGCGGCGGAGCGGTTGCCAAGCTCCAGCATATCGCCCAGCACCGCGATACAGCGGCCATTCGTGCGCGAACGGAAGCCCGCAAGGATCTCAAGCGCGGCCTCCGTCGATTCCGGGCCTGCGTTATAGCAGTCCTCGATGATGGTAAAGCCGTCGCGCTCGTAGATCTTCTGGCGCATACCGGTGTTGTGAAAGCCGGAGATCTGCGTCTGAATCGTCTCAGGCGGGACCTTCAGGAGCAGGGCTGCCGTAACGGCGGCCAGCGTGTTATAGACCGTATGGCGACCCAGAACCGGCACGAACAACTCGAAACGGTGGCCGAAACCGCTGACGACAAAGCGCATGCCGTCGTCAAGTTCCTGAATGTCAGTTGCAAGCACGTCGCAGGCATGGTTCTCAATGCCGTAATAATATTTTTTATGTCCGCCGTCGGCGCGCACGTTCCAGAGAAGCGGCTCGTCGCCGTTGAACACGCCGACGCCGTTTTCCGGCACGCCGCGGAAAATTTCGAGCTTGGCCTGCAGGATGCCCTCACGGGAGCCAAGATGTTCGATATGCATGGTGCCGATGTTGGTGATAACGGCGATATCGGGCTTTGCGATAGAAGTCAGGCGGGCCATTTCTCCGAAGTGGTTCATGCCCAGCTCCAGAACAGCCGTTTCGGTATCGTCCGGCATATCGAGGATGGTCATGGGCAGACCGATGTTGTTGTTGTGGTTGCCCTCGGTGCGGGCGGTGCGGTAGGTACGCTCCAGCATACAGGCGGTCATTTCCTTGGTCGTCGTTTTGCCGACGCTGCCGGTAATGCCGATGACGGTCATGCCCATCCGTTCGCGGCGGGCTGCGGCAAGATCGCCGTAGGCCTTGATGGTATCGGGTACAAGAATGGTCGGGATGGCCGCCTTGACCGGTCTTTGCACAAGCGCGGCACTTGCGCCAAGACTGGCGGCCATGCCGATAAAGTCATGGCCGTCGGACTTCTCACCCTTGATGGCGACGAAGAGGTCGCCGGGCTTTACTCTGCGCGAATCGATCTGGACGCCGGTGATCATGCCCTCCGCCTGTTCAGGCGTGAGCGTTCCCCGGCAGTCCTCCGCTGCCTGCTTCAGTGTCAGTTCCTTCATGCGTTTGCCTCCAAATACGACGCGACGACCTCACGCTCGTCCAGATGGTGCTTTTCGTGGCCGATTTCCTGATACGTCTCGTGGCCCTTGCCGCACAGGACGATCACATCGTCCTTCTGCGCCAGCTCCATCGCCCGGCCAATGGCCGAAACGCGGCTCTCAATGACCTCGTAGGGCGTTTCGGTATCCTGCATCCCGGCAAGGATCTGCCGGAGGATCTTATAGGGATCTTCGGTGCGGGGATTGTCTGAGGTGACGATGGCGAGGTCAGACAGCTCTGCCGCGATTTTGCCCATGACGGGGCGCTTATAGGGGTCGCGGTCGCCGCCGCAGCCGAAGACGGCGATGATGCGGCCCGTGCAGAAGCCGCGCACAGCCCTCAGAATATTCTCAAGGCTGTCGGGCGTATGGGAATAGTCGATGAGGACAGTATAGTCCTTGCCCGGCGTGGGGACGACCTCTACTCTGCCCTTAACGCTTTGCGCGGTGCGCAGGGCGTCTGCAATTTTTTGGAGCGGAATATTCAGCGCCAGCGCAGCGGCGATGACACCGAGCGCGTTATAGACGCTGAAAATGCCGGGAATGCCGAGCGTGACAGCAGCCCGCTCGTCCTGATAGACCGCGTCAAACTCCACGCGGTCGGAGAACAGGCCGATATGCTCCGCCGTGAGTGCAGCGGGGGTTCCCTGCGCGGAATACGTCAGAAGCCGGCAGTCCGCCTGCTCCATGATGCGCTTCGCGTAGGCATCGTCGACATTGACCGCGCCCGTTTCGCAGCGGCGGAAGAGCATGGCCTTCGCGTCGCAGTATGCATCCATCGTTTGATGGAAATCGAGATGGTCCTCTGTCAGATTTGTAAAGACAGCCGCGCCAAAACGGATCTGGTCGGCGCGGTGGAGCACCAGCGCGTGGGACGAGACCTCCATAATGACGTGCGTGCAGCCCGCATCGCGCATATCGGCGAAGAGCTTCTGCAGCTCAAAGGACTCCGGCGTGGTGCGCTCGGTGTGCAGGATCTCATCGCCGATCATATTCTGGATCGTGCCGATGAGGCCGACCTTTGCGCCGAGCGTTTTTTCAAGCACGTGCTTCAGCAGATACGTACTGGTCGTTTTGCCGTTCGTGCCGGTGATTCCGACGACGCACATAGCGTCCGCCGGATGGCCGAACCAGTTTGCGCCGAGCGCGGCAAGCGCCGAGCGGGCATCGGAAACCAGTACATACGGAATGTCTGTTTCCGGCTTTTTTTCGCAGACGACGCAGACCGCGCCGTTTTCCATGGCCTTGGGAATATATTTGTGGCCGTCGGTCTGGAAGCCGGAGATCGCGACAAACAGTGCTCCGGGCGTTACCTGCCGGGAGTCATACTGAACGCCGGTAATATCCAGTGCTTCGTCCGCGTGCAGTTCCAGCACGTCAAGGCCGTGCAGCAGTTCTTTGAGCTTCATAGTGTCCTCCTTAGTCGGATGCGCCTGTGGAAGAGAATTCTACTGTAATTGTAGTACCTCTGTCAACCTCTGTTCCGGGTTCGATGTCCTGATAGGCCGCAAGCACGTAAACGTCCGTGCGGTCGGTGCCCTTGGCCTGCACGTAAAGGCCGGCGTTTGCAGCCAGGTAGTTAACGTCCGCGACAGAGCAGCCGATGAAATCCGGCACCTCGACAACCGTCTGCTGCTTTTCCGCGCCCATGTAGAGGATGATCTGCGAATTGCCGGGAACCTGGCTGCCCGGCGCGGGCAGCTGGTCGGTGACGGTCGAGCCGGTGCCGACAATGCGGTAGGTGATGGTTTTTTCAGCGAGCAGCGCAGCCGCTTCGCTTTCGTCCATGCCGATCACATCTGGGACTGTGAAGTTGATACCGCGGATATCCTCGGAATCATAATCCGGCTCCACACCGAGATAGGGAAGAATATCAAGGAAAATGTCGCGGACGGTCGGCGCAGCCATCAAGCCGCCGGAAATATACATCCCGTGGAGGGTATATTTTTCGCTGTCCTGCGAATACGCGGGCGTGTCAAGCGCAACAAGGACGACATATTTCGGGTCGTCAATGGGCGCGACGCCGATAAAGGAGACGATCTTGTCCTTGACCTGATTGCCGTCCTCGTCGTATTCGTCCAGCTTTTCGGACGTGCCGGTCTTGCCGCCGACACGGTAGCCGGGGGTTTTGGCCGCAGAGGCCGTGCCCTCGGTGACGACCTGTTCCATAAGGCTGCGCATTGTTTCGGACGTCTGCTGGCTGATGACCTGCCGCAAGACGGTCTTTTCGTTCCGCTCGACCATGTTGCCGTCGGCGTCCAGAACCTCGCTCACGATATACGGCTCGAGCACATAGCCGCCGTTGACGATCGCCGCGACGGAGCGCACCAGCTGCATGGGTGTGATACGGAAGCTCTGACCGAAAGAGGACGTGATGAGATAGGACGTGCCGTACTGTGCGGGATTGTTCAGGTATTTCCGTTCGTAGAACAGACCGCTGGCCTCGCCCGGCAGATCAACGCCTGTTTTTTCCATAATGCCGAAGGCCTTGAGGTAATCATAGAAAATGTCGCCGCCCATGCGCAGGCCGATATGGCCAAAGGCGATGTTGCAGGAATTGCCGAGCGCCTGCGCGGTCGACTGCGCACCGTGACCGGCGGATTTCCAGCAGTTAAGGATCTGCTCACGGCCGGAGAACTTTTCCTGACCGCCGCAGTAGAACGAGTCGTTCAGCGTGACGGCTCCGGAATCGATTGCGGAGGCCAGCGTGATGAGCTTGAAGGTCGAACCCGGCTCATAGCCGTCGGACACGCAGCGGTTGCGCCACTGAGCCATACGTGCCGATGCAACATCCTGCTTATACTGCTCGATGGCGGCCTTATAGGCATCGGACGCTTCCGGCAGGGACAGCGCCGCATCACGCTCATTTTCAAGAAGCGCAGCCGCCGCGTCGTCATAGATTTCCAGATAATTATTTGGATCATAGGAGCCGAGCGTGGCCATGGCCTTGATCTCGCCCGTATTCACGTCCATGACGATACAGAACGCGCCGTTTTTGATATCGTACTTGTCAATGGCGTTCTGCAGGTTCTTTTCCACATACGCCTGCACGGTCGCGTCGATGGTGGTAACGAGGCTGCAGCCGTCAGAGGCGTCATAGTATTTTTCGTATGTATAGGGCATCTCGGAGCCGTAGTTGCCCTTGGATGTCACGACCTTCCCGGCTGTGCCGGAAAGCTCTTCGTTGTAATAGGCTTCAAGGCCCTCGGAGCCGTTGTTGTCGCTTGAGACGAAGCCGAGCGCCTGCGCGGCGAGGGAGGAATTGGGGTAATAGCGCTTGAGGTCTGTTTCGAGATAGACGCCGGTGATCTTGTTTTCGCTGACGAAGGCGCGGACCTCGTCGGCCAGCTCCTCGGAGATCTTACGGCTGATGACCTTATAGCGGTACTGCTTGTCGGCGGCCTGCTCGTAGACGAAGCTCGGCTCGACATCCAGAATTTCGCCAAGGCCACGCGCGATCTGGTCGAGCAGGTTGCTGTTCTCGGGCTTTTTCATCTGCTCGGCGATCTCGTTCGGGTCGATGAAAACCGTCTCGACGGTCGACGAAGAGGCCAGCACGTTCATATTCGCGTCGTAGATCACGCCGCGCGCTGCGGTCAGATTCGTTGAACGGGTCTGGTTCTTGATCGCCTTTTCGTTGTAATAGTCGTGCTGGGTGATCATGAGGTTATAAAGCGTTCCGATCAGCGGGACAAACGCGATCACGCCGCACAGGACCATCAGGATCAGGGTACGGCTGAGGATCGTTCGGTTCGCGCGCTCATTCCGCTCCCGGTTTGCCTGCTTCTGCTCTTTGGTGCGCGGCAGGCGGATGATCTTTTTTGCCATGAAACTGCCTTTCTGTTCAAAAAAGGGGCGGCCTGAAAAGACCGCCCCTGTCCGGTTGCTCAGCTGGATTTCAAACTGGGAGGTTCTGTCCAAGCTTATGCTGCTGCGGGGTGCAAATATTCGATGAGGCCGAGAATGCTCTGCTGCATGGCGTCCAGAATTTCTCCGAAGACGCTTGTGCGCTGCTGCGTGTAAATTTCCGCCTGATCGTTCCCGGAGAAGCTGACATAGACGATCTGCTCGGGCTGACATTTGGTCAGGCCGATCTCAGCCGCGTATTCCTCGGCGGCGGTCAGATCGATCTTGGCGTCGTATTTGCTCTGAAGCATCAGCTGCTGCTCCTTGAGATTGGCAAGCCTGCTTTCAAGGGCTGAGACATTGCTGCTGGCCTCAAACAGCTGGACATAGCCGAAAATCACAAGGATCATGAGACAGACTACCGTCAGCATACCCGCCAGTGTAAACGGCGCGATGGCCGTTCTGGCCTTGACTCTTCGGTACGGCTGCTCATAGGCCCGCTCGTCCGGCAGCTCGATGGGCAGGGTACGCTCATAGGCGCGGTTATCGTCATACTGGCGGGCAGTCTGATCGTTCCAGGCGTAAACATCGTATGCGGCGGCACCGTTGTCTCTATAAAGATTTCTTCGATTGGGCTGCGCCATAACGGCGGGACTCCTTTCCGGGTTACACGCGCTCTGCTACGCGGAGCTTTGCACTGCGCGAACGGGGATTTTCCTCGACCTCCTCGCGCGTGGCGATGATGGGTTTTTTCGTCAGAATTTTGATCTTCGGCTTATGGCCGCAGACACAGACCGGGAACGACGGCGGGCAGGTGCAGCCCTTTGCCGCGTCCTGAAACACGTTTTTGACGATGCGGTCTTCCAGTGAATGGAACGTAATGACAACCAGACGACCGCCGGGGTTCAGGTGGTCGATGGCGGCCTCCATGCCTTGCCGGACCGCGCCAAGCTCATCGTTGACGGCGATGCGGATGGCCTGAAAGCTGCGTTTGGCCGGATGCTGCTTTTCACGCAGAGCGCTGGGCGGCATGGCCGAGCGGATGATGTCGACCAGCTCCAGCGTTGTCTCGATTGGGTGGTCGGTCCGCACGCGTTCGATGGCGGCGGCGATCTGCGGGGCGCAGCGCTCCTCGCCATATTCGTAGAGAATGGATTTTAATTCCTCGCGCGGCCAGTTGTTGACGATCTCATAGGCCGTGAGGGACTGGTCGCGGTCCATGCGCATATCCAGCGGCGCGTCGGCCATATAGGAAAAGCCGCGCTCCGCGTCGTCGAGCTGCGGGGACGAAACGCCCAGGTCGAACAGCATCCCGTCGATCCGGTCGAGTCCCAGCGCGGTAAGGATCGCGCCGACGTTTTCAAAATTATCATGTACCAGCGTCACCTTTTTCGCGTGGCGGTACAGCCGCTTTTTCGCGGCCTCCAGCGCGACCAGATCACGGTCGACGCCGATGAGCCTGCCGGTGGTGAGGCTCCGGCAGATCTCCAGCGAGTGGCCCGCGCCGCCGAGCGTTCCGTCGAGATAGATCCCGTCGGGCTTGATGGCCAGCGCGTCTATGCACTCGTGCAAAAGCACAGATCGATGTGCGAATTCCATCAGAAACCAAGTTCCTCCATCACAGCCGCCAGATTTTCAGGCGTCAGCGTCTGCTGCTCCAGCTCGTCATAGGCTGCGCTGTCCCAGATCTCCGCGTGGCCGCCCTGCCCGATGAACGTGACCTCGCTGGAAAGACCGGCGTATTGGCGCAGCTCGGCCGGGATAAGGAAGCGGCCCTGCTTGTCGGGCTCACATTTGGCGGCGTTGGCAAACAGAAAGCGCATTTTTCGTGCCTGTACGATCGGCAGCGCGTTATATTTATCGACAATGGCCTTCCAGCCTGCTTCCGTGTAGACGGACAGGCAGTGGTCGAGGCCCAGTGTTACATAGAAGGTGCTTCCCAGCTCTTCGCGCAGCTTGGACGGCACGAACAGACGTCCTTTTTCGTCAACTGAGTGCTTGTACTTGCCAAACATCCCCTCGCGCCTCCTTTCGCTCCACTTTACTGAAATTTCGCTCCACTTTGCTCCACTTCAATAATATAATACGTTCTGTTTACATAAATTGCAACCCTTTTTTGAAAAAATTTTTTGGGGATTCTTCGACGTTTTTCGTGAAAAATCCCCGAAAGTCGAATTTTTGAACGAATGTTTTAAAAACATCCTCCAGCCGCTTTCACCTGCACGCTCCCCTGCTGCCAGACGGCGCGGAGCGTCCGCACGGACGGGTCGCGCAGCAGCAGCTCCGCCGCCGGGCCTTCGATCCCGGTCTGGAGCCTGCGGCGCAGGCTTCTGGCCCCGCCCGGCTCGTTTGCGCAGAGCGCACCGAGGCGCTCGGGCAGCTCCGGGGCCGTTTCCAGCGCAACGTTCTGCTTTTGCAGCCGTCCGGCAAGCTCCCGCAGCTGAAGCGCAGCAATTTTCGCAAGATCCTCTGCCGCAAGCGGCCGGAAGGAGGCGACGCAGTCGATCCGGCCCAGAAACTCCGGAGAAAACGCCTCCCGCAGGACGGTCTGCGCGCGGACATCCGCGCAGTCGGGTATGAAGCCGAGCCCGGGCTTTCCGGTCTGCGGGCCAGTCAGGTTCGAGGTCATGACGACGATGGTGTTCTTGAAGCTGACGGTGCGGCCCATGCTGTCGGTCAGGATCCCGTCGCCTAGCAGCTGCAGAAGGATACCGGTAATATCCCGGTGCGCCTTTTCCAGCTCATCGAACAGTACAACGCAGTATGGACGGCGGCGCACTTTTTCCGTGAGCGTTCCGCCTGCGTCGTAGCCGACATAGCCCGGAGGCGCGCCAAGCAGGCGCGAGACGCTGCTTGGCTCCATGTATTCCGACATATCCACGCGGATGAGCGCGTCCTGGCTGCCGTAGACGACCTGCGCAAGCTGTTTACATAATTCTGTTTTCCCGACGCCCGTCGGGCCGATGAGCAGGAAGGACGCGGCGGGGCGTCCGGCGTCGGCAAGGCCTGTCCGGCCGCGCAGAACGGCGGTAGAAACCGCGTCGACGGCTGCCTGCTGGCCGATGATGCGCTCGGAGAGCGTCTGGCGCAGGGACAGCAGCCGTTCACGGTCGGACTGCCGGAGCCTGCCGACGGGGATTCCGGTGCGCTCGGAAACGACGGCGGCGATATCCTGCCGGGTCAGGCTCACGGTGCGCTGGGCGCGGCGGGCGGCAAGCTGGCGTCGCACGAGGGTGCGCAGCTCGTCGCGCAGCTTCGCCGCCTGCTCATACTGCGCGTTTGCCACAGCCTGCTCAAGCTGCTGCTCGAGCTGCTGCTGGCGCTCTGCGTCCTCCGCAGGCTCCGGCCCGCCGAGCCAGACGTGCGCTGCGCCCTCGTCGAGCAGGTCGAGCGCCTTGTCCGGCAGGAAGCGATCTGTCAGATAGCGGCTTGAAAAATCGACGGCGGCCTCGATGGCCTCCTGCGTGATGCGGATGCGGTGGTGTGCCTCCAAGCCTGGACGAAGCGCTTCAAGCATACGGCAGGCCGTCTTGCGGTCCGGTTCGCGGACGATCACGGGGCGGAAGCGGCGTTCAAGCGCGGCGTCCTTCTCAATAAATTTGCGGTATTCCTCCAATGTCGTCGCACCGATCATCTGCAGCTCTCCCCTGCCAAGGGCCGGCTTGAGCAGATTGGCCGCGTCGATTGCGCCCTCGGCGCTGCCTGCGCCGACGATGGTGTGCATTTCGTCGACAAACAGGATGACGCTGCCGCAGCGGCGGATCTCGATCAGGATATCGCGCACGCGCTCTTCAAATTCGCCGCGGTATTTCGTGCCCGCAAGCAGATTCGCCATGTTGAGGCAGTAGAGCTTTTTCCCGCGCAGCGCCTGCGGCACGTCTCCGCAGGCAAGGCGCTGGGCCAGCGCTTCAACGACGGCGGTCTTGCCGACGCCGGGTTCGCCGATGAGCGCGGGGTTATTCTTGCTGCGGCGGCTGAGCACCTGCATGAGCTGGGAAATCTCCGCCTCGCGGCCGACGACGGGGTCCATCTGCGGTGCCCGGTCGATCATGTTGTCACAGTACAGTTCCAAAAGCTTCAATTCCGATTGTCCTTTCACGTCCTGCGCCGGATGTAGGATGCGCAGGCGGTCATATGTTTCCGAAAATACGCAGTTGCAGTCGACGCCAAGCTCCGAAAGCATTCGCGCCGCCGCATAGGCGTCGTCGCGCATGAGGGAAAGCAGCAGATGCTCCGGCAGGCAGAGGGGCGCGCCAAGGCGGTCCGCCTCGTGCTGTGCGCCGTCAAGCGCTCTTGCGGCAGCTGCGGAAAGGCCCTGCCGTCCGGCTGGCTCCGGCTCCTGCCTCGTCAGCAGCATACAGCGCAGGAGCCTGCCCTCGGCTCCCTGATAGCATAAAATGCGTCCGGTCTGGGAAATGCGTTCCTGCGAGAGTGCAAGCAGCAGATGCTCCGTGCCGGTCTGTGCGCCGCCAAGCTCACGCGCCAGCCGTGACGCGCGGAAGAGCACCCGGTCCAGCGCTGCGGAATACGCCGGTTTTTTCATTCTGATCGCCTCCTGTCGAAGGAGAGTTTCGACGCGGCGGTCAGCGTTTATACGACGCACGCGAAAAAATCCGGGCCGTTCGAGGAATTTACACTTTTTTCATTGCATTTTCAGGAAAGTATGATAGAATGAAGCTACCTTGAAAATGGAGGTGCTTCAAATGGCACACGTAATCAATGACAACTGTGTAAAGTGCGGTGCTTGCGCTGACGCATGTCCCATCGGCTGCATCAGCGAGGGCGAAGACAAGTACGTCATCGACGCTGATCAGTGCGTGGACTGCGGTACCTGCGCTGCAGAATGCCCCAACGACGCGATCTCTGAGGAATAAGCACATAACCAGGAAGGGGGTGCTGCGTGCAGCACCCCCTGTCTTTTTGATTGATTTTTGATTGGAGCGCGTATGGAAGAGCTTCTCTTTGACAGCATCCGGATGAAAATCCCGGACGCACAGTTCCGCGTGAGTACGGATTCCATGGTGCTGGCAGATTTCTGCCGGATAAAGTCTGGCAGCCGAGTGCTTGATCTTGGCTGCGGGTGCGGGACGCTGGGGCTTCTGCTGCTGGGCGCGGATGAGACACTGCGCGTATGCGGCATTGAAATTCAGGAGGCCGCTGCGCGGCAGGCGCGGGAAAACGCGGAGGAAAACGGAGTTTCCGACCGCTTTTGCGTCGTCTGCGGCGATCTGCGGCAGGCGCACGCGGAAATCGCGCCCGGAAGCTTTGACTGCGTGCTGTCCAATCCTCCCTACTACCCGCCGGGAAGCGGATATCTGCATGCGCAGGACAGCCTCTGCGCCGCGAGAAGCGAAATCTGCTGCCCGTTTGACGCGCTCTGCGCGGCTGCGGCGCGGGCGCTGCGGTGGGGCGGACGTTTTTTTCTGGTTCACAAGCCGGAGCGGCTGGTCGATTTGATGACCGGACTGCGCGCGGCGCGGCTGGAGCCAAAGCGCATTCGCTTTGTCCGGCACAGGGCAGGAAGCAGCGTAAATCTCGTTTTGATTGAATCCCGCCTCGGCGGAAGGCCGGGGCTGCAATATGAGCCGGATCTGTTTCTTTATGAGCAGACCGGAGAGCTGTCTGCCGAGGGTCGGCGCATCTATCATCTACAGGAGTGAAGCAATATGGCCGGTACTCTATATCTCGTGCCGACGCCCATCGGCAATCTGAACGACATTTCGCCCCGCTGTGCCCGAACGCTGGCGGAGGCTGATTTTATCGCGGCGGAGGACACGCGCGTGAGCCTCAAGCTGCTGAACCATCTGGAGATCAAAAAAAGCCTTGTGAGCTACCATGAGCACAACAAGGCCGAGAGCGGCGGGAAAATCCTCGCGCGGCTGCTGGCGGGCGAAACGTGCGCGCTGGTGACGGACGCTGGCTCCCCCGCCATCTCCGACCCCGGCGAGGACCTGGTTCGGCTGTGCGCGGAAAACGGCGTGACGGTCTGCGCGATTCCGGGGCCGTGCGCGCTGGTGACAGCGCTGAGTATTTCGGGCCTGCCGACGGGCCGGTTCACGTTCGAGGGGTTTCTGTCCGTCAACAAAAAAAGCCGCCAGGAGCACCTGACGGGATTGAAGGACGAAACGCGGACGATGATCTTCTACGAAGCGCCGCACAAGCTGCTGACCACGCTGCGCGATCTGGCAGACGCGTTTGGAGAGGATCGGAAAATTTCCCTCTGTCGGGAGCTGACGAAGCTGCACGAGGAGGTCCGCCGCATGACGCTGGGCGAGGCGGCGGCATATTACGAAGAAAATCCGCCGCGCGGTGAATTTGTGCTCGTTGTGGCTGGCGCGGAGGAAAAGGCGGAGGAAGGCTGCACATTTGAAGCGGCGCTCGATCTGGTCCGCGCACGCATGGCGGAGGGACTTTCCACGAAGGACGCTGTCAAGCAGGTCGCGAAGCTGACGGGGTTTGCGAAGAATCTGCTGTATGATGCGGTGGTGAAATGACGGAAGCTGCAAGGTTAGGGACGCATATTTCGGCGCACTTTGAGGAGTGCGATTTGTAGGGGTCGATGCCCACATCGACCCGGCAGAACGCACCCTTTTTGCGGAAATCTATGGCAAATTCGCAACTTCCCAGCGGGCCGATGTGGGCATCGGCCCCTACAAAACTCTGGCGAATCCGTACTGCCCTGCAAATTTCGAACACAAGGCGTTTTTACCGCAGTCATTCAAAAGCAGCTGCTATCAAACCTGGTGTACCGTAACAGGCGGCGCGCAGTATAGCGCCCGTAGGGTGAGTTTGTGTGTTCGTAACAACTGAAAATCAGGAACCACCTGAGTCGTACCCGCAGTACGCACCAAACGTAACCAGCGCCCCTTTTCTCCCCCTTCTTTTCCGGCAAGGCGGAAAAGAAGGGGCCGCCGGAGGCATCCCCAGCCTGCAAGTTCGCAGAAATCTATATATGGACAAACGAAAGCGGCGGACACGCAGATCCGCCGCTTGGTTTTTATTTTTCGACGATCTCCAGCAGCTCCATGGGGCAGGCCTTAACACAGATGCCGCAGGCGGTGCATTTGCTGGAATACGGGACGGCCTCGTCCTTGACGATGAGGCCAAAGGGACACGCTTCGACGCATTTTCCGCAGCCGGTGCAGAGCTTGCGGCTGATCATCCAGACGCCCTTGGGGTTCTGGGTGATCGCGCCGGAGGGACAGGCCTCGGCACACTTGCCGCACTGGACACAGACCATGGGACGGACGTTCTCGCCGCGCTGGACGATCTTCAGAGCGGCCTTATCGGGGTGGAATTCCTTATAGTATGCGTTGGAGCAGGCGCGGACGCACTCCAGACAGGCCATGCACTGCACGCCTTTTTTGATGGACAGCTTTTTCATGAGCGTTCTCCTTCTCATTTTTATCTGTTGTTTATTATACAGCATAAACGAAAACTTTCAATATGCTTGTATCGATTTTTATCGATTCCTGCTCTGTAAAAAACTCACAGCATACCGCGCGCAATGCATGCAGAAACTAGCCTCAGCGATACGATTCGCAAAAAAGGAGGAATTTCTCATGAAAAAAGGCTTGATCCTGGTGCTGGCCGCGCTGATGCTTGCGGTGTCTCTGACCGCCTGTGCGGCGACGCAGCCGTATTACGACGGCTATTCCAACGTCTCCACGACCCGGAACGGCTATGTCAACGGCACAAACGGCTATGGCGGTATGTATAACGGCACGAACTACAACCCCGGCTACAACGGCGCGGGCTACAGCCAGAGCGGCACGGCAAGCGGCAGAACCGTGACCGGCAGCACGTCCGGCACGGCGATGCGGTAACGAGGTGCGCATATGACAGTACGGGGCTTCTTTCTGACCATGGGCGCAGGCGTCGCAGTCGGCGCGTTGGGCGCGATGATGCTGCCGAAAAACAGCGACGCGTACCGCATGACAAAGCAGGTCGCCAAGGCTATTCAAAACGAGGCGGAAAAGGCTGTGGACGCGATCTCCTCGGCCATGTAAGCGGAAAAGGCTTCCCGGAGACGGGAAGCCTTTTCCATGTTTTCGAAAGGATCGATCAGAATGCGTTTACTGCGGCGGTTTCCGCTGCGAGGGCGCTGCGGTACCAGCCGAGATAGCGGTCGAAGCCGGCGGCATCCTCGGGATCGGGAGCAAGCGTCGTGCGCTTGACATCCGCGAAAACCTCTGTTTCCAGATACTGCTCAAGCGTCTGGCCATCCTTTTTCTGCACCAGATAGGACGCAAGCAGAGCCATGCCGTAAGGCCCGCCCTCGCCCGCCGATTCCATGCACGTGACCGGTGCACGGCAGGCGGCGGCCATATACTTCTGGCCGACAACCGGCGTCTTGAACAGGCCGCCGTGGCCGGTCAGGGAATCGATCGCAACGTGCTCCTCCGCAAGGATATCCATGCCGAGCTTGAGCGTCGACATGGTCGCGTAAAGCTGGGAGCGCAGGAAATTGGCAAGCGTGAACTGGCTTTCGGGCTTGCGGACGACCATCGGACGGCCCTCGTCCAGATGCGTAACGCCCTCGCCCGCCATATAGTTGTAGGTCAGGACGCCAGAGCAGTCGGCATCACCCTCAAGGCTCTTCTGGTAGAGCTTCGTGAACAGCTCGCCAGTCGAAACGTCCGCGCCGAAGAGCTTCGCCGTCTCGCCGAGAAGGCCCACCCATGCGTTCATGTCGTTCGTGCAGTTGTTGCAGTGCACCATGGCGACGGGCTTGCCGCTGGGCGTGGTGACCATATCGATCTCCTGATAGACCTTCGACAGGGGCTTTTCCAGTACGACCATAGCGAAGATGGACGTGCCTGCCGAGACGTTGCCGGTTCTGGGCGCGACGGCGTTCGTCGCCGTCATGCCGGTGCCTGCATCGCCTTCGGGCGGGCAGAACGGGATGCCGGCGGGCAGAAGCCCTTCAAGGAACGTTCTCCCGGCCTGCGTCAGCTTACCTGCGGCCTGTCCGGCCATCAGGACCTTGGGCAGGACGCTGCGGGCCGTCCACGCGAAGCCGTATTTGGCCAGCAGCGCGTCGAATTTTTCGAGCATCGCCGCGTCATAGTCCAGCGTTTCACTGTCAATGGGGAACATACCGGAGGCTTCGCCCACGCCGAGGACGTTTTCGCCCGTGAGCAGATAGTGGACATAGCCGGCAAGCGTCGTGATGTGCGCGATATTTTTGACGTGCGCTTCGCCGTTCAGAACGGCCTGATACAGATGCGCAATGGACCAGCGCTGCGGGATGTTGAAGCCGAATTCCGCCGTAAGCTGCTCGGCTGCCTCGCCGGTCATGGTGTTCTGCCAGGTGCGGAACGGGGCCAGCAGGTTCCAGTCCTTGTCGAAGGCCAGATAGCCGTGCATCATGCCGGAAATGCCCATGGCCGAAACGGCGCCGGGCAGTTCGCCGAGGTTGCGGATGGCGGTGCGCAGGCCATCCTGCACATCCTCCATGTGATACGTCCAGACGCCGTTTTCCAGACTGCTTTTCCATGTGTAGTCACCGCTCTTGACGATGCGGTGCTCGCCGTCGATCAGGACGGCCTTGACGCGCGTGGAACCGAACTCAATTCCAAGATAATACTGTTTCATAGCAATCTCCTTGATCGTCGTTTTTGGATTTTCTGTCTCTATCATAACAGCATCTGCCTTTTTTGTCTAGCGGACTGGGGAAAAACAGCGCTTGCTTTTTGGCGGCGGCTCGCGTTATACTGGAGGAAACAGCGAATTGGCGCTGTGAAAGGAGATACAATATGCTGCTGATTCAGAATGCACACATCAAGACGATGGCCGGAGCGGATATTCCGAACGGCTGTCTGCTGGTTGAGGATGGAAAAATCGCCGCAGTTGCGCCGGAGATCGACGCGCCCGCGGGTGCAAAGGTCATTGACGCACAGGGGCGGCTGCTCACGCCGGGCTGTGTGGAGGCGCACTGCCACATCGGCCTTGACAATCAGGCCATGCGTTGGGAGGGTATGGATTACAATGAGATCGTTGACCCGCTGACACCGCAGCTGCGCGCGATCGACTCGATCAATCCGCAGGATGAGGCGTTCGGTCTGGCGCTGCGCGGCGGCGTGACGACAGCCTGCACCGGCCCCGGCAGCGCGAACGTTGTCGGCGGCACGTTCGCCATTCTCAAGCTGGCAGGCAAGCGTGTTGACAAGATGGTACTGCGGTCGCCTGCGGCGATGAAATGCGCGTTCGGCGAAAACCCGAAGGGCTGCTACGGACAGGGCAAAAAGCAGAGTCCCATGACGCGTATGGCCGTGGCCGGACTTCTGCGCGAGCTGCTGATGCGCACCATCCGCTACCGCGACGACAAGGCGGCAGGAAAAAATCCGCCGCTGGACGTGAAGCTGGAAGCGATGCTGCCGGTCGTGAACAGAGAAATTCCAATCAAGTGCCACGCGCACCGCGCGGACGATATTCTGACCGCCGTGCGCATCGCGCGGGAGTTTGACCTCAAGCTGACGCTCGACCACTGCACCGACGGTGAGATCATCGCGGACGAGCTGGCCGAGGAGGGCTATCCGGTCTTTGTTGGCCCGTCGCTCGGCGGCAAGAGCAAGGTCGAGCTGCGGAACAAGAGCTTTACGACAGCGGGCGTTCTGTACCGCGCAGGACTGACGGTCAGCATCATCACCGACGCACCGGTCATTCCGCTGCAGCATCTGCCGCTGGCGGCTGGACTTGCGGCTGCGGCAGGACTGCCGATGGAAGAAGCGTGGCGCGCCATTACCATCAACCCGGCGCAGAGTCTCGGCATTTCTGACCGCGTCGGCAGTCTGGAACCGGGCAAGGACGCCGATCTTGTTCTCTGGACGGCAGACCCGCTGACCACCATCGGCGGCGAGGCGTACATGACCATCGTAAACGGCGAGATCGTCTATCAAGCGGAGCGATGATTTCCCCTGCTCTGTAAAACCAACGAAATTCGACCGCAGTTGGTAGGGGCTTGGCTCTTGCCCCTACCAACTCTATTCGGTCCTTTGCTGCTCTCTGCGTGAACCGGACACGCCCAAGTCTTACGCCGAATTTGTTTCTTGACGAATTTGTGTTTTTTGTTATAATAAATATGATTTTATGCGAAAGGAATGAAACACATGGATTCTGACGACAGCGATTGTCATAGTACATATCTGATCTGTCATCTGTTTTGGGAAGCATATCTGCGCTGCTAGATGCAGGGCGGACGTGCTTTTTTGCGTCTTCACACACGATTTCAGATAACAGAAAAGGAGTTACCGTACATTGTCAACCACTACTTGCATTGTTATAATGACTGTCTGCCTGATCCTCTCCGGCTATTTTTCGGCGACGGAAACGGCTTTTTCCTCTGCGAACACAACGCGGCTCAAGACCCTTGCAGAGAAGGGAAACAAACGGGCGGCACTGGTCTGTAAGCTGCTCGAACGCTATGACCGGCTGTTGTCCACGATCCTGATCGGAAACAATATCGTGAATATCGCCACGGCCTCCATCGGCACCGTGCTGTTCGTCAGGCATTACGGTGACGCAGGCGCCACGATCTCCACCGTCGTCGTCACGGTCGTGGTGCTGATTTTCGGTGAGATCTCTCCGAAGAGCATTGCAAAGGACTGCGCAGAGCAGTGGGCCATGCTGTCCGCGCCGATGCTTCAGGTCCTTATTTGGATTTTTACGCCGCTGAACGCAATTTTTTCGTTCTGGAAAAAGCTGCTGGCGAAGGTCTTCCGCCTCAGCTCCGACAACAAAATGTCGCAGGAGGAGCTTCTGATGCTTGTCGACGAAGTGCAGCAGGACGGCAGCATTGATAAAAACGAGGGCGAGCTGCTCAAGAACGCAATCGATTTTTCCGAGCAGCGTGCGGAGGATATTCTGATCCACCGCACTGACTTGGCTGCGCTTCCGATCACGGCGACGAAGGAGGAGGTCGCCGCGCTGTTCACGGAGACAAAATATTCAAGGCTCCTGATCTATCAGGATTCGATCGACAATATTCTCGGCACCATCCACCAGAAGGACTTTTATGTCGGCTGCGGCGTGACGGACAAGCCGCTGCGGGATATTATTCTGCCGCCGGTCTACGCGCTGGAGATGGAGCCCATCAGTCTGCTGCTCAAAAAGCTCCAGCAGGCCAAAACGCACGTCGCCGTCGTGGTCGACGAATACGGCGGCACCTGCGGCATTGTGACGATGGAGGACATTCTGGAAGAACTCGTCGGCGAGATCTGGGATGAGCACGATGAAGAGGAAACGCCGATCAGCAAGGGGTCTGACGGCACGTACCTGGTCGACGCGGAAATGAGCTTTGACGATTTTGCGGACTATTTCGGGCTGAGATCCGACTCGGACATGGCCTCCGTCAGCGGCTGGGTCATGGAGCAGTTTGGCCGGCTCCCCGAGACCGGTGCGTCATTCGATTTTGAAACGCTGCACGTACAGATCACGCGGATCGCGAACCATCATATTGAGCAGATCCGGGTTTCCACGGCCGCAAATGAACCGGCGGGCTCCGGTTCGGAGACTGGAGCTGCGAAGGGCTGAGCTTTGGAAAATTACTCACCGGCGCTGCCTATAATATTTCAGAGTTTCAGATCGTAAATTGATTATAAATTTCCATATTTGAAGGCTCCCCTGCTAACGATAGGGGAGCCTTCGTGTATACGCAGCGTCATATCAGCGGAGCTTATGCCGGAAGAACCAGATCTGGAACGGGAGCGAAACAACGAAGGTCAAAAGGTCTGCGCCGGGCTGGCTCATTTCTACGCCGGGCAGGCCCAGCATACGCGGCAGGATGAGGATGAGCGGCACGTACAGCAGTCCGTTGCGGCAGCTGGCCAGAAGCGTCGCGGCCTGATGGAAGCCGAGGCACTGGTATAGTTGGTTTACATAAGTTGAATATCCCATCAGCGGCATGACGGCGCAGGCATAGAGCAGTGCCTGACGGCCGATGCGCGTGACCTCCGCATCGTCGCGGAAGAAGTGCATGATCTCGTCGGGAAAGAGCGAGATCACAGCCGCACAGACGATGCACACCGCTGTTCCGAGCAGCACGGAAAACCAGAACGCCTGCCGCGTGCGCTTTTTATCGCCCGCGCCGAAATTGTAGCCCGCTACAGGCTGGAACCCCTGCCCGATGCCGATCACGATCGACCGGACGAGCAGATAGACCTTGTTGGAGATCGTCACGGCGGCGACCGCCGCATCGGAATAGACAGCTGCCGCATTATTTAAAAGCGCCGAGGACAGGCTTGCGAAGCCCTGCCGGCAGATCGTCGGGAAGCCGACGAGCAGAATTTCGCCGTAAAGTCCGGGCCGTTTGCTGATGCAGCGGACGTGGACGCGGACGATACTCCGCCCGTGGAGGAACAGCCACGCGAGGATGCAGAAGCTGACCAGCTGGCTGAGCGCTGTGGCCAGCGCCGCGCCCGCGATGCCCATGTCGAAGACAAAGATGAACAGCGGGTCGAGCGCGACGTTCAGAAGTCCGCCCGCGCAGATGCCGTACATGGAAAGCATCGCCTCGCCCTCGGAGCGCAGCGTATTGCTCAGGACAAACGAAGCGCACATGATGGGGGCAGCCAGCAGGATAATGCGCGCGTAGCTTTCCGAGTACGGGAGGATCGTTTCCGTTGAGCCGAGCAGGCGCATGAGCGGCCGGAGCGTGCAGAGCCCCGCAATGCAGATGAGAAGCCCCACGGCGGCGGCAAAAAAGAACGCGCTGCTTGCGGTGCGGTCGGCCCGCTCGTTGTCGCGGCTGCCGAGACTGCGGCTGATGATCGACCCGCAGCCCATACCGATGCCGAAGCCGAATGCCTGAATGATGGACATGAGAGAAAAGACGACGCCGACCGCCGCTGAGGCGCTGGTAGACAGCTTGGAGACGAAATAGGTATCGGCGGTATTATAAAACACGGAAATGAGCTGCGACGCCAGCGTCGGGATAGACAGCGACACGATCAGCTTCGGGATCGGCGTGTGCAGCATCCGGCCGCGCTGCTCCTCGCTGGAAATGATATGCGCGGGCATAAAGCGCCTCCTGTTGCGGTTTTTCTACAGTATAACACGGATCTTGATGAATTCCAAGACGTATGAAAACCATTCGATTTACTTAATTCTTTCTTAAATCTGTCTCAAAGGGGTTTCTTTTTGGGTATATTTCTGTTACCATGTGGCAGCATGGAGCAAACCATATCGGAACCAGAAAGGAGTCACGTTTATGACAAAACGTTTGCTTTGCGTCTGCCTTGCGCTCGTTCTGCTGTTCGGCGTTCTTGCCGGGTGCAGCAAAAATGAGGCGCAGACGGCGGACGATACGAAGAAGACAGAACAGAGCGATACCGAGGACAAGACCTCGACGCAGTTCGCGTATCAGGCGCAGTATTTTGATCTGCCGGAGGATATTCAGTGGATCGGCACGAGCTGCGTTACCGGCGACACGCTCTACTTTACCGCAAGTGTCCCGGATGGCGGCAAGGAGACATATACCGATGAAAACGGCGAAGAGATCTCCTATGATACCTATTCCGAGGTCATCTTCCGTTTTGACCTCGACACCGGCGAATGTGTGCAGCTCGACAATTATGTGGCCGAGCCGGTCGTGGAAAACCCGGACATGCCGGATGGCGTGACCATGAATCCCGACGGCAGCATGCAGACCTTCAACAGCAGCACCAGCATCCAGACCATGGCCGCCGGTGCGGACGGCACGCTCTGGCTCTACCGGCAGACGAGCCGCTATGCGGACGACGGCACGGAGGGCGATTCCATCTCCGAGCTTATCCAGCTTGACGCGCACGGCACGCTGCTGCGCACCATCACGCCCGTTTCCGATGAAGAAACGGACGACACGGACAGCTGGCGCTATACCTACATCGATTCCATCCTCTCCGACGACAAGGGCTATGTCTATACCTATGATTATCAGACCGTCAACGTCTACGGTCCGGACGGAAGCTTTGTGTTCAGCAAGTCCGGCGACGAGCTGAATGGTCAGATCTGCCAGCTGTCTGCCAGCGAGGTCGGCATGACGACCTCCTCCGCAGACGGCAAGATGGTCTTCAAGCAGCTTGACCCGGAGACGAAGGACTGGGGCAAGGAAACGCCCGTTTCCTCCCGCGCGTGGAACATCCTCCCCGGCAATGATGTCTATGCCTATTTCTTTATGGATAACGGCAATATCTTTGGCGAACGCAGGGACAACGGCGAGGTCGAGAAGGTCGTCGACTGGATAGCCTGCGACGTAGACAGCAACAGCATCAATTCCGACCGCTTCGGCTTCCTGTCCGACGGGCGGATCGTCGCTGTGACCTATGAATATTCCGATAACGGCCCCAGCAGGCAGCAGGTTCTGGTGCTCAACCGCGTGGACGCAGCCGCTGTCACGACGAAGACCGAGCTGACGCTGGCCTGCCTGTATCTGGACTACAATCTCCGCAGCCAGATCGTAAAATTCAACAAGAGCAACCCGGACTACCGCATTGTCGTCAAGGACTATTCCGAGTATGCGACTGATGACGATTCCAATGCCGGTCTTACCAAACTCAATACGGAGATCATTTCTGGCAATGTGCCCGATATTATCGCCAACGAAACGGAATTCCCTCTTGCACAGTACGCTTCTAAGGGCCTATTGGAAGACCTGTGGCCGTATATCGATGCGGACCCCGAATATTCGCGCGACAAGCTCATGACGCAGCCGCTGAACGCGGCCCAGACCGACGGCAAGCTCTACCGCCTGCCCATCGATTTCGGCGTCACGACCGCAGTTGGCCTCGGCAAGGTCGTGGGCGAGTATACGACATGGACGCTGGCCGATGTCAACGATGCACTTTCCAAGCTTCCCGAGGGCGCGACAGTCTTCAACAAGTATTACACCCAGGCGGAGATGCTGAAATACTGCATTGCCATGAACGCGGAAAACTTCATGAATTGGCAGGACGGTACATGCAGCTTTGACTCCGATGAGTTCCGCGCGCTTCTGGAGTTCGTTAAGCCCTTCCCGGCGGAATACGATTGGCAATCGGACGCCGAAGAGTATGAGAGCGACTATACGCGCCTGAAAAACGGCAAGCAGCTCCTGTACCCCACGTCCATCTCCGATTTTGACAGCATTTATTATATGTTTGCTACGCTCGATCACGATGTCCGCTTTATCGGTTTCCCGCGTGAAGACGGCTCCAGCGGCAACGCGTTCAACGCCAGCTGCACGCTCTCCATTTCTACGGCCTGCAGGGATAAGTCCGGTGCATGGGCCTTTATCCGCTCAACGCTCTCTGATGACTACCAGAAGAATCTCTGGAATTACCCCATCGTGAAGTCAGTCTTTGAGGCAAAAGCGCAGGAGGCTATGACGCAGGAATACGAGACAGACGCCGACGGCAATCAGATCCTCGATGACGACGGCAATCCCATCCCCATCTCCAACGGCGGCATGAGTTACGGCGACGAGCCGATGATCGAGCTGTACGCCGTCACGCAGGAGCAGTATGACGCCGTGCTGGCCCTCATCGATTCCACAACGACCTTCGTGGACTATGACCAGAACGTGCTGGACATCATCTCTGACGAAGCCGCAGGCTATTTTGCGGGCAGCAAGACCGTTGAGGAGGCCTCCAAGCTCATCCAGAGCCGCGTCAGCCTCTACATTCAGGAACAGAAATAACCAACTCCTCCAAAACCGCCGGACGCGTTCCGGCGGTTTTTTCGTGCCTGCGGCTTTCTTTTGGGCGCACGGCATGATAAAATGAGAAAAAACAGAAAGGGAGGCGGGCATATGCTGGAGCTTTTGCACGGGCCGGACAGGACGGCGAATTCCATGGAGCTGCTGGCCCGGATCTGTGAGAACGCGGCGCACGGCGTTGCCGGGCAGATTCTGATCGTTCCGGAGCAGTATTCGCATGAAACGGAGCGTGCGCTGTGCGAGTGCGGCGGCGATACGATCAGCCGGTATGCCGAGGTTCTGAGCTTTACGCGGCTGGCATCGCGGGTCTTTTCCGTCTGCGGCGGCGTGTGCGAAGAATATCTGGACGAGAACGGGCGCATTCTGACGCTCTATCTCGCCGCGCAGCAGGTGCGCGAGCAGCTGAAATTTTATGCCGCCGTGATGACAAGGCCGGATTTTTTGAAGCAGCTCGGCGCGCTCATGGAGGAGCTTCTGACCTCCTGCGTCACGCCGGATGCGCTGCATACAGCCGCCGCAAGGCTTGAGGGGCGGCTGGCGCAGAAGGTCACAGAGCTGGCGCTGTTATATGAAAGCTACCTGTCCGTCTGCAAAACAGGACGCGGCGATCCTGTCACGCGGCAGATGCGCCTGTGCGAGCTGCTGGACGAGACGGAGTTTCTGGACGGGCGGGAGGTTTTCCTCGATGGCTTCTCCGATTTTACCGCCTTACAGATGCAGATCATCCGTGCAATTCTTGCGCACGCGAAAAATGTGCGCGTCGCACTCCTCACCTCCGGCGGGCAGTACGCCGCCTGTCAGACCGGAAATGAAACGGAAAAGCAGCTCCGGCAGCTGGCGGCCCGGCAGGGTATCGAGACTGTCCGTCGGAGCATCCCGGCGCGCGAGCACCGCGTGCCGGATGTGCAGCTTTGGCTGAACGGCCTGTTTTTCGGCGGCAGCGGCTCAGGAGAAGCGCCGCAGAACGTCAGTCTCGTCCATGCAGGCTCACAGCAGGCGGCCTGCGCCTATGCCGCGCGCACGGTGCGCAGCGGCGTGCTGTCGGGTCTTCGTTACCGCGATTTTACCGTCTGCATGACGGACGAGGCCGCGTACCGGCTTCCCATGCAGACGCTCTTCTCGCGCGCAGGAATTCCGGTCTACTGCGCGTCCAGTGCGCCTGTCGCGCAGAACCCGCTGATCGCGGCGCTGCTGTCCGCGATGCAGGCTGTTCTGCGGTATGAGCCGGGTCCTGTACTGGCGTTTTTAAAGTCGGAGTTCTCGCCGCTCTGCGAGGCGGACTGCGATACGCTGGAGCACTATGCCTATTACTGGGGCATTCGCGGCTCCGCGTGGGAAAAGCCGTGGCAGCTGCACCCGTGCGGGCTTGGTCAGCCCATGGAGCCGGAGGATGAGGCCGCGCTGCAGGCGCTGAACGCCCTGCGCGAGCAGGCTGTCGCCCCGCTGCGCACGCTCCGGCTGGCATTGGCAAAGGCACGGACGGTAGACGAGCAGGTGCGCGCCATCGCTGCACTGCTGGAAACGCTCGACGCTGCCGGAAGGCTTCAGACGCAGCAGGATGCGCTCGAACAGGCCGGGCAGGCCCAGCGCGCGCAGGAATGCGGCCAGCTCTACGAGGCGCTCATTTCCGCGCTTGAGCAGATGGATCAGGTTCTGGGCGCGGCAAGCCTTGAAACGGAACTGTTTGTGCAGCTGTTTTCCATGCTGCTGCAAAATACTTCGGTCGGTTCCATTCCCTCCGTCTGCGATGCCGTCCAGCTTACGACGCTGCCCATGCTCCGCCACCGCCGCACCCGCGTTCTGCTGGTGCTCGGCGCGAATGACGGACTGCTGCCTGCGTTTTCCGATCCCGGCGGGCTGCTTGCCGACCCGGAGCGGCAGAAGCTCCGCAGTCTCGGCGTGGAACTCAGTCCGGGGCGCAGCGCGTCCTCTGACCGCGAAATGAGCTGGGTCTGCGCGGCGCTGAGCGCGGCGGAGCAGCGGGTATGCCTTGTGACCGATGCGGCGCAGCCGTCGTTTTTGTACAGCCGCACAGCATCGCTGTTTCCGGCTTTGCAGCCGGCTGCGGCAGAGGACTTCCCCTTCCTGCCGGACTGCGCCGCAGCTGCGGGCGCGGCCCTGCAGCAGAGCGCGCTGCCCGACTGGCTGCCGGAGGCGGTTCAAAAGGAGGCGCGGACGCTATCGCAGCGCTGCGCGTATTCCTTCGCCTCCATGCGGCCAGAGGCGGTGCGTGCGCTCTACGGCAGGACGATCCCGCTTTCCGCGTCGAAGATCGACCGGTTCGCGGGCTGCCGGTACGCGTTTTTCCTGCAATACGGCCTGCGCGCCGCGCCATGGAAGCAGGCAGAATTCGACGCGCCGCTGTTCGGCTCGTTCGTGCACGATGTATTGGAGCACGTCGTCCGCGAGGCGCAGGAGCAGGGCGGCTTCGCCGCCATGACGGACGGAGAAATTTCCGCGCTGACAGAGCGCTGCATGGATAGCTGCATGAAGACCTATCTCCCGCAGGGACAGGCCGCCGCGAGCCGCGAGAGCTATCTTTCCGCACGCAACCGGCAGGAAGCTGCCGCCGTCGTGATGGACGTGGCGCGGGAGCTTCGGCTGTCGCAGTTCGCGCCTGCGGCGGAGGAGCTTCGGTTCGCGCCCGGCGGACCGCTGCCGCCGATTGAGTACCGCGCAAAGACCGGCTCCGGGCTTCTAACCGGGCAGATCGACCGCGTGGACACCTATGAGGCGGACGGACGGCGCTATTTCCGTATCATCGATTACAAGACCGGCCATAAGGATTTTGATTATGCAGAGCTGCTGTACGGGAAGAACCTGCAGATGCTTCTGTATCTGTTCGCGCTGGAATCGTATCAGAGGCGGGCGGGAACGCCCATGCAGCCGGCCGGAGTGCTCTATGTTCCGGGCCGGTGCGACATGGTCAAGCTCAAGCCGGGTGAGGACCCTGCGCAGGCCGATGCCGAACGGCAGAAGGATCTGCGCCGCAAGGGGCTGCTTCTGAACGACGAAGCGGTCCTGCACGCGATGGAAGCGTATGAGAAAAAGCCGCAGTACCTGCCCTTCGCGCCCGGCCCGGACGGGCTGATTGGCGATCTCGCCTCCCCTGCCCAGCTGGCGGAGCTGGAGCGCTTTGTGAACGGACAGGTCGAGGCGATGATCGACGAAATTCTCTCCGGCGCGACCGCGCCGAACCCCATTGACCGCGGCCCGTCGGATTCCGAATGTAAATACTGTGATTTTTCATCGGCCTGCCACAAGGACGTCTGCGGCGTGAACGCACGGCGGTTCGCCTCCGTTACGCCGGAGGAATTCTGGCAGGCGCTTGAAAGGAGGCTGGAGCATGGCTGAGATCCGCGCAACGCCGCAGCAGCGGGCTGCGGCGGAGGATCGGGGCGGCGCGCTGCTCGTTGCGGCGGCGGCAGGCTCCGGAAAGACGAAGGTTCTGGTCGACCGGTTGATGGGCTATCTGACCGACCCCACAGACCCCGCCGACCTCGATGAATTTCTGATCATTACATACACAAGAGCCGCCGCGTCTGAGCTGCGCGGCAAGATCGCCGCGCGCATTGCCGAGGCGCTTGCCGGCACGCCGAACGACCGGCATTTGCAGCGGCAGCTGACGCGCGTGTATCTCGCGCAGATCTCGACGGTGCACAGCTTCTGTCAGGCCGTCCTGCGGCAGTATGCGGCAGAGGCGAATCTGCCTGCCGATTTCCGCGTGGCGGACGAGCAGCAGGCGGCGGCTCTGCGTGCGCAGACGCTTCGGGACGTGCTCTCCGAGCTGTATGCGAAGCTTGACGACGAGCCGGATTTCGCCGCCATGATCGACACGCTCGGCTATGGACGTGACGACCGGCGGCTGCTGGAGCTGGCCGAGCGCAGCTATGAAGTCATGCGCTGCAAGGTCGACCCCGAAGCATGGATGGCGGACTGCCTGCGCGCGTATGCGCTGCCGGAGGGGACTCCGGCGGAGCAGACGCTCTGGGGCGCGTATTATCTCAAGGCGCGCAGGGACGCGCTCGAAAGCGCGGACGCCATGCTTGCGCAGGCAGAAGCGCTCTGCCGCGCAGACGCGGCTCTGGAGCAAAAATGCCTGCCGCTGCTGCAAAAAAACCGCGAAACCGTCCATGCGCTCATGTCGGAGACGACTTGGGACGGCTGTGTGGAGGCGGGGCTCCCCTCCTTCGGCGTGATGCGGATGCCGAAGGACGCGGAAAACGCGGAGCAGGTCAAGACACTGCGCGACGAGGCAAAGCAGCTGCTCAAGACCGTGCAGAGCTATTTTTACGCGCCGTCGGAACGGGTCGTAGACGACCTTCGCAGCACCCTCCCGGCGCTGCGGGGGCTTCTGACGCTGCTGCGGCGCTTTGACGAACGGTTCACGCAGGAAAAGCGCCGCCGTCATCTGCTCGATTTTTCCGATCTGGAGCACTGCATGATCGGGCTTCTGACGAAAAAGGGCTCCGGCAGGCCGACAGAGGCCGCGAAAAGCCTTGCGCAGAGCTACCGCGAGATTCTGATCGACGAATATCAGGATTCCAACGCCGTGCAGGAGCGCATTTTTCAGGCTGTCAGCCGCGACGGAAAAAATCTGTTCATGGTCGGCGACGTCAAGCAGTCGATCTACCGGTTCCGGCTGGCCGATCCGACGATCTTCCTTTCCAAATACGACGCCTATCCGCCGCTCGGCACACAGGCCCCCGGTGAGCCGCGCAAGCTGCTGCTGTCGCAGAATTTCCGTTCCCGCGCCGAAATTCTGGAAGCGGCCAACGACGTGTTTTCGCTTGTGATGAAAAAAGAGGCCGGGGAGCTGGACTACACGCAGGACGAAGCGCTCGTCCCCGGCGCGCAGTTCCCGGACTCGCCCGGCCCGAAGGTCGAGCTGCACTGCCTGAATTATCTCGCATCGGAAGAAGAAAGCGGTGACAAGACGGGCGCGGAGGCGGAATTCGTCGCTGCGCGTATTGAGCGGCTCCTGCGCGAGGCCTCCGTCACGGAAAACGGCGCGCTGCGCCCGGCGAAGCCGTCTGATATCGTGATCCTGATGCGCTCGCCCGGCATGATCGCCGGGGTATATCAGGCGGCGCTGCAACGGCGCGGCATCGCCTGCGACGTGGGCGGGGACGGCGATCTGATGCAGACAGCGGAAATTGAGATTTTATTCCAGCTTCTGCAAATTATCGATAACCCGCACCGGGATATTCCGCTGGCTGCGGCCATGGCAAGCCCCGTCTTCGGCTTTACGCCAGAGGAGCTGGCGCTGCTTCGCGCGCAGGCGCAAAAGGCAGACCTTTACGACTGCCTGTGCGCCTGCCGGGAGCCGTCTGAAAAGCTGTGCGCGTTTTTGTCCTGGCTTTCCCGTATGCGCGAGGAAAGCCGCAGGACGCCGCTGCCGGAACTGCTGAACACCGTCGTGCAGTCCTCCGGGCTGGAAATGGTCTTTGCCGCTCTGCCGGACGGCGAACGGCGGCGCGGCAGTCTGGCTGCATTTGCGTCGTTCGTGACGGCTGGCGCACAGACAGAGCTTCGCAGCCTGTCCGAGCTTGTGCAGCTGCTGCTTCAAATGCAGCAGCGCGGCGCAAGACTTCCCGCGCAGGACGCGCCCGCCCGGTCGGACGCCGTGCGCATCATGTCCATCCACAAATCCAAGGGACTGGAATTCCCTATCGTCATTCTGGCCGATCTGGCGCGGAAGATGAACATGCAGGACAATGCTGCCGCTGTTCTGACGGACGAGGAGCTTTTGATCGGCGGCAATGTCGTCGACCTTGCAAGCCGGTCGTATTACCATGGGCTTGCGCGCAGAGCCATCATCGACCGCAAGACGGCACAGACCGTCTCTGAGGAGCTGCGTGTTCTCTATGTCGCCATGACCCGCGCGAAGGAGCAGCTGATCATGACGAGCTGCGCGGCACATTACGGCTCGCGCCTGAAAAAGCTGCTTTTGCAGCTGTCCGACCCGCTGGGGCCGTGGGTGAGCGCGGCGGTGCGTCAGCCGGACGAATGGATCTTGCTAGCAGCGCTGTGCCGCACGGAGTCCGGCGCGCTGTTCGCCGAATGCGGCCCGTGCGCATACAGCCGGGTACGCCAGTACCCGTGGCTGGTCACGCTGCAGGACGTCTCCCCTGCCGCTCCCGCTGCACGCGGGGCACAGGCGGAAGCGCCGCGCGCAGCACAGCCGCTCGACCGGGAGCAGGTTCTGGAAAGCGTGGGCTTCCGGTACGCGCACGAGGCGGCGACACGGCTGCCGTCCAAGCTGACGGCCACGCAGCTGAAGGGGCGCGGCCTTGATCTGGAAGCGGCAGAGGAAACGCCCGCACAGCCAGAGTCTGCCAGAAAGCCATGGCGCACGCCGCAGTTTTTGCAGGACAGGCCGCTGACAGGCCGCGAGAAAGGAAACGCGACGCACCTTTTCATGCAGTTCGTCCACTACGAGGCCTGCACGACGCGCGATGGCATCCAGCAGGAGCTTGCGCGGCTGCAAACGGAAAAATTTCTGACGGCCCGGCAGGCCGAGGCGGTAGACGCGGAGAAAATTCTGGCGCTGTTTTCCTCGGAGCTTGGAAAGCGGATTTTGAACGCGAAGAACCTGCGCCGCGAGTTCAAATTCTCCATTCTGACCGACGCCGGCGCGTATGACCCGGCGGCTGCCGGGGAACAGGTCATGCTGCAGGGCGTCGTCGACTGCTTCTGGCAGGAGGCAGACGGGATCGTCATCCTTGATTTCAAAACTGACTACATTGACGGCGATTTACAGCTGAAGGCCGCGCGCTACGCGCCGCAGCTGCAGGCCTATGCGCGGGCGCTTTCGCTCATTTATGGGCTTTCTGTCAGGAAATGCATCCTTTATTTCTTCTCCGCGGGGAAGGCCGTGGAGATTGACCCGGAATAATATAAAAAAGCCTCCTCCTGCCGCGCTCTGTGCGGTAAGAGGAGGCCGTTTTTTCACTTATGTCAACCGAGTGCGCCAACGTATGTGTAATTCTGGCTCGGTTCCGGTGTGGGGATGTCTGTCTGCACGATGGTCATGTTCTCCGCGATTTTTTCTGTAAGCTCCCAATCGCCATTCAGAAATACCACACAAAGCTTTTCGGGGTCATAGAGTAGGAGATAGTGATACGTAACATCGGCGTTGGTTTCGTGCGAGGCCTCGATCCAGCTTGCGTACAGCCCGTTGATCATCCCCTCCTTCGTGATTTGCGGATCGTTCCCGAGAACCAGCAGATCACAGCCTGCGATCTCATTTGCGGACAGGCACGTAGCCGAAAAAGATGTGCCGGTGCTTTTGCTCCATGTATCATAGATGCAGTCTTCCATCTGCTGCTTCTGGCTGTCGGAGATCCCCTCCAGCTGCTCCGGATTCCGGTAGGAAACAGAGCCATAAAGCGTCGAGGTGTTGTCCGGAGGCGGCAGGACCGGCAGCCAATCAAACTTCATACCGCAGTAGGTGCCTGTCGTCCGGCCCTCCGTGTCGACGCGGATGATCGCGTCATGGGAAAAATCATAGGAATACGGATTCGGCGTACCGTCTAAACGGATGACCACGCCCTCGGCGTGATAGGTGCCTTCCTCATTGGAAACAGATGCGTAGTGCAGAATCGCGGCTGCACCGCACAGGACTGCGACCGCCGCTGCGGCAGCTGCCGCGATGCGCACCACGCGCCTGCGGCTGCGCTTTTTCGCATCCTGCCGCGCAAGCTGCAATGCACCGCTCAGGATTTTGGCCTGCCGCTCGTCCGAAATTGCATCGACCGGAGACTCCGGCAGATCGGCAGACTGCAGAATCATATCAATGTTATTCATATACAAACCCTCCCCGGCATAACTCGTTTTTGATGGCTTCCCGGCTGCGTACCAGCCGCATACGCACCGCGGAAGGGGTCAGCCCCAGCACGGCGGCGATTTCCGGCGCGGTCTGGCACAGGTCGTAAAACCGCCGGATGATCTCGCGGTCGACCTCTGACAGCAGCGCGACCGCCTCGCGCAGCTGCCGCGCCTGTTCCTTTTTGACAGTCTCCTCGAGAAGAAAATCGTCCGTCCCGGCCAGCTCTTCGTCCAGCGGCATATCCATACGCGCCCTTCGCAGCCGGTCGACGGTCTTGTTTCGCGCAACGCTCCCAAGCCACGCGCGGATGCTCCCGGCCTTGACTGTCCGGCAGGACTGCCAGAGCGCGAAAAATGTGCTTGAAGCAAGCTCGTCCTCGTCCTCCGGAGAAAGAAGCCCGCGGCTCCGGTTGTGAATGACCGTCACGACATAGGCGCTGAAGCGCGCGATCACTGCCGCAAGCGCCTGCTCGTCTCCGCGCCGCAGGCGGGAAAGCAGCTGTTGTTCGTCCATACAGGTTCCTCCATGTTTCGTATTGTCAGCTGACACCTATATAGTCGCGGAAGGGGGCGGAAGTGTAACAGCCGCTGACCAGCCCTTGTCAGCTGAGGCGATACTCAAAAAAACGCTCCGTGCGTCTGCACGGAGCGTTTTTTGTCTTATGAACCGGGAAGGGATCAATAGAACTTCTTTCTGTTCTTGCGAGCAGCTTCAGACTTCTGCTTACGCTTCAGGCTGGGGCTGACGTAGTGCTCTCTCTTCTTGACCTCGGCGATGACGCCGGCCTTGGCGCAGCTGCGCTTGAACCGCTTGAGAGCATTCTCCAGGGACTCGCCTTCCTTGACGCGAACTTCAGACATTGTTTTCCCTCCCTCCGATGCAGCCGGCTATTTCCAGGCTGCTTTCAGGGCCAACATAATTGGCTTGATTATTATAGTGAACAAGCCGAATCTTGTCAAGTGTTTTTTTCGACTGTCTGTCAAAATCCAAGAAATCTTTTACTTTACGATCAGATTCACGAGCTTGTTCCTGACCAGAATGACCTTCACGATGCTCTTGCCGTCGATGGCGCGGGCGACCTTTTCGTTCTGCTTTGCCGTTTCAACGACAAAGTCCTGCTCAGAGTCGACGGGGACGTTGATCGTGCCCTTGAGCTTGCCGAGCACCTGCACGGCCATCTCGACATGGGACGCGACGGTCTTGCTCTCGTCATACTCCGGCCACGGCTGCTGCATGGCCATCGTGCCGGTCTTGGCCGCCTCGCCGGTCAGCTCCCACATCTCCTCGACCATGTGCGGTGCAAACGGGCTGAGCATGAGCATGAGCATCTTCAGATCGCCCTTCGTCAGACCGTTGGCGTAGAACTCGTTCACCATGGTCATGAGGGCGGCGATGGCGGTGTTCATTTTCAGCTCGTCGATATCCTGCGTGACCTTGCGGATGGTCTTGTGGATGATGGCTTCGTTTTTCTCGCTGAACGCCTCGGAGTCCTTCGCCATGTCCATCAGGTTCCAGCAGCGGTCAAGGAAGCGCTTCGAGCCCTTGACAGCCTCGTCGGACCACGTCGCGACCTTTTCAAAGTCGCCGATGAACATGATATACAGACGCATGGTGTCCGCGCCGTAGGCCTTGACGACGTCGTCGGGGTTGACGACGTTGCCGAGGGACTTGGACATCTTAACTGCCGGGCGCAGCGCTTGGTTGCCGTATTTTTCGATCAGAGCCTGCTTTTCTTCCTCCGTGGAGACGTTGCCGACGTAATGCGGGTTCTGGCCGAGGATCATGCCGTGGCTCGTGCGCTTGGCATACGGCTCCTTTGTGTGGACGACGCCGATATCATAGAGGAACTTGTGCCAGAAGCGGGAATACAGCAGATGCAGCGTCGTGTGCTCCATGCCGCCGTTGTACCAGTCGACGGGGCCCCAATAGGCTTCGGCCTCTTTGGAGACGGGGGCATTCGCGTCATGCGGGTCCATATAGCGCAGATAGTACCAGCTGGAGCCTGCCCACTGGGGCATGGTGTCCGTCTCGCGCTTGGCCGGGCCGCCGCAGCACGGGCAGGTGGTGTTGACCCAATCGGTCATCTTGGACAGGGGGCTTTCGCCGTCGTCGGTCGGCTCATAGCTTTCGACCTGCGGCAGAACGACGGGCAGCTGATCCTCAGGAACCGGCACCCAGCCGCACTTCGGGCAGGAGATCATCGGGATCGGCTCACCCCAGTAGCGCTGGCGGGAGAAGACCCAGTCGCGGAGCTTATAATTGACCTTCTCATGGCCCCAGCCCTGCTCGATGGCATACTGCTTCATGGCGGGGATGGCCTCCTTGACGGTCATGCCGTTGAGGAAGCCGGAGTTGACCATGATTCCGGTATCGTCCTTGAGCGTAAACGCGCTCTTGGTGATATCGCCGCCCTTGACGACCTCGACGATGGGCAGGCCGAACTTCGTTGCAAAGTCCCAGTCTCTCTGATCGTGGCCCGGCACACCCATGACAATGCCCGTGCCGTAGCTCATAAGAACATAATCGGAGACGAACATCGGCACGGCCTTGCCGGTCGCGGGGTTCGTGACCTCGATGCCCTCGAGGCGCACGCCGGTCTTGTCCTTGTTAAGCTCGCCGCGCTCAAAATCGGACTTGCGGGCGGCAGCCTGCTTGTAGGCCTCCACGTCGGCCCAGTTGGCAATGCGGTCCTTCCACTTGTTCAGCAGCGGATGCTCCGGGGAAATGACCGTATACGTCACGCCGAAGAGCGTATCGACGCGGGTGGTATAGACAGTGATATCGTCTTCGGTGTTGGTCTTGAACGTGACCTCCGTGCCGGTGGAGCGGCCGATCCAGTTTTTCTGCTGGGTCTTGACGCGCTCGATATAATCCAGACCCTCAAGATCCAGATCGTCGGCCAGACGGTCTGCGTATTTCGTGATGCGCAGCATCCACTGGCTCTTTTCCTTGCGGACGACCGGCGCGCCGCAGCGCTCGCACACGCCCTCGACGACCTCTTCGTTGGCAAGCACGCACTTGCAGCTCGTACACCAGTTGACGGGCATGGTGGTCTTGTAGGCGAGGCCATGCTTGTACATCTGCAGGAAGATCCACTGCGTCCAGCGGTAATAATTCGGGTCGGTCGTGTCGATGACGCGGTCCCAATCAAAGCCGTAGCCGAGCATCTTGAGCTGGCGGGTGAAATTCTCGATGTTTTTCTTCGTGACGATGGCGGGATGGATGTGGTTCTTGATGGCAAAGTTTTCCGTCGGCAGGCCAAAGGCGTCAAAGCCGATGGGATTCAGGACGTTATAGCCCTGCATGCGCTTTTTGCGGCAGATGATATCCATGGCTGTAAACGGACGCGGATGGCCGACATGAAGACCGGCAGCGGAGGGGTATGGGAACTCGATCAGGCCGTAAAACTTTGGCTTTTTGTCCCCAGTGACGGCGGCATAGGGCTTCTCCTGCTCCCATTTTTCCTGCCATTTCTTCTCAATGGCTGCAAAATCGTATTTCATAACAAGCTCCTTTGTCTCGTAATTTTTTTCATGATAAAACGCCCCTGACCATACGGTCAGGGGCGTAAAATACGCGGTACCACCCTGATTCAGCTGCTTTTTCAAGCAGCCCTCAAGCGGCCTTTAACGCGGCCATGCGTCCGTCCTTACTGCCTTCGGGGCGGCGGCTCAGGGGTGAGAGACGTCCGGTTGATTTTCCCGGCTCACACCAGCCGCCGGGTCCCTGAAAAAAAATCGCGCGGGGCATTCCCCTTCTCTGCCTTTTACCGGGTCATTGTACGTTTTTTTGCGCCGTTTGTCAAGCGTTTTCGCCCAAAACAGCAGCCAGATTCACCTGATGTCCGTCCTGCCAGAGGCGTTCGAGGTCATAGAACTTTCTGGCCTCAGCCGTAAAGACGTGCACGACAAGGCTGCCGAAGTCCATGAGCACCCACGTGCCGCCGCGATGGCCCTCGCGGGAGAGCATCGGCTCGCTCGCCTCGTCCATGGCCTCTTCGACCGCGTCGCAGAGCGTCTTGACGTGGGTGGAGCTGGTGGCGGTGCAGATTAGAAAAAAGTCGGCGAGGGTCGAAATGTCGGTGATGCCGATGAGGCGGATGTCCTCACCCATTTTGGCGTCGAGCGCCTTTGCCGCGAGCGCGGCCACTTCTTTTGCACTGAGCATGGTTTTTATGTTCCTTTCTGATCTGTATCGGGTTCTTCCCAGACCGTACCGTCCGGGAAGGGGTCTTCTGTAGGCTCGGATGCGCCGGGTTCCTGCGGCTCATCCGGATCTCCCGGCTCATCCGGATCTCCCGGCTCTTCCGGGGCCTCCTGCGGTTTGTCCGTCTGCTCCGGTTCCTCCGGCGCTTCCGGCTCCGGGTCAGGGGCTTTCTGATACGCATACGCCTGTTCGGGCGTGACGACATTCAGACTGCCGGAGGTGATCGGCGCGTCATAGGGATTGAAGCAGGCGTTGACTGTTTCCAGCAGCCGGCCGGCGTAGAGGGGATAATAGGCCGCGCCGTTGATCATCGCGCCCTCGCCCTCTGCGGTGCAGCACTGCATGGAATCAAAATCGCAGGCAAGCAGCTCCTTGCCGAACCAGACCATATTGCCGGTTGTGAGGCTCGTGGTGACATATTCGGCAAAAATGTCTGCAAACTCCCCGATTTTTGTCAGGCTGCTGACGGACAGGCACTGCTTTGCCAGCGCCTTCAAAAACTGCTGCTGTACCTGCGTGCGCTGGATATCCTGCGTGGCGTAGCCCTTGCGGAAGCGGACAAGCTCCATAGCCTTTTCGCCGTCCAGATGCTGCGGCCCCTTCTTCAGGTGGATATACAGATCCTGCGACGCATCCTCATAGTCCATGTCCTGCGGCACGTCAAAGTCGACGCCGCCGACAAGATCGACGGTCTTCTTGAACGCCTCCAGATCGACGAGCACATAGCCGTCGACCGGAAAGCCGAGCAGGCTGTGCAGGCGCGAGGCAAGCCGTTCCATGCCGTCCGCACCGCCGCCCGCGTAAACCGAGTTGATCTTCATAAGTCCCCCGCCCCCGGTCGCGACCGGGGTATCGCGCGGGATAGACAGAAGCGCGACCGTGTGCGTGTTCGCATCCAGATGGGCGACGATGATGGTGTCGGTGCGGTAGCCATCGCCGTCGGTGCCGCAGATGAGAATGTTATACACGCCGTCGCGCAGCGCCTTGGGCTGCTCGGTGAGCACGTCCTCCTCCGGCTGCTGCTCCGGCTCAAGCTCCTGCGGTGTGACTGGAACGGCAGACGGCTCCGGCGCTTCTTCCTCGGCGGGAGGCTCCGGCTCCGGCTCGGAGAGCGCCGGACGCTCCACCGGCTTCACCAGCAGCTTCCACGCCGCAAACGCGCTTCCGGCGACTGCCAGCACGATCACCGCCGCGATCAGCGCCGTGCGTGTACCGCGCGACAGCGCGGACTTTTTTGTATGCGCCGCACGGCGGCGATTGCCAAATAGCTTCATTCAGGGTTCCTTTCGGGTTTGGATGAGCCAGTCTCTGGCCGCAAGGGAATCGGCGCAGGCGGGCTGGCCTTTTTTTGCAAGCTGCTCCAGCGTCATATCGATGCCGAGCAGCACGCCCTCGTCCAGATCGCGCCAGACAGTCTCCCGCAGGCGGTCAACGCCCGGAAAATCGCGGTTCGGCTCCATATAATCCGCAATGTAGATGATTTTTTCCAGCAGGGTCATATGCGCTCTGCCGGTCGTATGATAGTCGATGGCGGAGACGACGGCATTGTTCTCACCGAAAATACGTGCGGCAGCCGCCGCGCCGGTCTTGGCGTGGAGCAGCTTCGCCTGCGCGTATTCGAATGGCGATACCGGCAGCTTCCAATGATCGACCAGCTTTTGCTGCTGCGCAGGAGAGAGCGCCTTGGTAATATCGTGCAGGATCCCGGCACGGGCAGCGTCCGTCTCATCCGCGCCGTATTTTTTTGCCAGCAGCACGGCGGTATCGGACACGCCCTGCGCGTGGGCGCGGCGCTTTTCCTTGTGCAGAGAAAGGCTGACGCGGCGCAGATCCGCAAACGGCAGCGCGTGATATGCGCCGCCCACGCCGTAGAGCCTCTCCCGTTCGATCATGGCCAGCACGTCCGGGTGCAGGACCTCGTCCGCAATGCCGAAAAACAGGAGCCGACGGGCCTCGGTCGACGAAATTTCCAGACAGTCGTTCTGCAGAACGATGGGCCGGACGCCGAATACGGCCTCCATTTTTTCCTGCTGGGCCTGCAGCTGCGCAGAAAGTGCTGCATCGGCACGCACGCGGGCCATGCAGACGGGCACGGCCAGCGCTGCAATGGCCTCCGGCTCGCGCCACTGGAAAAAGGACAGGAACATATCGGTTCCCATCAGCAGATACAGCTCATCCTGCGGATAGCTTTCCCGCAGTTCGCGCAGCGTATCCACGGTATAGCTCGGGCCGGGCCGGTCAAGCTCGATGCGGCTGACCTCCATGCCGGTTTCTCCAGCTATGGCAAGCTGCGTGAGCGCGAAGCGCGTTTCGCCGTCCGGCGAGCCTTCGGCCACGGCCTTGTGCGGCGGGATGGCTGCGGGGATCAAGAGAATTTTGTCCAGTCCCAGCAGCTGCCGCGCCTTGCGCGCGGCGAAAATATGCCCCAGATGCGGCGGATTGAAGCTGCCGCCGTAAATGCCGATCCTTGCCATGCTGCGCCCCTCCCCTGTCGGTGTTCTTTTTTACTGCTCTTCCTTCTGCTGGCGGCTGCGCTCGATGGCGGCGGAGACTGCCTTATCGTGGAAGTACTGCTTGCGCTGCTTCCGCTGCTGCTCGGCTGCCTGCTTGCGGGCGCGAAGCCCGGCCTTGACGGGGTTATAGTTGCCGGAGACTTTTTTGGCCGACTTTTTCGCGGCAGCCTTTTTCTTCTCCTGCTCCACCTTTTCGGACTTGCGCCAGATCACAAACTTTGTGCCGACGCAGGCGACGCCCTCGGCGCCAAGCGCCTCGCAGATGGCGTCAGAGGCTTCGCGGGCCGTGAGTCCGGAGGTTTCGAGCACGCGGCCCTTGACCAGCTCGTGGCTGTCAAGCAGGACGACAGCCTCGTCCAGCAGCGTGTCGGAAATACCGCCCTTGCCGACGATGAGCGTCACGTCCAGCGGATTGGCCTGCGCGCGAAGCTCGGCGCGTTCCTTACTTGTCATCATGTTCAAATTCCTCCCGATAGATTCTGCAAAATGCCTGAAGCGCCCGCGCACGGTGGGAAATGGCGTTTTTCTCCTCAGACGCAAGCTCGGCATAGGTCTTTTCAAGCTCCGGCAGGTAAAATACCGGGTCGTAGCCGAAGCCGCCCGTGCCCTTGGGCGCGAACAGAATTTGTCCGGGGCATTCGCCGCGCGCGACGATCCTCCGGCCGTCCGGCCAGAGGCAGGTAATGACGCAGACGAATTTCGCCGTGCGCCGCTCCGCCGGAACGTCCTTCAGATTTTCAAGCAGATAGGCAATGCGCTCCGCGTCGGAGCTTTTATGGCCGTAGCGGGCGGAGTACACGCCCGGCGCGCCGTCCAGCGCGTCCACCATGAGGCCGGAATCATCGGCCAGAACGGGCATACCGCTGGCCTTCATGACGGCCTCCGCCTTCAAAAGCGAGTTTTCTTCAAACGTCGTGCCCGTCTCATCGACGTCCACGTGCAGCCCGTATTCCGATTCCAGCGCGATCTCAAAGCCGAGCTGGGACAAAATCGCGGAAAGCTCGACCAGCTTGTGCTGGTTCTGGCTGGCTAAGATCACCTTCATATCAGCGCCTCCGCAAAACTCTTCGCGTCGAAGGGCATGAGCTCGTCGATCTGCTCGCCGACGCCGATGAACTTGACCGGGATATGCAGCGCTTGCGCGACCGCAATGACCACGCCGCCCTTGGCCGTGCCGTCCAGCTTCGTGAGAACCATGCCGGTAACGCCCGCACATTCCTGGAACTGCCTGGCCTGAAGCAGGCCGTTCTGGCCGGTCGTGCCGTCGAGGACGAGCAGGACCTCCTTGCTGGCGCCGGGAAGCTCACGGTCAAGAATGCGGGAGATCTTATTTAATTCGTTCATGAGGTTCTGCTTGTTGTGCAGGCGGCCTGCGGTGTCGCAGATGATGACGTCGCTGCCGCGCGCTCTTGCCGCCGCGATGGCGTCAAAAACGACGGAGGCGGGGTCCGCGCCCTCGTGCTGGCGGATGATGTCGCAGTGCGCACGCTCCGACCAGATCTCAAGCTGATCGGCTGCCGCGGCGCGGAACGTGTCGCCCGCGCACAGCAGGACCTTCTTGCCCTGATCGTGCAGCTGGTGGGCAAGCTTGCCGATGGTGGTCGTCTTGCCGACGCCGTTGACGCCGATGACGAGAATGACCGACGGCTTTGTATCCAGCTTCAGGGCCGGATCGCCGACGTTCAGCATATCGGCGAGAATGCCGCGCAGGGCAAGCTTGGCCTCGTCGACGGTCTTGATGCGCTGCTCCTTCGCGGTCTGGCGCAGACGATCCATAACGGCCTCCGTCGTGTCCATACCGAGGTCAGAGACAATGAGGCTTTCCTCAAGATCGTCATAGAACTCGTCGTCCAGCTCACTGGCGGTAAAGACGCTGCTGATGGAACTGGCCGTCTTGCTCAGTCCCTGCTTGAGTTTTTCAAAAAATCCCATGTATTTGATATCCTTTCTGGATGATATTCCGGGTATTTGCGCAGTACCCTGTAGGGGCCGATGCCCACATCGGCCCGCTGGAAAGCTACAAATCTACTGCGTTTTTATCAGTTCGTGACCCCCAGCTGTTTTGCAAGCTCGTCGAGGCTCAGGCGGAGGATCTTGGACACGCCCTGCTCCTGCATGGTGACGCCGTAGAGTACGTCGGCGGCCTCCATGGTGCCGCGGCGGTGGGTGATGACGATGAACTGGGTCTTGTCGCTGAGCGTGTGCAGATAATTTGCAAAACGCTCGACGTTGCGGTCGTCCAGCGCGGCGTCGATCTCGTCGAGCATACAGAACGGTGTGGGGCGTACCTTTAAGATGGCAAAATAGAGCGCGATGGCCACAAACGCCTTTTCGCCGCCGGAGAGAAGCGTGATGGTCTTGACCTGCTTTCCGGGCGGCTGGACGCGGATCTCAATGCCGCATTCGAGCGGCGCGGACTTGTCCTCCAGAATGAGCGAGGCCTTGCCGCCGCCGAACATTTCTTCGAACGTTTTGCCGAAATATTCATCAATACGGGCAAATTCCCGGACAAAAATTTCGGTCATTTCCGTCGTGATGGAGGCGACGATGTTTTCAAGCTCGGACTTCGCGTGCTGCACGTCGTCGCGCTGGGCGGCCAGATATTCATAGCGCTCGGACACGCGGGCGTATTCGTCGATCGCGCCGAGATTCGGCGTGCCGAGGGCAGAAATTTTCCGGCGCACCTCGGTAATGCGCTTGTTGGCTGCCGTGAGATTTTCAATCTCGACAGTTTCCTTTTCTGCCGTGCCGGGGGTCAGCTCGTAGGAATCCCAGAGCTTATCGACGATCTGCTTTTCCTCAAGCTCGCTCGTGGCCTTTTTCTGTTCGAGACGGGCTGTTTCGCGTTCGAGCTGCAAAATGGACTGGTTTTTCTCCTGCGCCTGCTTTTCGGTCTGGCTGCGGCGGGCCTCGAGCTGGGCACGCTCGTCAACGGCCTCCTTCAGTGTCTGCCGGGCTAAATCAAGCTGTGTGCCGGAGGCCGTCAGGCCGTCCTCCTTCTCCTGAATCTGCCCTTCGAGCGCAGAGATCTGTAATTCGTATTCGTGGATCAGCCCTGTTTTCTGCGTCACGTCGCCCTGCATGGCCTCGCTGAGCGCCTGCAGCTGGGCGATGGTGTTCTCGGAGGCTGCGCGCGCCGTCTCGATGGAGGCCGCGTCCATGCGCAGGGCGGTGATCTGGTCCGTGAGCTGCTGCTGCTGCTCGGTCAGGGCGGTCTGCCTGCCGGTCAGCTCCGTCTCCCGCGCGTGCAGCGCGTCCTGCGCGGCAGTCTGCTGCTGCAGCTGGGCCTTGAGTGCCTGCAGCTTTCCCTCCTCGCCGCCGGTGCGGCTGGTCAGGTGGGCAAGCTCCTTTTCGATGTTTTCCAGATTTTCCGTGACCGCAGCGGCCAGAAGCTGCACCTGCTTGTGCTCCTCCGTGCGGCGCAGCACCTCGTCTTCCGCCTCGCGGAGCTGGCTGCGGACGGCAGTAAGCTCAAATTCGGTCTTCGCAGCGGAGGAAGCGGCCTCGGCCGTCTGCGCCTTGAGCGATTCAAGGCTTTGCGCGAGTGCGTTCCGTTCCTCGGCCAGCTTTGCAAGCGTGTTCGCGCGCGTCAGAACGCCCGCGCTCTTTGCGGCAGAGCCGCCGGTCATACTGCCGCCCGCGTTCATGACCTGCCCGTCGAGCGTGACGATTCGCACGCGGCTGCCGCAGGCACGCGCCATGCGCACGGCGTTATCCAGCGTGTCGCAGATCACGGTGCGGCCAAGGGCGTTTTCAATCACGGCGCGGTACCGCTCGTCGCATGAGACGAGGCCGGAGGCGACGGAGATAAAGCCCGGCTGCCGCTGGCAGACGGTATCCTGCAGGCTTTGCGGCTTGATCGCGGTGAGCGGAAGGAAGGTCGCGCGGCCGCCGTCGCGGCGCTTGAGCATCTGGATGGCGGTCTTGCCGTCCTCCTCGGAGGAGACGACAATGTTCTGCATGGCGGCGCCGAGCGCCGTCTCGATGGCGGTGGTATAGCGGTCTTCCACGCGGACGAGCTTGGAAACCGGGCCGTGGATGCCGCGAAGCTTTCCGGCTGCCGCGTCCTGCATGACAAGGCGGACGGCCTTGGAAAAGCCCTCGTATTCGCGCTCCATCTCACGGAGCATACGGATCTTCGAATCAAGCGTATCGAGCTGGACGCCGGCGGCGTTCAGCTGCCTTTGCAGGCCGTCGCGCTTGTCCTGACGCGCTTTCAGGCGAAGCTCATAGCCCGCGATGGTATTTTTCGCGCTCTGCGCGTCGTCCTGCGCCTGTTCAAGACTTTTTTTGCAGGCGAGCTGCTGCGCCGCGATCCGCTCCTGCCGGGTCTTTGCGGCAGTCCGGTCCTCCTCCAGCGTCTGTCTGCGGGCAAGGACCTCCTCCATGGAGGCCTCCATGGACGCGATCTGCGCAGTCACGGAGGCGCTCTGCGACTGCAAAAGCGCCTGCTGGGCACGGAGGGAAACGAGCTGCTGTCCGGCTTCGCCGGTCTGCTCTGCGAGAGCCTGCGCCTCCTGCTGAACGGCAGCAAGGGAGTCATTTGCAGCGGCCAGCGCGCGGGTATTTTCTTCGATCTTCTGCCGCTCGGCCTCGATCTGGCCCGCAATGCCGCCGCTTCGCGTCTGCTGATCCTGCAGCTCCTGCCGGATGCGGTCGATGTTCGTCTGGTGGTGCTGGATCTCCGCGCGCAGGAGCGTAATTTCGTTCTGTGCCTGCTGGCGTTCGGCCTCCATCTGGCTGATGTGCTCGCGCTGCTGGTCGAGCTGAAGCGTCTGGTGGTTGTATTGCAGGCTGAGCTGCTCGGCCTTGCTGTAGAGCGCGGTCAGCTCGTCGTGCGCCTGTTCGAGGATGAAAGCGGCGGAGGCGTAATCCGTCTCGGCCTTGCGGGCGCTTTCGGCGATTTTTTTGAGATTTTCCAGCCAGACCGTGACCTCAAGACCCTTGAGCTCGGTGCGGAAGGTCAGATATTTCTGCGCCTTCTCCGCCTGCTCCCGCAGCGGGCCGACCTGAAGCTCCAGCTCGGAGATCTTATCGCCGATGCGCAGCAGATTGTCCTCGGTGTTGGCTAGACGGCGCTCTGTTTCCTCCTTGCGGTGGCGGAATTTGGAGATGCCTGCGGCCTCTTCAAAAATTTCACGCCGGTCGGTCGACTTGAGCGCAAGGATCTCGTCAATGCGGCCCTGTCCGATGTTGGAATAGCCCTCGCGGCCAAGGCCGGTGTCCATGAACAGCTCGTTGATGTCCTTGAGGCGGGCAAGCTGCTTATTTATATAGTATTCGCTCTCACCGGAGCGGAAATAGCGGCGGGTGATCATGACCTCGGGCGTCTCAATGCGAAGGCTGGCGTCGGAATTGTCAAGCACGAGCGTCGCCTCGGCGTAGCCGACGGCGGGGCGCTTGGCCGTGCCGCCGAAGATCACGTCCTCCATCTTCGCGCCGCGCAGCGCGCGGGTGCTCTGCTCGCCAAGCACCCAGCTGATGGCGTCGGAAATATTCGATTTTCCGCTGCCGTTCGGCCCGACGATGGCGGTGCAGTCGCTGCCGAACTGCAAAAGCGTCCTGTCCGGGAAGGACTTGAAGCCCTGGATCTCCAATGATTTCAGATACACGCGGATACCTCTCCAATTTATTCTATCTTGGTATTTTACCATTTTTCCATAGGAAATGCAATCCCGGAATCGCTTTTTGGCAAACAGCGCGGATCTGTACGCACCTGCGCGTCCCTTTGTGTCAAAGGGACGCCTTGGGCGCCGGTGTATCAAAGAAAAACCGGCAGCGCCGTTACAGGCGCTGCCGGGGGATCGTTTGCGGTTATGAGAACAGATAATGCTTGACCAGCTCCTGAAGCAGCTCGTCACGGTCGAGCTTGCAGATCAGGCTGCGGGCATTGTTGTAGTTGGTAATGTAGGTAGGATCCTCGGACAGGAGATAACCGACTATCTGATTGATGGGGTTATACCCTTTTTCGCTGAGGGCGCCATATACGGCGGTCAGAATGCTCTTCATTTCCTCACTACTGTCTTCCGGTACCACAAACTTGATGGTATTGTCATTCACGACGGTCAGCCTCCTTCTCTTGAGCTTGTGCCACTATCATAATATATTGTGCCCGGTTTGTAAATGCGTCCAACATTTCATTTGTGTTACATTTTGCCCGAAAGCACAAGATTTAGACAAAAAGCGGCAAACCGCGCAATTGGAGGCAGACGGCGCTTATTCGTAGATCGGATGCTTTCTGACAAGCTCCGCCACGGCGGCAAGCACGGCTTCGCGGTTGGCTTCATAGTCCGTCGCGATCTTGTCGATGCAGTCAGCCACGACCGGCATATCCTCCGGCGTAAAGCCGCGCGTGGTGCACGCGGGCGTACCGATGCGCACGCCGCTGGTGACGCCGGGCTTCTGCGGGTCGTTCGGGATGGCGTTTTTGTTGACGGTGATGTGCACCTCGTCAAGCTTTGTCTGCAGCTCCTTGCCGGTGATGTTCTTTTTCCGCAGATCGGCAAGCATCAGATGGTTGTCTGTGCCGCCGGTCACGAGATCGAAGCCATGTGCCAGCAGCGCTTCTGCCAGCGCCTTTGCGTTTTTTACAACGTTTTCCGCATAGGCTCTGAATTCCGGCTGCGCCGCCTCGCGCAGGCAGATGGCCTTGCCCGCGATCACGTGCATCAGCGGCCCGCCCTGCGTGCCGGGGAAGACGGCGCTGTTGAGCTTTTTGGCGAATTCCTCGTCGCGCGAGAGGATCATGCCGCCGCGCGGGCCGCGCAGCGTCTTATGCGTGGTGGTCGTGACGACGTCGGCATAGGGAACGGGGCTCATATGCTGCCCGCCTGCGACAAGACCCGCGATATGCGCCATGTCGACCATGAGCAGCGCGCCGTTTTTGTGCGCGATCTCGGCAAATGCCTTAAAATCAATGGCTCTGGGATAGGCGGACGCACCGGCCACAAGCAGCTTCGGGCGGTACCGGCGGACCATGTCCTCGACCTGATCATAGTCGATGCGGCCCGTCTCCGGGTCCACGCCGTAGCTGATGCTGTGATAGTATTTGCCGGAGAGATTGACGCGGGCGCCGTGCGTCAGATGGCCGCCGCTGGCAAGATCCATGCCCATGAGCGTATCGCCCGGCTGCAAGAGCGCGGCATAGACCTCCAGATTGGCCTGCGCGCCGGAGTGCGGCTGTACATTGGCATAGGCCGCGCCGAACAGCTTTTTCGCGCGCTCGATCGCGATTGTCTCCAGCACATCCACATAATCGCAGCCGCCATAATAGCGCTTGCCGGGGTAGCCCTCGGCGTATTTGTTCGTCAGAACGGAGCCCATGGCCGCGATGACGGCGGGAGAGGCGATGTTCTCCGACGCGATCAATTCAATGTTCTGCTTCTGGCGCTGAAATTCGTTTTCGATGCAGGCCGCGACCTCGGGGTCCTGCGTCTGCAGATAGCTCATGCCGGTTTCGAGTACGTTTGCCATGACGATGTATCTCCTTATACAACGATAAAAATGAGCAGGCCGTCTCCGGTCTGCTCATTGTGATGCCGTATTACAAAAGCTGTAGCTGCGGCTCTGTCCTTTTGCCTGAGAGATTCGGCTTGCGCCTTGCACCTTCGGCACTCAATTCAATGAGTTCTCCAGAGATTCCTTCTGTTCTCAGTCCGCATACGCGTTCTGAGGACGATCAACGGATGTCCTGTATTTGATTGACGGCGTTATTATACACACCTCGCGTACAAATGTCAACAGGGTGTACGCAGAAATTTCATTCCGACACCTTCGGCAGCTTTGCGATGCTTGCGGCAAGCTGCCCGTCGGTCGGGATAATATCGGTCATTTCATGATCGTTGAACTTCTGATACGCAACGAGATCGAAGTAGCCGGTGCCGGTCAGTCCGAAGACAATGGTCTTCTCCTCCCCTGTTTCCTTGCACTTGAGCGCTTCGTCGATGGCGGCGCGGATGGCGTGGCTGGATTCCGGCGCGGGGAGAATGCCCTCGGTGCGGGCGAAATACTCCGCTGCTTCAAATACGCTCGTCTGCTCGACGCTGCGGGCCTCCATCAGGCCGTCGTGGTACAGCTGCGAGAGGATCGGGCTCATGCCGTGGTAGCGCAGGCCGCCCGCGTGGTTGGCTGACGGGATGAAGCCGCTGCCGAGCGTGTACATTTTTGCCAGCGGGCAGACCATGCCGGTATCGCAGAAGTCATAGGCAAACACGCCGCGCGTAAAGCTGGGGCAGGAGGCGGGTTCGACGGCGATGAAGCGGTAATCCTTTTCGCCGCGCAGCTTTTCGCCCATAAACGGAGCGATCAGACCGCCGAGGTTCGAGCCGCCGCCGGCGCAGCCGATGATGATATCGGGCGTAATGCCGTATTTATCGAGCGCGATCTTCGTTTCCAGACCGATGACCGACTGATGGAGCAAGACCTGATTCAGAACGCTGCCGAGCACATAGCGGTAGCCGGGCGTGGTCGTGGCGACCTCGACGGCCTCGCTGATAGCGCAGCCGAGAGAACCGGTCGTGTCGGGGTCCTTCGCGAGAATGGCGCGGCCGACATTCGTGGTGTTCGATGGGCTGGGCGTGACGCTTGCGCCATAGGTGCGCATGACCTCGCGGCGGAAGGGCTTCTGCTCATACGAGCACTTGACCATGAAGACCTTCAGGTCAAGCCCCAGATACGCGCAGGCCATGGAAAGGGCCGTGCCCCACTGACCGGCGCCCGTCTCGGTCGTAACGCCCTTGAGTCCCTGCTTTTTGGCGTAATACGCCTGCGCGATGGCAGAGTTCAGCTTGTGGCTGCCGGAGGTATTGTTGCCCTCGAATTTGTAATAGATCTTCGCCGGGGTTCCGAGCTTTTCCTCGAGGCAGTACGCGCGCACCAGCGGCGACGGACGGTACATCTTGTAGAAATCGCGGATCTCCTGCGGGATGGGGATATACGGCGTGTCGTTGTCCAGCTCCTGCTCGATCAGCTCGTCACAGAAAACGGGGCGCAGATCGTCAAAGCCCATGGGCTTGCCGGTGCCGGGGTTCACGAGAGGCGCGGGCTTGTTTTTCATGTCCGCGCGGACATTGTACCAATTCTGGGGCATCTCAGACTCAGACAGATAGATCTTGTAAGGAATATTTTCGGTTTTCATAGTTGTTTCTCCTTTCGCGTTTTGGCTTTCTCCGGGAAAAGGGAAACAAAAAAGACCTTCATCCACAGAGAAAACCGGTTATCGGTTTGATCTCTTGGGACAAAAGTCTGAAAAACTTCTGCGGTGCCACCCAAATTGACAATTGCTTGTCCGCTCATGACGCGCCTGCACGCATCCTCCCCTGTAACGGTGGGACTCCGTCAGCGCCTACTTGCCTTCGCGTTCAGCCTGCCCTCCGCAGTCCATTCGGCAAACGTCTTTCTGCTGCACTCGCACCACCCGGCAGCTCTCTGGGAGAAATCCTGTCTGCTTACTCGTCTGCATCAACGGTTTCAACTTGCCACGGAGTATACGCCTGAAATTCGCGTTTGTCAAGTGTTTTTTCGGTAAAGCGAAAAAAATTTTCGGGCCGCAGGACGCTTGCAAAGACCGTGCGGATGTGATATAAAGGCGGTAATCTACAGATTTCGAGGTAATTCCCATGCAAAGCTCCTGCCGCCGGACGATCCTTGGCTGCTATGTCGGCTATATCGTGCAGGCCATCGTCAATAACTTTGTTCCGCTGCTGTTCGTCATGTTCGAGCGGGCGTACCAGATCCCGCTTTCGAAAATCACGCTGCTCATCACGATCAATTTCTGCATTCAGCTCGGCATTGATCTGCTCTCGGCGTGGTTTCTGGATCGCATCGGCTACCGCGCGGCTATTTTGCTGTCGCATATCGCCTCAGCTGCCGGACTTGTCCTGCTGACCATTCTTCCGGATGCGCTGCCGGATGCGTTTACGGGGCTTCTGATCGCCGTCGTGATCTACGCCGTCGGCGGCGGGCTGCTTGAAGTCATTGTCAGCCCGGTGATGGAGTCCTGCCCCACGCAGAATAAGGAACAGCACATGAGCCTGCTCCATTCGTTCTATTGCTGGGGTCATATGGGCGTCGTGCTGCTGTCGACGGCATTTTTCGCGCTGTTCGGAATTGGAAACTGGAAGCTCCTTGCGCTTTTGTGGGCGCTTGTTCCAGTCGTAAACGCGGTCTTCTTCGGGGGCGCGCCGCTCTATCCGATGCAGGCCGAGGGTGCGCAGGCGCTATCGCTGCGCACCCTCGTCAAAAGCCGCGTGTTCTGGCTCTTTATGGTGATGATGCTCTGCGCGGGCGCGTCGGAACAGGCCGTGAGCCAGTGGTCGTCCGCCTTTGCCGAGCAGGGACTGGGTGTATCGAAGACCGTGGGCGATCTGGCAGGGCCGATGGCGTTCGCGGCCATGATGGGCGTTTCCCGGCTGATTTTCGGGAAATACGGCGAAAAACTGAACTTAAACCGCTATATGGCTGTCTGCGCAGCGCTGTGCGTCGGGGCGTATCTGTGCATCGTGTTTGTGCCGTCTCCGGTTCTGAGCCTGCTTGGCTGCGCCGTGTGCGGCTTCTCGGTCGGCATTTTCTGGCCCGGAACGTTCAGCCGCGCGTCCGCCTCCATCCGGGGAGGCGGAACGCAGATGTTCGCGCTGCTGGCGCTGGCGGGTGATCTTGGCTGCGCGGGAGGCCCGACGCTTGCGGGCCTCGTCTCGGACGCCTGCGGCGGAGCGCTCCGCGCAGGCATCCTCGCCGCCATCATTTTCCCGCTTCTGATGCTGCTCTGTATGCTTCTGGTGCGGAAGCAGCGCGGCGCTTAAATCAGATCCAGAAAATCCTCCAGCATCCGGGTCAGCTCCTTCCGGGTCAGCTCGTCGGCAACATGGAGCTTCCCGTCCTTTTCGGTCAGAAGATCGGCGGCATAGGCCCAGCGGACGGCGTCCGCCGCGTCCTCACTGATCTCGTCTGCGTCTTCAAACTGCGTCAGATCGACCTCCTGCCCGGCCTCGGTGTCCAGACCGAGCTGGCGGGCCATCTGGTAAAGCGTCTTTGCCGCCTCCTGTTTTGTGATGGGCGCGTCGGGGTCATAGGTCAGCAGCGCGGCCTCCGCGCTCTGCGGCTCCGCCTGCGTCCAGCGGGCGGAAAGCGTCGTATCGCCGGTCAGATGCAGCGGCGCTTCCGCGTCGACGCAGTCCCCTTCTTCGGTGTACCAGCCGTCAAACGTCATGTTTTCACGCTCCGGAGCCTGCACATTCAGTTCGTGCAGGCTTTTTCCCTGCTCTGCTTCCAGCGTGACAGGTTCGCTTCCTTCGCCGGGATCGAGCGTCAGCGTATAAACGGCCTCCTGAAGCGTCAGCTCGGTGAAGCCGTTTTCACGTGCGGTGCTGATGGTCAGAGTAAGATCGTCGCTTGTAAAGTTCTCCGAGAAATCGTCTGCGTAGCCGGTCAGGATCGTCTGCTCCGCCGCTCCGCTGACGCCGATGTGCGCCTGCTTGTCAAGGCCCAGATCGCCGATCTTGAGTGCAGCAGTTTCATCCAGCCAGAGGTTATCCTGCGCGTCCTGCGCGCGGTTGCCGGTGATGCTGGTCGTGCCGCTCAGCTCGAGCGTACCGGCGCAGTACACGCCGCCGCCCAGGATCTGCTTTTCGGAGGCCTTCATTTCGCCCGTCAGGCGGTTGCCCGCGATGACGCAGCTGTCCAGCACGGCGGAGGCGTGCTCCGCAACGACAACACCTGCGCCATAGCGGCCTGCGTTGTCGATGATGTTCACGTTTGTCAGATAAAGCTCGTTATAATCGCCCACGCTGATCGCGCCTGCTGTTGCGCCGGTGATCCGGCCACCGGCAAGCGCGCTCTTTTCGCTTGCCGCGATATAGGCCTCCTGCCAGGCATAGCTGCCGTCGTCAAAGACAAGCGCGCCGTCTTCGTCGACGTAATAATTGCTGGAGCTGTCCGCTCCGTTGCAGTCAGTGATGGTAAGGACGGACGGATCCGCGTCCTTATCGCTCACGGCGACGAAGATGATGCAGCCCTCAGCGCCGTCCGCCAGACGGAGCGTGTGGCCGTTCAGGCAGAGCGTGACCTGCGCGCCGTTTTTGGGCACGCAGAGCGGCTCTTCAAGAGCCAGATCATCCGTCAGATAATAGCAGCCGGATTCCAGCTTTCCGCCGGTCACGGTCAGCGGCGCAAAGGACGGCTCTTCGCAGCTGTCCTCGCGGTTTGCGGCGTGGATGTGGTTCTGTTCGCCGTCCTCCGCGGGTGCTTCTTCCGCCTCGGAAGCGGTATCCGCTTCTTCGGCGGGAGCGGCGGGTTCCTCCGCCGGAGTATCCTCTTCGGCAGGTTCCTCTGCGGCAGGCTCGGCAGCCGCCTCTTCCCCGGCGGCCTCATCCGCCTTCTGCGCGTCCGCCGCGACAGCGCAGACGCTCCAAACAGCCAGCACCAGCGCAAGCACTAGCAGCAGACTGATCCATCTCTTTTGCATTTCGGTTCCTCCTCATATTGCGGAGCAGATTATGTATACCGAAAGAGTAGCATATTTTTCTTGCTTTTTCAACGTTTTTCTCATGTTTTAAGCAAATATTAACCTTTTTCCGTGTGAATCACAACATATAGTGCTGATTTTGTATCCGTGCACAGCATCTGGGTCAAGGAAATCTTCAGAATTCTTCATGCTTCGCCGTCTTGCAAAGCCGGAAGCCGTCTGATAGTATAGAGTCAGAAAAAAGGAGGGCCTGCCTATGCGTCGGGGAACGAAAAAGTGCATCCTGCTGCTGCTTGCGATCCTGCTGCTCTGTCTTCTCGCCTGGCGGCTGACGCCGCACACGTTCGAGGAGATGACGGCTTCTGACCGGGATGAGATCACCAGCCTCGCCGGAGTCGTGTCGCTCAGCGGAGTTCGGGACGGCAGGGCGTACACGGAAAGCTATGCGCTGCAAAACGTGACGCCGGAGGACACGGCGTTTGAAGGTGTTCTTATGCTTCTGAACTCGACCCGCTACCGGGAGGATTTCCGCAATCTCCTGCCGTGGCCCATCGAGTCGGTCAGCACCGGCAGAGCCTACGACGGCCGGGGCGTTTCGCTCATGCTGGTCTGGGGGCCATCCGAAGACGAGTGCTGCAGCCTCAGCCTTTCCGGCAGGCAGATCGCCGTCAGCTGGACGCATCACGACGGCTTCCTGATCTACCACCCGGAGGATCCCAAGCTTCTGAATTGGCTTGCCATCTATCTGGAAAACAACGGTGAAAAGGGCTGAACGTACATCCGGAGGCTCCCCTTGTCAGGACATGACAGGGGAGCCTTTTCGAGGGTGCTATCGGAAAAACACGCGCACGCTCAGTGCGGCCATGCAGAAGCCGGTCAGGTCGGCGATCAGGGCTGCCGGGAGCGCATAGCGCGTTTTTTTGACGCCTGACGCGCCAAAATAGACGCTGATGGTGTAGAACGTCGTTTCGGTCGAACCGAGCATGACCGCCGCCGTCCGGCCGATCAGGGAATCGACCCCGTATTCCCGCATCAGATCTGTCCCGACGGCCAGCGCCGCGCTGCCGCTGAGAGGCCGGATAAGTACCAGCGGCGCGACCTCCGGCGGGATGCCAAGCAGGCGGAAGACCGGCGCGAAAACGGGCGTGAGCAGCGCAAAAAAGCCGCTCTCCCGCAGCATCGTCACCGCCGTCAGCATCAGCACCAGCGTGGGGGTCAGCGAGAGCATCAGCCGCAGCCCGTCCTGTGCACCGGTCAGCATTCCGCCGTAAACATCCTGCTTTTTTGCGATCCCTGCCGCACCCGCCAGCAGCAAAAGCGCAGGCAGCAGCAGCTCCGTCAGGTTCTCCAGCATCGCTTCAGGCCCTTCGCCGCCAGAATCCCAGCTCCGACCGAGCAGGCCGACGCTAGCCACACGGCAGGCAGGATATCGAACGCGTGCGCCGCGCCGAGCTGCGCGCGGACGGCGGCGACCGTCGACGGGATCAGCTGCAAAGACGCCGTATTCATCACGACCAGCAGGCACAGCTCATCCGACGCTCCCCCGCCGCCGGACAGCGCCTGCATCCGCTGCGCCGTCCGGATGCCGAGCGGCGTCGCCGCGTTGCCCAACCCCAGCAGATTCGCGCTCAGATTGCCGCACAGGTTCCAGAAGCCCTCGGAGTCTTTTGCGCATACCGGAAACAGCCGCCGCAGCACAGGCCGCAGCGCCGTACACAGCCCTTCAGTCAGTCCCGCACGCTCCATCGCCTGCGACAGCCCCGACCAGAGGCAGACCGGCCCGGCCAGCGTCAGCGCCAGCTCCAGTCCCGCCCGTGCGCCGCTCAGTCCGTCCATGCCGGACGAAAACGGCATTCCTGTCAGCAGATCAGATACAAACGCAAGCAAAATCAGTCCAAACCAGAGAAAATTCAACAACATATTTCGCTCTCCGACAAGAAAAAGATTTTTTGTTCAAAATTTGTACATAATTGGATGGTAGAATAAAGCTGCTTGAGGGAGCGCTGTCCGGTGTCCATGCAGCATCTGACAGCTGGATCCATAGTGCATGGTAAAGATTGAAGGGGGTTATTCACAATGAAATCCACAGGTATCGTCAGAAAGGTCGACGAGCTCGGCAGAATCGTTCTGCCCATCGAACTGCGCCGCACGCTCGACATCGCAGAGAAGGACGCTATCGAAATCTATGTCGATGGCGAATCCATTATTCTCAAGAAGTATGAGCCGACCTGCATCTTCTGCGGCGACGGCAGAAATGTCGAAAACTACAGAGGCAAGAACATCTGCGCGAACTGCATGAAGGAGCTCAGATCCGGCAAATAAGTTCTGCACAAAAAAGAGGCTGTCTCAGGATGACAAAGTGTCATCCGGGACAGCCTCATTTTTTGTTTTTCAGCGCTCGAGCCAGGTGAGAACGTCCTGATAGACCTCGTCCTTGTTGCGCTCGTTGAGCATTTCATGGCGGCCCTCGGGATAGAGCTTGATGGTGATGTCCTTCATGCCGCTGCGCTTGAACGCGTCGATGCATTTGAGAACGCCCTTTGCCATGCCGCCGACGGGATCCTTGCAGCCGGAGATGAACATAATGGGCAGCTGCTTGTTCATCTTATCCAGATTTTCCTGCTGCTCGTTCATGCCGACACCTGTAAGAAGGTCGCGCGCGAGGCCAACCGTCGCGTCGAAGCCGCAGAGGGGGTCTGCGTCATAGGCGGCGACAACGGCGTCGTCTGAGCAGATCCACGCATTGGGCGAGGTCACGGGGCCGAAGGCCCTGTTATAGCTGCCGAACATGAGCTTTGTGACGAGCGCGCTGGTGTTTTTCTCGCCGATGCGGGCCTCTTCGAGCTTGCAGACGAGCTTGCCCATGCGCACCTTCATGGGGTCCTCCCAGCCGGTACCGGAAATGACGGCCTTGTCCACGGCGTCGGGGTAGGTATAGAGATAGGTGCGCAGCAGGAACGAGCCCATGCTGTGGCCGAGAATATAATAGGGCAGATCCGGGTACTGCGCGGAAATTTCGTCGTGCAGGCGCTTTTCATCCTCGACCGCAGACAGCCAGCCGCCGGAGAAATAGCCTCTGAGGCCGTTTTCCGCGGAGCCGCCGTGGCCCATGTGATCGTCGGCAGCGACGACATAACCATGCTGCGTCAGAAATTTCGCAAACGCGTCATAGCGTCCGATATGCTCGGCGATGCCGTGAATGAGCTGGACGACGGCCTTCGGCTCCCCTTCCGGTTTCCAGAGCGCGCAGTGCAGGCGGCCCGCGCCGCAGGAATCAAGATAGAATTCTTCCATAAAAGTGGTGCTCCTTTCAAAAGTCCGGTTTATAGTACATATGATCTGCTAGAATGGCGTCAGAAAAACATGGGAGGATATTTCTGATGCGTTCTGATTCTGTGATTGAGCTGTCCCGATATCAAAAGCGTTCCCCGGAGGCGGCTGCTCCATCCGTGTATGGCAGGCGGCTGCGTGCACGCAGGCGGCGCATCCGGTGCGCTGCTGCGGTGATCGAAGCGGCGGTAACGGTTTGCATCGGGGCGGGATTTCTGGTCTGCCTTGGGCTGATATTCAGTATGCTGTGATCGGCACAATTTCACCGTCTGGCCGGATGAGGTGTTCCAGGCACGGTTCAGCGCCGCCGTAGCGGGAGGCGAGGCTGCGTCCGTCCGCGCCGAGCATACCGATGAGCACCAGATCGCCTGGGCGAAGCTCCGGCAGGAGGCGGCGCATGACCGGACCGTCCTGCGTACCGACGGTCAGCAGCTGCACCAGCGTCCGCCGTCCGGCGGCATACGGAACGTACACCGGATGGTATGCGCCGCTTTTGACCAGGCGCGGACACTGCGCCGGATCGACATCCAGCACGGCAAGCGGAGCAGGCCCCGGCTTGACAGCCCGTACCCGCGTGACCAGCGTTCCGCAGGCTGCGGCGAGGAACCGTCCGGGACTCATTTGCAGCGAGAGGCCGCGCAGCGCTTCCGGAAGGGCCTGTATCTGCGTCAGGATGGCTTTGGCGCACGCATCCGGCTCCGGACCGGAAAAGCCGGGCCGGTAGCTGACGCCAAAACCGCCGCCAAGGTCAATTGCATCTACCGCGGCGTCGGTTTTCTCATACAGCGTCTGTGCCAGCGCGGCAAGCTGGGCGAAGATAGCGGGATAGAAGTCCTCGTCCATGCACAGCTCGCCCAGCCGCATACCGAGGCCAAGCCAGCCTACGCCGCCTGCGCGCAGGCATTCCGCCGTGCGCAGGAGCGCTTCGCGTTCCATCCCGGCATAGGAGGCCGGGACGCCCGTCACAGGCTTCGCGCCGAAGCGGAGCGGGCCCTGCTGCCGCAGGAGCAGAATTACGGCCTCCGGCATTGCTTCGGGCAGCAGCTCGGCTCCGTCCAGCACGAAAACTGCGCCGAGCGTATGCGCAGCTTTCTCCGCTTCCGCGCTGCGGATCGACGGCTCGTAGGCGATTTTCCTGCCATGGAAGCCGCACCGGGCGGCAAGCTCCAGCTCCGCAAGGCTCCTGCAAAGCACGCCGCAGCCGCAGCTGCGCAGAATTTGCAGAACCGTGGGATTCGGATTCATGCGGATGGGAAAGCGCGGCAAGAATCCGTTGCAGTCGGAAAATGCACGGAAAAGAGCCTGCGCTGCCTGCACGAGACTCTTTTCATCGTATAAAAACAGGGGCGTCACGGCGGTTTTCAAAAACCGCGCGAGCGTTTTTGAAGAAAGAACACACTGCGCATTGAGATTCGTCTGCACATGAATTCACTTCTCTCTGCGGTTATTTTCATAGAGGATCGAAAGCCCCTTCAGAAGAAGGTCACGGTCGTATTCGATTCTGCGGCGGCACATTGGAAGGACAAAGCGCGCAATGCCGCCTGTTGCAACGACAGTCACGCCGCCGCCGAGTTCTTCCTCCATCCGGTCGATCATGCCGTCAACCATACAGGCGGAGCCGAGCATCACGCCGCTGCGCATGGCATCGACGGTGTTTTTGCCGATGGCCTTTTTCGGGCTTTCCAGACTGATGGCAGGCAGCTGCGCCGTGCGCGTGGAGAGCGACTCGGCAGAGAGTTTCGGACCGGGGCTGATGCAGCCACCGACGTAGGTGCCGTTTTTATCGATGGCCGTCATGGTCGTGGCCGTGCCCATGTCAACGATGATGAGAGGCGGTTTAAAACGGCTAAGTGCGGCGACAGCGGCGACGATCAGATCACTGCCGATCTGAGCCGGGTTCTCCATCTGGATATTGAGTCCCGTTTTGATGCCCGGGCCGACGATCATCGGCGTTTTGCCGGTCAGCTTACGCACGGCAGTCTTGCAGGAATTGAGAACCGGCGGCACGACGGACGAGATAATGACGCCCTCGACGCTCTTCGGATCAATCTCATAAAGATTCAAAAGATTTTTGAGTTCCACGCAGTACTGGTCGGAGGTCTTGAGCAGGTCGGTCGCCATGCGGGCCTCGACGAGAATGCGGTCGTGCTCCATACAGCCGAGCACGATGTTGGTATTGCCGATATCGATCGCTAAAATCATAAATATCACTCCGTATCCGTTTCCAGACGGCAGGAAAACGCGCCGTCCTTGATCTCGACCACGGCGTATCCGCTGTGGCCGAAGCGCCCGGCCGTGCCGGGGTTCAGGAGCGTGATGCCGCCGCGCTCCTCCAGGTGCTGGATGTGGGTATGGCCGAAGAGCGCAAGCCGCGCGCCCGCGTCCTTCGCCGCGCCCGCAAGCGCGGTCAGATCGCGCTTGACGCCGTAGAGATGGCCGTGGGTCACAAAAATGCGCACGCCGTCAAGCTCCAGCGTCAGGCTCTGCGGAACCGCCGGGGCATAGTCGCAGTTGCCGGGCACATAATAGAAATCCGGTTCCTGACAGGCGAAGGACAGATCCTCCGCATCGGTCAGATGGTCGCCCAGATGCACAACCGCGTCCGGGTGTTCTTTTTCTATGGCGTCGTACGCGAAGCCGAGGCTCCGGTGCGTATCCGACAAAATCAGAAGCTTCATATCGTTCACTTTCATGCGCGGGGCGCATATGATAAGGAAGAATCGGGTTGAGTAACCGATTGCATCTGCGGTTACTTAAGAACGGAGGGGGTAGCTGGATGGAACATTCGTTTTCCCCGGAGCAGCTCCGGCGCGTATTGGGGTCTGCGGAGGGACGGCAGCTGCTGGCGCTGCTGGCGTCCGGCAGCGGAGAGCGGCTGCGTCAGGCCGCTGACGCGGCAAAGCAGGGCGACCACGCACGGGCGATGGAGCTTCTGCGGCCTGTCCTGAACACAGAGCAGGCACAGGCGCTGTTGAGGAAGCTCAATGGATGAGCTGGAGCGCGCGCTGCGCGCCGTATTGGATGATCCCGCGCAGCTGCAGGAGCTGCGGGAGCTGGCCGGATCGATGGGCTTTTCCGTGCCGCAGGCGCAGCCGGAGCGCGCGCCCGTGCCGGACCCCCCGGAATCGGAGCCAAAGACGGTGCAGGCCGTTTTTCAGCAGCAGCCGCTGCCGGAGCCTGCCGCCGCAATGCTGCGGCAGGCGGGAAAAATGGACAGAAGGCAGGAAGCGCTGCTGCTGGCGCTGAAGCCTTTTCTGCGCAAGGAGCGGCAGGAAAAGATCGACCGGGCGCTGCATGCGGCGCGGCTGGCAAGTCTTGCGAGTCTGGCTCTGAAAAACCGGGGCAGAGGTCCCGGAGCAAAGGAGACGCCATGATGTATAACCGCTACATACCGGACGCCGCAGGCGTCTATCATCCGACACGCGTCGGCGCGGAGCCGCAGGCGGCTGCGCCCGCTCCGCCTCCGGAGCCTGTGTGCGTGCCGCCTGCTCCCCCGCCTCCGCCGCCTCCTGCCCCGCTCTGTACGGCGGAGCATGGCGGATTTCTGTCGCGGCTGCTGCCGCGCAGCATTGATACGGGGGATCTTCTGATGCTGCTGATCCTGCTGCTGCTCGTCGTGGACGGCGAGGAGGAGGATCAGCTGTCGGTCATTTTAACGGCGGCAGCATTTTTGCTGTCATAAGGTTTTTCTGAGGAAATGAATGCTGCTTCGATTTCTGTAGCAATTCTGTTGACCGGATTGTAGGGGCCGATGCCCACATCGGCCCGTTGGGAAGTTACGACTTCGCCGGAGATCCCCGTAAAATCGGTGCATTCTGCCGGGCCGATGTGGGCATCGGCCCCTACAGTTAAATGGGCAGGTGCCTACGGATTCGCATTGGATTTCCGCTTCTCGCTGCTGCCTGCCGCAACCTCTCAGGCGGTGCGCGCCAGCTCCCCTTGAAAGGTAATGTCATCAACTTAAGGCGGTTCAACATCTCTTAACGTTGCTTGGGAATTT
>ENA-UOIY01000470-UOIY01000470.1-human-gut-metagenome-genome-assembly--contig:-P114-NODE-470-length-66603-cov-8.527093_pt1 | contig 66603 bp, 57 predicted proteins | sample MGYA00242335_ERZ723882 | MGnify/ENA metagenome assembly ERZ723882 | reverse complement strand
ATGCTCCACCAAAACCTCTTGCGATCTGCAAGAGGTTTTTTGTTGCCGTTCATTCGCATGATCGATTAAAAGATAAAACCCCCGCCGGGCGCTATTTGCCCAGGCGGAAGAAGGTGTCGAGCCGCAGCGAGACGGATGAAGGGGAACGCAGCAGCCGTTAGCAAAACGATATAACATCCCGCCGCAGCGGCGTTCCTCGTTCCTCCCTCTCGTTCCCCCTTCCCGCCCATCCTTTCCCAAGCTCCTTCCAGCTAACTGCCAGCGCCCTCGTCACTCTTCCGCATTATTCGCCTGCAATCGCGCGGGGTAAAAAACATTGCTTCATTATAATGCATCACAAAATTTGGATGTTGTTTTTATTTTTTTGCCAAATCGTATTGACATTCCCAATAATTCCATTTATACTATGGTAAACGGTCTCATGCGCAGTACCGGGTGCCGTTGTTGGCGCCCCCAATGCGTGCGCGGGAAAGGAGGGCAGTTGACATGATAAAATGCTGCGGCACGCTATGCCTGCTGCGGGTCATGCTGCGATTCCCGTTCTGAGGCCGGCACGGAAATTGCTATAGCAATCGGCAGCGATTGTTATATAATCACCAAACAAATTTGTCGGGAGGAACATCGAACATGAAGAAACTTCTTCGCGTACTCGTGATTGCGGCTCTGTTGGTCGCGATTGCGATCCCCTGTTTTGCGTCTGCTCCGTCTACCGACGCGCCGCATACCCACACCTGGGTACGTGATGCTGAGAACGACAAGGCTGCTACCTGCACTGAAGCTGAAGTAGTAGCCTACAAGTGCACTGGCTGCAGCGAGAAAAGAACTGAAACTGGCGCTGCTGCGCTGGGTCATGCTTGGGGCACTGTCACTGTTGACACCGAGCCTGGCTGCGCTACTGATGGCAAGGGCACCCGTAAGTGCACCCGTTGCCAGGCCGAAGACACTGTTACCATTCCTGCCACTGGCAAGCATGTAGCTCGTCCCGTGACCGCTGATGATAACAAAGAAGGCAAAGCCCCCAACTGCACCGAAGATGGTTACAAGGTAACTGAAATCTGCAAGGTTTGCGGCAAGGTGATGGCTACCGAAGTCATCCCGAAGACCCCCAACGCCAACCATGTTCCCACCATCAAGACTGTTGAGTCCACCTGCACTGAAAAGGGCTATACTCAGGAAGTTTGCGCTAAGTGCGGCAAGGAACTGGGCAAGAAGAACGAGCAGCCCCTGGCTGATCATGATGTAGACGAAACCTGGCGTGAAGTGTCCCCCGCTACCTGCTCCAAGGATCAGGTGCTGGGTCAGTTCTGCAAGGTTTGCGGCAAGGCGATCAACACCAAGAAGGGCGATAACAGGCTGAACCACAAGCTGCCCACCGAATGGACTGTTGAAGTAGAGCCCACTTGCACCGAAAAGGGCAAGCAGGTTAAGGCTTGCGAGCGCGAAGGCTGCGACTATGTAAAGACCGAAGAAATCCCCGCTCTGGGTCATAAGAAGACTGGCTGGATCGTTGACGTTGAGCCCACTTGCACCGAAAAGGGCAAGAAGCACAAGGAATGCGAACGCTGCGGCAAGATCTTCAACGCTGACACCGAAATCGCTGCTACCGGCCATACCGAAAAGACCGTTGTTACCGAAGCGACCTGCACCAAGGATGGCTCCATCGTGACCACCTGCGAAAAGTGCGGTGAAGTTCTGAAGACCGTTACCCTGACCAAGACCGGTCATGACGAAGGCGTTTGGAAGGTTACCAAGGAAGCCCTGGCTTGCGCGGACGGCGAAATGCAGCTGACCTGCACCAAGTGCGGCGCTGTGCTGGACACCAAGGCTATCAAGGCTACCGGCGAACACACCCCCTCCAAGGAAGCCGTAGTTCTTAAGGCTGCTACCTGCACCGAAGACGGCCTGAAGGCTACCGTTTGCACCGTGTGCGGCGCTGTGCTGGGCGATGAAGAAACCATCCCTGCTACCGGCCACACCGCTGGTGAATGGATCACCGTTCGTCAGCCCTCCGCTTCTCAGGAAGGCAAGATGATCCAGAAGTGCACCGTGTGCGGCGCTCAGATTGGCAAGAAGTACATCCGTGCCACCGGTACCACCACCGCTGCCAAGACCGTTGCTTACGTAGCCGGCACCGAAGTTGCCAACTACGCCAAGATCGATCTGACCGTGGACGCCACCACCGAGCTGGATCTGGTTAGCGCCAATGGCACCAAGGTTGGCAAGCTGGTTGTCGAAGTGAAGGAAGGCAAAGTCACCGTGAAGTACGAGCTGAGCGCCGTGCCCGCCGATGCGTTCCTGACCTTCGTTGCCGAAGCTCCCTCCAAGGATATCCATGCCGAGAAGGAATTCGAATTCGAGAAGGCTATCAGCGTCGCGGATGAACTGGCTGGTGCTGCCGCCGCCTATATCTACGTGGAAATCGAGTACTGATAACCATCGCAATAACAAAGTGTCGCCGTGGGGAAACCCACGGCGATATTCTTTTATGTAGACTGCTCTTTGAAAAAAGCTTTGCTGCCCCAAAGATGTAAAACATGCGCGAATCTCCGCCTTTTGCAGCAATATGCTTGATAAATCGGCCGAAAGCTGGTATAATAACAAACTGAGATTTTGTCTTTTATGATCTCTGACGATTTATAAGGAGTATGCAGCATGGCTGATCATTTTGATTCCAAAACCGGGGCGGATCAGAATACCCCCAACACCCCCGCGCGCCATCGCCGCGTGGACAGGCATAAGCAGCTGTATCAGGATATTCAGCGCGAAAGCGAAAACCAGCCCGCGGCGCAGGATACCGATGCGCAGGCCACCCGGGTGATGCCCGCCCTGCGCGGCGGCGCGCGCCCTGCCCCTTCCACGGGGGATACCAGCGCCAATAAGCCTGGGCAGGAGCAGGTTTTCCACCGCACGACGGAGTATGCCCAGCCGCAGCCCGGCGCGCGCGTATATGGCGAGGAGAGCGAGGGCGCGGCCGATTATCGCGGCAGCGGGCAGTATCAGCCCCGCAACGCGCAGCTGGATTCGCGGCTCTATCCCGAAGGCGACGATTATTATGAGGATGAGGACGAGGCTCCCCGCGGCCGCCGCTGGCTGGCGGTGATCATCGCCGTGGTGCTGGTGCTGGCGCTGTTCTTTGGCGCAATGTGCCTGCTGCCCAAGCTGGTGGAGCGCCCCAAGGATGATTCCGGCTTTGCCGGCGCACTGTATAGCCTGCGCGATAATATGAGCGGCGTGCTGCGCCTGGTTGGTGTGGAGGAGGAGCCTGCAGGCATCCATCTGTTCCAGACCGTCAGCAGCGATATTTCCACCGGCACGCAGGTGCAATTCAGCATCACCACCACCAAGGCGGTGCAGAACGTGCGCCTGATGGACGAGCAGGGCGCGCCCCTGCCCGGCAGCGCGCAGTGCAAGGATGCGCCCACCAATACCACCTGGGTGGTAACGGTGCGCTTTGAAAATGCCTATCTTGGCAATGTATATGCCGCTGTGCAGGAAAACGACGCCTGGCGCACCACGGACAGCGCGATCATGATGAACGTGACGCAGCCCGCCACGCCCACGCCCACCGTTGTGCCTACCCCGACCCCCGCGCCCACCGAAGCGCCCACTGACGAGCCTGTGGTGCGGGAAACTGTGCAGCCCACCTTCTTCGTGGTGCCTGCCGTTATGTCGACCGATAAGCCCGTGGTGGTGGCGACGGAAGCGCCCACTGCGGTTCCCACGGCCGTGCCGACGCCGGTTCCCACCGAAGCGCCTACCCCCACCCCCACCGTGGAGCCGACGGCCACGCCGACCCCCACGCCTACGCCTACCCCCGTTCCCACACCCACTCCTGATCCGACGGCCACGCCCATGCCCATTCTGGAAGCGGCCGCGGCGGATAGCGCCGATCCTGCCAAGCTGAGCCTGACGCAGACGGTCTATCGCAATGGCAAAAAGGTGACGGATTATCAGCGTGAAACGGCCATCAGCATGAACGCGCCGGACAAATATACCTATTATGATGGCGGCGTGTTCACCTTCCGCGGCAATTCCTTCCGCCAGAACGCGGCCTCGGGCACCGTTGAGGTGGAGGATGAGAAGCTCTCCATCGAGTGGAAGTACCAGATGGGCAGCATCCGCACGGCGGATTATGGCACCTGGCACGGCATCGGCTGGACGGGTCAGCCGGCCATCATCAAGTGGGCGCAGGAAGCCCGCGAAAACCTGATGAACCTGTACGAGAGCAAGCGCACCGTCAAGGCGCTGAAAGAGGTTATCTTTGCTGGCCTGGATGGCAAGATCCATTTTGTCGATCTCAACGACGGCCAGGCCACGCGCGACCCCATCAATGTGGGCTATCCGCTCAAGTCCAGCGTGTCGGTCAACCCCTATGGCTATCCCATGCTGGGCGTGGGCCAGGCCATTTCCAAGCTGGCCAACAAGCGCGGCGATTACGGCTACTATCTGTTCAACCTGCTGGATGGCTCCGAGCTGATGTTCATGAGCGGCAAGACCTCCAAGCAGCAGGACGCTTACTGCGCCAACGGCGCGTTTGACGGCACGGCGCTGTTTGATATGAACAGCGATACCATGATCGTGTCGGGCGAAAACGGCCTGATCTATACCATTGCGCTGAATACCAACTTTGACTACAAGTCCGAAAAGCCCTCGCTGACCATCAACAAGGATGTTGTGTTCCTCAAGACCAAGGCCAAGTCCGAGGATGCGGGCATGACCGGCGCGGAAACCAGCGTGGCCATGTACAATAACTACATCTATACGGCCGATACGCAGGGCATCCTGCAGTGCATCGACAGCAACACCATGAAGGCTGTTTGGGCCAAGGATGTGGGCGATAATACCGATGCGGCCATCGCGCTGGACTTTGACGAAAACGGCGATCTGGCTCTGTATACCGGCAACACGGCCTATAAGCGCCTGGGCAGCAAGAAGCCTGTGACCATCCGCCGCCTCAACGCCCTGACCGGCGAGGTGATTTGGAGCTATGAAATCTCCTGCGTGTACAATAAGGATCAGCTGTCCGGCTGCAAGGCCAGCCCCGTTGTGGGTCAGAACGGCATCTCCGGCCTGGTGATCTTTACCGTGAACATGACCGGCAGCGCCAATAAATCCACCGTGATCGCCCTGAACAAAATGGACGGCACCGTGGAGTGGGAGTATGAGCTGAACGCCGCGGCCATTTCCTCCCCTGTGGCCGTGTATAACGAGGCCGGCGACGCGTGGATCATCCAGGGTGATCAGTCCGGCAACCTGTACCTGCTGGATGGCAGCACGGGCAAGGTGTGCAATGTGCTGTCCCTGGGCGGCGAAATCCAGGGCTCGCCCGCCGTGTACAAGGATATGCTGGTCATCGGCACCTGCTCCAAGGATAACGCCTATATGTACGGCGTGCGCATTCAATAATCGTTATTAAAAAAGGGGAAGAGAAGCCAAGCACCTCTCTTCCCTTTCGTTAAAAGGAGATATTCATATGAACAAACGCTATCTGGTGGCGCTGGATCAGGGCACCACGTCCTCCCGCGCGGTGGTGTTTACCATCGAGGGGCGCATGATTGGCTCTGCCGCGCAGGAGTTCCCGCAGCACTATCCCAATCCTGGCTGGGTGGAGCATGATCCAGGCGATATCCTGTCCACGCAGATTGAATCGCTGCGTGCCGCGGTACGCAATACCGGCATCGACCCGGCTGAAATTGCGGCCATCGGCATTACCAATCAGCGCGAAACTACCGTGCTGTGGGATCGAAAAACCGGCGCGTGGCTGCATAACGCCATTGTGTGGCAGTGCCGCCGCACGGCGCCCTATGTGGAAAAGCTGGTCAGGGACGGCCATGCCGAAATGATCCGCGAAAAGACCGGCCTGGTGCCTGACGCCTATTTCGCGGGAACCAAGCTGCAATGGCTGCTGGACGCGCTGAATGTGCGCGATCGCGCGCGCCGGGGCGAGCTGTGCTTTGGCACCATCGATAGCTTCCTGGCCTGGCATCTGGTGCAGGGGCATCCGCATGTGACGGACGCCACCAACGCAGGCCGCACGATGCTGTTTAACCTGCATACCCAGCAGTGGGACGACGAGCTGCTGCAAATCATGGATATCCCGCGCGAGCTGCTGCCGCAGGTGGTGGATTCCTCACAGGTGATCGGCATGCTGGATGAGGATATCCTGGGCGTGCCGGTGCCCGTGGCCGCCATGGCGGGCGATCAGCATGCGGCGCTGTTCGGCCAGGCGTGCTTTGAGCGTGGCATGGCCAAGAACACCTATGGCACGGGCTGCTTCATGCTGATGAACGCGGGCAGCGAGTTCAAGCTGTCTGAAAACGGCCTGCTGACCACCATGGCCTGGCGGCTGAACGGCAAGCCCACCTATGCGCTGGAAGGCAGCGTGTTCATGGGCGGCGCGACCATCCAGTGGCTGCGCGACGAAATGAAATTTGTGGAAAAGGCCAGCCAGAGCGAAGCGCTGGCCACCTCCATCACCGATAACGAGGGCGTTTACCTGGTGCCTGCCTTCACGGGGCTGGGCGCGCCGCACTGGAGCATGTATGCCCGCGGCACGCTGTTTGGCATGACGCGCGGCACGGGGCATGCGCAGATTGTGCGCGCGGGGCTGGAGAGCATTGCCTATCAGAGCAACGACCTGTTCCAGGCCATGGCGCGCGATCTGGGCGAAACGCCGGCGGTGCTGCGTGTGGACGGCGGCGCGACGGCCAACAATTTCCTGATGCAGTTCCAGGCGGATATCAGCGGCGTGGCCATTCAGCGCCCCGCGGTGCTGGAAACCACTGCGCTGGGTGCGGCGCTGCTGGCGGGTCTGGCGGTGGGCGTGTATGATAACCTGGCGGAGACGGCGCACGGCTGGCATGTGGAAAGCAAGTTTGTGCCCTCGATGGATCCTGCACAGCGGCAGCAGCTGCTGCATGGCTGGAAGCGCGCGGTGGACGCGGTGCTGTACTGGGCGCGGGAGGACTGAGTATTCCGATAAAAGCCGGCTAAAATGAACTGAATAAAAAACCTGGGCGGAAGCAGTTCCGCTCAGGTTTTTTCTATTTGCTTTACCGGTTATATATCGCGCACGCCCAGCTCGCGCAGCAGGCGGGCAGCGGTTTCAGGATCGTTGCTGGTAAACATGCGGCAGCCCAGGTGCACGCTCTTTTCGTAGTTTTCCAGGGTATCCTTGATGCACACGCAGGGCTGGATGCCCAGCGCCTTGCAGGCGGCGTAGTGCGACTCAGAGGGGATGGTATGATCGTCGGTATACAGGCAGGCCCAATCCCAATAATCCTGCGGGGCGCGGGTGGCCTTGCCATGCATGCGGCTGGTGGGGGCTACGCCCTGGCCGTGGATGGGCATTTCGCCGCAGCTTTCAGCGGCCACATATTCCAGCACTTCGGAGGAAAAGCTGTTGAGCATGCTGCGATCGGTCAGGCCATAATCCGCAATGGCGCGCAGCAGCCCATCCGCGCTGCGCAGGGCGAAATCCTGCCCGCACACCTCGGGATAGTCCTTGAGCTCCCAGTTGACCCACAGGCCGGGCGTGGCCTGCACAAAGGCCATAAACTCTTCCAGCGAGGGGATGGTGGTGCCGGCAAACTGCGGGCCGTACCAACTGCCCGCGTCCAGCGCTTGCAGCTCCTTCCAGGTCATCTGGTGGGTCATGCCGTGGCCGTTGGTGGTGCGATCCACCAGATCGTCGTGCATAATAAACATCACCCCGTCGCTGGACATGTGGATATCGGTCTCGATCATATCCACGCCCAGGCGGATGGCGCGCTCGAAGGCGTGCATGGTGTTTTCAGGTGCGTGCGCCTGATCGCCGCGGTGCGCGGCCAGCACAATATGCTCCGACAGCTTATTCATAACAACAGGCTTCCTTTCGGCTTAAAAATCCTTAAACTCGAAGCGGCGGCAGTACACGTATTTGCTGATGGCCGAGCGGCACGCGCCGTCGCGCAGCGCGTAGGTGAGCAGGCTTGCGATGTAGGGGGGCAGCACCTGGTTGTACTTGACCTCCAGGATGATCTCGTCATGATCGAAGGGCGGCACTGTGGGCAGGTAGGGATTGAACATATCCACGCTGTTCAGCCCCGAGCGCAGCTGCATATCGAAGGTGATGCGCACCTCCTCCGCCGGGTGCAGATAGGCCTCGCGCAGGTAGTCCACAATGACCACGGGGTGCAGAAGGTTGGTGCGCATCTCGCGGAATGTGTCGCTGACCAGCCCCGAGGCCGTGCTTTCCAGCCCCGTAGGATCGGCCGAAATCAGCTGCTCGGCCAGGTCGCGGGTGATGCGCACAGAGCGCTTGGAGATCAAATCGCGGAACTTGCTTTTGCATTCCAGGCGGATCATCTGATCGCTGAAATTGTAAATGCGGATGCGGTATTTATCGCGGTTCGCGGTACCGTTGATCTTGTCGTACAGAGCCGAATCGTACGCGGTATCAAAGTACAGCGAACGAATATGATACTGATTGTTTTCATCGCCGTTGGGATCGGGGTTGAGCGTGGCTTTCAGCGTGCGCGACAGCACCTGATACTGCAAAGGCGATATGAAAAACTTCAGCTCATGTCGAAGCGGCACAGCCATGATCAGGCACCCGTTTCATTCTGGCAGGCTACCAGGGTGGCGTCATGCACGCCCTTGATATCCAGCATATGGCCCACGATGTCGGAGCGGTTGCCCAGGCGGATTTCCACCGTCATTTCCGCGCCGCCGCGGGTGACGGTCTTGGAGCGCATGCGGCGGAAATGCGTGCCGCGGCGCAGCTCGGCCTCAATGTCGGGCTCCGCGCCCTCATCATAGTGGATTACCAGCAGGTAGGCGTTGGGGTGGCGGAAATGCACATAGCTCAGGAAGATGAGGATCACGCCGATGCCCACCGCCACCACCAGCGCGATGGCGTACTGTTTGGCGCCCAGCAGGATGCCCATGGTGATGGCCCAGAACATATAGCAGGTATCCAGCGGCTCCTTCACAGCCGTGCGGAAGCGCACGATGGACAGCGCGCCCACCATGCCCATGGACAAGGCCACGTTGCTGCCGATGGCCATGACCACCGGAGCCGTTACCAGGGTAAGCATAATCAGCACCATGGAAAACTGCGGGCTGTAGAGCACGCCGCGGTAGGTGATCTTATACACCAGCGAGATCAGCACGCCCGTAATCAGCGCGAACGCCAGGGTGAGCAGCACCGTGGCGGGCGTGAAGGAGGAAAACTGCGCCGTCCAGAAATCGGTGGCGTTGGCGACGTCCGATTTGGACATGGCCGTCATCAGTACCGGGATAAAGTTCATTGGAATACCTCCTCATGTGTGATTGCACACAGCTTTTTCATTATACAATCGCGGAGAAAATCGCGCAAGGGGATTTGTTCGCCGCGCTATTTATTCGCCGTACAGTGCCTTCCAGTTGCTGCCGTACAGATAGGTCATGGCCGCTTCCTTGTCCTTTTCCCTATCCCAGGTCACCCCCTTGGGGATCAGCGGGATGGGGCCGAAATATTGCTCCATCTGCGCGTCGGTCAGCTTGAAATACTCCGCTACCTGCCGCCAGCAGTAGGCCGGGCGCTTGCGGGCTACGTTGCGCAGGCGCTCCACACGGCTTTCCCAGTAGCGCAGGCAGCCGTCCTTGGTTTGCGGCTGGTCAAAGGAGATGGACTTGAGATTCTGTTCGGCCCAGCGGTCGTAGTGCATGGCCATTTCAGGTTTGATAATCTGATAGCACTCGTCGATCTGCGCCAGTATCCGCTCGGTGGTGAAGAAGCGGAAGGCCTCGCCAAAGCGGGTGAGGAAGCGATCCTTCATATCCGCGTTTTCAAGAAGCTTAAGGATCAGCACGTTGCTGATATCGTTGTTTGCGCCATGGTAGCCGCTGGGATTCAGATAGTTGCCCACGCCGTTGCTGTTGGAGAAGTACAGGCCGTAGTCCATATCGTACATGATCCATTTCCACTTGCCGCCCGGCACCTTGTAGAAGCGGATATTGCCCGTATCGGTGTTGGCGAAGAGGCATTCCAGAATTACATAGTCAAAGTAGTTATCTACGTCTATATTATCCAGAATATATTGCAAGTCTTCCGGATTCTTGCCGGGAGAAAGGGTTTTTACCTTGGTGATAAGAGCTTTCCATTCGGCGTTGGTGCCGTTGTTGATCTGGCTGGACTTGGTACCGTTGCTTTCCAGCACATCGATGGACTTGGCCTGATCCATGCTCAGCCCTTCGTGCTGGGCGACAAAGTATTCGCTCACGCGTTCGCGCAGGTTGTAGTGGCCCCAGTATTGACCGTTGATGTATACGATCACCGGCCGCCATGCCTGATGGATGACCGTGGTGTCCCACTGATCGACCAGGCGGCTCTGCACGCCGTCCACCATGCGCGTTCCTACGCAGTCGTTGCCGCTGTTGCGCAGCACGAAGGCGCGGTACTGGTCATAATCCCGATCCGGGAACAGATGGCCGTTGATGTACTTGCTGCCATAGCGCGCCTTGGCCATCACCTTGAGGGATTTCTGCGGCATATCCAGGCTGAACTGGCCGATCAGGCCGAATTCCACGCCCTGGCTGAATACGGTTTCACCCGTATCCACCTCAAACATCTCGGCATAGGCGCTGACGCGCACCTTGTTTTCCTTCTGAATGCGGTATAGCGGGGTGGGGTTTTTGAAGGTAATTGCCTTATAGCTCTTCAGGTCGATACCCTCGCCTGCGGCGAAGATGCCCGTCTGCTCGTTCCACAGCCCGTCCGGATCGGTAATCAGGCACACGACAGGCAGGGTGTAATAGGTCTTGAGCACGTAGGTGGCCGATACGGTTTCGGAGGGCTGCAGGCCCGTTTCAAAGGCGCGCGCGCGCACGGCGGTGGTGGTGTTCAGGGTGAAGGGGCCGGTATACACCGTGCCGTTGCTGAGGGTGGGGATGGAGCCGTCCAGCGTGTAGCGCACGGTGGTGCCCGCGGGCACGGTGATGGAAACGGTTACGTTTTCGGCATACAGCCCGCCGGGCAGCTCCAGCGCGGGGGTCTCGGAGAAGCCCAGGAAGCCTGTGCCATTGGCGCTGCCGGGCGTGGGAGCGTCATAATAAAAAAAGCCGCCCGTTCCCAGGGTGCGCCCATAGCTGTAATCGGTGGGAACAAGGGGCAGATACAGCTTATCCAGCACATAGCCGCTGGAATCGGAAAGGGTGACGATCTCCCCGCCCGTGCGCTTGAGCTTGTAGGAGGTATGCAGCGCGCCGCTGGCGGAAACGGTGTTTTTGCCGTCGAGCATAATCACCTTATACTCGCCCGGCCAGATGACCGTGCCCTGCGGAAATTGCCACTTGCGGGGCCAGTTGATGTTATCCGACAGGCCCCAGCCGCTCAGATCCACCGCGTCGGTGCCGGCGTTGTAAATTTCCACCCAGTCCTTCTTGGCCTCGCCCGCGATGGCCTGGATGTTATCATTGGAGGACATTACCTCGCTGATATACACCTTGGAAGCGTTGAGCGCGCGCAGATATTCATCCGCGCGCGCGATGCCATTGGCGTTATTGGGTTCGCCCGGCGTGGCCAGGGTGTACACCTTCCAGGTGCCGGTGGCATCGTCGCGGCCATAGCTGCAATCCACAGCCAGGTTATCATATTGTACGCGGTCAACCAGCTGCCCCAGGGCGTTGGACAGCGTGATCGTTTCGCCCTCGGCGGACAGACCGAAGTTGGTGTGCGGATAGCCCGTCTCGCGGCCGTCGCGATTCTTGCTCGAGCAGAACACGATGTAGTATTGGCCGGGATCGATGTAGGCGTTTTCAGGGAAGAACCACTTGAGCGGCTTGTTTTCATTGTCGCTCAGGGCGTAATTGCTTAGATAAATGCGCTCGGAGCCGGCGTTGTACAGCTCCACCCAGTCGGACAGGTCGCCGTCTTCATCGCGCAGACCGCTGCGCGGGGCGGCCATGATTTCGTTGATGCGCAGGGTATCGGCCTGGATGGTGTATTGCGCCAGGTACTGCACATGGCCTTCCTCGGTGTTGGGATAGCCGGGGCTGAACTGATCGGTGATCTCGAAGCTGCCGTCCTCCATGCGGGCGTAGGATTCATTGGCGTTGAGGGTAGGCACCTCCACGCTTTCGATGGCCAGACCGGAGGGATTGAACATGTACACATGCGTGCCCAGCGAGGACAGCTTGAACTTGGCGTGATAGGCCTTGCCCAGCTCGTTCTGATTATAATCGTTGCAGTAGACGATCACGCTTTCGCCGGGCTGCAGGAGCTGCGCCGGGAAAATGAACTTGGCCTTGTCGGGACGGTTGGACAGGGTGATGTTTTCCAGGCTGATGGGCTCGGCGGTGGTGTTGGTGATTTCAATCCAGTCGCAGAAGGAGCCGTTTTCATCCGGGAAGGCGGATTTGTTGGAGGACATGATCTCGCTGATGACCAGCCCCTTATAGCGGCCCGAGCCCGAGCCCTCGGCGTTCATGGCCCGCTCCACAGGCTTGAGCGGGCACAGCAGCAGCATAAACACGGCGAACGCAATAAAAACAACCAGCACAGGCGCGCGAAAATCCCGCCGTTTGATGCGGCGGCCGGTACCCGTGCGGTTGCGAGCAACTTGAGGCATGGCAATCTCCTTTGGAGGCAAAAATGTTACAAAAACATTATAACACATAACAGATCGATTGCGCCAGTTATTTCTTGTCAGAAATGCAGGTTTTACATAAATTTTATGGGGCAAACGGCGCCGCGCTCAGCCGGGAGGGAAAGCGCTCTATCCCCCGGCATACCCTGCCCCCGGCACGCATAGAATGGAAGCACAAACGAAAGGGGGCATGCATATGCATACGCAGGCCATCCGGCGGGGGGCTTCGCCGGTCGGGGCGGTGGCGCGGGGCGTGCTGCTGGCCGCGCTGTTCACGGCGGCGGCAGTCATTGTCTTTGCGCTGGTTCTATCCTTTGCGCGGCTAAGCGACGGGGTGATCCGTGCGGTTAATCAGGTGATCAAGCTGGTTGCCATCTATCTGGGCGTGCGCGCCGCGGTGGGCACGGGGACGGGCAGGCCGCTGCTGCGCGGCATGCTGGTGGGGCTGATCTACATGGCCGTGGGCGTGATGCTCTACGCCGTGCTGACTGCCCAGCATCTATCGGCCTATGCCTACGCCGCCGATATCCTCATGGGCGTGGCCGCAGGCGGATTAATCGCCATGCTTCGCGCGCGAAAGCGCTGAATAGGGCGAGTTATGACTTGTTTGCGCGCATTTGCGCGAGGTTTGTCGGGTGCGTCATACGCGCGTACTGCGCCGCATAGGATAATAGTGTATTCCATGCGGCGCGTTTTTTATCGGTTCTACCCGTCTGCCCCCGCGCATAGCCTGATAAGCACAAGGGGAGGGGAAAACCATGATTAAGCAAACTGTGATTACGCCGCGCCCGCAGACGGTCAAAAAGCGCCGCCCACGCGGAGCGGGCTGGCTGGCCGCGCATGCGGTATCGCTTTTGAGCTTTGCGCTGCTGCTGACCATCAGCGCCGCCTATGTGGGCGCGCTGCCCGATACCGTCAGCGTGGTATCCGGTAAGCGCGAGCTGCCCATCTACTGCGTCAATCGCGATGACAACAAGATTTCCATCAGCTTTGACGCGGCCTGGGGCGGGGATAAAACGCTGGGCATCCTGGATCTGCTGGATGAATACAACATCAAAACCACCTTTTTCCTGGTGGATATCTGGACGCAGAAATACCCCGAGCTGGTCAAGGAGATCGTGGCGCGGGGGCATGAGATTGGCAATCACAGCACCAGCCACCCGCAGATGTCCAAGCTGAATGAAACGCAGATCGCCAAGGAGCTCAACACCCAGGCCGACAATGTGCTGGCCATCGCCGGGGTGAGGCCGGTGCTCTTCCGCCCGCCCTACGGCGATTACAATAACCGCGTAATCACCACCGCGCGGGCGCAGGGCTTTGTGCCCATCCAATGGAGCGTGGACAGCCTGGACTGGAAAAACCGCGGCGCGCAGGAAATCATCAACCGCGCCACCAAGGTGAAAAGCGGCGATATCGTGCTGTTCCACAACGATTCGCAGTACATCCTGGACGCGCTGCCCGCAGTGCTTAAATATTACGCCGAAAACGGGTATAGCGTCGTACCCATATCGGAAATCCTCTTAACGGGGGAAACCACCATTGATATACAGGGCCGACAACAGCCCGTATCAACAAAAATACCGGAGGTGTAGCATTATTATGGAAATCACTACCAACCAACTGAGCCTGACCGGCGTTATCATGGAAAACCCGCAGTTTGACCACGAGGTGTTCGGCGAGGCGTTTTTCCGCACGGTGCTGAGCGTGCCGCGGCTATCCGGCGCCTTCGATCTGCTGCCGCTGACCATCAGCGAGCGGCTGATGGGCGAGGACTTCCAGCAGGGCGCCACCGTGGCCATTGGCGGCCAGCTGCGATCCTACAACAAGGTGATGGGCGGCGCGGGCAGGCTGCTGCTGACGGCCTTTGCCCAGCACCTGCGCCCGGTGGACGAGGAGGAAAACCCCAACACTGTGTTTCTCTCCGGCGCGCTGTGCAAGCCGCCATCCTTCCGCACTACGCCCTTTGGGCGCGAGATTGCCGATCTGATGCTGGCCGTCAATCGTTCCTATGGCAAGAGCGATTATATTCCCTGCATTGCCTGGGGGCGCACGGCGCGCTTTGCATCGGGCTTAAATGTGGGCGATCATGTGCAGCTGCAGGGACGCTTCCAGAGCCGCGTGTATCAAAAGCAGCTGCCTGACGGCACTGTGCAGGAGCGCACGGCTTACGAGGTATCCGTTAGCCGCCTGACGCTGGAAAGCGCCGCAGGCGCGCCTCTGGCCGAGCATGACGCGCCCTCGCGGCCGGGCTATAGCGGCGCGCTGCAATAATAATAGGTAAAAAACAAATCGGTTGGTCGGACGAAAGCGCTCGATCAACCGATTTTCATTTTGCCTTACCTTTTGCCTGCGGCCAGATCCATGGCTTCTACCTCGCTGTCCGGGGTGAAGCTGCGCCAGAAATGCATCAGCAGCATGCCCAGCGGCAGCATGGTAACTGCGCGGAAAAGCGTGGTGAACTGCACAGCGGTGATGGGCACCGCGCCGATATAGAACATGCGGCTGCCAAAGCCCTTGCACCACAGCGTGCCCGTCATCAGCCCCAGGAATGCGAATACATTGCAGAATACCGATTGGAAGCAGGTGTGCGTGGTGGCGTTTTCCTGCGGCAGGTTCATGTAAAATACGTTGGCATAGCTCAGGTTCAGACCGACGGAAACGACATGCTGCAGCATGGCCGCGGGCAGGAAAATGCCCTTGCTGGCGGAGGAAACAAAGAACATCATGATCTCCGTGGGCACCCATACGGCTGTGCACAGGCCAAAGGTGCGAATCCACGAATACCGCCCCAGCACGCGCCGCCACATGGGGGTGAACAGCAGCAGAAAGATGGGATAGGTGGCGCTGGCAAAGGTGACGGTGCTGTAAGGAAAGCCCACGGTGTTAAGCAGATAGTAGTTCCACAGGCCGCTGTTGAGGTTTGAAATATAGTTCCACACAAACATCAGCAACAGGCAGGCCATAAACTTTTTGTGCTTGAGCGACAGGGTGAATACCTCGCGCAGGTGCACGCGCTCCTTGCGCACCGGGTAGGGATATTCCTTGGCCATGGCCTGCATGCCCACATCCAGCAGCACCAGCACAAAGGCAAAATAGCGCATGCCCAGCACTAGCTGATTCTGCCGCCCAGCGCGCGCGGCGGCGATGGTCATAAAGCCCGATAACAGCAGGGCTGCGTTGGAGGCCAGGGAGCTGAAAATCTGGTTATCGCTGATATACGCCGCCCGCAGGCGTTGATCCTGGGGATAGAAGGCGTAAAACCAGGGGGTAAAGCCCGCGCTGAAGATGCTATACACCGCATGGGAGAGAAACTGCAATATGCAAAACCACACCACCCGCGCGTGGGTATCGGTGACGATCAGCGGCATGATGGTGGTGGCCAGGATGTACATGGCGTAAAAATAAATCTTCGCCCCTACCAGCACCCATTTGCGGCGCTGGATGCGCTCCAGGATCATGGGCGAAAACATGAAAAAGCAGTTGGCCAGCGGCGGGATAAAGGAGATGATGCCCACGCCCACCAGGTCAATATCATACATGCTTAAAAAGCCGGTGTGGAACACGCCGGTAATAAACACGTTATACACGCTGGTCAGCAGGGAGCTGATCAGTGAGATGGTTCTGCCTTTTCTTTGGTCGTCGTGCCAGCCGTAAATCTGCCGCAGCTCCAGGGCCGCGTGGGATGGGCGTATTTTCATAACGTCACCTCATGGTCAGGCTGAGGCGATTATAGCATATCCGCCGCCGCGCGTATAGGGGCAAAATGAAAAAAAGCTGCTGCTTTTTCCATCTTTTATAATGGGGAAAGCAGCGGCTCTTCAGCTTTGCTTTAGCACTCGTAATCCGCGGCGACGCGCTCCTTCATCGCGGCATGCACGATCTTTTGCGCGGCCTTGTGCAGGGGATTGTCGCGGTAGGCGGCGGCGGCCTCACGGCTGTCAAATTCGCTGTACAGGCACAGGTCGTAGCCGTTATAGCAGCGGCCTACCTGCAAAAAGCGCAGGCCGGGGATCTTGCCGTTCAGGTCTTCCAGGGCGGCCTTGATGGCCGCGGCGTTTTCTTCCTTGTTTTCCTCATGCAGATTCCACAGAACAATGTGACGTACCATGCTGATTACTCTCCTTTTTGATGATTCACGCGCACCACGCGCAGCACCTCGCCCTGCACCTGAAAGCCCACGTCCAGCCCCGCAAAGGCCAGGCCGTAGATTTCCTGCGGCTTGTCCTCATAGCCGGGGCGCGGATCGCAGGCCAGCACGCCCAGCAGCGCCGCGCGCTTTGAGGGCGGGATCAGCGCAAGCAGATCGTCCGGGCATTCTACGTGCAGGCAGTGCCCGCGCGTCTGTGCCGTGTAGCCGGGCAGCGCGTCGGGCCGGCAGTCCGACAGGGGAATGTAGGGCTTGATATCAAACACCGGCGTGCCATCCAGCAGATCGGCCCCGCCCACCAGCAGCGCCGGCGCGTCGGGCGTATCGCGCTCCACGCCCAGCAGACGCACGCAGGACAGCCCCAGGCCGTTAGGCCGATAGGGCGCACGGGAGGCGAACACCCCCACCCGGCGGTTGCCGCCCAGGCGCGGCGGGCGCACGGTGGGGTGAAACTCGCTGGTCAGCGCCTGCGAAAACTGCCAGATCAGCCACAGGTGCGAGAAGCCTTCGATATCGCGGATGGCTTCCGGGCGGCGAAATTCCGGCTCAAACACGATGCGCGCTGTCAGCGCGTCCACCAGCCCGCTTTGACGCGGGATGCCGAATTTTTCGCTGAAATCGCTGCGGATGTAGGCGACCGGGCAAATAACAGCCTCCATGGCAGGCCCTCCGATGCTGAAACTTCGTTCTTATTATAGCATGCTTGCCTGCCCGTGAAAAGGGCGGCGCATAGCGCGAAAAATTTTTTTCATAATACTATTGACAAACGCGCAAAGAGATGCTATTCTATCATCGTTGTTAGCACTCACACACAACGAGTGCTAACAAAAGGAAAGGAGGAAATCAACGATGGACTTCAATGATCGCAAAAAGCGCATCCTGCAAGTCATCGTGGAGGATTTCATCCTGACCAACACCCCTGTGGGCAGCCGCACCATCAGCAAAAGCAGCGGCCTGGGCGTATCCAGCGCCACCATCCGCAATGAGATGGCCGACCTGGAGGAGATGGGCTACCTGATCCAGCCGCACGTGTCGGCCGGGCGCGTGCCCAGCGATAAAGCCTACCGCCTGTATGTGGATGCGCTGCTGACCCCGGGACTGCGCGAGGATGAGCGCGAAAGCGTCCGCCGGTATTTTACCTCCCGCGTGCACGATATGGAGGACGTCATCTCCCTGTGCGCGCAGACGCTCAGCGACCTGACCCACTACACCGCCCTGGTGCTGACCCCCCGGCAGAGCGATCTGCGGGTGAGCAGCCTGCACCTGGTCAGCGTGGCGCGGGGCAGCGCGCTGCTGATCGTCGTGACGGATTCGGGCGTGATCCGCGACACCACCATCCGCGTCAGCGAAAAGCTGGACAGCGATGGGCTGTACGCCATCAGCAAGATGCTGACCGAACGGCTGCGCGGCCTCTCCCTTCGCCAGATGCGCGAAATGCTCTACGGCTTCGCCGCACATTCCGATGCGGACGCGCGCGTGCTCTCGGGCATTGCGGAGCTGGCCGGGCAAATGGAAAAACAAACCGAGACCGACCGCGTGATGGTCGGCGGGGCGCACAACATCCTGTATTATCCCGAGTATGCCGACGTCTGCCGGGCGCGCGCCTTCATGGACGCGCTGCAAAACCGCGACGCGCTCATCACCCTGATGCGGCCGCCGCAAAGCCCCGTCAGCGTGCGTATCGGCGGCGAAACCGGCATTCCGGAGCTGTCCGACTGCTCGGTGATCACCGCCCCTTACCGCGTAGGCCGCGGGCATATGGGCACGATCGGCGTGGTTGGCCCCATGCGCATGAACTACGCACGGGTGATGGATACGCTCACCCTTGTCTCCCGCGAGCTCACCGGCATGCTGTCGGTGGACGCGCTGGAAGCATAACACCAGGAGGAAACAATGAGCAAGGAAAAGAAAGCCGCCCCCGAGGCGGAGCGCGAAACCAAAGCGCCCGATCCCGCCGAGGATGGCGCGCAGGACGCGCAGGAATGCGTAAGCGAGGACGGCGCGGCTGTGCAGACCGAAATTGACGATCTGCAAAAGCAGCTGGAAGCTGCCAAGAAGCAAAGCGACGAATACCTGAACATGGCGCAGCGCGTGCAGGCGGACTTTGAAAACTTCCGCCGCCGCAATAACGCCGTTCGGGCCGATGCCTATGAGGACGGCGCGCGCGCCTTCATCAAAACGATCCTGCCCGTGATGGACAATCTTGAGCGCGCGCTGGCGGCCGAAAGCGCCGACGCCGCCCTGCACGAGGGCGTAAGCATGGTGCATCGCCAGCTGAGCGAAGCGCTGGAAAAGCGTGGCGTAACGGTGATCGACTGCGCGGGCGAAAAGTTTGACCCGCGCCTGGAGGACGCCGTCATGCAGGCGGACGCCAGCGAGGGCGAGCCGGGCACCGTGTGTCTGGTGCTGCAAAAGGGCTATCAGCTGGGCGACGTTGTGCTGCGCCACGCCATGGTAAAGGTTGTGGCGGAGGCGTAAAGGGAAGCGCGCAGCGCCTCCCCTTCTCCCGCAAAAAACAGCATCCGCTGTTTTTACATATAAAATCTGACTACTGACCATTTCAGCATAAAACTGGAGGAAACAATTATGAGCAAGATTATCGGTATCGACCTGGGCACTACCAATAGCTGCGTGGCCGTCATGGAGGGCGGCGAACCCGTTGTCATCGCAAACTCTGAGGGCGCGCGCACCACGCCTTCCGTCGTAGCCTTCACCAAGGACGGCGAACGTCTGGTGGGCCAGATCGCCAAGCGTCAGGCCATCACCAACCCCGACCGCACCATCTCCTCGATCAAGCGCCAGATGGGCACCAACTACAAGGTCACCATCGACGGCAAATCCTACAACCCGCAGGAAATCAGCGCCATGATTCTGCAGAAGCTCAAGGCGGACGCTGAAAGCTATCTGGGCGAGCCCGTAACGCAGGCCGTCATTACCGTACCTGCCTACTTCTCTGACAGCCAGCGCCAGGCCACCAAGGACGCCGGCCGCATCGCCGGTCTGGAAGTGCTGCGCATCATCAACGAGCCTACCGCCGCGTCCCTGGCCTACGGCCTGGACAAGGATGAAACCCACAAGATCCTGGTGTACGACCTGGGCGGCGGCACCTTCGATGTAAGCCTGCTGGAAATCGGCGACGGCGTATTTGAAGTGCTGGCCACCAACGGCGATACCCACCTGGGCGGCGACGACTTTGATAACCGCATCATCGACTATGTGGCCGACGCTTTCCAGAAGGAAAACGGCATTGACCTGAAGAAGGACCGCATGGCGTATCAGCGCTTGAAGGAAGCTGCCGAAAAGGCCAAGATTGAGCTGTCTGGCGTGATGAGCGCCAACATCAACCTGCCCTTCATCACCGCCGACGCCACCGGCCCCAAGCATTTGGATATGACCCTGACCCGCGCGAAGTTCAACGAGCTGACCGCCGATCTGGTGGAAAAGACCATCACTCCCATGCAGAACGCGCTGCGTGACGCGGGCCTGACCGCCGCGCAGGTGGATAAGGTGATTCTGGTGGGCGGCTCCACCCGTATCCCCGCCGTGCAGGAAGCCGTTAAGAAGGTTACCGGCAAGGAGCCCTTCAAGGGCATCAACCCCGATGAGTGCGTTGCCATCGGCGCGGCCATCCAGGCCGGCGTGCTGGGCGGCGAAGTCAAGGACGTGCTGCTGCTGGATGTTACGCCCCTGTCCCTGGGCCTTGAAACCGAGGGCCACATCTTCACCCGCCTGATCGACCGCAACACCACCATTCCTACCGAAAAGAGCCAGGTGTTCTCCACTGCCGCCGACGGCCAGACCACCGTTGAAATCCATGTGCTGCAGGGCGAGCGCCCCATGGCCTACGATAACAAGACCCTGGGCCGCTTCCAGCTGACCGGCATCCCCGCCGCGCCTCGCGGCGTGCCGCAGATCGAGGTCACCTTCCGCATCGATAAAAACGGTATCGTCTCCGTATCCGCCAAGGATAAGGGCACGGGCAACGAGCAGAACATCACCATCACCTCTTCTTCCAACATGAGCGAGGAAGAAATCCAGCAGCGCGTAAAGGAAGCCGAGCAGTTTGCCGAGGCCGATAAGAAGCGCAAGGAAGAAGTGGAAACCCTGAACCACGCCGACAGCCTGACCTATGAGATGGAAAAGCAGCTCAAGGAGAACGGCGATAAGCTGTCCGCCGAGGATAAGGCCGCGGTGGAAAAGGAGCTGGCTGATTTCAAGGCTGTGCGTGAGCGCAACAACCCCGATGAAATCAAGACTGCTATGGACGCGATGACCCAGAAGGTGTACGCCATCTTCGGCAAGCTCTATCAGCAGCAGGGCGGCGCGCAGGGCGCTCCCGATATGGGCAACGCCGGCCCGCAGCCCGGCACGCAGAATGACGACGGCTCCTTCAATGCCGACGGCAGCGTGCAGTAAGCCCAATAAAAGCAATTTACTGTGAACCAAAAATGCGCAATGCGTGGGCGTATCCTGCGCATTGCGCATTGCGGGTTTAAGATAAGAGGACAAAATGGCAACGAAACGCGATTATTACGAGGTGCTGGGCGTTCAAAAAAACGCCTCGCAGGAAGAAATTAAAAAGGCATACCGCAAGCTGGCCAAGGAGTGCCACCCCGACCTGCACCCCAATGATAAGGAGGCCGAGACGCGTTTCCGTGAGCTGAACGAGGCCAACGAGGTGCTGTCCGATCCGGACAAGCGCGCGCGCTACGATCAGTTTGGGTTTAACGACCCCATGAACGGCGGCGCGGGCGGAGCCGGTGGGTTTGATACCAGCGGCTTTGGCGGCTTCGGCGATATGGGCGGCTTCAGCTCGATTTTCGATCAGCTTTTCGGCGGCGCGGGCATGGGCGGCGCGCAGCGCGCGAACGCCCCCCAGCAGGGCAACGATCTGCGCTACGACCTGCGCATCAGCTTTGAGGAGGCGGCCTTCGGCTGCGAAAAATCCTTTGATTTCTACCGCTCTGAAATCTGCGAGGATTGCCACGGCTCGGGGGCAAAGCCCGGCACTCAGCCCAAGACCTGCCCCACCTGTAAGGGTACCGGCCAGGTGCGCGTGCAGGGCGGCTTTATGGTAACGGTACGCACCTGCTCCACCTGCGGCGGCACGGGCAAGGTCATCCAGGATAAGTGCCCCAAGTGCTTCGGCACGGGCCGCGTGAAGCGTAAGCGCACCTGCACGGTCAAGGTTCCCGCCGGCATCGATAACGGCCAGACCATCGTGATGAACGGCCAGGGTGAGCCGGGCGTGAACGGCGGCCCCAACGGCGATCTGTACATCGTGGTGACGGTGCGCCCGCACAAGCTGTTTAAGCGCGACGGCACCAACCTGTATCTGGATATGCCTATCAGCTTTACCACCGCGGCGCTGGGCGGCGAAATCGACGTGCCCACGCTGAACGGTACCGTCAAGTATACCGTGCCCGAGGGCACGCAGAACGGTACGGAGTTCCGTCTGCGCGGCAAGGGTATTCCTCAGGTGCGCTCCAGCTATGTGGGCGATCTGATCATCCGCGTGCGCGTGGAGGTGCCTACCAAGCTGACCGAAAAGCAAAAGGAGCTGCTGCGGCAGTTTGACGAGGCTACCACCGGCCGCGAGTACGGCGAGCGCAAGAGCTTTCTGGAAAAAATGAAGAGCCTGTTTGATAAGTAATGCCTTGGCATATAAAACGAGGGAAACGCTGCATGCGCTTCCCTCGTTTTTTGCTGTTGTGTTTTGGATTAGACTGCGCCCTGTGCCATCATCGCATCGGCCACCTTGAGGAAGCCCGCGATGTTCGCGCCCACCACATAATTGTCCGGCGCGCCGTACTCGGCTGCGGCAGCGTCTGCTGCGGCAAAGATGCTTTCCATAATGCCGACAAGCTTTTCGTCTACCTCTGCGAACGTCCAGGATAGCCGCTGGCTGTTCTGGCTCATTTCCAGCGCGCTGACGGCCACGCCGCCCGCGTTGCTGGCCTTGCCGGGTGCAAACAGCACGCCCGCGGCTTGCAGCGCCTGCGTAGCGGCAAGCGTGGTGGGCATATTAGCGCCCTCGGCCACGGCGATGCAGCCATTCGCAATCAGCGCCTGCGCGTCCGCCTCGTCCAATTCGTTCTGCGTGGCGCAGGGCAGGGCGATATCGCAGCGCACGCGCCAGATGCCGTGGCTGCCCTCAGTGTATATCGCGCCGGGCACGCGCTGCGCATACTCGCGGATGCGGCCGCGCTCCACCTCTTTGATCTGCTTGACGACGGCCAGATCCACGCCGTTTTCATCCACGATAAAGCCGTTGCTGTCGCTCATGGCCACTACCTTCGCGCCCAGCTCCATGGCCTTCTGCGCGGCGTAAATGGCCACGTTGCCGCTGCCCGATACCACCACGCGCTTGCCATCAAAGGACAGGCCGCGCTTGCGCAGCATGGCGCGGGTGAAGTAGCACAGGCCAAAGCCCGTGGCCTCCCTGCGCGCCAGCGAGCCGCCGTAGGTGAGCCCCTTGCCGGTCAAAACGCCCTCGTAGCTGCCGGTGATGCGCTTATACTGGCCGTACAGATAGCCGATTTCGCGCGCGCCCACGCCGATATCGCCCGCAGGCACGTCTGCATCCTGGCCGATGTACTTGTACAGCTCGGTCATAAAGCTCTGGCAGAAGCGCATGACCTCCTGATCGCTCTTGCCCTTGGGGTCAAAATCGCTGCCGCCCTTGGCGCCGCCGATGGGCAGGGTGGTCAGGCTGTTTTTGAGCACCTGCTCCATGCCCAGAAACTTGATGATGGACAGGTTGACGCTGGGGTGCAGGCGCAGGCCGCCCTTGTAGGGGCCGATGGCGTTGTTGAACTGCACGCGGTAGCCGCGGTTGACCCGCACCTGCCCCTGATCGTCCAGCCAGGGCACACGGAAGATGATGATCCGGTCGGGCTCGACAAAGCGATCGAGCAGGCCGGCCTTTTCATATTCGGGGTGCTTATCAAAAACGGGCGACAGGGAGGTGAGCATTTCCTCCGCCGCCTGCAAAAATTCCTTTTCGTGGGCGTTGCGCGCGCACAGCCCCTCGTATACCCGCTGCACATAAGCGTTCATGATGGATTTCCTCCTTAAAAATGCAAATAAATACCGGGACAGGCAATATTGTACCCTGCCGTCCCGGCAAAAACAATAGACTTTTCTGTTCAATCGCTGTACTTTATGGCTCGCGCAGCCAGGCGACGGCGCGCACCAGGCTGGCCTCGGCGCTGATTTTAAGCGGCAGTGCGGCAAAATCGAAACGGCGGCCGCGCAGTGCTGCCAGGTTGGTCAGGTTTTCCACCATGGGCACGCCCGCGGCCAGCAGGCGCTTATGCACTGCAAGGGGCGGCAGATCGGGCGAGGCCATATCTACGCCCAGGCAGCGCGGACGCGCGGCCAATATGCGCTCGCACAGCGCGGGGCTAATCTGCGGCTGGCTGGTAAAGTAATCGGGCTGCCCGTAGCGCGCGTCGTGCCCGGTGTGGATCAGCACGCAGCAATCCGGGGGAATCTCGCGCGGATCGTCCAGCCCATCCAGCAGGAAGCCCGGCCCGCAGAAGCGCTCCAGCGGCAGCTCCGCAATCGGGCGCTGATCCTTATCCAGCAGGTGCATGGGCGCGTCCACATGCGTGCCCGCGTGCAGCGCGGTATGCAGGGTATAGCCGTTGTAATAATCGCGGCTCAAAAAGCGCTCCTGCACAAGGCGCGTCTGCACATCGCCGGGATAGACCGGCATGACATTGCAAATGCGATGCGAAAGATCGATGATCGTCATTTTCCCGCCAGCCTTGCAAAGATTTTCTGCGCGATGGGCGCGGCGACCGCGCCGCCCGTGCCCGCGTTTTCCACCGCCACGCACACGGCGAAGGGATAAGCGTCGTCGTCGATAAAGCCGATGAACCAGGCGTTGTCCTTTTCCTGGGTGTCGATTTCCGCCGTGCCCGTCTTGGCGCAGACGGTCAGCCCCCTGACGGCGGCGGATCTGCCCGTACCGCCCGTGACCACGGCGCGCATGTATTCGCGCACAGTGGCGGCGGTCTGCGCGTCCATGGCCGTGCGGTATACCGCGGGCTCAAAGGTCTGCCGCTCGGCGCCCTCCGCGCCCACGGCGCGCAGCAGCAGGCGTGGCTCCATCATTACGCCGTCGTTGGCCACGGCGGCGGCCACCATGCACATGTGCAGCGGGGTGACGGCCAGCTGGTTCTGACCAGCGCCCGTCCAGGCCAGATCGGCCCCCAGCAGGGCGGCAGAGGAGGAGGCGTAGGCGGAGTTTTCCACCACCAGATCGCGGAAGGTAAAGGCGTCGTCCAGGCCAAAGCTCTGCGCCGTTTTGCGCAGCGCCTTATCGCCCATCTGGCAGGCCAGCATGGCGAAGGTGGAATTGCAGCTTTTCATAAAAGCGTCCTTGAGCGTCAGCGTGCCGTGCGCGGCCGCGCCGTAGTCGGTCACTACGCGCTGATGCTCGCCAAAGCTCACGCCGCCCGTGCAGGTATAGCTGCTCTCCGCCGCGCCGGGCAGGCTTTGCAATGCAGCGGCCAGGGTGATCACCTTGAAGGTGCTGCCGGGCGCGCTGAGCCAGCGCGTGGCGCGGTTAAGCGCCTGGCGGACGGTGACGGTTTTGCCCGATTGCGGATCGTAATTGGGGAAGGATTGCAGGGCGTAGATTTCGCCCGTCTTGTAGTTCATCACCACGATGGCGCCGCTTTTATCCTGCGGGAACAGCGAGGCCGCGTAGGCGCACAGGCTGCTGTCCAGCGTCAGGGTGATATCGTCGCCGCGCAGCGAGCCGGTGGACAGCACCTGCTTGAGCCGCTCGGCATAGCTCATATTGGTTCCATAGAGATACTCGGCCATAAAGCTCTCGGCCGCGTTTTTCACATTGCCGCGCGTATCGCCCACCACATGTACCACCGCCGCGCGCACGGATGCATCCTGCGCGTAGGTGCGGGTGCGCACGGTTTCACCCGTTTCGTCGGTGGATACCGTTGTGCTGGCCAGGGTAACGCCGTTGCGGTCGTAAATGCTGCCCGCCGTTACGCCCGATTTCATGGAGGTCAGGTAGGTGTTATATTCCGATGTGCGCCAGCGCGTGCCGTAGCGGATCAGGCTGTAGCCGCCGTAGCCGATGGGCAGCAGCACCATCAGGGCCAGCACCAGGGCGATCACGCGGATGCTCTTTCTTAATTGCTTCATTGCGCGTCCTCCCCGCCCTCCGCCAGGCGCTGATCCTCGCGCAGCAGCCGCTCATTGCGCGACGCCACGCCCTGCACCACGCCCATCAGCCCCAGGCAGGACACCAGCGACGTGCCGCCATAGCTGAGGAAGGGCACGGTGACGCCCGTCATGGGGATAAACTTGAGTACGCCGCCCAGGATGATAAAGGCCTGCACGGCCAGCAGCGCCGCGCTGCCCGCGGCCAGCAGCGCGTGGAAGGCCGAGGTGGAGCGCAGAGCGATATCCGCCGAGCGCAGGACGATGAGCACATACACGCAGGCCACCAGCGCGGCGAACACCAGGCCGAACTCGTTGATCAGGGCGGAAAAGATAAAGTCCGTGCGGAACTCCGGAATCACGCTGGCGTTGCCTAGCCCCAGACCCGTGCCCCACCAGCCGCCGTTGGCGATGGCGATCAGCGACTGCACAATCTGGTAGCCGCCGCCCAGCTGATCATAGGTGCTGAAGGGATCCAGCCAGTTGCTGATGCGGTTTTGCACGGTCAGGAAATAGCTGTTCTTAAACAGCGCGTACAGCACGGCCACCGCGCCCACGCCCGCGCCCAGGATGCCGCCGATCAGCAAAAGGCTGGAGGTGGCGGCGTACAGCAGCACCAGGCCCGCGCCGCCGTAAATGGCCGCCGTGCCCAGGTCGCGCTGCAATACCAGAAAGCCCAGCATCAGGCCGATGAAGATCATGCCCGTCACAATGCGGCGGCGGGATAACAGATAGGACAGCACAAACAGATACACGATTTTTACCAGCTCGCTGGGCTGGATGGTAAACCCGCCGAAGCCCACCCAGGCTGTCGCGCCCTTGCCCGCGTTGACCGCGCGGAATACAAAGGGAAGCGCCATCAGCGCGCAGCTTAGCCCCATCAGCGGCACCATCAGCAGCCTCCAGCTTTTGATGTGACGCACGGCCAGCGCGCACACGACCATGGCTACCAGCCCCGCGCCGCAGTTGAACGCCTGCGTCAGCCCGCGCGAGGGGGTGTAGCGGTATTGCAGCAGCACGCCCAGCGCGCACAGAAATGCGATGAGCGTAAGCAAAAACTCATCCATGGGGAAAAGCCGGGGCAGGATGCGCACCATGGCCCACACGGCCAGCGGCACCAGCAGCGCCATGGCGGCTGTCAGCAGCGAGGGCGACTGCACAAACAAAAGCAAAAACGCCGTAAAGAAAAACAGCATCACACCCGCCAGCAGCATCTGCTGCGGCGTGCGGCGCTTTTTTTGTTTGGCGTTTTTCATGGCAATGTTCATTTTCCCTGCCTCCTGTCGCTTCTGCGGTGGCGGCGCGGCGCTTCAAAGGGCGCGGGGATTTCCTCCGCCTTTGGCGCATACATGCCCCCGTCGAAGGGCGCGGGCGCGGCGGCGTCCTCCTCCGCCGGGGCGGCGGGATAGGCCGCCTGCGCAGGATAAACGGGCTGCGCGGGCTGGGCATAGGCTGCCTGCGCGGGATCGGGACAAACCGGCTGCGGCGGACAGGCAGGCTGCGGATAGACAGGCTGCTGGGGATAAACCGGCTGCGGCGCGGCGTTTACCGCCGGCATGGACAGGGTATCGAAGGCTTGAAACGCGGGCGGCACGGGCATGCCCGGCTGATCATACGCGCCCTCGGAATAGGGGGCGCAGCCCAGCTGCGCGGCGGCGAAGGCGGCGTACTCGGGGGCGTAAAGCTCCTCATCCTCATAGGCGCTGTGCCAGTGCTCCTCATACGGGGCGGGGCGCGGCACGTTCAGCCCGGCGAACAGGCGAATGCGCAGCGTATAGCCGCCCACGCGCAGCATGGCCCCGTGCAGGGCATAGCCGCCCTTGCCCAGCGGCGCGCCGTCCAGCAGCACCCCGCCCCGGCTGTGGCAGGGGGTCAGCAAAAGCCCCTTGCCCTCCACAAAGGCAAAGTTGATATCCCTTCGGCGCAATCCGCGCAGGCGGATATCGCACGCGCTGCCGCCGCCCAGCACGCCCTCGCGCGGCAGGGGATAGGCGCGGTCGTTGTCGATATCGCGCATCTCGCCCACCATGCCCGCGTCGGGCAGCTTTTTCAGCAGCTTTTTGCGCTGATAATGCTCATGCAAAAGCGCCGCCGCGCCGCGCCATACCAGCACGGCCGCCAGCAGCACAAACCAATAGCGCGCGCCCAGCGCCAGCAGCTGATACGCATTGTGATCCATGAACGCGCGCCCTCCCCCTTGGCTGAAATGTTACGGAATTGTGTTTTTAGTATAGCATACCGCGGGGAAGAATGCAAAGATTTTCGCGGGAGGGAAAACGATATTTACAGTTCATGCACGGGCGGTTCATACTTCATGGCGTTTCCGCTTTACTTTTCCGTCACGTACTTCTCCATCACATATCCATGCATGCCGTTGGCTTCGATCTCGTACCAGCCATTTTCATGGGATAGAATGGTTACTTCCGTGCCGGTGCGCCATTCGGCCACCTTGGCACTGTCGCCCTTGGGCGTGTTGCGCACGTTGACAGTAGTTCCGCCGCCCGTGTTGCCTTTGTAGCTGAGAACGCCCTGGGCGGTGCTTTCGCTGTCGCCATAGAATTTCAGGCACGCGGTTTTGATGTACCCTACCGTACCTTTATAATTGATACGGGTATAGCCATTGCCGATGGCCAGCACAGATACAATGGTGCCTGCTTTGCAGTTCTTCAGCAGCGTGCCCTTGGACGAGGCCGTCTGACGCAGCGAAGCCTTGCCGGTGCGCGGGGCGTAGATGGTGGCCAGCTTCTTGTTCTCTGGCACGTTTTCGCTGAACGTCAGGTCAGACGTTGACACGCTGACGGTTTTGCCCTGATACTGAATTTTAGAGGACGTGCGCCCAAGCTCCACAACGCCAACAGCCGTTCCGCCCTCGTTGGCCTGTGTATCGGTCTGAGCGGAGCTCTGTGATTGTACAGTATTGCTACCATCCTTTCGTTCAGGCTCGGGGCCAGCACCAGCACGGTAGAGATAATATGCACTTGAATCACTATATTTCGTTACGTCAAATTCAAGCACACCTTCTTTAATCTTGGCATCATAATTCGGGTCTTTTTCATGAATGTCATAAGCAAGACCATCCGATTTACGGATAGTAGAGGTACAGTCTATTAATTTAACCTTTATTGTTCCTTGTTTTTTTACACCATTTTTCATGTAGACCACAGTTGTTCTGCCATCTCTCGTGGAACTCTTACATTGCACATACGTACCAGCCGGAATGTAATCAATCACTTCTCCTTCAGAGGAATTAAGATAGCTATAAACAGTCGCTGCAACTGCTGTCTTTTTAAAGCAGCGCAATTCAAATTCTTCCTGTGTCTCAGCAGTGGCAAATACAGGCAGCATCAGCAGACATATCAGGATGAGAAGAACCAAAAGCTTACAACGCTTCATCATGTGAACCTCCGATCATCGTTGGATTTGAAATAAATTTGCAACATTTCCGTAATATACAATACCACTATTCTCCACTTTTAGCAAGCATTGTAATTGTAAATTATGCTATTCTGCGATTGTAAATTGAACGGGTCGGACGGCAAAAATTCGCGCGGCGGATTGACTTGCGCGGCTTTTTTCTATATCATGAATGCAGCGCGCCGCGTGCGCGCACCCTATGGATATCGAGGCGCTGTATGAAGTTTTTGCTGTATCCCAATCGTTCTAATCCTGCCGCGCTGGCGCTGTGCGAGCGCGCCGGGCATTTTTTGCGTCAAAATGGGCACACGGTGCTGCTGGCTGCGGGGGCCGAGGGCGCGGACATGCTGCTGGTGTTCGGCGGCGACGGCACGCTGCTGCGCGCCGTGCACGAGCTGCACGCGGCCTGCCCGGTATGGTGCGTCAACTGCGGGCACCTGGGGTATCTGACGGATTGCGAGCTTGCCCAGGCGGAGGCGGTGCTGCCCCGGCTGCTGGCTGGCGATTATCACCTGGAAAAGCGCATGCTGATGCACGGCGCGCTCAACGATCAGCCGGAGTTTACCGCGCTGAACGAGATGGTGCTGCACCGCGGGGCCTATCAGCACGCGCTATATCTGTATTTATATGTAAACGATCAGCTGGCCATGCGTCTGCATGGGGATGGGCTGATCGTCAGCACGCCCACCGGCTCGACGGCGTACAACCTGTCGGCGGGCGGGCCGGTGCTGATGCCCGAGGCGCGGCTGCTGGCCGTTACGCCCATTTGCGCGCACGCGCCCTCCGGCGTGCCGATGGTGGTGTCAGCGCAGGATACGGTGCGCGTGCAGTGGCTGCCCGCCTACGACGCGGAGGAGCCGGACATGCCCTACCTGGTGGTGGACGGCCTGCGCCGTGAGCCGCTGCGCCCGCGCGACAGCGTGACGCTGCGCTGCGGCACGCAGAGCGTTTTGCTGGTGCGCACGGGCGACGAGACCTTCTGCCAGCGCCTGCAGGGCAAGCTGCGCATGAGCGGGGAGTAAGGGGAACGGGGAACGTTGCTTTCTTCCGTCATAGCGCCGCCGCAGGCGGCTGAGGGCGCACTGCCGCCCGAAAAACGCGCAACGATAAAAGCCTTCTCCCAAACGGGAGAAGGTGTCGAGCGCATAGCGAGACGGATGAGGGAAAACGGAATATTTTATGCAGGCTTCTTTTAATGAAGAAGCTTTTTATAATGAACGCTCCAGCTCATTCTTCGGCGCCGCATCCCGCCTTTTCCTCCATCAGCCGCACGTTTTCGGCAATGCGCGCATCCTGCGGGGCCAGGCGCAGCGCTTCGCGGGCGGCCTGCGCGGCGCGGGAATACTGCTCCAACTGGTAGCAGGCGATGGACAAAAGATCCCATGGCAGCGCGCCGAAGGATTCCGGCTCGGTCATATAGGTGCGCGGGCGATCGGCAATCTGTAGCGCCCGCTCGCAGGCATAGGCCACGCCGGGCCAGTTCTGCCTGGCATAATACATGCGCGCCAGATCCAGCCACGGCTCGCGCAGGTGCGGCGCCTCGCCCGCCGCGCGCAGCAGATAGCATTCCTGCTCGTAGGCGTTGCCGCGTGCGCCATAGGCACGGGCGATATAGCGCATGGACGCGCAGCGCTCATCCCGCCAGGTGGCCGAGGGCAGGGCCAGATGCCGCTTGAGGGTGGCGATGCAATCATTCCACCGCTGATGGAACAGGTACTCCCGTCCCAGATAGTGCAGGCTGCGGTCATCCTGCGGCGCTTCCTGCACAGCCAGCTCCAATAGCGGCAGATACTGCGCGCGGGATTTCTGCGCGTCCGGATGATGCTCCAGCCGCATACCCTGGCACAGCGCGCGCTGCGCTTCGCCGCCGCCCGTATAGCGCAGCACCTCATGCACGGGATGAATCCACTCAAAGCCCTGCCGCGCGTGCATCTTATCGGCATAAAAGAAGGTGCCTTCACTGCCGTCCGCATTGAATGACCACACATAGGGATAGCGCAGCTGCTGCGCGCCCTCCGCCCAGGCGGATTCCACCTGCTCGCGCCAGCCTGGGGTAAAGTATTCGTCCAGATCGGTGCAAACGCAGATATCCGCATCCGCGGGCACCAGCTCCAGGGAGCGGTTGCGCGCCGTGTCAAAGCGCCAGGGCGTGATTTCCTCGCAGGTCACCTGCGCGCCCAATTCCGTCAATGCCTCCGGCGTGCCGTCCGTGGAGCCGGTATCCAGCACATAAACGCCGTCCGCCTCGCGCATGGATTGCATCCACCGCGCGGCGAAAGCACGCTCATTTTTGCAGATGGCGTATACATACACCCGATAATTGCCCATAAAAATCCCCCCTCTTTCGATGTTATGCGGAAAAAGAAGGGGATGTGATGAACGGTAACGCTGCTTTTTTTCCCAGCACAATGAACCAATTGCGCCGCATGGAACGTCCTATAAAGAGAATTATTTGCCCATGCGATATGTTGGAGGGAAAAATGAAAAGGTATCTGCTTTGAATCATGCTGGTATGCCTGCTGCCGCTTGGCGGCGCCGGCGCGGAGGTGCAGCGGTATGCAATCCGCGATCTGCCCGCGGTCACTTCGCCGCGATGGGAACAAACCTATACGGCTTACGGCAGGACGATTCAGGTGAGCGAGGAGATTCAAATTCCCCGCGTAGATAGCGCGCCGGTGCTTACGGTGCGCGCCGCGCCGCCCGTGGCGGATACGATCGCGCAGGAATTGACCGCCTTCTGCGAAAAATCTATGCGGGAGGATCGCGTCCATTCCTACAGCTTTGCCTCCACAGCCTATGTGACGGCCTACGACCACGCAACCCCGCCCATGTGGGGCAAGACGCGGCAGGCCGATGTTTATAGTCAGGTGGAAATGGGCTGGGATGCGCATCTGCTGGCGGATTATCAGCTGGGCGCGGCCTATGCGGACAATAACCCGCTGCTTCTGGGCGAGGCGGCGGATATTGCCCAAGCGCAGATTACGGCGCTGTTTCCAGGCGATGCGCTGTATCTGATGAACGCAGCCGTGTTCGACCGTACCTTTTACAAGGCGACCGGAAAGCCGATCAGCGAGAAGGGATACTATCACCTGGAATTCCATCAGGTTTTCCACGGCATTCCCTATATGGGAAGCGTGCATAGCGCGTTTAGCGTCAAGGCGGTTGGCAATGAGGATTACTGGCTGGAAAAACGGGGCTGCGCCTCGGCGGATGTTTTCGACGCGGATGCGTTTTTGCTGGCGTGCTGGTTTTATCAGGAAACCGGCGTGCTGCATTCGGATATCCCGCTGCTGCCCTTTGACAGCGTAAAGGGCAAGGTAGAGGCGCTGATTTATGCCGGGTATGTGCGCGCGGTGGATCGGGTGGCGCTGGGATATGTGCAGTTTGATACAGAAAACAGGCAGGAGCAATTGCTGCTGCCTGCCTGGGTGGTGTGGTGCGAATACCAGCAGGATGGCCCGCAGGCAGAGCGCAGCGGCCCCTTCTATACGGATGGCTGGCTGGAGGACGAGCCCTATTACCGACCCATCATCATCAATGCGCAGAGCGGGGAAATCATCGATCCGGAGAATAACGCGTATGGTCGCTGTATGGCTCCGGAGATTGAAGCGTGGTAAGAAAACAAGGCTGAGCGCTGCAAAACCACGCAGCCTTCTTTGATTCTTTCTTGGGCTCCAAGAAAGAATCGTTCTTCACCGCTGCTTCATCTGCCGGGTGAAGCACCAGGCGGCAACGGCCAGAATCCCCACAGCATAGGCAAGCACGATGGCCAAATGCCCCCACACAGCGCCGCCGTTCAGCGCGGCGCGGCAGGCTTCCACAGCATGATAGAAGGGCAGGGCACGGGCGACGCTGCCAAAGGCATCGCCCAGCAGTGAAATATCAAACCAGATGCCGCTGAGCCAGGCAGTCAGGTTGGTCAGCAGCGCGCCGCATGCGCCGCCTACCTGCTTGTCGTTGAGCACCGTGCCGCATAGCAGCCCGATGGCGATGAACAGCAGCGAGCAGACCAGCCCGGCCAGCAGCGCGGGCACAAGCGCCCAGCAGATGGGCAGCCCCAGCAGAAGCGCCACGGCGTATACCGCCGCGCCCTGCATCAGTGCCAGCGGCAGCAGGGGCAGTAGGTATCCCAGCAGAAAGCTCAGCGCCGTTACTGGCGCGGCATACAGGCGCATCAGGAAGGAGGTGCTGCGGTCGCGGGCAATCAGCAGCGCGCCGAACAGCGACAGGAAGGACTGCCCAAACACCACGATGCCCGGCGCAAGCTGCTCAATGCGGAACATATCCACTGGAATGTGGGATTGAATCAGCGATAGCAACAGCAGGATCAGGATGGGGAACGCCAGCCCGAAAAACAGCGTCAGCGGGTCGCGCAGCATTTCCTTCAGCGTGCGTTGCGCCAGCACGGCGGCTTTGCGAAATTGCTTCATTTGGCAGCGTCCCCCTCTCCGGCCAGGGCGATAAAGGCGTTTTCAAAGCTGCTTTCGCCGGTCTTTTCAATCAGCTCCTGCGCCGTGCCCAGAGCGATCAGATGGCCGTGGGACATGATCCCGATGCGGTCGCTGAGCGCTTCGGCCTCCTCCAGATAATGCGTGGTCAGCACCAGCGCGGTATGTCCGCGCAGGCTGCGGATCACGCTCCACAGCTCGCGCCGGGCTAGCACGTCCAGTCCCAGCGTCGGCTCATCCAGAAACAGCACTCTGGGGCTGCTCACCAGCGCCATGGCGATGGAAAGACGGCGCATCCAGCCGCCCGAAAGCGTCTTGGCGCGCTGATTTGCCACCTCATTCAGCCGCAGGCGATCCATCATTTCATGGGCAAGCGCGCGGCACTCGGCGGCGCTATGACCGTATACGCCGGCCATCAGCTCCAGATTTTCGCGCACGGTTAGATTGCCGGCAACGGCGGTTTCCTGCGGGGATACGGCGATCATGGATTTGACCTGCGCCGCCTGATGCACGATATCCTGCCCCAGCACCTGCGCGCTGCCAGCCGTGGGCGCGCACAGGCAGCAGAGCATGCGAATCAGCGTGGTTTTGCCCGCGCCGTTTACGCCCAGCAGCGAAAAGAACTCGCCCTCGTGCACCGTAAGGCTGACGTTATCCACCGCCTTGCGCTGGCCGAAGGAGCGCGATAGCGAGTTGGTTACAATTGCTTCCATTGGTTATTCCTCCGACTCGCCGCGCATGGCCTTCAAAATATCGGTGGCAAACTGTTGCAGCTGGCTGGCTTTGACCAGCGCGATGCCTTGCTGCTCATCGCCCAGCACCAGCAACTGATCGCCAGGATGCAGGTCAAAGATGTCGCGCGCCTTCTTGGGGATGACGATCTGCCCCTTCTCCCCAATGCGCACCATTCCAAATAGATGCTTGCCGTCCGGCATGGCTGATTCCTCCAAGCATACAAATTGTAAAAGTAAGAAAAGTTATACTTTTCGCACATATGATACGCCGCAACTGCCCTTCTGTCAAGAGGACGGGATAAATAATCTTTTCGGCTTTCTTAATTTGTGTTACAATTTCCTTAACAGTACAATATATAGATTTCCAATACTTGAATTTGTGATGAAACGATGATACAATACACTATATTTAGGAAAGAGGGGGCGGCCTGCCATGGGTTCTTTGGCGTATATCGCGCTGGTGCTGGCGCTGGCCGTCGGAATCTATCTATTGATCCGCTATCAGCGCGAGCGCCAGAAGGAACTGTACCGCATGGAAGCGCTGCGCGACAGCCGCCTCTATAAGGACATTTACCCGCTCATCCTGCGCGCCGCCGCGCGCGATCTGGATCAGGTGCGCATCGAGCGCGACCGCATCACCTTCACCCTGGTCTGCCCGCCCGGCACGCTGGGCGTGTTTGAGCTGTGCCAGTGCGGGCACCGGCAGATGAGCCGCACGCGCACCCGCGTATTGGCCGAGGTCATCGCCGAGGATATCGAGATCCTGCGCGACCGGGGCAAGTACGGGCTGTCCCGCTACCGCATCACCCGCGCGAACGGCAGCGTGGATTACGGCTATGTATACACCATTCGCACCCCCTATAAGGATGCAGTTATGGAGGCGCGCCGCAGGATTTCCATGCGGATCGGAATATGAACGAAGCAAGGCAGCCAAAGCCAAACGGAGCAGCCGCGCTCCTTACCTTCGCGGCCGGATTATCATGGAGCTTCACGGGCATGTTTACCAAACTTGTCGGGTGGAACTCCTTTACGCTTGCGGGCGTGCGCGCCATCTTCGCGCTGCTGGTGCTGGGGCTGGCGCGGGGCAGCTTTCGCGTCCGTCCCAACCGGGGCATGTGGCTCAGCGCAGTGGGCGTTACGATGACATCCCTGCTGTTTATGTCCGCGGCGCGCCTGACCACCGCGGCCAACGCCATCGTGCTGCAATACACGGCCTCCATCTTCGTGATCCTGTATATGCTGCTCTTCAAAAAGCAGCGGCCGCTCAAATCCGAGCTCGTCGCGGCGTTTTTTGTCATGCTGGGCGTGTGCCTGTGCTTTGCCGGCGGCCTGGAGGGCGGGCGGCTGCTGGGCAACATCCTGGGCCTGTGCAGCGGCGTTACCTTTGCGATGATGTTCCTTGCCAACCGCTATTCGGGCAACGACCCGCTGGACAACGTGTACTTTGGCACGCTGGCCGGCGTGCCCTTTGCGCTGTCGGCCTGCTTTGATCCGCATTTTTCGCTGTCCCTGCCGCAGCTGGGCTGCGGCGTGGGGCTGGGTGTGGGGCTGGGACTGGGCTACCTGTTTCTGGCGCTGGGCGCGCGGCGCGGCATATCTCCCGTGGCCTCGTGCATCATCAGCAATGTGGAGCCGGTGCTCAATCCTATCTGGGTGTTTCTGGCTGTGGGCGAAAACCCCGGCGTATACAGCATTGCCGGGGCGGCGATCGTGCTGCTGGCGGTAACGCTGCAAAGCCTGTACGAAATACGCCGCGCCGCGCGGGCTAAGCCCGAAAAACAATAGAAAAGCAACCTTTTGATTGACATCCCCGGCTTTTGCGGGTATCCTTGAAGAATCATCTGACGGGAGGCCGACGCATGAGCCGTGTTGTCGTATCCGAGGGCTACCGCTCGGTATTGTCGCTGTACGATACCCAGGAAGCCATCGCGCTGATTAAAAAAACCTTTGAAAAATCCCTGAGCAACGCGCTGAACCTCAAGCGCGTATCCGCTCCGCTGTTTGTGGAGGGCGCCAGCGGCCTCAACGACGATCTGAACGGCGTAGAGCGCCCGGTCAGCTTTACGCTGCGCGAAACCGGCGCGCAGGCGCAGGTGGTGCATTCGCTGGCCAAGTGGAAGCGCCTGGCGCTGCACGATTACGGCTTCCCGATGGGCGAGGGGCTGTATACCGATATGAACGCTATCCGGCGGGATGAAGAACTGGATAATCTGCACTCGGTCTATGTCGATCAGTGGGACTGGGAGAAGATCATCTCCGAGCAGGACCGCACGCTGGATACCCTAAAAGATGCGATGCGCCGCATTGTTACGGCGGTGTGCTGCACGCTGGATTTTCTTAAATGGAAGTATCCGCAGCTGCCGGTGGAGCTTTGCCGCGACGTTAGCTTTGTCACCACGCAGGAGCTGGAGGATATGTATCCGGATCTAACGCCCAAGCAGCGCGAAAACGCTTACCTGCGGGAGCACCGCACGGCGGGCATCCTGCAAATCGGCGGCAAGCTGCGCTCAGGCAAGCCGCATGATGGCCGCGCGCCGGACTATGACGACTGGGCGCTCAACGGCGATATCATGTTCTACAACGACGTGCTGGGCTGCGCGTTTGAGCTGTCCAGCATGGGCGTGCGCGTATCGCCCGAATCCCTGCGCGCGCAGCTGGCGGAGGCAGGCTGCCCCGAGCGCGCCGAACTGCCCTTCCACCGGATGCTGCTGTCGGGCGAGCTGCCCTTCACCATGGGCGGCGGCATCGGCCAGAGCCGCATGTGCATGCTGCTGCTGGCCAAGGAGCACATCGGCGAGGTGCAATCCTCCCTGTGGGACGCCGAAACGCGCCGCGTGTGCCGCGATGCGGGCATTGTGCTGCTGTGAGGAAAACAAAGGCAAAAAGCCGGAAGGCTCTAAAAAAGATCTGAAGCAGATAAAAAAGTTGCCTGGTTAGGAGCAAGCTCCACCAGGCAATTTTTTCATTGCTTTTCAAATAGGTTGGAAAATGCGAAAACGCTCATGGCTCCCCTTGCGTATTTATCCTATCATTCCGCCAAGAACTGCGCGCACAATCCTTGCGCTTCGCTTAGCGGGTCGGCGCGCATATCCAGCCAATGGATGCGCGTATCCCGGCGGAACCACGTCATCTGCCGCTTGGCAAAGCGCTTGATGGCGCGGGAAAGCGCCTCCAGCATGTCCTCCTGCGTGGCAAACTGTCCCAGCAGGTATTGGCTGATCAGGCGGTATTCCAGCCCCAGACGATACAGAAAATCAGGCGATACGCCTGCCTGGAGCAGGCCGTCCACCTCTTCGATCATGCCCTGCTGGACGCGGCGCGCCAGCCGCTCGTCAATGCGCGCGCACAGGGTGGGGCGATCCCAGGTGACGCCCAGGCGCAGCACGTCGTAGCGCGGGCGCTTCTGCGCGGGCAGGGTATCGCCGTCGTGCAGCTTTTCCAGCGCGCGCATCACGCGGTTGCGGTTCTGGGGATCGATGGCATTGCCGGGTGCGGCGGCCTGCAGCATGGCGCAAAGCTGCGGGGTGGGCAGCCTTTCCAGCTCGCGGCGATAGGATAAATCGGGCTCGATATTGGATAGCACATAGCCGTCGCACACCGCGTCCACATACAGCCCGGTGCCGCCCGCCAGCACGGGCACGCGGCCGCGCGCAAGCACATCATCAATGGCGCGATAGGCCAGGCGTTGAAAATCCGCCATGGTGAAAAATGTGCCGGGGTCGCATACATCCAGCAGATGATGCGGCACGCCCTGCATTTCCTGCGCCGTCACCTTGCCGCTGCCCAGATCCAGCCCGCGGTAGACCTGGCGGGAATCGGCCGAGATTACCTCGCCGCCCAGCGAACGGGCCAGGCTGATGGCCAGGCTGCTTTTGCCCGAGGCGTTGGTGCCTACCACCGCAATGAGCTTGGGAAGCGCGCCGCTCATGGCTCGTCCTCCTCGTCTGTATCCTTGCCGGCCAGCGCGTCGCGCGCGCGGTCGATATCCTGATTGATCCAGCGCACGGCGGCCAGGTTTTTCAGTTGCTCGCGGCTGACCACCGTGTTGGTGCCCAGGCACGCGCTGCAGCGATGCCCGCACTCGGGGCACACGCACGCCTCCGCGTCGTCGGCATGGATCATAAACGCGCCGCACTCAATGCATCCGCAACGCATGGTACATCCTCCTTAAATACGCAAGTATCGGCTTATTATAGCATACATCGCAGCCGTTGTGGGAGAAAAACAGGCGATTTTGCAATTTTCGCATTGACAAACCTCCCCTGCGCGCGCTATGCTGATTTTTGCGTATGCGCAATTACGAAGAGTTGAGGATACCATGAGAATGAAGCGTTTTCGGGGTGAGGGATGGGCGCTGCTGGGGATGATCTGGGCGCTGGCCTGGCCGACCATGCTGGAGCAGCTGATGAGCACGGCCGTGCAGTATGTGGACGCGGCCATGGTGGGGCGCCTGGGCGCGCAGGCCACGGCGGCCGTGGGCGCAACCACCACCGTCAGCTGGCTGATTGGCAGCACGGTGTCGGCGCTGGGCATCGGGTTTTTGTCCTTTATCGCCCAGGCCTACGGCGCGGATGACCGGGCGCGCGCGGCGCGCACCTCCTCGCAGGCGGTGCTGGCCGTGCTGTTTTCGGGCACGCTGTTTACGGTGATCCCGCTGCTGCTCAGCCGCCGCGTGCCGGTGTGGATGCACGCCGCGCCCGAGATCCAGCAGGTGGCGTCGCAGTACTTTGCCATCCTGTATATGCCCATGCTGGCGCGCGCGGCCAGCACCATATTCGGCACCGCGCTGCGCGCCACGGGCGACAGCAAAACGCCCATGCGCGCGGGCCTGGCGATGAACCTGGTCAACGTGGTGCTGAACTTCCTGCTGATCTATGAATCCCGCACCGTGCGGGCGCTGGGGCTGTCCATCTGGCTGCCCGGCGCGGGCATGGGCGTGATCGGCGCGGCAATCGCCAGCGCGGTCTCCTATGCGGTGGGCGGCGTTTGGATTACTTGCGCGCTGTGGAAGCACCCGGTGATCTCCCCGCGCGGCCAGCGCCTGCGCCCCGACTGGGATGTGCTGCGCCCCTGCCTCAAGGTGGCGCTGCCCTCTGCCCTGCAGCGCTTTGGCACATCGTTTGGCTATGTGGCCTTCGCCTCCATGATTAACGCCCTGGGCACCATTCCGCTGGCGGCGCACAGCATCGCCAACACCGTGGAATCGGCCTTCTACATTCCCGGCTACGGCATGCAGACGGCTGCGGCTACGCTGATTGGCAACGCGCTGGGCGCAAGGGATGAAAGGCTGATGCGCAGGCTGGCGCGGATGCTGGTGGGCATCGAGATGGTGCTGATGGTGGTTTCCGGCGGGCTGCTGTTCATCTTTGCGCCGGGCATGATGAGCCTGTTTACCATCGACGCGGCGGTGATCGCCCTGGGCGCGACGGTGCTGCGCATGGTGGCGGTGTCCGAGCCGTTCTTCGGCGTCGCCATCATCCTGGAGGGCATGCTGCAGGGAACGGGCAACACGATGGCGCCCTTTGTGTTCAATATCATCGGCATGTGGGGCGTGCGCATCCTGGGCACGTTTGTCTGCACGCGCCTGCTGCATATGGGGCTGGTGGCGGCCTGGGCGTGCATGATCGCGCACAACCTGCTGCTGTTCCTGCTGCTGCTGACCTACTGCCTGCGCGGCAGGTGGAACCCGCTGACCCGCGGATAACGCGCCGGACGGCGGGCAAACTACAGATGTAAATGTTTCATCTTCTTTACGAAAACATTGCAAATAATGTCGATTCGCGGTATACTAAGGGTGTAAATCTGTCTTTGAAAGGAAGCAGCCATGCAGCAGAACCAGGTTCGCTCCATTGTATACTCCCTGCAGCAGAACATCCGCCGCGTCATCGTGGGCAAGGATGAGGCCATAGAGCTGGCGCTCATCGCCCTGCTGTGCAAGGGACACGTGCTTATCGAGGATGTGCCGGGCGTGGGTAAGACCACGCTGGTGGCCGCCTTGGCGCGGTCGCTGTCCTGCTCATTCAAGCGCATTCAGTTTACGCCCGACGTAACCCCCAGCGATATCACGGGCTTCACCATGCCTTCGCTGCAAACGGGCGAAATGGAATATAAAAGCGGCGCGGTGATGAGCCAGATCGTGCTGGCCGACGAAATCAACCGTACCTCGCCCAGGACCCAGTCCAGCCTGCTGGAGGTGATGGAGGAGGGGCAGGTGACGGTGGACGGCGTTACGCATCCGCTGCCGCGCCCCTTCATGGTGCTGGCCACGCAGAACCCGGTGGATTTTGTGGGCACCTATCCGCTGCCGGAGGCGCAGATGGACCGCTTTTTCCTGCGCATTACCATCGGCTATCCCTCCATCGAGGAGGAAATGGACGTGCTGGAGCGCTATTCCGGCCAGGCGTCGCCCCTGTCCAGCCTGCAAAGCGTGTGCGGCGCGGGCGATGTGGTTGCCATGCAGGAGCTGGTGGGCGCGGTGTATTGCAGCCGTGAGGTGCGCGCCTATGTGGCGCAGCTGGCGGCGCTGACGCGCAAGCATCCTGCCCTGGCGCTGGGCGTATCGCCCCGCGGGGCGATTGCGCTGATCCGCGCGGCGCAGGGCTGCGCGGTGCTGGCGGGACGCGACTATATATTGCCTGACGATGTCAAGCGCATGGCGCTGCCGGTGCTTTCCCATCGCCTGATTTTGACCCCCGAGGCGCGCATGAAAGGGCAGTCTGCCCAGCAGATTTTGCTGGGGCTGCTTTCCAGCGTGCCGGTGCCGGGTGCGCAATGACCCGCCGGGGCGGCGCGCTGCTGGCGATATCCATCTTTTGCCTGTTCTGCGGGATGTCGCTGGGCGGACGGATGCTGTATCTGTCCGCCGTTTTTGGCGTGCTTACGCTGCTGTTTTCGCTTTTGACCGTGCTGATTGCCAGGCGCCGGCTGCATGTCCGCTGCCGCCTGACAACGCCCAGCGTGCCGCGCGGGGAATACATGCAGGCGGAGCTTGCGTTTGATTATAAGCGCCTGCCGCCCATATCGCCTGTGCTGGTTATCGTGCGCGGGGGCGACAAGCTGTATGAGTGCGCCTATGAGCGCTTTCCTGCGCGCGCTCAGATATCCCTGCCCGCCCCGCATGTGGGCGTGGTGGATGTGGGGATTGAAAGCTGGGTATTTTCGGATATCTTCGGATTGTTTGAAATTCGGGTACGCGGGGGCGAGACCGCGCAGTGCCTGGCCCTGCCGCGCGATTTTGAGGTGGAAGCGCTGCACTTTTTGTCCTCGGACGATGGCCGCGCGCTGCCCAACCGTACCAGCGAGGATTTGTCCTCGCCTGATGATACGCGCGCCTATCGCGCGGGCGATCCCCTCAAGCGCGTGCACTGGAAGCTGTCTGCCCGCCGGCGGGAGCTGACCGTGCGCCGCTATGAAACGCCCGCGCCGCCCGATACGTTGATCCTGATGGATTGCACCCTGCCTGGGGCGGCGGATGAAAGCGAGGAAAACCGCGCCATCCTGCGCGATACCCTGTGCGAAACCGCGCTGTCGGTGGCCATGATGCAGTCGCGCGATGATTCGCCGGTACGTATGCCCTTTTATGGCGAACGGACGGCGGAATTTTATATGGCCGCGGGGCGCTCGGACGGCATTGCGCTGCTGCCCGAGCTTTTGGCGCGCCAGCCCTTTACGGGCGGCACGGATTTTGCCCGCGTGCTCAACCTGGAGCTTCGCCGCATGCGCAGCACGGGCGCGACGGTGATTATCACCTCCCGCCTGAGCGCGGACGTGGTGGAGGGCATTGCGCATATCCGGCGCATGGGGCCGTCCGCGCGCGTGTATCTGATTACGCGCACGCCCGACGCCGAGCAGGATCGTCCCTATGTGGCGCGGCTGCAGCAATGCATGGTGGAGGTGTGCTATGTCTCGCCTGCGTGATAAGGGGCTGCGCGCGGCCCTGAGCGCGCTGATTGCCTGGCTGCTGGCGCTGGGTCTGGGCCTGCCGCTGCTCAAGGGCTTTGGCCTGGAGGGGCAGATGCTGCGCTTTGCCGTCTGCACGGCGGGCCTTTCGGGGGTGTTTTCCCTGCTGCGCACGCGCAAATACCTGTTTTCGATGTCTCTTTTGCTGGCTGCCGCGGCGGCCGGCGTGCATTATTTGCTGGGCGGCGGCTGGATACAAAGCGCTCTGAACGCCGGGAATGCCATTGCGATGCATCTGCGCGGGGCGGGCGTTGCGCTGCCGCTGTATGGCGATACGATCGCCTTGCAGCTGACGCTGTACTGCGCCTTGCTGGGCACTGCGTTGGCTTCGCCCGATAACGGCCTGTATGCGCCGATTTTTATTGTAGGTTCGCTGCTTTGCAGCATGTGGCTGCTGGGGCTGCGCGGGGCCAGCGCGAATATGCTGCCCGCCCTGCCCGCGCTGCTGCTATTGTATGCCTGGACGCATGCGCGCGATCCCGAGGGCGATACGCCCCAGCGCCGTTCTATGCCTGCCATTGCGCTGGTTGCTGCGGCGGCGCTGTGCGCGCTGTCCATGGCGCTGGCTCCGGCGGACGGTACCAAGGTGCCCGCGCTGGCGCAGTTAGCGGATCGTGTGAGCGAAATACTGGACGATACGCTGCTGTTCCGTGAGCAGCGCTCGCGCTACAGCCTGGCTTTAGACGGCTGGATGCCCCAGGGCGAGGGCCGTCTGGGCGGCGAACCCTCGCCCAGCGATCGCATCGTCATGCAGGTGGAAACCGATGAAACAGTCTACCTGCGCGGCGCGATTCTGGATACCTATACGGGCGGAGCGTGGTACGATAGCATCAGCGCCCAGCGCTATGGCTGGTATTCGCGCCGATATCGGGAGCTGCGCGATCAGCTGACCCAGGCTGCTTATCCGTTGGTATCGGCGCAGAGCGAAAAAATGGCGCGTGTGATCATGCTTACCGACAGCGCCAGCACGCTCTTTGTACCCCAGCGCCTGCGCACGCTGACCGTCGAGGGCACGGCCAACGCCTATTTCAATCTGGGCACCGAGGTGTTTTTGAGCCGCAATTTGCAGCCCAGGGATACCTATACCGTTGAATATTTGCCCATGAAGGCCACCGACGCGGGCATGGCTGCGCTGGTTGCCAGCAATCAAAACGCCCAGGATGCGGCCTATGCCGATGCGCAAGCGCAGTATACGGACGTTCCCGGCCATATGCAGCAGGATATTTATGATATCGTCCAGCGCGTGACTCAGGGGTGTAATACGCCGTGGGAAAAGGCCGTGGCGCTGCGCGATTATCTGCAAAATACCTGCACCTATACCCTGCAGGTGCAAACGCCGCCCACGGATGTGGACTTTGTGGCCTGGTTCCTGTTGGCCGAGCGCCAGGGCTACTGCACCTATTTTGCCTCAGCCATGACCGTGATGTGCCGCATGGCGGGCCTGCCTGCGCGCTATATCGAAGGGTATTTGGTGCGCCCAGAGGCGGGCGGCACGACCGTCGTGCGTGGGCTCAACGCCCATGCCTGGACGGAGGTGTACCTGCGCGGAGTGGGCTGGGTGACGTTTGACGCGACCCCCGGCGCGGGCGATCAGGATCAGAGCAATACGCCTGACGGCAGCCTGCCGCCCGAGCAGCAGGAGCAGCCGACCCCCACGCCCGAGCCTGCGCCCACGCCTACCCCCTCACCTACGCCTGAAGCGCAGCCGACTCCCACGCCGACCCCCGCCCCCGAGGGCGCAACGCCCACGCCATCGCCTACGCCCGAAGCGCAGCCTACTCCCACGCCTACGCCTCCGCCGCAGGATCCGCCCAAGGATCCTGGCCCGCGGCTGCCCTGGCTGGCGCTGCTGTTGCTGCTGGCTTTGATGCTGCTGCTTGCCTGGCGCGCACGCTTAACCGAACCCATGTACCGCGCTGCCCGCGCGAAGGATGATGCGGCTGCGCTGCTGCTGCTGTGGCAGGCTGCGCTGCAATGCGCCGCGCAATTGGGCAAGCCCCGGCAGCATGCCGAAACGCCGCTGGCCTATGCCGCGCGCCTGGGGGACAGCCTGGGCGTATCGCTGCAGAGCCTGGCTGAGGCGGTCAGCGCCGTGCAGTATGGCCGTCACATGCCGTCGTCTGCCGCCGTGCAGGAGGCTGGGCGCGTGTATACCGCGCTGAACGAACAACTGAATCTGTGGCAAAAGGCTGTGCTGTGCCTGCGCCGCATGCTGCATGTGACGCGCCGTCGCTGACGCATGCAATTACTGCCCTTGGGACACACTGCTCCTAAGGGCTTTTTGCATGAAAAGGAGGCGTTCATATGACCGGTACGCCGCTGTTTACAGGCGTATGCACCGCGATGATCACGCCGTTTTGCGGCGGGCAGATCGATTATCCTGCCCTGGATGGGCTGCTGGAACGGCAGATCAACGCAAAGGTTGACGCGCTGCTGATTGCCGGCACCACGGGTGAACCCAGCACGCTCAGCGATGCGGAATGGGAGAGCCTGACCGCCCACGCGCTGACGCGCATCGCGGGCCGCGTGCGGGTGATCGTGGGCACGGGCAGCAATAACCTGCGCGTCACCCTGCGCCGCGCGCGCTTTGCCGCCGATCATGGGGCCGATGCGCAGCTGTGCGTGACTCCCTATTACAACAAGGCGACGCAGGCCGGGCTGCACGCCTATTTTACGCGCATTGCGGATGAATGCGCGCTGCCGGTGATGCTCTATAACGTGCCTGCGCGCACGGGGCTGAACATGCTTCCCGAAACCTGCGAAAGGCTGGCGCACCATCCGGGCATGATCGGCGTGAAGGAGGCGGCGGACGATCTGGGTCAGCTTGCGCGCCTGACCGCCCTGACCCCGCTGCCTGTGTATTGCGGCAGCGATCAGTGGATGGCTCCCGCCCTGCGGCTGGGCGCGCGCGGGGTGATCTCGGTGCTGTCCAACCTGTGCCCCGAGGCCGTGCGCATCCTGTGCCAATCCCAGCAGAAGGGCTGCGAGCAGTCCGCCGCCGCGCAGCAGCGCCACTTGGCTGCGCTGACGGACGCGCTGTTCTGCGAGGTCAGCCCAAGCCCGGTCAAGTACGCGCTGTCGCTGCTGGGGCTTTGCCGCGCCGAGGTGCGCCTGCCGCTGGTGCCCCTGCAGCCAGGCAGCCGCGAAAGATTGCAGAGCCTGCTGGCCCGGCATGGGCTGCTGCCCGCATGACGGGGCTGCTGTTATTTGGCGCGGAGGGCCGCATGGGGCGCGAGGTGGCGGCGCTGGCGGCACAATACGGCTTTACGCTGGGGGAAAAGGCGGAGGCGGCGATTGATTTTTCGCATCCGGATGCGTTGGATGCGGTGCTTGACGCCGTGCTGGCGCGCGGCATTCCGCTGGTGAGCGGCACGACGGGCTATTCGCTTGCCCAGCAGCAGCAAATCCATGCGGCGGCGCAGCGTGTGCCCATCCTGCGCTCGGCCAATTTCAGCCTGGGCGCGGCGGTGATGGCGCGGCTGCTGGCGCAGGCGGCAAGCAGCCTGCCGGGCTGGGACGGCGCGCTGATTGAGCGGCATCACGCGGGCAAAGTGGATGCGCCCAGCGGGACGGCGATTGCGCTGGCACAGGCCATGGCGATGCCGCGGGAGGGCATCCTGTCCGTGCGCGGCGGCACGGTGCGCGGGCTGCATGAGGCAGGATTCTACGGCCCCGAGGAGCATTTGACCATCGTACACTGCGCCGAAAGTCGCGCGGTGTTTGCCCATGGTGCACTGCGCGCCGCCCGGTGGAGCATCGGCCGCCCGGCAGGGCTGTACGGCATGGAGGATATGCTGGAAGGCAAATAAATACGCCCTGCCGATATTTCGACAGGGCGTTAGTAGCTGCGGATGGGTTACGGATCCAACAGGCCGATAATCGCAATGCCTGCCACCGTGATAGCGATGGCCGCGTAGTGCTTCCAGCTCAGCTTTTCCTTGAGGAACAGGCGGCTCCACAGCACCGACACCGCGCAGTAGGAGGCGATGATGGGCGCGCTCATGGCCACGTGCGCCTTGTCCGCCAGGGCATAGATGTAGAAGAACTGGCCGATGGTCTCGCACACAGCACCCAGATACTTGGGGCCTTCGCTGCGCACGGTCAGCTTTTCGCGCTTGACAAACAGCACGTACCCCCCCGCAAGCAGGCCGGCGACCAGGAAGGTCAGCTCGTAGGCCACGTTGGCAGAGCCTTCATCCAGGGTTTCCAGCACCAGGCTGTCGGCAAAGGTGCCTGCCGCGTCCAGCACGCAGTAGAGGATGGGCAGCAGCAGCGCCAGGAAGGACTTGGCGTATTTGCGGTTGCCCGCCTCCTGACGGGCGGCGCGCAGCTCGTCGTCCTCGGTGGCTTCCACCACGCCCAGCAGGATTACGCCGCCGGCCACCAGCGTGATGGCGATCAGCTGCAGCGCGCCCATATCGCCAAGACCCGCCGTGATGAGGGTCAGTATGGCCACCAGCGCGCCGGAGGAATTGCAGATGGGCGAGGAAATGGAAAGCTCGATGTAGCGCAGGCCGATATAGCCGATGGCCATGGATACGATGTAGAGCAGCGATACGGGAAGGTAGGTCAGGATGATGCTCAGGTTGATCTCTACGCCGTTTACGAAGATTTCGTAGCAGGCGTGCAGACCCATCACAACGCCCACGGCCATGACCATCTTCAGGTAGGCGGTTTTATCGCCGCTCTCACGGCAGCCAATTTTGGAAAACAAATCCGAGCCGCTCCAGCACAGCAGGGCAGCCAGGGAATACCAAAACCACATGGTTGTATTTCTCTCCTTTTTTTCTGATGAAGATCCGTTTACTGCGCCCGCGCGCGGCTGAGGGTGATCAGGTGATACTGCGCCCGCGCGCCCAGCCGCAGCGGCAGCCAGGTGGTGCCCACGCCGTTGGAAACCAGCACGGTGACGCCGTGCTCCTCAATTTCGCCCGAGCGGTAATGGTTGCCGTAGCGCAGCCCGCGCCGGCTGGCGGTATAGGGCGCAAAGCCCAGCAGCGTCACCTGACCGCCGTGCGTATGCCCGCACAGAGCCAGATCAAAAAACGGATCCCTTTGTACATTATAAGCGTCCTCCAATGCGTCGGGCGCATGGGGGGCGTAAATCACATAATCCGCGCCGCGCACCTGGGCGGCCACGTCCTGATAGTCGGGCTCACCCCAATAGCAATCGTCCGTGGCGCACAGGGCGATGGTATCCTCCCCGCTGCGCAGCGTCAGCGCGCTGTTAAGCAGCGGGGTGACGCTTTTTGCCTGCATGGCGGCGCACAGCGCGTCTATATCGCCGTCCGCACGGTCATGATTGCCGATGACTGCGCACACGGCCAGGCGCGCGTGCAACGGCGGCACGATGTGCCAGAATTCCAGGCTGTGGGCTGCGTCCTCGCCGTAATCCCCGCCCAGCAGGATGATATCGGCTTCCAGGGCGTTGAGACGCGCCGCCAGGTCGTTTACGCGCGCCGCATCCAGCAGCGCGCCGTAATGGATATCCGAGGCGTAGGCCAGCTTCAACCCGCTCAGCGATCTTGGGACGTGCGCGGAGCTGATCTCGTGCCGCTCCAGCCGCAGCTGGCGCGCCGTGTAGATTGGATACAGCCAGCGCCGGGGACGCAGCGAGGCCATCAGGATGCCCAGCCGCGAGGGCGTATGGGGTCGCTTTGCGGGCGTTTTCATGGGCGAATCAGCTCCTTTCCTATCATTGAATAGGGATATAATATCATAGCCGCCCCAAAAGCGCAAGATGGCGAAAGCGGCAATTATCAGACTGCGCCCTCCCCACGCAGTACAGCGCCCGCAGCCGTGTCAGCGACAGGCAGGCTCCTGCCAGGGCATGCAAAAGCGCCTGCAATCTGATTAGCGATTGCAGGCGTTTTGATTTGCAATTTAAACGTCCATGATTTCGCACCCATACAGGCCGATATCGCCGCCGCCCCAGGATGATTCCAGGCACAGGGTAAGGCGGGATGCGCCGTCCGGCAGGGGGATGCGCAGCAGCGCCTGATGGTTTTTCAGCTTCAGGGAAACGGGGCCGTCCGGCATTTCGCAGATCAGCGTGGCCTCGCGCAGCAGCGGGGCGGGCATTTGCAGCGGCGGATCGTCCGCAAACACATGCGCGCGCATGGCAAAGTCCTGATACTTTTTACGCGGGGAAATGCTCTCCCGCGAAAAATCAGCATCCAGCGCCAGCCGCAGCGCCTGACGGCGCGCAGGGGCGGGCAGGGTGATGGTCAGCCGCGTGCCAGCGGGCAGCAGGATGCGGTTTTCAACGCCCGCGTGCGGGCGCTCCCAGCCGTTTTGCAGGAGGGCCAGCTGCTCGGACGGCAGATCGATCTGCGTCGGCGCGGGCTTGCGCACCAGGCCGGGCAGGTAGCAGCCGTCCTCCATCAGGCGGCGCTGAAGCTCCGCCATGTGGCACAGATAAACCCCGCGCGGATCGCACGTTTTTTCCACGGCCAGCGCGGCGGCGGCGCCGGCTGCCTGCCCCATCAGCGAGCAGGTAGCCATCACGCGCGTGGAGCTCATGGCCAGGTGGGAAGCGCTGATGTTGCGCCCGGCGAACATCAGGTTATCGATGTTGCGCGAGTAGAGGCAGCGATAGGGAATGGGATAAGGCGCGTTGACGGGCAGATGATGCGAGGAGTAGCCCGGCGCGTAAAAGCCGGCGGGCAGGTGATTGTCCATTGTCCAGCCGCCGTAGGCCACTACATCGGGGAAGGGACGGCCGGTGGACAGATCCTGCTGGGTGAGCATATAGTCGCCCTCGTAGCGGCGGCTTTCGCGTTTGCCGGGCAGGAAGCCCACCCACTCCAGCTCCCAATTATCCGCGCCGTGATCGCCACGGTTTTTGATATGATCCCACACGCCAAAGGCGATTTTGAGCAGCTCCATGTTCAGCGTTTGCGTGTCGGCAATGGTATCCTGCTCGCCGCCCAGCTCAATCCACCAGAAGTTCACGCCCGTGCCGATGAAATCATGGTTCTTGTCCATCATGCTGGCGTCATCGGGATAGACGTTCGCCCATTCGGGCGCGGTGAAGGGGCAGGGATGATCGGTCTGCCGGGCTTCGATCAGGCAGGAATTGCCCATCGTTTTGCGGTCAGCCTGCGCGGGAGCCTCGGATTCGCCCAGATCGTTTTGCCCTTCTCGGCCCACGCGGTAGGCTGCGCCGCACAGCGGGGCCAGGATGCTGTCGCCCGAGCAATCCAGAAAGATCTGCGCTTCCACGGTGTGGAAGGCATAGGTATTCAGCTGCCAGCCGGTAACGGACGTGATGCGGTTGCCCGCAGTTTGACAATCCAGGCAGGAGCAGTTGAGCAGCAGGGTGATGTTCTTTTCCGCCATCACGGCCTGCAATAGCACGCTATCCCAAAGGGAATAGTTCATGGTGGGATTGCGGTAGATGTTTTCCAGCTCCAGCTCCTGCAGGATGCCCGTTTCGCGGTTTTCCCTGCCGGCCGCGCCGCGGATCCACATGCGGATCTCGCTGCTGGCGTTGCCGCCAAGCACAGGGCGATCGTGCATCAGCACCACCCTGGCACCATGGCGCGCGGCGGAGATGGCGGCAATCATGCCGGCCATGCCGCCCCCGATGACGCAGATATCGGCCTGATGGCAGATGGCGTTATTCATGCTTAGCATGTGCTTGTTCCTTTACGGCGGCGGAGAGATCGCGCAGCCGTTTCATCACATCGTTGGCGCCGCGGCCAAAGTAATCGTGCAGAGCGATGTATTCCTGATACAGCGCGTCGTAGGCGGCGGCCTGGCTGGCGTCGGGCTGATAGCGGATATCGCTCAGGCAGCTCATGCGCGCGGCAGCCTCGTCCAATTGATCGTAGCCGCCCTTTTGCGTGCCCGCCGCACAGGCGGACAAAATGGCCATGCCCACGGCCGGGGTAGGCAGGGGCTTGGAAATGTAGAGCGGGCGCTGAATGATATTGCTTAGCAGCTGCATGAACAGGGGGTTTTTGTAGGATATGCCGCCGCTGACATGCAGGGCGCGGATGGGCACGCCCGCGCGCTCGTGCGCATCGATGATGCAGCGCAGGCCAAAGCCCAGCCCCTCCATCAGCGCGCGGTATATCTCCTCGGGGCGGGTTTGCAGCGTCATGCCCAGCAGCATGCCGCTCAGGCGCATATCAGCCAGGCAGGAACGGTTGCCGTTCCACCAGTCCAGACAGATCAGCCCGCTTTCGCCCGGGCGCAGGCGCGCGGCGCGGCGGGAAAGCTCCTCATGTGCGGAGATGTGCGCATCCTGCGCGGCGCGAAGCACTTCCTCGGGCGCGCAGCGGCTGACAAACCAGCCCAGCAGGTCGCCGAAGGCTGCCTGACCGGAGGCATAGCCGTACAGACCGGGCAGGGTGTTGTCCAGCGTGATGCTGGTGGTGCCCTCTACGGGCAAAAATTGGGAGTAGCACAGGATCATGGCGGAGGACGTGCCGGCTGCTAGCGCGGCGGGGCCGGGGCCTGTGATGCCCAGCGCGGGCAGGGAAGCCATGGCGTCGGGATGCGGGGCGGTGACGACGATGCCCGCGGGAAGACCCAGCCAGGCAGCCTGACGCGCGGTCAGATAGCCGCTGACCGCGCCGATATCGATGAGCTTGCCGCGCACCTTGGCGCCGATCATGCCGGCCAGGCGCGGATCGGCATAACGCAGCAGCGGCGGATAGCCCACGCCCTCGCGGTACTGCGCCTTGTGCGTTGCCAGCGAGCGCGCCAGGTTCTCATTGCCGGTAAGCCGCTGGGTCAGCCAGTCGCCGACCTCCAGAAAGCGGTCGGCCGCGTCAAACACATCGGGCGCCTCGCGCAGCACCTGCCACACCTTGGGAAAAAACGCCTCGGGGGACAGCCTGCCGCCCACGCAGGGAAGCAGCTCCGGGTCATGCTCGCGCATCAGCTCGGTCAGCCGCGCGGCCTCCCACTGCGCGGCATGGTGCTTCCACAGCTTGATATAGGCGTGCGGATTGCGCTCGAACCGGGGATCAAAGCACAGCGGCGTGCCGGCCTTATCAACAGGCAGGGGCGTGCTACAGGTAAAATCCATGCCCATGCCGATGATATCCGCGCGGTTGATATCGGACTGATCCAGCACGCCGTGCACGGTGGCATGCAGGCCGTCCAGAAAATCCTGCGGGTGCTGCAGGGCATAATCGGGGGGCAGGGGCGTGCCGCAGGGCAGACGATCGGACATTACGCCGTGGGCATAGGGACATTCGGATTCAGATAGCACCGCGCCGTCGGATACGCGGCACAGCACGGCGCGGGCGGACTGGGTGCCAAAATCAACGCCGATGGTATAGGTTTGCTTCATAAAAAGTGCTTAGCCCTTTACGCCGGAGGTGGCGATACCTTCAACAAAGTATTTTTGCCCAACGATAAACAGGATGACGACCGGCACGATGGCGCTGGTGGCGGCGGCCATGGTGAGGTTATGCTCCTTGAATTCATCGAGCATGTACCACTGAATATTCTGCGATACGGTGTACAATTCCTTCTTGACCAGGAAAATCAGCGGAGCCATATATTCATTCCAGCTGCTGATGAAGGCCAGGATGATCAGCGACATCAGCGCGGCCTTGGTCAGCGGCAGCATGATGCGCAGGAAAATGCGCAGATGCCCTGCGCCGTCGATCTTGGCGGCTTCAATCAGATCGTTGGGCAATCCCATATAGAACTGCCGCAGCATGAAGATGGACGTGGCGCCAAAGAAGGCGGGCAGAATGATGGCCCACAGGTTGTTGTACAGGCCAATGGTCTTAAACAGCATAAAGCGGGGGATGATGGTCAGCTGGCTGGGCACCATCATGGAGGACAGGAACAGCATGAATACGACCTGCTTGCCCTTAAAATTGATCTTGGCAAAGGAATAGGCCGCCAGGGAGGAGATGAACATCTGCCCGATGATGCTGAACAGCGCGATATACAGCGTGTTGGCAAAGGCGCGCAGCATGGAGGCTTCTTCGTTCATCCATACGGTGGCGTAGTTTTGCCACTGGACCCTGGCAGGCAGCCAGTGGAAGGGCCGGGCAAATACCTCCGGCGCGGTTTTGAGCGAGGAGAGCACCATCCATACCAGCGGAACGACAAACAACACGGCGATGAGCGAAACAACGATGGTGCGCACGATGGCGGCCGCTCTTTCATTCTTTTTCATGGGGCGTTCTCCTTTCTTTAATAATGAACCCACTTCTTCTGTCCCCAGAAGTTGAGCAGGGTAATGACGAGAATGAGCACGAACAGCACCATGGACTGCGCTGCGGCATAGCCAAACTTGTAGCTGCCAAAGGCGTTGCCGTAGATTTCCACCACCATGGAGGTGTTGGCGTAGGAGGGGGAGCCCATGGTCATGATGTTGACGGAGGAGAAGATCTTGAATACTGCGATCATACGCACGATGACCAGATAGAAGGTGGTGGGGGATACCATGGGCAGCGTGATGTAGAAGAACTTCTGCATGCCGGTGGCACGGTCGATGTCGGCGGCCTCGTACAGGCTGGCGGGCACGCTTTGCAGCGCGGACATGTAGATAACCAGCTCGTAGCCCACGGCCGTCCAGATGACCATCACGATGATGGGAATTTTGTTCAATTGCAGGCTTACAAACCATTGCGGCGGGTTCTTAATGCCCAGCGCCAGCAGGATGGAGTTGATCACGCCGTCGTCGCGGAACATGAACTTGAATACGGCGGCCAGCGCCACAGCGCTGGAGATGTAGGGGATGAAGAAGGCCATGCGCAGCAGCTTTCTGCAATAGACCTTGTTGTTGAGGATATAGGCCAGCACCAGGGCCAGCAGGATGGAGGTGGGCACGGTGGCGATGGAATAGATGAACGTGTTGGCAAAGGCCTGGCCGAAGCGGCGATCCCTGGCCAGGTTGGCAAAGTTTTGCAGGCCGACCCACTTCAGCTTTTTCCAGCCGCCCAGAAAATTCCACTTGGTAAAGGACAGACCGATGGAGGCGAAGAAGGGGAAGGCCACGAAGACCAGAAACACAATCAGCGCGGGCAGGATGAAGGCATAGCCGATGAGGGTTTCCTGCCGCTGCAAGGCGCTGGTGCGCTTTGTCAGCCGCTTGCGGGCTGCCAGATCAGGATTGGACATGGTGTTTTCCTCATTTCTATGGCCCTCCCGCCCCTTGGCGAGGCGGGAGGGCGCTGTGTTGCTTCAATCCGCCCTGGGATTGAAATAAATTAGTCAGCGTTCTTGATGGCTTCGTCGGCGATTTGCTTGGCCTGGGCCATGGCCTCCTCAGCGGTCATCAGACCCTGATGCGCATAGCGGGTATACTCGTTGATCGCCTTGTTGACGTCGGTGTAGGCGGTCAGGATGGTGTCGGTGTAGGGAGGATTGTCATAGTTGACAACCACGCGCTTGAAGGATTCCACATCCACCAGCTTTTCGGCGTTTTCCTCGCTGCCAAATACCAGATCGACCAGCGCGTTGGTGTCGGTGCCCTTCCAGGAGGACTGATGGCCGGCGCAGATCAGATAGCGGGAGCCGTAGGTGGAATACCAGGCCAGCCAGTACCAGGCGGCCTCCTCATCGGCGCAGTTGGCGGCGATGCCGGCATGGGAGAAGTTGGACACGCCCGCCATGTAGTTGGTCTGACCCTTTTCCTCCACAGGCCAGGGGGCGAAGCCGGTGATCCACTGGGTGGGGTACTTGCTGGTATCGCGGATGAAGCGCACCATGTTGGGGCTGATGGCGGAGGCGGCGGTGTGACCCATGAACACGTCCTGGGTCTGGATGTTATCGTTGCGGTACACCTCCAGCGGATACCAGATCTTATCCTCTACCTCCGCCTTGATTTCGCGCTTGAGGGCGTTGACAATCAGCGGATCGGTGAAGTTGGACAGGCCGTCCTCGCCGAAATACTGATCGTGGCCGTACACCTGGTACCATACATAGGTGAAGTAGTTGACGCTGTGATAGTCGGAGCCGCCGTAGAGCACGGTGTTGCCCGCCTCGTCCTTCTTAGTCATGGCGGCGCAGGCGGCCAGGTACTCGTCCCAGGTCCATTCGGTGGGCAGCTCGCCCAGGCCGGCCTCGTTCCAGTCGGTCATGTTGATGGAAACATAGTAGCTCAGGCCGCCGCAGGGGAAGGTGTAGTACGTGTCGTCATACTTGTACACATCGGTGCCCCAGTTGTCTACCAGGTTGATGTTGTACTTTTCAATGTAGTCGGTCAGCTCCATGTACAGGCTGTTTTCCCAGCGGCGATAGGCGTTGGCCAGGCCGAAGGAGGCCAGTACGTCGATTTCACCGGCCATCAGGGCGGCGTCAACGGCCAGGTTGCCGTCGGAGTTGTTGTTGTAGGAGGTCAGCTCAACCTTGACGTTGGGATAGGTCTGGTTGAACTCGGCGATCATGTCGTCCATGCCCTGGGAGCCCTTGAAGGGGATCCAGAAGCGCACGGTGCCGCTGACGGCGGCGGGATCCTTGGCCAGGATCCAGGAGGTGATGTCGGGCTGCTCATCGGCCATGGCCATGGGGAGGGCGCACAGCAGCAGCACCAGCGCGGTCAGGAAAGCGAGTGCCTTTTTCATGTGGGGATACCTCTTTCTTTTATATTTTGGAAACGCTGCGGCGTTTGCCATTCTCTGTTGTCAGCCCAGGAAGGCGCCCTGTCTGCGCAGGGCGTCGCGCAGGGCCTGCACGTCGATCTGCCGGGGGGAGATGTGCGCTGCGGCGGCCTGCGCGGCTGCCGTGCCCGCCGCCTGCCCCAGCGCCATGCAGGGGGGCATCACGCGGATGGCCCCGGCAGCCTCGGACGTGGCCGACACGCTGCGCCCTGCCACCAGCAGGTTTTCCACCTTCAGGGGCACAAGGCAGCGGTAGGGCACGCCGTAGTACTCGCCGTTTTCCACCGTGACGTACTCGTTGCTCATCGGGCCGAAGCGCCCGTGCACGTCGATGGAGTTGGCGGCCAGCAGGATGCTGTCGTCAAAGAGCACGCCGTGCAGCACATCGTCGGTGGTCAGGATATATTCGCCCTTGATGTGCCGTGTTTCGCGCACGCCAATGTGCGCGGGCGTGCTGAGCAGCACGGCGTTTTCGCAGCCGGGCACATATTTGCGCAGGAAGCGGAAAATCTGCTGCACCTGCCGGCGGCCCTCCATCTCGGCGCGGGACAGCTGATCGGGATCGGTGGCGTCCACGCCCATGATGCGCGAGGTGTTGATATTCCACTCATCCTCGCGCACACCGCGGAAGATGCCGATGGACACGCGCTGCAAATCCCAGTCGCCGTTGGCTCGGGCCTGAGCCACCCGCCAGTGGAAGGAGCGGTAGTTTACGCCGTCCTTGCGGTAAAAGTTATCGCGGTTCGCATCGATATCGGCCTCCACCTTGGCGGAATCCACATGGCCGATACGGAAGAACATCGTCACCGGCTGGATGCGGCCGCTGGCCTCGTCGCCCATCTCGCAGGGCACGCCGCTGCGATAGGCAACGTCCGCGTCGCCCGTGCAGTCAATCACGATATCGCTCTTTACCAGCTTCAGCCCGCCCTTGGTCATGATGACCAGGCCGGTCAGGCGGTTTTCATCCATCACAGGGGACACGAACGTGCTGTGGAACAGCACCTGCACCCCGGCCTCGCAGCACATTTCATCCAGCACCACCTTGAGCGTTTCTGCGTCAAAGGGGGTGACGTGGTTGTGCCCCACCACGATGTAGGAGGTAAAGGCGGAGCCTGCGGGCACCTGGCCGGGATCGATGGCCGCCCCGCGGGCAACCAGGCGATCGACGATTTCCTTGAACAGGCCGCGGATGATCATATTGTCGCCATCCTTGTCATAGCAGGTCATAAAAGGATTGACCTGCCCCAGCGTCGCCATACCGCCCAGGCAGTTGCCGCTTTCAATCAGCAGGGTTTTGGCGCCGTTGCGCGCGGCCGCAATGGCGGCGCATACGCCCGCCGGGCCGCCGCCCACCACCGTCACCTGCGCGGCGTAGCTTTCATTCAGCGCACAGGAAAAATTGTACATGCTCGGTTCCTCCCCTTGTTTATTCCTGGTCAAACAGCGTGCAGCCCGCCTTTTGCAGCGCATCCTGCACCAGATGGTAATCCAGCTCACGCGGCAGCTCCCCGCGCTTGGCGCACAGCGCCGCCGCCGTGCCCGCCGCCTGACCCGTAGCCAGACAGATAGCCATCACGCGGTAGGATGCGTGCGCGCGGTGCGTGCCGCTGATGCAGCGCCCGGCGGTCAGCATGCCGTCCACGCCGCGCGGCACCAGCGCGCCGTAGGGGATATCATAGGGAATGGCGGGCTGGGAGTGCCCCTCGGCCTGGCCGCCGCCCGCGGGATTGTGGATATCAATCAGGAACCACGCCTTATGCACCGCCACGTCGGGGCAGCGCGTGCCCGTTTCCACATCGATATCCTCGATGCGGCGCAGACCCTCGATGCGGCGCGTCTCGCGCACGCCCAGCGTGGCGGCGGAGGACTTGACGCGGCAGTTTTCATAGCCGGGCACATACTTGCGCAGGAAGGCGATGATCTTGTCAATCTGCGCGCGCAGGGTCAATTCGGCCGTTACTTCGTCCTTGGGGGTCAGGATATCCAGGCCGTTTGCCTGGGTGGCGTTCACATTGCGCTCGCCGGGATAGAAGGTTTTGTGCAGGCGCACGATGGATACGCTCTGGGGCAGCTCGCCGCGCTCGCAGCACTCGCGGCACAGCTGGCTGTATTTTTTGCCGTCGGGCAGGGTGACGGGATCACTGCCGCCAAAGCAGGACAGCGCGCGGCTTTCATCCAGATGATCGACCAGGAACTCGATGGTTACAGGCTGGCAGCGGCCATCCTGCTCGCGGCCGATGTGATACTGCGCGCCCGCGCGCATCGCGGCAAAGCCGTCGCCCGTCGCGTCGATAACTACGCTGGCGTGCAGCTCCTGCAGACCCAGCGCCGTGCCTGCCAGCACGCCCGTCACGCGGGAGCCGTCCTTGAGCACCTCCACCACCGGGGTGTGCAGGAAGATTTCCACGCCGCTTTCGTGCGTCAGGCGCAGCAGGCGCTCCTTGGCTTCTTCTACATCCACGTGGATTTCGCGCCCGTTGCGGGTGGAGAGCAGCGGCACATCCTCATGGCCCTCGGCCAGCAGGGCGACGATTTCATCATAAAAGCTGCCTGGGGCGACATTGCCCAGGATGGGCTGCACCTGCCCGGCGGTGAGCATGCCGCCCAGCAGGCCGCCGCGCTCCAGCAGGGCGGTGTGCGCGCCCATACGCGCCGCGGCAACCGCCGCGCCAACGCCCGCCGGGCCGCCGCCCACCACAAGCACATCATACTGCAAAGAGGGAACAGTAGCGGAAATCATAGCTGCTTTCGGCTCCTTTTTGATTTTTATACCGGTCTAAAAACTAAAAATAAGAAAAAATCGGGCTTTTATGTTAAACGCTTTCGCGCTCAACCATATAGGAAGGCACCACGATGGAGCGCATGGGCTGCTTGGGATCGGCCAGGCGGGAGAGCATCATCTCCGCCGCCTGCGCGCCCATGGCGTCCTGACGGATGTTAACGGCCGTCAGCGGGGGCGTGGCGTAGCCGCACAGGGAGTTATCCTCGTAGGAGATGATGGAAACGTCCTGCGGCACGCGCAGACCCGTCTCGTACAGAAAGCGCATCGCACCCAAGGCGGCCTGGGGGTTGGCGCCCACCAGCCCGTCAAAGCGGCGGCCCGCCTGCCAGCTTTCGCGCAGCGCCTGGCAGGCGCTTTCACCGTTGTTGTGCTGGCCGTAGAGCACCATATCCGGCTGGAAGGGCGTGCCCGTATCGCGGCAGAAGCGCTGCATGGCGCGCAGGCGCGGCTGCGCGGACAGGAAGGTGTGCGGGCAGTTCATCAGGCCGATCTGGCGGCGGCCGCGCTGATAAAGTGCCATCAGCGCGTCATAGGTGCCGCCCTCCAGGTTGGATATCACGCAGTCGCACAGGGTAGAGGGCGAATCGATGCCCACCGCCACCAGCGGGATGCCCGTGGCCAGGCAGTCGGGCAGCAGATGTCCGTCCAGAAAGCCGCCCAGCAGGAACACGCCGTCCACCTTGCGCTCGCGCAGGAGCTTGGGCAGCTGCGGCGCGCCGGGAGCGGCGCTGGGCAGAAAATACTCGATGATCACGCTGTATTCGCTGTCGGCCAGGCGGTCAATCAGCCCCTGCATGACGTTGAGCGAAAACAGACCCACCGACTGCGAATAATCGTAGCAGGCGGAGCGCTTCTGATCGGAAAGGATGACGATGCCCAGGCACTTGGTGGCGCGCCAGCTGAGGTTGCGGGCGTTGCTGTTGGGCACATAGCCGGTATCCTGAATGACGGCCAGCACCTTTTCGCGCGTTTCGGCCTTGACCAGGGGACTGTTGTTGAGCACCAGCGACACCGTGCTGCGGGAAACGCCTGCGATGGCGGCGATTTCGCGGATGGTGATCATGTGCGCACAGCCTCCCTTGAAATTTTAGACCGTTCCAAATTGCCTGAAAATAAAATTCCCTTGTATCGGGAAAGAATAACGATTGAACTATTGCCAGTATAACGCGGAAAGACGCGGCTGTCAACTGTATTTTCAACCGGTACAAAGGAAATTTTTCTACATGCAGCGCGGTGTCAGCGCCCAAGCAGCATCTTGGCCGCGTCCACCAGATAGCGCGCGTGATCCTCGCGCAGGGCCATGGGCAGGTGCGTGGCGGCGACTTCATAGTTGAACGTGCCCTCATAGCCGATATCGCGCAGCGCGCGCATGATTTCGTCCCAATCGATGGTGCCAAAGTAGGGCATGCTGTGGTCGTCGCGGGTGCCGTAGTTATCATGCAGGTGCAGCACGCGGATGCGCTTGCCCAGCAGGGTCATGCTTTCATACTGCGGATGCTTGCCGAAATTGGCATGACCCACATCCCAGCATGCGCCGCACGCCATGCGGTCCACGATCTCGCGCAGCTCCTCGGGATAGGTGGTGTACATGTTCTCCACGCACAGGGTAACGCCGCGGGCCTTGGCGTATTCGTTAAAGGGGGTCAGCAGCGCCACCGTGCGGTCAATCAGCGTGTGCTTTTCGGCGTCGCGCTGGGGGTGGATGACGGCGTATTTCGCGCCGATATAGGCCGAGGCGTCGATGGCGCGGTAGGTCATCTGATCGCAGAAGGCCAGGCGCTCCTTGTCGTCCATCTCATAGTTATAAAAGGGCAGGTGGGTGTGGGAAACGGCCAAGCCGTTGCGGCGGATGGCGGCCAGCACGGTATCCAGATTTTGCTGCCAGTCGCCGTCCAGGATGGGCTCGTGCTTTTCAGGCTCGTCATAGATGGTGGCGGCAAAGTTTACGTCCACTGCCTCAAAACCCATGCGGCCAAAGAAATCCATGGCCTCGGCCATGGGCACGCGCAGATCGTTGGGACGGGCGCTGTAAAGACCGGAATTGGTGGAAATCAGCATCAGAATATCTCCTTCAGTGTGAAACGGACAATTTAGACCGCTCCAATTTCCGAGAAAACAGAAACTGCGCCGATTGAGATTCATCACTTTCGCGCAGTCTGCCGTTTCTCGATATTGTTATCTTAGCGCAAAGAAAAAGGGATGTCAAGCAAAACTAAGCGTGAATCGCGTGCACGTTGATTTCAAATTCCGCGTCGTCCAGCGGCTCGCCAAATACGTCGCAGCCCGCGTAGGCAAAGCGGCGAATGCGCACGGTATCGCGGTCAATGGGGTGCAGCTGCAGCGCGCCGCGGCGCAGGATGGGGCGGGACGCGCGCAGCGCCAGCGCCTCACGGGTGATGGTCATGACCTGCGCATCCTCGCGTCCCCAGGGATAGGGGAAGCGGCAGAAGGGATCGGCCGCGCCCTCCATGCCTGCCTCGTCGCCGTAATAGACGCTGGGCATGCCGGGCAGGGCGGCGTAAAGCTTCCACATTTCGGCCAGACGGCGGATGGCCAGCGCGCGCTGCGCATCGCTCAGGCGGCAGCCCCCGCGCTCCAGCGGATCGACGCCCTCCCAGGCTTCGCCGGCCAGCACGTTCAGCAGGCGCGCACGGTCATGACTGCCCATCAGGTTCATCAGCGAGTAGAAGAAGGGCAGGGGATAGTTTTCCCGCAGGCTTTCTACCCTGCGGCAGAAGGCATAGGCGTCCAGCGTGCCGGTGACAAAGCCGATGGCGGCTTCGCGCAGGGGATAATTCATCACGCTGTCCAGCGTATCGCCCAGGCAGTAGCAGCGCTGCGCGCCGTAGGATACCTTGTTGCTTGCGTCCTCCCATACCTCGCCCAGCAGCGCCGCCTGCGCATCCTGCGTGCGGACGGCGGTGCGCAGATCGCGCAGGAAGCGCATGGGCAGCTCGTCCGCCACATCCAGCCGCCAGCCGGCTGTGCCCGCGCGCATCCAGCGGCGCGCCACGCCGTCCTCCGCCAGGATGAACCGGCAGTAGTCCTCGTTGTCCTTGTTGACCTCGGGCAGGGTATCCACGCCCCACCAGCACTTGTATTTATCCGGAAAACGCTCAAAGGTGAACCACCCGGCATAGGGGGAATCGGGGCTTTGATACGCGCCCACGCTGTCGTAGCGGCCGTAGCGGTTAAAATACAGGCTGTCGTCGCCCGTGTGGTTGAACACGCCGTCCAGCAGCACGCGCATGCCGCGCTTGGCGGCCTCCTCGCACAGGCGGGTTAAATCGGCCTGCGTGCCCAGCATGGGGTCGATCCGGGTATAATCGCCGGTATCATAGCGGTGATTGCTGCGCGCCAGGAAGATGGGGTTCAGATACAGCACGGTGACGTGCAGCGATTGCAGGTAATCGAGCTTGGAGATGATGCCCTGCAGGTCGCCGCCGAAGAAATCCCGCGAGTGCGTATCGCCGTTGCGGGGATCAAACAGCGCCAGCGGAGCCTCGTCCCAGTTTTCATGCAGATAGATGTCCTCACGCGTATACCGCGGCGCGCGGCTGCGGCAGAAGCGGTCGGGGAAAATCTGATACATGACGCCCTCGCGCAGGAAGGCGGGGGGCGCATAATCCCGCGCGTACACGGTCAGCTGAAAGGACGGGGGCGCCGAAGCATACGTTTCGCCCACGCCGCCCAGGCCGTCGCGCGCGTTGCCCAGGTATTCTGTTTGCCCGTTTTCCATCACCGCCGCGAAATAGTACCACAGCAGGCGCGGGGTGGCGGGCGCGGCAAAGCGCAGCTCGTAGCCGTCGCGGCCGTCGGGCTGCAGGGGGATGGTATAGGGCTGGTTGTTGAGCGTAATGACGGCGTTGACCGCGCGCGGCCTGCCCTGGCAATAGACGCGAAGACGGACGATATCACCGCAGCGGACCGCGCCGAAGGGGGCGCGGCAATCCAGCGAGCGGGAGTCGTGATACAGCTTCATAAAAGCACCTCGGTCGTTCAGGCTTGAAGATGCACGCGCAGCGCGCGGCCAAGCAGCAGGCTGACGGCATAACACACGGCGGCGCACAGCACCACGGCCGCGCCTACGCCGCAGCCCAGCGGCACGGATACGCACAGCCCGGCCACGCCGCTGAATACGGAAATCAGCACGCTCAGCAGCGCATGCTGGGCAACGCTGCGGGCGATGTTGCGCGCCGCGGCGGCAGGCAGGATCAGCAGCGCGTTAATCAGCAGCACGCCCACCCAGCGGATGGAGAGCATGACAGCCACGGCTACCAGGATGACAAAGGCGTATTCCACCCATTTGACGGCGATGCCGCGGCTTTGCGCCAGCTGCGGATTGACGGCGGTGAGCAGGAGCTGGTTGTACAGCGCCGCCCACAGGAGCACGCCCGCAGCCAGCGCGACGGCCAGCCACAGGATATCGGCGGGCGCGATGGCCAGCACATCGCCTACCAGGATGGAGGAGTATTTATTGTATTGTCCGCTGCCGGAAAGGATCAGCAGCCCCAGCGCGATGCCGGCGGAGGAGAATACGCTGATGGTGGTATCCGACGAGGCTGAGCCCGTGCGGTTGATGCGGGTAATCAGCACCGCCCACAGGATGCCGAACAGCACCAGGATCAGCGTAACGTTGCTGAGCCCCAGCAGCACGCCAAGCCCCAGGCCCGCCAGCGCGCTGTGACCCAGCGCATCAGAAAAAAAGGCCATGCGCTGATTGACCGCCATGGTGCCCAGCAGCGCCAGCAGCGGGGTCAGCAGCAGCAGCGCCAGCAGCGCGTTTTTCATAAAGGCGTAGCGGAACAGCTCAAAGGGCAGCAGCGCATCCATCACGCGATATACGGTTTCCATGCTTTACGCCTCCTTGCCGGCCGCCGCGGGGAAGGCCTCGCGGAAGGTTTCACAGCCAAACACCGTATCGGGCGTGCCCTCGCACAGCACGGTTTTGTTCAGCAGCACCATGGTGTCGGCATACCTGCGCACCAGCGACCAATCGTGGGAGATGAGCAGGATGGCCATGTGGCGGCTCTTTTTCAGCGCTGATACGGTATCCAGAAACAGGCACAGGCCGTTCTGATCTACGCCCGATACCGGCTCGTCCAGCACAAGCAGGTCGGGGGTGGGAGTGAGGGCCATGGCCAGCAGCACGCGCTGCAATTCACCGCCGCTGAGCTGTCCCAGCTGGCGGCTGGCCAGCTTTTCGGCGCGGGCCAAAGCCAGCGCTTCCAGCACCTGCGCGCGCGTTTTTTTGCCAACGCCCGTCCATACCGGGCGGCGTGTGAGCGATGCGGCCAGAAAGTCCGTCACGGTGACGGGCATCTGCTTGTCAAAGGGCAGCTGCTGGGGCACATAGCCCGTGCGCACCGAGCGCAGCGGCCGCTCCTGATTATCCATATGGCGGATCTGCCCCGTATGGGGAATCTGCGACAGCAGCGCCCGCACCAGCGTGGTTTTGCCCGCACCGTTGGGGCCTACCAGCGCGGTGAGCTGGCCGCAGTGGATGTGCATGTTCACATCGCTCAGCAGCGTATCGCCGCCGGCGGATACCGAAACATGCTCCAGCTCGATCCGGCACAGCCCGCAGTGCTCGCTGTGCATATGTTCCTGATGGTGATGACCGTGCGTGGGATCATAGGGCGAGGGTATCTGACTCATGAGCACTCCTTGCGGCGGATTCCGCCTGACGGGTTTGATAATCGCGGCACAGCGCGGATAACGGGCATGCGTCGCAGTGCGGATTGCGCGCGGTACATACCCGGCGGCCATGCCAGATCAGCCAGTGATGCGCGGCGCTCCAATCCTCGCGCGGGATGGCGCGCTGCAGCTGCTTTTCGGTATCCAGCACGTTATTGGCCTCCGCCAGACCCAGCCGGTTGCTGACGCGGAAAACGTGCGTATCCACTGCGATGGCGGGGATATGAAAGGCGTTGGATAGCACCACGTTGGCCGTTTTGCGTCCTACGCCCGGCAGGCTGGTCAGCGCGTCCATATCGGCGGGCACCTCGCCGTTGTATTTTTCGGTGATGATCTGGCAGGCGGCCACGATGTTGGCGGCCTTGGTCTTAAAGCCGCAGGACTTTATATAAGGGTATAGCACCTCAGCCGTGGTGGCCGCCATGGCGCGAGGATTGGGAAAATCCCGAAACACGGCGGGTGTGACCTTGTTCACCTGCTTATCCGTGCATTGGGCGGACAGCATGGTGGATACCAGCATTTCATAGGGATTGGAAAAATGCAGCTCGGCCTTGGCTTCAGGGTAGGTTTCCTGCAATACGCGCAGGATCTCGGGCTTGTTTACCGTCATTTTCGCAGCGCCCCCTCCAATGGTTTGCGGTATTTACGCAGCAGCAACAGGAAAAGCAGGTATACGGGATACAGAATGGGCTGCATGATCAGCCGCGTGCCGATGTATTCCGCCGCGGCGGTCTTGGTGACCCAGTTGAGCGCCCAGATGGAGTTGAGCAGCGCGTAGCAAACGATGGACACCAGCAGCTGGCACAGGGCGCAGCGGGCGAGGGACAAATCCTTTTTGTGCAGGAACAGGGCATAGAAAAGTCCCACCAGGAAGGCTGTGAGTGTATAGCCAAAGTAGAAGGAGCCCGAGCTGAACAGCAGCGCGCCCAGGATATCGGCCACCACCGCCACCGTTACCGTGGGCGCCACGCCAAAGAGCATGCCGCACACGGCGATGGGCAAAAAGCCAAAGGACAGCACCAGGGCATTGGGGATGATGGTGATCTTGCATACCTCGGCCAGCACAATGTTGAGCGCGGCCAGCATGCCCATCACCGCGATTTCGCGCACGGTGAAGCGGCGCTTCTGCACAGTCAGGCACAGCACCATGCCCACGCCCAGGGCAATCAAAATCAAAACCGTCAAAAGCGCCGAGTGCGCGCCGACAAAATCAAGAATTGCGTGCAAAACAGTATCCAACACAGGCAGAACCCCCTCAAAAATGCGGATGTATATTTATTACCAGTCCCAGTCATCCGCGTCGTCCACACCGCGCACGGTATAGCTTTCCAGCAGGAAAGCCTGCAGGGCTTCGCGGTTGGCCTCGTAGTCAATTTCCTGCGTGGCCATATCGTAATAGTAGAATTCATGCCCCGTATTGCCCACGGGGATGCGCAGCTGCTCAATTTCGGCGCTGCGCAGGTCAAAGGCATAGCCCGCCGCGGTCATCATATCGGCCAGGGTCATATTGGTATCCACAATGCTTTTCCAGATGGTCACAGTGGCCAGCTTGGTAGCCTCGGGCCAGGTGATATCGCGCAGGCTATCGGCCAGGGAGGATACCACGTTGCGCGCGCGGGTGGTGCGGCGGTAGTCGTAGCTCTCGCCGTCCACGCGGCCGCTGGAACGGATGCGCATATAGATAACCGCCGCATAGCCACGGAAGTGATAGGTGCCAGCGCCCGACAGCACAGGCTCCGTCCAGTCGGACTTATAGGTCAGCTTATCGCGCAGCCGGGTGGCTTCGCCGCTGGTAATGGTGATATCCACGCCGCCCAGCGCGTCGATGATCTCGCCCACGTCCGTCCAGTCCACCAGGATATACTTGTCGATTTCCAGGCCAAAGTGCGAGTTGATGGTATCCACCAGCCCCTGCAGGCCAAAGCGGCTGGCTACAGCGTTGATGCGGCCGTACTTGCCGTCAGGGCGCAGCACCAGCATATCGCGGATAAACGAGGTGAGCATGATGCGGTGCGCCACGGTATCCACCGTCACCAGCATGATGCCGTCGGTGTAGTTATCCATGTTGTTGATATCGCACTTCCAGGTGTCGGCGCACAGCAGCAGGTAATGATGCACGCCCTCAGGCGTTTTGGGGATATCCTGCGGCGCGTAAGTGGCGATGGGCTTGGGATCCTGCTGCGCCAGCGCGCAGACGGGCAGAGACAGGCAGAGAATCAGCAAAACTGCAATGATCTTTTTCAGCATGGCGTAGTACCTCCCGTGGCGGGGTCGTATTGTTCAATGGGAATCTGCGCGTCATGGAACAGCTGCAGGGAGAAATCGTCCGGGTATCCCTGCTCGTACACAACGCGGCGAATGCCGGCGTTGATGATCATGCGCGTGCACAGCGAGCAGGGCTGATGCGTGCAGTATAGCGTTGCGCCGTCGATGGACACGCCCAGCCTGGCGGCCTGAATGATGGCGTTTTGCTCGGCATGCACGGCATAGCAGATTTCAGCGTGCGTGCCGCTTGCCACGCCCAGCTTGCGGCGCAGGCACTCGCCGCGTTCCTTGCAGGTGGGCAGGCCGGCGGGCGCGCCGTTATAGCCGGTGGTCATCACGCGCTTGTCCTTTACAATCACAGCGCCGATGGCCCGGCCGGGGGTATAGCAGCTGGTCCAGGTGGATACCAGATGCGCCATATCCATAAAGCGAACATCCCACTTGTGCAAGCAATCGCCTCCAAACGCAGCGTATAGCATACGCATAATACTGTATCATTGTATCCTGTTGCGCGGTGGCTGTCAATTGCATGAAACGTAAAAATGAAGGAGCCGAAGCTCCTTCAAAGATAATCCCTGGTTTAGGGGATGGCCTTTTTTAGCCTTTTACCGCGCCCGCGGTTACGCCCGCGATGATGTACTTCTGGCAGCACAGGTAGAAGATGATGATGGGCAGGATGCTCAGCATAATCAGCGCCATCATGGCGCCCAGGTCTACATGGCCGTAGCTGCCCTGCAGATACTGGATGTGGATGGGGATGGTCTTGTACTTGGTGC
>ENA-UOIY01000469-UOIY01000469.1-human-gut-metagenome-genome-assembly--contig:-P114-NODE-469-length-66682-cov-8.192099_pt1 | contig 66682 bp, 60 predicted proteins | sample MGYA00242335_ERZ723882 | MGnify/ENA metagenome assembly ERZ723882 | reverse complement strand
CCGCGGCGGGACAGGCGATGAAATACAAAAAGCTATAGAGCGCCCTTTTTTGCAGCAGCGCTGCAAGCAGGCACACAAACAGGTTGACGCCGCATAGATCCAGCGGCAGATACTCCCATACATTGAACCAGGGCTGGCGGCAGATCAGGGCGATTTTCAGCAGATACAGCCCGATGTTGAACAGCGCGAGGCCGATCATCAGCCGGTTGCCGCCGCGCTGCGGCAGACGGCGCAGAAGACGTGAGCCGAGGATGCAAAGCATCAGCGTGCTCAATAATACGGCGATGTGCGCAGGGTTAAACATACGTATTGTCATGGCTTTGTTTGCAGGGCTGGCGACAGCCCCCGTCCTTTGGTGTGGAGTAGAAAGCAGGGCCTGCTTTCAGCGGTATCATATGCAAACGTAATATACCTGTCAATAAGAAAGAGAAAGTTTTACAATTACACAGATAGAAAAATGCCTGGGGCGATATGCCCCCAGGCATTGCGGGTTAGAAAAAGAAATTTTGATTGCAGGCGGTTATTGAAATTTAACCGTTGATGCTTTCGTCCAGCGTTACCTGATATTTAACGCCGTTGAAGGTAACGGTATCAGGCAGCTTGTACGAATCGTCGCCCTCGGCGGAATCGGGCGCAGGGGTTTCCTGATCGCCCTTGGTGATGGTGGCGTACTTTTCGTAGTTTTCATAATACTCCTGAGAGGAAACCACATTGTACGCTTCGGGATCAAAGGTTTCCACCTCACTGGAGCCGTAGGAACCGGCAGTGGCGTTGAAGGCGATGTCCAGCGTATGTTCCACGCCGTACAGATCGGTTACCATGATGCGCACCGTGCCCTCGCTCGCCAGGAGGCGGCCTTCAGCGTCCAGGGTGACGCGCATATTGGTCTGATCCAGCCTGAGGGACTTCATGGTGTTGAGGATACGCGTGGTGACGCTCAAGTAATAGCCGTTATTGCTCTGCTGCTCACGGTTATAGGCGGCGATATCGTAGATCATCTTCGTTTCGCCGTTCTTGCTCACATAGATGGCCGAGGCCTTGCCGTCCGCCTGCGCCTGCTCCAGATAGAGCTGGTTCATGTCGTTGAACATCTGCTGATAGGCGCGGTACAGCTCGGGGTTGTTGCTGGCGTAGATGGCGTCCATATCCGCCTGGGTCAGCGTTTCGCCGGTCTTCTGCTGATAATACTGCATAAAGCTGGCCGTGGAGTCCTCAAACAGCACAGTCTGGTTGCCGGTGTCCACCAGGTATTCATCCTCGGTGGCCCAGTAATCATGCGTGCCGTCGGCGTGGATGACGGCTATGCCCGATTTGTACTGATTGCACAGCTGGGTGCAAACGTCGTCCACCAGGCCGTTGACAACCACATAGCGCTCATAGTAGGCGGCGGAATTGGGGTTCTCGCTGTTCCAAAGCGCCTCATAGAAATCCCTGGGCAGCTCCTCGCCGTACTGCTGGCGGTACGTCAGGGCAAACAGGCCTTCCCAATCCTCATATTCCCAGATCAGCCCGTCGGCCACAGGCTCGCTGCCGGTGGAAATCTGATCGTAATCAACGCCGAAGAAGCGCTGCGCGGCCAGCTGGGAGAAAAGCGTCAGTGTAGCGTTGGCGATCACGGGCGAATCGCCGCTGGCCAGCTGGATCTGATACTGCGTGCCGCCATCGCTGGGCTCGGCGGTGATGTAGCGGCTCATGCTGCCCTCCATCAGGTTCAAAAGCGCCGAGCCAAAGTTCGTCAGCGACTGCCGCAGCACGGTGGAGGACAGGATGGATGAGCTGAGGCTGGAGCTGGTGGTGGTGTACATCTTGGGACGCGCGGTTTCCATGGAGTAGGCGATGCCGTCGTTGGAGATGACCGTATAGCCGCCCTCATACACCGTGCCGTCCGACTTGGGGGTTTGCAGCGACACGTTCATGTAGGAGTTCACGCCGTCCTGAATGTACTTGCCGTCAAAGGTTTTGAACAGCTCGCCGTCATAGCTGAATGTGGCATGGGCGTTCAGGGTGGCGTTGTCGGTATTAAACAGCAGCTTGCAGCCGGCGTTGAACAGGGTGCTGAGCATTCCCTCCGCCAGGGCGGACGCGGCCAGGCACAGGCACAGAGCCAGCGATACTGCCAGCAGCGCAATACGCTTGGATTTCTTCATCGGTTTTGAACCTCCTTTTGTGGCCTTGGCAGGCAAAATTAACCCGCCGTTATTAATATAACGGATTTGCGCTTAAAAATCATCCATATTTTTGAAAATAAATTGTAACAAATCTGAGAATAGCTGCCAAACGCTGCAAAAACAGAAAAAAGCGCTCGCGGCAGGCGGAAGTTTATACGCAATTCATATTTTTCTGTTATAATAAGATCATCTACCGGAGAGGGGCCTTTTTACGATGTTCCAGATTATGGTTGTAGAGGACGATACCAACACCCGCCGCCTGATGGAAACTGTGCTCAAGCAGCATGGCTATCAGCCCATCCTGGCTTGCGACGGCATGGAAGCGCTGGAAAAGATGGAATCGCGCCATGTGGATTTGATTGTGCTGGATCTGATGATGCCGCGCATGGACGGCTATGAGTTTACCCGCACGCTGCGCGACAGCGGCAGCGACATTCCCATCCTGATGGTGACGGCCAAGGAAACGCCGCAGGATAAGAAAAAGGGCTTTATCATCGGCACGGACGACTATATGGTCAAGCCCGTGGATGAAGAGGAAATGCTGCTGCGCATCGCGGCGCTGCTGCGCAGATCGCGCATTGTAGCCGACCGGCGGCTCAATATCGGCGGAACGGAGCTGAATTTCAATTCCATGTCCGTCACGGTGGCGGGCAAAACCGAGTCGCTGCCCAAGAAGGAATTTCTGCTTTTGTTTAAGCTGCTTTCCTATCCGGGCCGCATCTTCACCCGCCGCCAGCTGATGGATGAAATATGGGATTTGGACAGCGAGTCGGACGAACGCACGGTGGACGTGCATATCAACCGCCTGCGCGACCGCTTCCGCGGCAACGCCGATTTTGAAATCCAGACCGTGCGCGGCCTGGGCTATAAGGCGGTGTTGCGCGCATGAGGGGCAAGCTGAAGCAACCGCCCATGCCCGCAGGCTCGGGCGGCGTGCGTATGCGCGCGCATCTGGGCTCGCTGCGGGCGCGGCTGGTGCTGTATGTGTTTTGCATCATGACCATGGCCAGCCTGTTTACCAGTGCGGCATATGTGGTCATGCTCAGCGCGGGCTGGCTGCGCCCGCTGTTCATCACGCAGATGATGTCGCCCATCTGGATGGTGTGCGTCAGCTCCATCATCGGCACGGTGATTACGGCCTGGATCGGCAAGTATTATCTCAGTCCCGTCACGCAGGTGATTGCGGCCACCAAGCGCGTGGCCAAGGGCGATTTCAGCGTGCAGCTGCCCATGGAGGACGGCCGCGGCGAGATGGGGGACCTGGTGCGCTCCTTCAACCGCATGACCCGCGAGCTGGGCGGCATCGAGATGTTTCGTTCGGATTTTATCAATAGCTTTTCGCATGAGTTCAAAACGCCCATCGTCTCCATCCGCGGCTTTGCCCGGCAATTACAGCGGGATGATATTACCGATGAGGAGCGCCGCGAGTACGCCACCATCATCGCCGATGAGTCCACGCGCCTGGCCAACCTGGCTACCAACATTCTGCTGCTGAGCAAGCTGGAAAATCAGCAGATTGTGACCGAAAAAACGGCCTTCCGTTTGGATGAGCAGCTGCGCTCCTGCATTCTGCTGCTGGAGAAGCAATGGGAGCAAAAGCATCTGGAGCTGGTGATCGACCTGGAGGAGGTCACCTGCTACGGCAACGCCGAGATGCTCTCCCAGGCTTGGGTCAATCTGATCAACAACGCCATCAAGTTTACTCCCGAGGGCGGCACAATCGGCATTAGCCTGGTTGCTGTGGACGATACCGCTACCGTGCAGGTGAGCGATACGGGCATCGGCATGGATAGGGAAACGCAGCAGCACATCTTTGAAAAATTCTATCAGGGCGATAAGTCCCACCATGGCGAGGGCAACGGCCTGGGCCTGGCGATGGTCAAGCGAATCATCGCCCTGAGCCGTGGCAAAATTACCGTGGACAGCGTGAAGGGCAAGGGCACCACCTTTACCGTGCAGCTGCCGGTGAAGGGGTAAAGACTGGGTGTCAAAGCTACAACCAAATAAAACCCCCGCCTTTGCAAAAAGGCGGGGGTTGATCTATTCAAAATGGGAAACCCATATGTGAACGGTTCGTCCGGAAGGACGGGACGGAGTTTTTTCATCCGGGCGGCTGCTGCCGCGGGGAACGTTATTCCTTGATGTAGTCCTTGATATCGCGGACCAGCTGCGGAATTTCGCCGTCGTCCATATCGCCGGTGTCGAGCATCATGTTGTCACGGGCAGAGTACAGAATGGCCAGCACGCCCAGCGCAGACTTGGGATCCACGCAGAATTTATCGGCCTTCAGGGTGATCTCAGCGGGGTAACGACGAACGATGTTGCTGAAATGCTCCGCGTCCTTCATGCTGTTGATCTTTACATTGATAAGCATACTCATTCTCCTTTCCCAGGCCGCCCTTGCGACCTGCGCAGCACGATCTGCTGCATGTACCATTATCGCCATTTTTAAGAAAAAGTCAACCCATAAATCTGACAAAATGTTTTATCCACATTTTGAAAGTATCACACAAATATAAGCCGATATACCCCACATATAAGGGCGCATATGGGATACGTAAAAACCTAAAATGGAAATCAATGTACAAACTGGTATCACACGGCGGCAGGCGCTTGATCACCCTGCAGGGCGTATAGCTCGCTTAGCAGCATCTGTTCCGCCTGGTGCTGTAGCGTGCCGCTGCGGGTGATGTACAAGTCCCGATATCGGCAGGGTACGCCCTGCACGGGGCGCAAAATCAGATGATACAGATCGGCCACAGCCTGCGGCACAGGGCTGCAAGGCATGCAGGCGCCGGGCACCGCGTGCAGGATGGCCACTGCGCTGTCGCGGCTGAACACGCTGATGCGGCTGATGTCCTGCACAGGCTCCTGCAGCTCGCTTTCAAACAGCACCAGGTTTTCCACCGCGCCCGCGTCCAGCGTAACGCGCGGATAGGGCGAGAGCATTTCCTGGGTGATGCTTTCGGCCGCGGCCAGCGGGTGATGGGGATCCAGCGCCAGCCGCAGGTGATAGGTGCCCAGCGGCGTGCTGTCCAGCCGTTTGCGCGACAGGATGGATGCCAGCATCATTTCCTCATCCGCACGGCAGCGCAGCACGCCTGCATCGCACGAACCGCTGGCCACCGCGTCGATCACCTGCAGCCGGTGCATCTCATGCAGGCTCAGGTTCAACCGGCGCGATTCGTTCTCCTGCACAGCCTTGGCACAGAAGTTGGCAAAAGCCTCGCTGATATACAGCGACGGCGTGGCGGCCAGATGAAACCGCACAGGGCTGGTCAGGTTGGATTGATACAGCGTTTCGATTTTTTCGGCCTGGCTCAGGATGGAGCGGGCGAGCAGCAGCAGATCCTCGCCCTCGGGCGTGGGGCACACCCCGCGGCTGGTGCGCTTAAACAGCTGCACTCCCAGAGAGCTTTCCAGCTCGTGAATGGATTTGCTCAGGCTGGGCTGGCTCATAAAAAGATTTTCTGCGGCCTGGGAGATTGATCCCGTCCGGGCAACCTCCACCGCATAACGCAAATATTGAAGATTCATTTCCCGGTAAAATCCTTTGGTAAAGAATAAAAAGTAGAAAACTTCACTTTGCCAATTACTGGCATCTATATGCCTATTTTAGCAACTTTCGCGTTGCTTGTCAATAGAACAGGCGGTATTGATTGACAAAAACGAAAATACGCGCTTATAATAAGGCCGAAAAACAACAGGGAGGCGTAAAACATGAAGCTGGGAATCAGCTCGTATTGCCTGGATCGGGAGATTGAACAGGGCCGCATGACGCTGGCGGAGGCCATTGACTGGGCTGCGGCGCACGGGGCGCAGTGCATGGAACTGGTGCCCTTCGCCTTCCGCTTTGATGATCCAGCGACGGGAAAAATCGATACGCAGGCCATCGCGCAGGTGAAAAAGCAGGCGCGCGATGCGGGAGTTGAACTGTGCAATTATTCTGTGCTGGCCGATCTGTGCCGCGAGGGCGAGGCGCAGCGGGCCGAGATCGACCGCTTGAAGCACGAAATCGATATCGCCGCCGAGCTGGGGCTGCCGCGCATGCGCCACGATGTGTGCGCTTTCCGCCGCCCGCAGGGGCAGAACACCCCGCGCGATTTTGAACGTATGCTGCCCCGCATGGCCGAGGCGGCGCGCGAGCTGACGCAGTATGGCTGCAGCTGCGGGGTACAGACGTTGATTGAAAACCATGGCTTCTTTGCCAATGGCAGCGACCGGGTGATCCGCATTCTTGATTTGGTGGATGACGACAACTACGGCCTGCTGCTGGACACGGGCAATGTGATCTGCGTGGATGAGGATCCCGCCATCGCCGCGCGCACGCTGGCGCCGCTTTGCCGCATGGTGCACCTGAAGGACTTTTACATTCGCACCCGTGATCCGGGCGACAGCACGCAGTTTGACTGTGCGGGCAGCTGGTTCCGCAGCCGCGGCGGGCGCTATCTGCGCGGGGCCATTCTGGCGCAGGGCGATCTGGACATCGAAGAAACGCTCTCTGCACTCAAGCACAGCGAATATGATGGGCACATTGTGATTGAGTTTGAGGGCATGGAGGATGCGCGCTACGCCACCAGCGTTGGCCTGCACAATGCGCGCCGCATCTGGGATCAGGTATAAATGAAAACGCTGCTTCATACTTTCGCCCAGGGAGGCGAGGGGATGAAGCAGTTTTTTGTAAACACATGGGCGACCATTTTGCGCGTGGGTACGGCGCTGATTGCGGTGTTCCGCGGCGCGGGGCAGGGCATGACGGTGCTGGCGGTGATGATGATTGCCGATTATATCACGGGCGTGCTGCGCGCGGCGCTGGGCAAAAGTGATAAAACCAGCGGCGGCAGGCTGTCGGCCAGCGCGGGCTTTCGCGGCCTGCTGAAAAAAAGCCTGATGCTCCTGGCCGTGCTGCTGTCCGCCCTGCTGGATGATTACGCCGGGGCCAACGGCGTGCTGCGCACGGCGGTGATCTGGTTTTATATCTGCAACGAGGGCCTGAGCGTGCTGGAAAACCTGGCCGGCATGAGCGTGCCCGTGCCGCAGCGGCTGCGCGCGCTGCTGAATGCGGAAAAGCAAAAAGGCGCGTCATAAACGCAGGGCTGCCCCGTTTTTGCGGGGCAGCCCTGCGTTTATAGCGGTCAAAGCGGCTGGATCGTTATTTCGTCATAGCCTGTATCAGCATCATAGGCCGCGCCGAAGGCCACGTCTTCCAGCTCCAGCAGCACGATCTCGGCGGTGGTATTGACGATGCAGCCCTCCGCCAGATGTCCTCCGATGGTGGATAAATCCTTCCGGCTGAGGGACAGGTGTAGGTGCAGCCGATCCTGGCTGAGCGTGCCCGTGGCCGATACGATTTCCACCGGCTCGGTTTTCTCTTGCATGTTTACGCCGCTTGCGTCGCGCAGCCGCCAATGGCTCAGGCACCCTACGCAGGATAGGACGACTGCGCCGCGCAGATGGTTCTCCCTGGCAAAGCGTGTAAGCGCAAGGCGAAGATCATCGCCGCGATGCAGGCGAAAAGCATAGGTTTTCATGCCTTGCCCTCCTTGACAGCCTGAATTTCCTCGTAGCGTTCCTGTAGATACATCCAGCGCTCCATGGCCGTATCCAGGGCGGATTGCGTCTGCTCCTGCTCGGCCATGAGGGCCATTACCTTTTCGTAGTCGGCGCTGTTGGCTTCGATCTGCTTGGCCAGGTCGGACAGCTTGCCTTCCAGTTCGGCGATTACGCCGTCGATGGTGTCAAAATCGCGCTGCTCTTTAAAGGAAAATCGCTTGACGGGGGCTTTTTCGCGCGCGGGCTGAGGCGCGGCGGCGGGCTTTTCTGGCTTGGGCGCAGCGGCAGCCTCGCGCGCGGCGCGGTCGGCCAGATAGTCTGCGTACCCGCCGATATAGGGAATCAGTTCGCCGTCCTCCAAGGCAAACAGCTTGCGCGTAACGCGATCCAGAAAATAGCGGTCGTGGCTGACGGCGATCACCGCGCCCTGGAAGGAGTCCAGATAATCCTCCAGCACGTTCAGCGTCTCAATGTCCAGATCGTTGGTGGGCTCGTCCAGCAGCAGCACGTTGGGCGCGGCCATCAGCACGCGCAGCAGATATAGCCTGCGCTGCTCGCCGCCCGACAGGGAGGATACCTTTTGATACTGCATGCCGGAGGGAAACAAAAAGGTTTCGGCCATCTGCGAGGCGGAAAGCTCGCCGTCGGGTGTATAAACGCGCACGGCCACATCGCGCACCGCGTCGATGATGCGTGCGTCGGGATCAAGCGGCGGGCAATGCTGGGCAAACACGCCCAGACGCACGGTTTCGCCCATTTCGATGGCGCCGCCGTCCGGAGGCAGCTCGCCGCTGAGCAGGCGCAGCAGCGTGGTTTTGCCTGCGCCGTTGCCGCCCACAATGCCCACGCGGTCGTCCCGCAGCAGGGTGTAGGAAAAGTCCCGCACCAGCGTGCGGCTGCCTAATTCGCAGTGCAAATGCTCGCAGGAGAGAATCTTTTTGCCCAGGCGGCTGGCCACGCTTTTCATTTGCAGCTGCGCCTCGGGCGGGGCCTCGCGCACGTTTTCCTTGAGCGTTTCAAAGCGGTCGATGCGACCCTTGGCCTTGGTGCTGCGGGCGCGCGCGCCGCGCTGAATCCAGGCAAGCTCGGTGCGGTACAGGCTTTTCTGCTTGCGCAGGGTGGCCGCGGCCATTTCCTCGCGCTGGGCGCGCTCCTCCAGATACCCGGCGTAGTCGGTCTGATAGGTCTGCACCTGTCCGCCGCCCATCTGGAAGATGCGGTTGAACACGCGCTCCAAAAGGTAGCGGTCGTGGGTTACGCAGATGAGCGTGCCGCGGTAAGCGGCCAGATAATCCTCCAGCCACGCGGCCATATCCAGGTCGATGTGGTTGGTCGGTTCGTCCAATAGCAGCACGTCGGCCTTGCGGCACAGCGCGCCGGCCAGGGCTACGCGCATCTGCTGCCCGCCCGACAGCGTGCCTACCCGCTGGTCAAAATCCGTAAAGCCCAGGCGGGACAGGATGGTCTGCGCCTCGTAGGCTGCGCTCTCGCGCTCAGCCTCATTGGCGGCGGGCAAAAAGCTGAGCGCCGCCTGGGTGATGCTGTCCTCCGGGCGCAGATGCGGCGTTTGGGGCAGATAGGCAAGCGTCAGGCCACGCTTGCGGGCGATGTCGCCCGCGTCCGCCTCCTCCGTGCCTGCCAGCAGGCGCAGCAGCGTGGATTTGCCCGCGCCGTTGCGGCCCACCACGCCGATTTTATCGCCCTCGGATATCGTGATGCTGATGTGGGAAAGCAGTTGTTTTTCGCTGTAATGCAGCGATACGTCCGTCAGGGTAAAGGCGGCAGCCATAGGCCCTCCATTCATAACGCAAAATTTCACTATATTTTATCACGGATGCGTCGCAGCGTCAAAGGCAGGGTAAAAAAACGTGCTGGCGATTGACAAAAACACAAAAAGCGCCTATAATAATGCTATGCAAACGATTGCATTAACCAAAGATGGAAATAGGAGCGCAAAATGTCCGCTACAATCCGCGACGTCGCCCGCCTGGCCGGGGTGAACCCTTCCACCGTATCCCGCGTCATTAACGAAAAAAGCGTCATCACTGCCGAAACCCGCGAAAGGGTATACAGCGCCATGGCGCAATTGGATTATCATCCCAATTCCCTGGCGCGCAGCCTGGTCAGCGGCCTGGCTGGGGCAATCGGCATGGTGCTGGACACCGGGGACGACGGGGCCTTTAATAATGCCTTTTTCGGCAGCAGCCAGTATGCCATCGAGCAGGTGGCGCAGGCGCATGGGTATCATCTGCTGATTGCAAACGGCGGGGAGCGCGCGCTTGAAACCGTGACGGAGCTGGTGCTGGGCAAAAAGGTGGATGGCTTGATCCTGCCGCCCTCGGCCGCAACGCCGCAGGTGATGGCGCGCATCGGCGATTTTCCGCATGTGATCCTGGGTCAGCCGGATGAAGACATGTGCCTGAATACCTGGGTGGATGTGGATAACCGCAGCGGCGCAGCCCTGGCCACGGCACACCTGCTGGAGCAGGGCTATCGGAGCGTCGCCTATTTTGGCGGCATGCATACGGGCGGCATGGGCTTTATTCGCCGCCGTTTGCAGGGATATCAGGCGGCGCTGCCTGCCGATTGTCCCCCGCGCATGCTGTCGACTGACGCTGCGCCCGACAGCGCGTACCGGACGGCGCTGGCCTGCCTGGCAGAGGCGGAGCATCCCGACGCCTTTGTGTGCGACGATAACTTCGCGGCCTTTGGACTGCTGCGCGCCGCGCGCGACAGGGGCCTGCGTGTGCCGCAGGATATTGGCATTGCGGCCTTCAACAATGCCCCATTGGCGGAGTATCTGGATCCGCCGTTGACGGCGGTGGATATCGACACCGCCATGCAGGGCAGGCAGACGGCGCAGCTGCTCTTTGAGCAGATTGCGCAGAAGACCCCGCTACGGCAGGTGCTGGTTGCGCCGCGGCTGATTGTGCGCGCGTCCAGCGTGCGGGAATAAAGAAAGCCTAATATAAACAAATACCTTGCGGAGGTTTAACAGCTTCCGTGGCAGATCATGAATCAATAAGCTATTAACTGCATCTGATGAATGCGTGAAAGCGCAAGAAGCATTTTATTATTTGCCGCCTATTGGGCGGCTCTTTTTAATCTGCAATATTGGTTCAGCTGATATAAAGAGAGAGCTTTTGAAGGTGTTTTCAAGGGAATTTTCATTCCTGAATAATATGCCAGAGCAGCTTGCCTGTGCAATTTGTCTATATGCGTATCCTTTTGTCTATTGAATGACTAATAGAAGCAAGCAATTTGACGAGAATGCTTAAATGGGATATAATTCAACCACAATAAGCATGAACTGCGACATCTTAGTCACAAAGGGGAATTCGACATGCAAGAGAGGAACCACACTTTCTGGTCGCATGCCTGCGACACTGCGCCGCCCGCCGTCACTGCGGCCATCAACGCGATGATTCATCAAGCCCTGCATGCCTGGCAAAACCAAATGGAAAAATACTGCGCCATGAGAAACGGGTGCTTTCTGGTGGAAAGCCCCTGGTGGCGTCCGCCGCACGAAGCGCCCAAGCGCAGCTGGGGCATTGTGCGGGAATATGACGATGAGCTATAAAACGGCGATTTTACTTGGCAGAAATTGCGGGTTTTTCGCTTGACAAGCAGCCTGTCAGAGCGTATACTCCTTTGTAGTAGACTGGTCGTCTACCAAAAGGGAGGTTAACTTATGAAGAAAATCGTGGCACTGTTTTTGGCTGTGATTATGCTGCTGTCCAGCGCAGCGCTGGCAGAAGGCATGACCGCCGGAACCTATCAGGCTTCCGCGCAAGGGTATCACGGCAGCATCGTTTTGAAAGTTACCGTTGACGCGGACAAGATCACGGGTATTGAAGTGGTTGAGCAGTCCGAAACGGAAGGCATTGGCGCGGCGGCCCTGCCCATGCTGGTGGAGGCCGTGCTGGCCAACCAGACGATCGGCGTGGACGCTGTGACGGGCGCTACCATCACCAGCGACGGTTTCAAAGCCGCGATGAAGGATGCGCTGACCCAGGCGGGCGCGGACATGGATAAAATGACCGCCGCCGCTAAAAAGAACGAACTAAAGGAAGAAACGCTGGATACTGATATCGTGGTTGTCGGCGCGGGCGCCGCGGGCTTGACGGCTGCGCTGACCGCCGCGCAGAACGGCTGCTCCGTAATCCTGCTGGAAAAGACGGGCATGATCGGCGGCGCGAGCGCTACGGCGGGCGCGGGCACGATTGCCACGGGTTCTCGCTGGCAGCAGGAGGATGGCTATGAGGATTCTCCCGAAAAGCTGGTGGAGGATATGATGGCCAACGGTCACCAGAAAAATGACCGCGCGACGGTGGAGCTGTTCTCCCGCATCATCGGCCCCTCTTTCGACTGGCTGGTTTCCGATGAGGGCGCGGCTGTGCCTTATGTGCGCCCCGAAACGGCGAAGCGCTATTACTCCGGCGAGGGCCGCGGCGCGGGCGTTGTCAAGGATCTGGGCGAGAAGTTCACTGCGGCGGGCGGCACGCTGATGACGGGCACGCCTGCCAAGGAGCTGGTTGTAAAGGACGGAGCGGTCTGCGGCGTGGTTGCCCAGAGCGCCGATACGCGCTATACCATCAGCGCGAAGGCGGTGATCCTGGCCAGCGGCGGCTACGGCGCGAACCGCGATTTGCTGCCGCAGGATGTAAACTTTGACAATTATGTTTATGCCGGCCATGCGGGCGCGCAGGGCGATGCGATTGCCATGACCAAGGAACTGAACGCCGATCTGATCAACATGGAAATGGTGAACATGCAGCCGATTGCCATTAAGCTGCCCAGCGGCAACGGCCAGGGTGTAGGCGGCGGCCCCAGCTTTGAGTATAACGGCGTATTCATGGTAAATCAGGATGGCGTGCGCTTCTGCAATGAAAAGGGCAAGGCATGGGATACCGTGCAGGCGATGAAGGGAAACAAGGCGCAGTATCTGATTATGGATCAGGCTGGTTTTGAAGCGCTGAATGCCGCAACCTCTCGCGTATACAGCGCTGAAGATGTGCAGAAGTGGACCGCGGACGATTATACCGGCGACCCGGTGTACAAGAAGGCGGAAACGCTGCAGGAGCTTGCCTCAAAGGTGAATCTGCCCTATGAGACGGTTTCCTCCGCTGCGCAAGCGTTTAATCAGGCTTATGCTGCCGGCGAGGCCGACGCCTTCGGAAGAAAGCTCAACGCCCCGTTGAGTGAGGAAGGCCCCTATTACGCGCTGCGCGTATATGTGCGCTACTATGCCACCCTGGGCGGCCTGCATATCAACGACAATATGCAGGTGCTTACCACCGCGCAGGAGGCCATTCCCGGCCTGTACGCGGCGGGTGAGGTTGTCGGCGGCCTGGAGGGCGATATCTATATGACGGCCACGCTGTTTGGCTGGGCTGTCGCTAGCGGCCATACCGCCGGACAGATCGCGGCCGAAGCGATTGCGGAATAATCGAGAATAACAGGGCGGAAGCTGATGGAATATCGGCTTCCGCTTTTGTATATTTAGGAAGATCTGCATGGGCGGAACTCTACAAATATTGCTTGCGCTGCGCAAAATTGCCTGCGGTTGCACTTGTGCGCAAATTATGTTATACTAATTGTTACCACACGGGCGTTGCGCCCGGATGGTTCTATTTAGCTGTTTTCAATCATCTTCTGGGATGGAGAGTGTGCATGGATCGCTACAAGCTGCTGATTACGGGCGGTGCGCCGCTGCGGGGAGAAACTACAGTGTTTGGGGGCAAAAATACCTCCGTTGCCGTCGTACCCGCGATGCTTTTGTGTGATGAGCCCTGCGTGGTGGAAAACCTGCCCGATATTGAAGATATCCATGTGGTTTACGATATGCTGAACCTGCTGGGGGCCAAGGTGGATTACGATCCCAAGGCGCGCCGCATGACGGTGGATCCCCGTCCGGTAAACAGCTTTCATGTTCCCTATCAGTATACGCAGCGCATGCGCGCCAGCTATTATCTGTGGGGCGCGCTGCTGGGCCGCTGCGGTCAGTGCGAGGTGGGCTATCCCGGCGGCTGCGCCATCGGCAATCGCCCCTTTGAGCAGCATGTGAAGGGCTTCCGTGCCCTGGGCGCGCAGGTGGACGATTACGGCGGCATGATCTACGCCAAGGGCGATATGGTGGGCGCGGATGTGTTCTTTGACCGCATCACCGTGGGCGGCACCATCAATGTGATGCTGGCCGCCGCCAAGGCGCATGGCAACACCACCATTCATAATGCGGCGCGCGAGCCGCATATTGTGGACTTGGCGAACTTCCTCAATTCCATGGGCGGTCGTGTGCGCGGCGCGGGCACGGACACCATCCGCATCCGCGGCGTGGATTATATGCACGGCAGCCGCTATTCCGTTATTCCCGATCAGATTGAAACGGGCACGCTGATGATCGCGGCGGCGGCTACGCACGGCGATGTGACCATTCGCGGCTGCATTCCCACCCATATGGAAGCGCTGACCGCCAAGCTGCTGGAAATGGGCGTGCAGGTGACCAGCACCGACGATACCATCCGCGTGCGTGCGGAGCGGCAGCATCGCGCCGTCAACATCAAAACGCAGGAATATCCCGGCTTCCCCACCGATTTGCAGCAGCCCATGAGCGCCATGCTCACCTGCGCGGCGGGCGACAGCCTGGTGATTGAGACCATCTTTGAAAACCGCTTCAAGCACCTGGTGGAAATGCAGCGCATGGGCGCGAAGGTGCGCATTGTGGAGCAGACGGCCATCATCGAGGGAGTGGATGCGCTCTACGGCGCGCCCGTTACGGCTACCGATCTGCGCGCGGGCGCGGCGCTGGTGATTGCGGGCCTGATGGCCAAGGGTACGACCGAGATCTACGAGCCCAGCTATATTGAACGTGGGTATGAGCGCATTGAGGATAAGCTGCGTGCGCTGGGGGCGGATATCGCCCGCGTGCCGCTGTAATGCGGATGGATAAACGGATGGAAAGGAGGCGCTGGCTGTGAACGCATTTGAAACCTTGGGGCTGCGCTGGGACGCTGATCAAGCGCAGGTGCATGCCGCGTACCGCAGCCGCGTCAAGGGCTGCCATCCCGATCAGTTTCAGGATCAGGCGCAGGCCGACCAGGCGCAGGAGCAATTGATCCGCCTGAACCTGGCCTACGAGGAAGCGCTGCGCATCGCCGCCAAGCGGCAAATTGGCTTTAACACCGTATCCTGTGAGGATGCAAAAACGCTGGCGCGCAAGCTGATGGAGCAGGGCCGCAATGAAAACGCCCTGCGTCAGCTGGCTCGCGCCGATAGCAAGGATGCGCAGTGGTACTGCCTGCAGGGCGAGATTCTGATGAATCTGCACCAGTATGACAGCGCGCATCAGAGCTTCCGCGAGGCGGTGCGCCGCGAGCCGGACAACCTGCAATTCCGCCGTGGGGCCTTTAACGCCGCTATGACGCTGAAAAAGCACCAGCGCCCTGTGCAGCGCGCGGTGGACGCGGTGGGAAGACTGTTTGGGAAAAAATAATAATTGGATGAAGGAAGATTCGCCCTTCATTATACAACAAAAAGGCCGCATATTGCGGCCTTTTTTGCTGGCTTGTGGGAGGGCAAGCCGTTTATTTGCTTTTCTTGTTTTTCCTGCGCAGGCTATCCCACAGGCGGCTCCAGGGCAGCACGCTTTTTTGGGTGCCCGGTTCCAGCTTGCCCGCGTCCGCGTCCAGCGTTACCTTGCAGATGTTGGCCACCAGGGGGCCGGCGATCAGTCCCAGCGTGCCCATGATCTGAAAACCGGCGAACATGGACATCATCGTAACCAGCGGGTACAGGCCCAGCTGTTTGCCTACGATGCGCGGCTCGATGATCTGGCGCACCGTCACGGTGACCAGATAAATGACGAACAGGCCGAGCGCCGTGTAATAATCGCCGATAATCAGCGCGCCGATGGCCCAGGTGTTCAGGAAGAGCCCTGCGCCGATGACGGGCAGCACATCCGCCACGCCGATGAGCATGCCCAGCAGCAGCGCATAGGGCTTGTGCATGATAACCAGACCGGCGATGATGATCAGCATCAGCACGAAGGAAATGAAGACCTGCGCGCGCACCTGGCCGAAAATCGCTGTGAACACGCCGCCCTTGATCAGGCGGAAATCCTTGACCACCTGCGAGGGAAACTGGCTGCGGAAGAACCCGGCGATGCGCTCCTTATCATAGCTGAAATAGAAGGTGGCCATGATGGTGAACAGCACAGAAAGGATGATCATGGGCAGCGAGGATACCGTGGAAATGGTGAAGCTGGCGATCCAGCCGGTGATGTTGGCCGCCCAGGAGGCGACGTTTGATACCATGCTGGCCAGCATGCCCGATACGCGCTCTATAAAATCGGCGGGCAAAAGATACTCGTAGTCCTCATACAGCGCGGTGACCCACACTGTCAGCTGGTTGACGAACGCGCGGGCCATATCGGGCAGTGTCCGGGCCAGGCTGATACATTCGCGCACCAGCTTGTCGGTGATGGTGAAAAACAGAATGGTGATCAGCCCATACAGCAGCAGCATGCACAATAGCGTTGCGATGGAGCGGGCGGCCTTGAAGCGCTTGAATGCCTTGCGCAGCAGCCGCGCCACAGGCTCCATCAGCGAGGCGAAAACCAGCGCCAGCACAAAGGGCCAGCAGAAGGGGAACAGCTGCACCGCGATATAGCAGGCCAGCACCACGGCTGCAATGATCAGCAGCCGCCTGGGCACGTCGTTCATGCCCTGATTCCAATCAGCCAACCGCTGTAGAAAGGGGGTGGTGTTGCTCATGATCGCCTCCATAGGGAAAATGATTTCGGATCGATTTCGCCGCGCCCTGCGCATCGCAACACCATTATAGCAGATTGCGGGCCAAAAGGCAAACATGATTGCGGCAATGTAAAAGCGCCTTTCCAGGCAGGCTGCCTGGAAAGGCGATGGACGGTTTAGATTTCGATGTCCACATACAGCGGATAGTGGTCCGACACGCAGTCGAACCATGCGTCGTTTAGCCGCTTGTAGGATTGAATGGCGACGGCGGAGCCGTTCTTGACGATGATGTGATCCAGCGCATCATGGTATACGCCGGGCTCGCCGCGCTCAAAGCCGTCGGGGGCGCAGAAGTGATGCCCCTTGGTTTCATCGCGTTCGCCTGTGCACAGATCGTGCGCTTCCGTCCAGCCCAGCTTGGCCACTTCGTTCATGCACGCGCTGTCGATGCCCGCGTTAAAATCGCCCATAATAAAGGCGGGGCAGGCATATTTGGCGATCAGCTCTTCCGCCTTTTGAATGGCCAGGGAGATCTGATATACGCGCGCGATATTGGAATGCGGCTGGTAGTTGAACCGTTCCGGGTTGCCGGATTTCCACCACAGATGGGTGGATACCACGATAACCCGCTTGCCGGTGGACAACTCCTCAAACACGCCGAAGGTGTAGGATTTGGTGCGGGCGTTGTTGAAGGAGCCTTCATAGCCGGGCACGGCTTCTGGATAGAGGTAATAGCCCGTCTCGATGGGGAAGAATTTATCGTCCCGGTAGTAGATGGGCGTGTCGCCGCCAGTAACCAGCTTGTAGCTTATCCGTTCCCCCTGCGGCGTGGCGTATTCAAAAAGGCTTTGCATGATCAGCCGTTCCATCAGATGGGAGGATTCCTGCACGGCCAGGATGTCCGGGCAGATCTGCTGATATGCCCGCACCAGCCCGGCAGAACGCACGTCAGCCGAGCAATCCATGCCCAGCCGCGCCCATTTTTCGTTGTTGTGGTCATATTTCCACTGGTTGTTTGTCATCAGAATCATACGACAGTACTCCTTGCTGCTTGAAAGCTGGCTGCGGCGGGCCATGGAAAGGGGGAGCGCCGCAGGACGCTCCCCGCTTAATAAGGCTTGCGCGGATTAGAAGCTGTTGTGCAGCTTGTTGTTGAAGAATTCGATGTAGTAATCGTAGTTGTACTGCTCCAGCTGCTTGAGGTAGGCGTTCCAGCTTTCGTCGGTTACGCCGTGCAGAATGCTCTCGGATACGAAGGCGTTGATTACGGTGGACAGGCCGTCGCACATGAAATCAAACTCTTCCTGCGCCTCGGCAGGCACGATGTTGGTGTTCATGGCCGGGGCATAGCCGCCGCGCTCGGTGATGTTGCGGATGGTGGCGATGCGGTATACGTTGCCGTCGGCGTAGTTGGTCATGTCATAGTTCTGCGCATGCAGCACCAGGGAGCCGTAGTCCACGCAGCCAACGGTATTGTAATAGTTCAGGCTGGAGCCATCCAGGATGATGCCCTTTTCCACATAGTCGCCGTAGCCAGCGTCGATGAGCTTCTGTACATGCGCGGCATAGCCCTCAGGATCGGTTTCCTGGCTGGGGCAGTATACCATCTCGTAGTGATAGTCGTCGTCCACATAATCCCAGAAGATGCCCTGTTCGCCCAGGAACACTTCGATGGCGCGGGTAGGTTCGGAGATGTAATCATAGAAGCGCAGGGCGGCCTCTACGTTCTTGCAGGACTTGCTGATCACGAAGGCGTTGCGGTTGGCATGGTTGAATTCACGGTGGCAGAAGCTTTCTTCATAGCCGGGCACAGTGATCTTGGGCAGGCCGTCATACTGCATGGCGTTGGCCGTGTCGGTGATCAGGTAGGAGGGCGCCCAGGCGCCGAAGATGCCAGAACGCATGGCGTCGCACTCGGCGGTGTATTGATCGGAGGTGGAGGACAGGCCTTCCAGGTTCAGCAGGCCTTCCTGACCCAGCTGATAGAAGTAGGTCAGGAAATCCCGGAATGCCTGGGTATCCACGGCGTGGGTGACGTTGCCGTTTTCATCGATCTTGTAGAAGATGGAGTTGGTGATGGGCAGGCCCCACAGCGCGGCGAAGTTCAGCGGCTGGCCCTGGCCATACTTGAGGTTGATGTTGATGGGATACTCATCGTTGGGGTCGCCGTTGCCGTTGGCGTCCTGATCGCGGAAGGCAACCAGCACATCGTGCAGCTCATCCAGCGTGGTGGGCACTTCCAGGTTCAGGTTCTTGAGCCACTGATAGTTCATATACAGCACGCCATAGGAGTAGTGGCGCTCGGAGTCATACACGCTGCCCATCAGGCTGTAGATGTTGCCGTCGGGATAGGTGGTAGCGTCCACCCAGCCGTCGATGTACTTTTCGCATACTTCATAGTAGGTGGGGGCGTACTGCTTGATCTCATCCATGGTGAACACATGCCACAGGCCCGTGTTCTGGCTCACGATGGAGTCGGTCATCTTGTTGCCGCACATGAAGATATCCGGCAGGTTGTTGGTGTTGGTCAGCACGGAGGAAAGCTGCTCTTTCATGGTTTCTTCGGGCAGCTCGATCCAGTTGATCTTCAGGTTGCAGGCCTTTTCCACTTCCTGCACCCAGTGCTTTTCGGAGTAGGATTCGGTGCTGTCATAGGGACGGCGGCCGATGCAGATGGTCAGTTGGGTGGGTTCCTCGGCGATGGCGAAGCTGCACAGGGACAGCAGAATGGCCAGGGAAAGGAACAGCGCGACGATACGGGTTTTCATTCTTTTTCCCTCCGTTTGAATTATGATGTAAAAGCGGAAATCCTTCCGCCTTTATCCCTTGATGGAGCCGATCATGACGCCCTGCACAAAATACTTTTGCAGGAACGGATACAGGCACATGATCGGCAGGGCCGATAGCACGATCACCGCGTAGCGCACGGTCTGTACCAGGCGCAGCACCTCGGCGTTGGCGTCCGATTCCATAATGCTTTCGGTGCCGGTGGTCATCAGTAATAGGTGGCGCAGGTATAATTGCAGGGGTTGCAGCGACGCATCGGTGGTGTATACCAGGGCGTTGTAGTAGTTGTTCCAATGCGCCACGGCGATATAAAGCGAAATAACGGCGATAATTGCCTTGGACAGGGGAATGACAAACATGAAGAAGAAACGGGTATTGGAGCAGCCGTCGATGAATGCGGCCTCGCGCAGCTCATCCGGAATGCTGGAGGAGCAGAACGTACGGATCAGGATGATGTTGTAGGCTGTTACGCTGCCCAGGAAGATCAGCAGCAGGCGCGTGTTGGTCAGGTGCAGGGCGGAGCATACGATATAGGTGGGAATCAGACCGCCATTGAAATACATGGTAAAGGTGATTAGCCCCATAATCAGGCCGCGGCCTTCCATATCCCGGCGGGATAGCGCGTAGCCGCAGGGCAGCGATATTGCCAGGCCAAACAGCGTTCCGCCCAGGGTGTAGAGGATCGTGTTGCCGTAACCTACCCACAGCTGCTTTTGGGAGAAGGCGTATTCATAGGCGGTGAACTTCATATTGACCGGCAGCAGAATCAGCGCGCCGGAGTTGACATAGGTGCCGTCGGATACGGAGGCGACGATAACGTACCAGATGGGGTATACGCAGATGACGATTAGCAGGGCAAGGATTACATAGAAGAAGCCATTGAGGATGACTTCGCCGGTGCTCATTCTTTTCATAGCGCTCACCTCACCACAGGCTGCTGCCGGAGAGCTTGCTGGACGCTTTGTTCACCAGGATCAGCAGGATAAAATTGATCACGTTGTTAAACAGGCTGATGGCAGCGGAATAGCTGTACTTGTTGTTCATCATGCCCATTTTGTACACATAGGTGCTGATGACTTCCGATACGCTCAGGTTCAGGTCGGCCTGCATGCTGTAAATCTTTTCAAAGCCCGTGGACATCATGCTGCCAAACTTCAGAATCAGCATGATGGCGATGGTTTCGCCGATGCCGGGCAGGTCGATATGCCAGATGCGCCGCAGCTTGCCCGCGCCGTCGATCATGGCGGCTTCATGCAGGCCCGGGTCGATGCTGGTCAGCGCGGCCAGATAGATGATGGAGTTCCAGCCCATCTGCTGCCATACGCCCGACCATACGTATACATGGCGGAAGTACTTGGCCTCGCCCATCAACTGCACCGGGGTGCCGCCCAGCGCGCGCACGATGGTGCTGAACCAGCCGCTGTTTACCGAGAACATGCAGCTCATCATGCCAACCAGCACCACCACGGAAATAAAGTGGGGCATGTAGGTGGCCGTCTGCGTGACGCGGCGGAAGCGCTTGCTGGGCACATTGTGCATGATCAGCGCCAACAGGATGGGGAAGGGGAAGCCTGCGGCCAGGTCATACAGGCTCAGCAGCAGGGTGTTGCGCACGATTACGGGAAACTGATTAGCCTTGAAGAAGAAATTGAACCACTTCATGCCCACCCATTTGCTGCCCGTGATGCCGTTGGCAAAGCTGAAATTGCGGAAGGCAATTTGCACGCCGTACATGGGCCAGTAATTAAAAAGTGCAAAGAACACCAGCGCCGGCAGAACCATGACGTACAACGCCTTGTTCTGCATGATATTTGAGAGTTTTCGGGATTTTTCCCGCTGCTTTTTCAACACCGTGTTGCTCATGATGCGTGCCTCCATCGTCAGGACTTTTCATGAATTGCTTTTGAATTGCTGCTTGCGGATTTACCGATCAAATTCATTGACACAGTCAGTTTAGCATGGTATCATTTTAATTGTCAACGATGCCAAAAATGTTGAAAAAGTTTCATTTTTGCCTGTCATTTTGGAGTGAAATGGTATGACCAATCGTCAGCTTGAACTGGTGAAACTGCTGGAAAACAACGGCTCGCTTACCATCCGTGAGCTGTCGCAGAACCTGTATATCAGCGAATCAACCGTGCGCCGCGATTTGGCCGCGCTGGAAAAGGCCAATCTGATTGCCCGCACAGATCAGGGCATCATCGCCCTCAAGCGCGATCATGGCGGCGTGTCGCTATCCTATTCGCTAAAAACCTACGAAAAGGAAAAGCGCCTGATTGCTCGCGAGGCGGTAAAGCTGGTGGAGGATAAGAGCACGATCTTCCTTTCCTCGGCCAGCACGACGATGTTTATGATTCCGCTTCTGGCACGCAAAAACAAGCTGACGATCATTACCGACGGCTTGGAGCATGCGCTGAAGGCTGCGTCCCTGGGGATCAAAACGATATGCATCGGCGGCGTAGTAATCCCCAGCGGCAAAACGGCTAGCGGTTTGCTGGCTGAAGAGATGCTCTCCCGCCTGCATGCGAACATCGCATTCTTTTCTGTGCCGCACGTTTCGCCTACCGGCAATGTGTGGCATTATTCGGCGGAGAAAATAAAGATCATTCATGCCATGATGGCCAACTGCGATCAGAACGTGCTGCTGTGCACCACCAAGATCATCAGCAATATTGCCGAAACCTATCTGGTGTGCCATACGGATGATTTTGATCGTATTGTCTCCGAAGCCCCGCTGCCGCCCGAGCTGCCGCTCAAGGCCGCGCGGCAAGATGAAAACGCGCAAGAATAAAGCGAAGATAGCAAACAAAAACGCCCCCGTCAATTTCTGACGAGGGCGAATTTTTTATGGTTTGCGTTTAGCCCTGGTGGCGGTCGGAGCGACGGCGGCGGGTTTCACCGCTGACGCTTTGCTGACTGCCGGAGGCGGGGCTTTGCGTGCCGCTGCCCTGCTGGGGCTGATAAGACGCCTGCGTGCCCTGCTGGGGCGCGGCGTAAGGATTGCCCTGTTGCTGCGAGGGTGTGGGCGGGGTGAACACGCTGCCCTGCTGCTGCGCGGACTGCTGGCGAGGATACTGCTGCGTGGGACGCGCATAGGCGCTTTGCTGCGTTGTGCGCGTCTGCTGCTGCTGAGCCTGCCGGCGCTGAGCGGCGCGCTGAGCGGCGCGGCGCTGATTGGCGCGGTAGATGGAGTAGCCGTATGCGCCGCCGCCGGCAAGCACGGCCACAGCCGCCAGACCGGCCCACAGCCAGCCGCTGCCCGAGGACTTGGCCGAGGGCGCGGGGGTGGTGAACTCGGTAAAGTTGGTGGTCGGCAGGGGCGCGGCGGTGGGGGACACGGTGGAGGTGGGCGAGGTGGTAGGCGTGGTCAGCTGCTCCACATCCATGGTAGGCGTGGGGATGGGGTGGAAGGGCACATAGGAGGCCTGGCTGAGGCTGGGGTTCTTCCATACGCCGGTATTGAAATCCTCCACCGGCGTAATGACCGACGTGTTGCCGCCCGTGCCCGAGCTGCTGTTGGCGGCGGACTGGCGGTATTCGTCGCTGGTGAGGAACTCGGTCAGCTCGCCCAGCGTGAGCACCTTAAAGTAATCGCCCATCACATAGCCTTCCGTGCCGGACTGGTTGATGTGATACCAGGTAACGCCGTTGACGTTCTCGGTGCCCAGCACCAGGGCGAAGGCGTACTTGTTCATCATACGGATGTAATTGTAATTGGTGCCCGCGCCGCTGCGCAGGCGGACGTTGTTGGTGGTTACATAGCCGTAGCTGGAGGTGCTGCCCTGATTGACGGGCGGAGGGGTGACGGTAGGCACGGGCGCGGGCGTGGGCGTGCGCAGGCCAGCCTCGTATTGAGCCTGTTCCTCGGCGCCCATGCGGCGCAGCTGGTCGGAGCGCACATAGCCGTAGATATTGCCGAAGCGCACAACCTCCCAGAAGTAATCATACCCGGGCACATACTCCTGGCCGATGACGTATACCACTTCGCCCTCGCCCAGCACCTGGGCGATCTGCGCTTTGTCGTCCGCGCCGTTGCGAATCATCACGTTGCTGCCGCGGGTGACGGCATAGCCGCTGAAGGGCGCGGGCTGCGCCGTGGGCTGAACGGTAGGCGTTACCTGCGGGCGGATGGCCGCCAGATAGGGGGCTGCTTCCTCCGCGGTGATGCGGCGCAGCACGTTATCGGGCAGGAAGCCGCTGATATCCAGCGCCAGCGCCTGCGCGCTGTCCCAGGCAGTGCCGTCAATATAGGCCTGACCCCACAGGTATACCAGCGTATCGGCGGGCAGGGTGGCCAGCGTCACGTCGCTGATGCTTGCGCCCGTGCGCAGATCCACCCGCTGCGTGGTCAGCGCGTAGCCGGGGGTGAACTCCGGCGCCTGCGTGGGCGTAGCGGTGGGAATCTCGGTGGGAACCGGCGTGGGCACATCGGTGGGCGCGGGGGTAGGCGTTTCGGTAGGCTCGGGGGTGCGGGTAGGCATGGGGTTGGACAGCGTGGCCTGGTAGGCGTTGGAATCGGCCAAGGACATCAGATCCACAAATTTGGCCATCATGTAGCCGTCCGTGCCCTTGAAGTTGGCGCGGTACCACACCGTGCCGTCCACGGTGATGGAATCGTATACGAAGATCTTTTCATCCTTCTGGCCCCTGGTGATTTCCTTGCCGCCGGGGGCCTGACGGAAGCGGACGCTCTTATCGTTGACGGTGGCCCAGCGGTCGATGGGCGCGCCATCGGGGATGGGCGTGGCCGTGGGGGCGGGCGTGTAGCCAAACAGCGCGTTGATTTCCTCCTGCGTCAGCAGGCGCACGCGGTCGCTCTTGATAAAGCCCACCTGATCGGAGAAGCTGACGATATACCAGGTTTCGTTGCTGGCATTGACCACATAGCCTTCCACATGGCCCAGTTCGCTGGAGGCTACCGTGCGCAGCACGTTGCCGTCGCGGATGATGGGATCGCTGCGGAAGTTGGTATCATTGGCGCGCGGATAGCAGTAGCCATCCATATCATAAATCTGATAGGGGAATACCGTGGGTTCGGGCGCCTGTGTGGGCAGGGCGGCATAGGTGAACACCACGTATTCGGGGCTGAGCGTGCCGTCCTTGGACAGGGTGACGGTGAAATTGTCCGCGCCGGAAAGCGTATAGCCCACGCGCAGATCCAGCGGCATATAGGTGTGGATATCAATGCTGTTGGAGCCTACATAGCACGGGGCGGTCTGCGGCGTGGCCACATCCTTGCCGTCAGCGTCGCGGTAATACACGGTGATATTGCGCGTCATCTGATCGACGGAGAACAGGAATTCCACCGCGTCGGGCGTGGCGATGCCATTTTCATTCACCGTGATCTGTACGCTGGCATTGCTGATGAGCGTGTAGCCGGAGGGTACGTTTGCCAGGTTGACGTTTACGGTGTTTTCCCGGTCGGAATAGCAGGCGACGGGGCTATCGGTATGGAAAGGCTTGCTTTCGTCTACCAGACGATAGGACACCGGCACCAGCGCCACCTTGGGCTCGGGCGAGGGCTGCACGGTGGGGGTAACGGGGTTTTCAATGCGTTCATAGTGGAAGGTAAGCTCAGTTTTATCCGCGCCGTTTTCATCCACAAATACATACTGTACCTCGTCGCTGTCCGTCAGGCGATAATCCGCGGGCAGATCCGTAGGCATGGCGCGCACGGGGTTGATGCCTGCCACGCAGCGCGCGATGGTATCGCTGGCGACGGCCAGGCCGTCCTGATCCACATAGTGAACCGTTACGTCCACCGGCGCGGGCGTGGGCGTGGGCGCGGTGCTGACATAGTAGAACTCCACATGGTCGGGCGTGGCGGCGCCGTTTTCATCCACCACAACGCGCACGGGGCTTTCGCTGTCCAGACGGTAATCCGCGCCCACCAGATCGCCGTTGGCGGCTACGGTGTTTTCACCGGTGCGCACGATGGCGGTGGTTTCCATCAGCAGGTTATTGCTGCGGTCGTAGTAGTATACGGGCACGTTCAGCTCAGCCGTCGCGGGGGCGCGGTAGATGAACTGCGCCTGTTCGGGGGTGCAGTTGCCGTTTTCATCGATGGTGATGGTAACGGGGTTTTCGCTTTGCAGGGTGTAGCCCGCGGGCACCAGCGCATCATTGGCAAAGATGTTAATGGGCGAATCCGCGCTGGTGGCCTGCTGCATGGCGGAGTAGAGCACATTGCCCTTGTCATCCACATACACGACGGAGAAGCTTACCTCGTGTACCTGCGGGGTGGGCTTATCATAGTAGAAGGAAACGGATTCGGGGGAGCAGCTGCCGGAAGCGTCCACGGTGACGGGCACGGGGTTCTGGCTCTGCGCGCTCAGGGTATAGCCTGCGGGCACCTTGGTATCGTCGGCCCAGATATCCGTAGCGCCGGTGGCGACGCTGCGGGTTTCCTCCGCCAGGAGGTTGCCGTCCATATCGTAGTAATAAACGGGCAGATCAACTGTGACGCTGGCGGGTTTATAGGTAAAGGTGACGGACTCGGGGGTGCAATTGCCCTGGCTGTCCACCTGTACGTAGACGGGGCTTTCGCTGGCCAGGGTATAGCCGTCGGGTGCGTAACCGTCCTCGGCCGATACATAATTATCGCCCGGATGCACGGTGACAGTGGTGTAATTGAGCGTTGCGCCGCTGCCATCTACATAGTAGACGTACAGATTGATATCCTGCGGCGCGGGCGCGTCGTAATAGAAGGTGACGGCGGCAGGTTCGCAGTTGTCATTGCCATACAGCGTGACGGGCACAGGATTCTGACTCTGCGCGTTCAGGGTGTACCCGGCGGGCACGAGCGAATCGTTCGCATAGACCTGCGGGGAATCGGAAGAGACGGTGACGGTTTCCTGATTGAGGAAGTTGCCGCTTGCGTCGTAATAGGACACGGTGACACTGGCCGTGAAGACCTGCGGCTGGGGCGCATCATAATAGAAGGTGACGGCGGCAGGGTCGCAATTGTCATTGCCATACAGCGTGACGGGCACAGGGTTTTGGCTCTGTGCGCTCAGGGTGTAACCGGCGGGAACGAGGGCATCGTTCGCATAAACCTGAGACGAATCAGAGGTAACGGTGACGGTCTCCTGATTGAGGAAGCTGCCGTTTGCATCGTAATAGGACACGGTGACACTGGCCGTGAAGACCTGCGGCTGGGGTTTATCATAATAGAAGGTAACAGAAGCGGGGGTGCAGGTGCCGTTGCTGTCCACGGTGACGGGCACAGGGTTTTGGCTCTGCGCGCTCAGGGTGTAGCCTGCGGGCGCCTTGCTGTCATCTGCCCAGATATCCACAGCGCCGGTGGAGACGGTGCGGGTTTCCTCCGCCAGATAGTTGTTGTCCGTATCATAGTAATAAACCGTGAGGTTTACTGTGACAGAGCGGGGACGGTACATGAACGTGACGGATGCGGGAGTGCAGCCGCCGTTGCTGTCCACCGATACATACACGCTGCGTTCGCCCACCAGCTCGTAGCCGTCGGGCGCATAGCCGTCCTCGGCCGTTACATAGTTATCCTGACCCGAACGCACGGTGGCGAAGGTCTGGTTCAGCGAATTGCCGTCCATATCCACATAATAGACCGGCACCTGCGTTTCAATCGGCGCAGGCGCGGGCGTGGCGGGCGTATCGGTCTGGGTGGAAATATACAGGCGGAACTGCGCGGCAAGCTGGCCGGCCGCATCATAGGCCAGCACATCCAGATAGCTCATGTTCAGCTCCGTGCCCGCGTCCATATAGGACAGCTGGGACAGCGGCGTGCCGTCGGCAATGGACAGGGCTGCGTACTGACCGTATACATCCTGCACATGCAGCACAGCATCGGCCTGCAGGGCGGCGGCGGGCACATACAGCCAATAGCTGCCCTCATAGCCCGAGGCCGTTACCTCGCTGGCCAGCTGCTGCTGGGCAACGTCTCCCTCCGTCCAGGAAAGGGAGAACAAAACGGGTGGCTGCGCGTCCGAAGCCAGCGCGGCAAAGGGCAGCTGGCACAGGATCAGCAGGATGCTTAACAGCAGCGCGCCTGCCCGGCGGAGAGAGAAAACAGAAAAGCGATGGTTCATAACGGCGCCTCCTTTTGAAGCCTCGTTGAGGATGCGAAGATTGTGTTTCAATTATATTACGAAAATGTTTTTTAGTCAATCTTTCTGCCCTGCAAAATCCTTCAAAAGCAGGGATTTCTTGTCCCCATGTAGAATATGCCAACGAACGATCACAAATGTGGAGGCAATTGGCATGAATCGGCATGAGCTGGAGGAGGTTTTCCTTTCCTCGCAGGAGGTTTTTCACGGAAAGCTGATTAACGTGGAGCACTGGCAGGTGCGCCTGCCCAATGGGCAAACGGCCTTGCGCGAGGTGGTTAAGCATCGCGGCGCGGCGGCCATCGTGCCGGTGGACGACCAGGGCAACGTCACCCTGGTGTGCCAGCACCGCGTGGCGGTGGGGCGCTTCACCTGGGAAATTCCGGCGGGCAAGCTGGATTATGCCGGCGAGGATATGCTGGCCGCCGCCAAGCGCGAGCTGGAGGAGGAAACCGGCCTGCACGCGCAGAACTGGCAGCTTCTGGTGGATATGGATACCACGCCCGGCTTTTGCAACGAGCATATCGGCATCTATCTGGCCACGGGCCTGAGCCAGCATCATATGCACACGGATGAGGATGAATTCCTCAACGTTGACCGTGTGCCGCTCAGCGAGGCAGTGCGCCGCGTGATGGCTGGGGAGATCCACGATAGCAAAACCATCGCCGGGCTGATGATGGCCTGGAATTTGCTGGGCCGGCAGAGCGATATGCCCCTGGACAGCCTGGCATCTATACAACGCGGCAGCACGGCGTTTGCATCCCAGGCAAAGGAATAAAATTTGCACGCTTGGAGGAACGCATGCGTATTTTGCTGGTAGAGGATGAAAAGCCCCTGTCCGCAGCTATTGTGAAGATGCTGGAGCAGGAGCATTTTGCCTTGGACGCGGCCTATACCGGCCCGGACGGGCTGGACTGCGTGCTCAGCGGCATATACGATGCGATTGTGCTGGATGTGATGCTGCCCGGCATGGACGGCTTTGCCGTGCTGCGCGCGCTGCGGCAGCAGGGCGTTTCTACGCCGGTGCTGATGCTGACCGCCCGCGGCGGCGTGCAGGATCGCGTGCAGGGGCTGAACCTGGGCGCGGATTACTTACCTGCCCAAGCCCTTTGAACGCAGCGAGCTGGTGGCTTGCTTAAACGCTATCACCCGGCGCAAGGATCAGCCGCCGGTGCGGGAGCTTGCCTTGGGCGATGTGCGGCTCAATCCCGAGGACGCTATGCTTTCCTGCACGAATAACGGCAAAAGCGTGCGCCTGGCGGCCAAGGAATATCAATTGATGGAGCTGTTCCTGCGCAATCCGCATCAGCTTTTGCCCAAGGAAACCATATTGGAGCGCGTATGGGGCTTTGATAACGAGGCGGAGTATAATAAATCTGTCGGTCTATCTGACCTTTCTGCGGCGCAAGCTGGCCTTTGTCGGCGCGCATGTGGAAATTCGCGCTTCCCGCGGGCTGGGCTATATGCTGGAGGAAACACCATGATTGTCCGTCTGCGAAAACGCCTGACGCTGGCGGCGATTGCCGCGCTGATCCTGATTTTCGCCGTCACGGTGGCGGCGATCAACCTGGCCAACGCCTGGTCGCTGCGCGGCCAGATTTCGCAATCTCTGCAAATGTTGATGGGCAGCTACATTCCGCCCTCCGAGCGTGAAAAGGTGTTCGATCGCTTTTATCGTGCGGAGAGCGCCGCACAGACGCAGGGGAGCGGCATCGGCCTGGCCATCGCGCGCAGCATCGCCGCGCTGCACTATGGCGATATTTTCCTGGAAAGCAACGAAGCGTCGGGCACAGCCTTTATTGTGACGCTGCCCGAGGACGCAAAATAAGAAATTAAAAAATATTACGGATTTCAATTTCCATTTAAGGTTTCTCCCTTACAATGCGAACTGTTCCAATGGACAAGGGGCAAATAGAAGCCCCGTCAAGCATTGATTTTAAGGAGGAAACCATCATGAAAAAGAGTAAGACCATTCTGACCTGCGCTGCCGCCGCCTGCCTGCTGGTATCCGGCATTGGCTTTGCCTGCGCCGAGGGCGCGCAGACCTATCCCCAGGGACTGAAGAGCGGCGCGGTGAACGGCCTGACCAATGGCTACGTGAACGGCTACACCCAGGGTATGAAGAACGGCGCGGTGAACGGCCTGACCAACGGCTATGTGAACGGCTATGCCCAGGAGCTGAAGAACGGCGCGATCAGCGGCCTGAAGGAAGGCTTGAAGGACGGCGCGAAGCAGGGCGCCAAGGACGGCCTGAAAAACGGGCTGTGCGGCGGCGCATGAAGAATGGCCTAAAGCAGGGTCTTAAGAACGGCAGCCTCAGGGGGACGCAGAAATAACTGTCCCCGCGCGGAATCTTCCACTCCCAACAAACAATAAAAACGGCAGCCTGCGAGGCATATCGCGGGCTGCCATTTTTTCGCCTATAGATGCCTGCAAATAGGCATTGCATCCCGCGCCAAAATGTGCAATAATATAAGGAGCCCGCGCGGAAAAACCATCGCGCGGCAGCTGCTGCCGGAGAGGGGATAGCGGGCGGATGCAGTATTATCAAAGCGTGTTCTCATCGCTGCCGGTGATAGAGACGGCGCGGCTGCGGCTGCGGCCCCTGACCATGCGCGATGACCGCGACATGTTCCGCTATGCCAGCGATCCGGAGGTCAGCCGCCATGTGCTGTGGGAGGCGCACGCCAGCCCCCGCGAAACGCGCAGCGTGCTGCGCGCGGCCATTCGCCAGTATCGTGCGGGAGATCCATCCTCCTTCGCCATTGAGCGGCTTAGCGATCACCGCATGATCGGCACCATCGGCTTCATGTGGATCAACTGCGAGCATCGCAGCGCCGAGGTAGGCTATTCCCTATCCCGCGATTGCTGGAATCAGGGCTACGCCACCGAGGCTTTGCGCGCGGTGCTGCGGTTTGGGTTTAATACCCTGCGGCTGAACCGCATCGAGGCCCAGCACGAGCTGGATAATCCCGCGTCCGGCCGGGTGATGGAAAAATGCGGCATGCGCTGCGAGGGCACGCTGCGGCAGCGGGTGTTTAACAAAGGCAGGTTTTCCGATGTGCGGCTGTATGCCATTCTGCGCGGCGACGGCGTGCCCGGAAACGAGCATATCTAATCAGGTAGGAGTTGAGATCCCATGTTTGAGTATAAAACCCACGGCACCTGTTCCACCCAGATTGATCTGGAAATTGAGGACGGCGTGATCACCGCCTGTACCATCCATAATGGCTGCCGCGGCAATACGGCGGGCCTGGCCAAGATGGTGGTGGGCCGCAAGGCGGACGATGTGAAGGAGCTGCTGCGCGGCATTCCCTGCCGTGGCGCTACCAGCTGTCCCGATCAGCTTGCCCGCGCAATCGACGCTTATGAACAGCAGGAGGCAAAGTAAAATGGCCAATAACAAGCAAAAGAAAACCACCCTGTGGGTGCGCGTGATGTGCGTGTTCCTGGCGTTTCTGATGTGCCTGTCCGTGGTCGCGGCGCTGATGAATATCTTCTAAGCAGCCGGCCGGCTGAGCAAAGCCTTTTCAATTGCGGGAAGGCTTTTTTGTGTGCACCGGTTTAAAAAGATTGTTTTACAACTAAAATTTATCGATTTTCGATAAAATTTTGTTGACAAACGGATTTCGCTGTGCTATCCTGTTCCCGATGCAAGGAGGTTGAAGGTATGAGTCACAAGCGTTTATCGCATCTTTTATTGCTGGCTGGCGGCATCGCGGGCGTGGGCGCGCTGGGCGTGCTGATCGATTACGCGCGCATGCTGGCCTTGCGCGCGGTGGAGCGGCCCGGGATGGCGCTGCGCTATTGGGGGCTGTTGGTGTTTTTGTGCTTGGTTGCGGCGGTGTACGGCGCGGCGCTGTATCAGTATATGCGCATCAGCCGCCGGATTGGCAAGAACCAATCCTTCTGCCGCGAAAACGTGGGCAGTATGCGGGCCATCGCCTGCCTGATGGGCGCGGCCGCGGGCATGTGGGCAGGACTGATGATTGTGCTTCGGCTGCTGAGCAGCATTGGCGTAGGGGTGGAAATGCTGCTCTTTGCGCTGATGTGCATGGCCAGCGCGGCGATTGGCCTGGTGGCCTATGTGCTTACGCAGCTTTTGCGGCGCGCTACGCAATTGCAGGAAGACAACGACCTGACCATATAAGGAGGGATGGGCGTGATTCGCATCGATTTGGATGTGATGTTGGCGCGGCGCAAAATGAGCGTGACTGAGCTGTCCGCACGCGTGGGCATCACCATGGCTAACCTGTCCATCCTAAAAAACGGCAAGGCAAAGGCCATCCGGTTTTCTACCCTGGAGGCCATCTGCCGTGAGCTGAACTGCCAGGTGGGCGATATTCTGATTTACGATCCGGAGGAAAAGCATGCAGACGAATGAAAACAGACGTGAATCTCTGCCTGCGCCTTGGCTGGCGCTGGGCGCGGGGGTGGCCTGCGCAGCGCTGTGGGTGCTGGGCTATATGGGCGGGCTGGGCGTTGGCATGACGGCTTCCAGCCTGCTGATTCTGGGCGTGGGGATGTACCTGTGCCGCAGGCAGATCTGTTGGCGGGCGGACAGCATTCTGCTGTTGACGCTGGCGGTGCTGCTTAGCCTGGCCTATGGTATCTTTGGCAGCCTGGCCATGCAGATCTTTAATCTGCCGGTGCTGTGCCTGCTCCTTTCTCAAAGCCTGCTGGCGCTGGCTGGGCATTGTCCTGAGGGCGCGTTGAGTGCTGCGGGGCTGAGCGGCGGCATACGCGAAGCACTGGGCAGCCTGTTTCGCCACTGGGGCGTGCCCTTTCACACGGTAAAGGAGCGGCAGGGCAGCGCGTCCGCCCTGCGCGGGCTGGGCATGGGGCTGCTGATTGCCGTTCCCCTGCTGGCGGTGGTGCTGTTCCTGCTGGCCTGGGCGGACACGGTATTCAGTTCGCTTTTGAGCGGGCTGTTTGTATCGGAGGATCCGCTGAGCGCGTTTTGGAATGTGCTGTGGCGGCTGATCAAGCTGCTGGCGATTGCGCTGCTGGTCTTTTCGTGCCTGTATACGCTGCTGCTGCCGCGACGCGAGCGCGCAGCCAAAGAAAGATTTCCCTGGCCTATAACGGCTTGCGCGATGGTGCTGGCGCTGCTTTGCCTGGCCTACGCTGCCTTTGTGTATGTGCAGGTGCGCTATCTCTTTGGCGGCGCGGAGACGGCCGCCATGGCCGACGACTATGCACAGTATGCGCGCACGGGCTTCTTCCAGTTGGTTGCGGTGGCGGTGATCAATCTGATTGCCGCGCAAACGTCGCTGATCCGCTGCGGGGAAAGCCGCGTCGTGCGCGCGCTGTCCGCCCTGATGAGCCTGCTGACGGCGGTGATCCTGGCCTCGGCCTTCTGGCGGATGCGGCTGTATATTCAGGCGTTCGGCCTGAGCACGCTGCGCCTGCTGACGCTGTGGGGCATGGCAATGATCGCCCTGCTGCTGGCGCTGACGCTGATCAAGTGCGCCCGCCCCGGTGTGCGCATCTGTACCCTGGCCTGCGCGGTGATGCTGAGCAGCTATGTGCTGCTGAATTACATCAACGTGGATCGCACCATTGCCCGCTGGAACCTGCGCGCCTATGAAACCGGCAAACAGGAAACGCTGGATACCGAATACCTGGCGGGGTTATCGCCCGATGTGCTGGCCGCCCCGTGGCAGGTGGAGCAGCTGGACGCGATCCGCAAGCAGCAAAGCGAGCGCCGCCCGGATTGGTTCGCCTGGAGCCTGAGCTGGCTGCGGGTGGGGGAAAAGTAAAAAAGAACGGCGTGGACATGATGATCACGCCGCTTTTAAATTGCAGGCTATTATAGCTTTACATTCGGGTTTGTATATTGGCCATGCTTGGCTGTCCTCCGGCCATACTGGATTGCAAAGCTGGGGCAGCGGTGCAGGCAGCCCAGGCACATGACGCACTGATCCTTGAGCCAGACCGGCTTTTTATTCCGCATTTCAATGGCCTGCACCGGGCACTTTTGGACGCATAATCCGCAGCCAATGCAGCGATCCTCCACATGAAAATGGGAGGTTCGCCGTACATGGTGATTATAAAAGGGGCTGGGCGATCAGCTGCGTGATCCATGCCGGGGTGCGCGGGGACATATGCCGGTTGGTGTGCCGCGCTTTGATGCAGCGGATGACGCTGTCTATGGCAGATTCGGTGGTTTGGGTATATTTTTCTATCTTTTCCGGCGTGGAAAGGTCAAAGATCGGCGTCCAGGTATCGGGCATCCGGACAGCATAGTACGCATTGATTTTGCAGCCGCGTATGGCTTTGCTGGCCATGTATCCGGCTGCGCCGGGCGTTGTGCCATAGGTGGCGATAAAATACAGGTAACCCGTTTGAAAAGAGGCCTTTTCCAGAAACTTCTTGACAATGCTTGGCAGGCCCCAATCATAGGTGGGCGAGATCACGCCGATGGTTTGATCCTGGAAGGCATAACGGTTTTCCCGGATGCAGTCTACAATGGAAAGCATTTCCTGATCGGCAGCCTGCGCAAGGCGGGCTGCAACATACTTGCAATTTCCGGTTGCAGAAAAGAACAAGATCATTTTTTACTTCCCTGAGCTTTGATGGACAAAATGCCAGGCTGATGTGGCGTGATTGGCTCATGAATATTCTATCATATCGTCTTAGGCAGAACAATCCCATTACAGAAATCCGCAAAAAACGGCCGCACAATTCCGAAAAACTGTGCGGCCAGCGTTATGAGTGGTAGGGGTTCTACATGAAATCGATAGAATGGGCTGCGTTATACCGCATCAGGCGCTTCCTTTTTTTCTTCGGGCAGCGCGGCGGGCTTTTTGCTGCGCAGGGTGCGCGCGCTATGCGCGGCGCGGGTCAGCTGCGGCTTGGCGCCGGCGGTAATCACATCGCCCGTTACATGGCAGGCGGTCACATCGTTTTGGCCAGGCAGATCGAACATGGTATCCAGCAGCGCTTTTTCGATGATCGCGCGCAGGCCGCGCGCGCCGCTCTTTTGCTGCATCGCCATGTGCGCAATGGCCGTCAGCGCGTCCTGATCGAAGGAGAGGGACACGCCGTCCAGCTCCAGGAGCTTGGCATACTGCTTAACCAACGCGTTGCGCGGCTCGGTCAGGATGCGTACCAGCGCCGATTCATCCAGCTGATCCAGCGTGACCACCACAGGCAGACGGCCCACGAACTCGGGAATCAGGCCGAACTTCATCAGATCTTCGGGGCGCAGCTGACGCAGGACATTGCCCACGTCCGCCGCGGAATCGCCCGTCAGCTTGGCACCAAAGCCCAGCGTGCGCGAACCGATGCGCTGCTGAATGATGGGCGCAAGGCCATCGAACGCGCCGCCGCAGATGAAGAGGATGTTGGTGGTATCGATCTGCATGAACTCCTGCTGCGGGTGCTTGCGGCCGCCCTGAGGGGGCACGTTGGCAACCGTGCCCTCGAGGATCTTGAGTAGCGCCTGCTGCACGCCCTCGCCGCTGACGTCGCGGGTGATGGACACGTTTTCGCCCTTGCGGGAGATCTTGTCGATTTCGTCAATATAGATGATGCCGCGCTGCGCCGCGCGAATATCGCCGTCGGCTGCCTGAATCAGGCGCAGCAGGATATTTTCAACATCCTCGCCCACATAGCCGGCTTCGGTCAGCGCCGTGGCGTCGGCAATGGCAAAGGGCACGTTCAGAATGCGCGCCAGCGACTGGGCCAGATAGGTCTTGCCGCAGCCGGTGGGGCCAACCATGAGGATGTTGGATTTTTGCAGTTCCACATCCCCGGCCTTTTGGGGGGCGTTGATGCGTTTATAGTGGTTATATACGGCCACGCACAGCGTGCGCTTGGCCTCGTCCTGCCCGATCACATACTCATCCAGCACGGCCTTCATTTCGGAGGGCAGCGGCAGGGAGGGCGAATCGGGCGCGGCGGTGCTCATGGGGGTTACGTCGTCGGCAATGATATCATAGCACAGCTTGATGCACTCATCGCAGATGTATACATCGGGGCCGGCTACCAGACGGCGTACCTGATCCTGCGTTTTGTAGCAGAAGCTGCACCGATGCAGCCTGCGCGTGGTGAATTCATCCTTGGGCATGGCTCACCTCAAGCGTTCTTTTTGCGGGGATAGTAGATCTGGTCGATGATGCCGTAATTGAGCGCTTCCTCGGCGGTCATGAAATAGTCGCGCTCGCAGTCGGCGCGCAGCTTTTCCTGATCCTGGCCGGTCATTTCGCTCATCAGGCGGGTCATCTTTTCCTTGGTGCGCAGCAGCCATTTGGCGCGGATTTCCACATCGGTGGCCTGTCCGCTGGCGCCGCCCAGGGGCTGATGGATCATGACCTCGCTGTTGGGCAGCGCCAGGCGCTTGCCCTTTTCGCCCGCCATCAGCAGGAAGGCGCCCATGGAGGCGGCCATGCCCACGCACACCGTGCGCACATCGCACTTGATGTAGTTCATGGTGTCGTAAATGGCCATGCCAGCCGTGATGGAGCCGCCGGGGCTGTTGATATAAAGCGAGATATCGGCGTCGGGGTTATCCATCTCCAGAAACAGCAGCTGCGCCACGACGATATTGGCTACCTGATCGGTGATTTCATCCGTCAGAAAGATGATGCGATCCTTCAGAAGGCGGGAATACAGATCATAGCCGCGTTCGCCGTTGCTGGTGCGTTCTACTACATTGGGGATGAGAATGCTCATGAATTTATAATCCTCCCGGGGAGTACCCTAACAAGCATATGACGCAAGCGCGGGTTTTATGCCCGCGCTCGCATAAAAATTTCCGTTTTCAGCTGATGAACTTACTCGGCCTTTTCTTCGGCGGCCTTTTCGGTGATGACAGCGTTGGCCTTCAGGAAGTCGATAACCTTCTTGATGCCGGCGGTTTCCTTTAGGTATTCCTTCTGCTGTTCGGACAGGGAAGCCTTGAATTCTTCTACGTCGCGATTTACGCGCTTGGCCTGATCGGCGATGGCTTCGTCCACATCTTCATCGGTGGGAACGATGTTTTCAGCCTTGGCCACGGCTTCCAGCACCAGCTGGGTCTTTACGCGGTTGGCGGCTTCGGGCTTGTAGTTTTCGCGCACCTGATCCAGGGTCTGCCCAGTGTACTTGAGGTAATCCTCAAAGCGGATGCCCTGGTACATCATGCGCATTTCCATCTCGCGCAGCATGGTGGTGATTTCATCCTGAATCATCGCGTCGGGGATATCGCAGTCGGCAGCGTCAACCACCTTCTGCACCAGCGCGTCTTCCAGGTTGGCTTCGGCGCGGTCGGCGGCGTTCTTTTCAAGGTCGGCCACGATGTTGGCCTTGTAGGCCTCGAAGGTGTCAAACTCGGACACATCGGCGGCGAAATCGTCGTCCAGCTCGGGGCGAACCTTGGTCTGGATGCCGTTAACCTTCACATGGAACACAGCGTCCTTGCCGGCCAGGTTGTCGGCATGATACTGCTCGGGGAACTTAACGCTCAGGTCGCGCTCCTCGCCGATGTTCATGCCCACCATCTGCTCTTCAAAGCCGGGGATGAACATGCCCGAGCCGATCGTCAGGGACTGACCCTGCGCGGTGCCGCCCTTAAAGGCGACGCCATCCACGCTGCCGGCGTAGTCCAGGTTTACGATATCGCCGTTTTCAACGGCGCGGTCGGTCACATCCTGGGTGGTGCTGGCGCGCTCCACATCGTTCTGGATGCGGGCGTCCACGGCCTCGTCGGTCACTTTTTCCACGTTCTTTTCAACGGCTACGCCCTTGTATTCGCCCAGCGTCACGTCGGGCTTTACGAATACCTCCAGGGTATACTTCAGCTCCTGGCCCGCGCCGATCTGCTGCACATCTACCTGGGGACGATCCACAACCTGAAGGTTTTCAGCCTTGATGGCCTCTTCGTAGGCGGGCTGGGCGACAAGCTCGAAGGCGTCGTCATAGAACACCCCTTCGCCGTACATATTCTCAATCAGCTTGCGGGGGGCCTTGCCCTTGCGGAAGCCGGGAACGTTGATCTTGCTGCGATCCTTCAGATAGGCCTTTTCGACGGCCGCGTCAAAGGACTCAGCGCTCTCCACAAACGAGAGCTTCACTTTATTGCTCGCGATTTTTTCGACGGTATAAGACATGTAGAACCCTCCTGCGCAAATTTGCGGATCAATCCGTGCGCGGCGCAATAAGCATTCGCACACAGTGTATCATTATAACACCCATAGCGCAGATTTGCAAGCGTTTTGCCCGGAAAACGCGCTGCTTTCGCCCGGCCTGCCTGCGAAAGCGCGAAGGATGTTTTTTCTTGACAGATTCCGCCGCCCTGCGGTATTCTATAGGTAGAAATCGGAGGTGACAAGCCCCATGGTGTTCATCGGCATTTGCGGCGCGAGCGGCTCGGGCAAAACCACCCTGGCAAAGGAGCTTTGCCGGGCGATTGGCGCCAGCAGCGCGCTGCTGAATCAGGACGCATATTATCTGGATCATCCCGAATTAACGTTTGAAGAACGCACCAAGCTCAATTACGATGAGCCGTTTATCTTTGATCACGACTTGCTGTATCAGGATGCGCGCATGCTCATGGCCGGGCAAAGCGTTACCCGCAAGGCATATGATTTTACCCAGCACCGCCGCACCGAAAGCAGCGAGATCATCAAGCCTGCCGACGTGCTGATTGTGGAGGGAATTCACGCCTTCTTTGACGAGCGGCTGACCAAGATGATGTTCCTCAAGCTCTATATCAATGTAGAGCCGGATATCTGCCTGCTGCGCCGCATCAAGCGCGATATCCGCGACCGCGGCCGCCAGATTGAAAACATCGGTGAGCAGTACCTGACCACCGTAAAGCCCATGTATGAAAAGTACATCCGCAACTATGTAAACGACGCGGACGTGATCGTCACCCGCGGCGGCAAAAATGCCCGCATTGTGGAGATATTGGCGGGCTATCTGCGGGATGAGTTGAATAAAAAGGCATAAGCCGTTGCAATATGCAAACCGCCGGACAGGGGCATGAGGGCTCCTATCCGGCGGTTTGTTTTGTCTGGTTTAATATTTCGCAAGCGCGTCCGCGTCGGTAAACAGCTCGTCCGACAGCAGATATTCGCCCAGCGTGTAGGAGAAGCGGATCAGATCGCCCTGAATGCGCATGGGGAAGGGCGAAGTGAGATTCTGCGTTTCAAAGGAGAAATCGTGCGCGTAGTGGATTTCGCGCAGCGCGGCCACCAGCGCGGGCCAGTCGATGGTGCCCATGAAGGGGGCGATATGCTCGTCGCGGTCGCCGGCATGGTTATCGTTGATATGCGTGGCGCGCAGGCGGCTGCCAAGGCGGCGCACGCAATCGGCAGGACTGTAGCCGCTGGTGTGAGCGTGGCCCGTATCCAGGCACGCGCCTACATCCGGGGCGTTGATCGCATCGATCAGCTCAATCAGGTTATCGATGTTGGAAAACGGCGAGGGACCCTTGCCCAGTGTGTTCATGTTTTCAATGGCCATGCCCACATGATGTGCGTGGAAGAATTCATGCCAGCGGCGGAAGTAGGCAAGGTTGGCGCGCTTGCTCTCATCCAGCAGCAGCCGGTCGCCGTCCATCACCGTGAAGGGATGCACCACCAGGTATTCCACGCCCAATATTTCGGCCGCTAGCACGCTGCGGCGCATCATTTCCTCGCCGAAATCGCCGCCGGGCACTTCGCCGGGGGCAACCGGCCCGCCGATGCTGAAAAACGCATGACCCTGCAGAAAGCGCACGCCGATATCATCGGCCAGCTTGCGCCAGGCATGCGCCTGCTCCTCCCAGTTGTCCTCGGTCATGGGGGCAAAGCGCTTGCCCGCGCGGCTCATGCCGCACAGGTTTACGTCCAGATAGCGATAGCCCGCCGCCGCGCACGTGCTGACCGCGTGCTCAAAGGATACCATGTAGGGCTTGCCGTGATCAAAATTCATGATGTTGGTAGAAGTGGAAAGCCGCATATTTAACCCCTCCTTTTAGGCGTATACGCGCACTTCAAAGATGCGCGCTTCGCTTATGCCGTTGGTGGCGCGCACCGTTACGCGCACCGTATCGCATTCCTCGCCCTCAAACTGCACATGGCACAGGCGCTGATAATTATCGCGCAGATGCTTACAGGCAACCACCTTGCCATCGCGCAGCAGCGCTACATCATAATCACGCGCCAGCTCCACCGGCACGCCTACCTGCTGCTGACGGATGCGGCGGGAGGACAGGGAAATTTTCTTTTCCAGGTTGAAGTTGGAATCAAACACCAGCTGCACGGTGCGCACGGGGGCGGGCGCGGCCAGCGACAGCTGCAGCCATTCGCCCTGCGTGCTCAGCCCATCCGAATGCCAGGCGTTGGTGCAGCCGTTGATATCGCGGGTGACGCCGGTGAGCACATTGGCGGCGGGATAATTCTCCTGCGCGCTGGAGGCCGTTACGGCGGCGGTCTGCGCCAGATCGGCCTTGTCCGTGTTGGCAAAGCCGGGAATATAGCAGTCGTCGCGGATCAAGGTCTGCTGCAATTCAGCGATATCGATTGCGCGGATATCGCAGCCCTTCTGGATGGCCTGCGCGGCCGCCGTGCCGATAGCCTGGCCGCCAATGGCGCAGGTGCCCATTACGCGGCTGGTAGCCATGGCCAGCTTGGAGGCGCTCAGCGCGCGGCCGCCGATATACAGGTTTTTGAAGCCCTTGGCCAGGTAGGAGCGGTAGGGGATGGTGTACGCGCCGTCAAATTCGTATACAAACGACGGAATCTTATCAAAGGCGTACAGGCCGCCGGGAACGTGGTTATCCACATGCCAGCCGCCGTAGGCTACAGCGTCGTCAAAGATGCGGTTGCCCAGCACGTCGTTTTCGTTGAGCATGTAGTCGCCCTCCAGACGGCGGCTTTCGCGCACGCCGGGCAGCATGCCTACCCATACCAGCTCGTAGTTTTCCGCGCCGTGGTTGCCGCCGTTCTTGATGTGATCCCACACGCCGTATACCGCGCGCACCAGCTGATCACGGATGTCCTCGTACTCGCTGATGATATCGGCGCTTTCGCCGCCGATTTCGATCCACCAGTATCCGTAATCCTGGCAGTAGCCGTCAAAGAGCATCCAGATTTCGTTTTCGCTGGCCTTGGCCAGCACTTCCTTGGGCACATCCGCGCTGTGCTTGCGATAGCGCAGCTGCTCCTCGGTAAAGTGCATGGCGTCCACGGGCGGGATGAACTTGACGGGATGGCCCACATTGGCGGCCTTGAATAGCAGGGTGTTGCCCATGCGATCCTGGTTGGGCTGCTCGGGAGCGTGCGGCTCGTTAAACTCCGCCTTGCCCTCGCTGCCTGTGCGGCTCTTTACGCCCACAAAAGCGCCCAGGGTGCCGTTGCCCGTGCAGTCGGCAAAGATTTTGCCATGAATCAGCAGCCGCTTTTCGGTGCTCATCTGATAGCACTCGATGCAGGTGATTTCGCCGTCCTGACAGGTGGCGGCATGCATGGTGGTGTTGAGCAGCAGCGTCAGGTTCTTTTCGTTCTTGGCGGCCTGGAACAGCACCGCGTCCCAGATGGAAAAATTATAGCTGTCGTTCACGCGCTTGTTGCTCAGCATCAGCTCGTGCACGATGCCGCCCTCGCTCAGCTCGGGCTTTTTCATGTTGGCGGTTGCGCCGCAGATGTGCATGCGGATTTCGCTGCTGGCGTTGCCGCCCAGCACCGGGCGATCCTGCACCAGCGCGGTCTTCGCGCCGTGGCGCGCGCTGGCGATGGCCGCGCACAGACCCGTCATACCGCCGCCGACGATCACCACGTCAAAATGCAGCGTTTCTTCCTTAAATCCGATCATACGATCCTCCGTCGATTTTCGATTGTTCGATCACCATGTCTGATCGAACGGCGAAAACAGCGCGCCGTAATCCATAAACCGGCAGGCATTTTTCGCGTAATACGCAGTTCTCTGCTATTTTACCAGCTTTCGGGACGAATGGCAAGATGGAATATGTACGATCATATAAAGAAAACGCACATTCTCCGATCAATCGAAGAATGCGCGTCGGTACGTTTGAAGGGCTTACTCAGCCACGGGCTCCTGGATGGAGAAGGTGATGTCCTCCACGCGCGCCAGCTCGCACGCGCCCTCGATGTTCTGGTACACATACACCAGCGCGTAGGTGGGCTGCGCATCGGGATAAACCACGGTCAGGCGGCACAGCAGGCAGTAATTCATGCCGGCAACCACCTGGCTGGCCAGCAGGGCGATGGGCTCATAGACGCAGCCGGTCAGCCCCTCGACGGCCTTGCTGAAGGCGTCCAGCACCTCCTGGGGGATATCGGCGGGGTCCCCGGTGTTGACGCTCCAGCCGCTGACACTCGGCGCGGGCGCTTCAGCCAGGGCGGGAACGCAGGAGAGGGCAAACAGCATCAGGGTCAGCATTGCGCAAAGCAGCTTCTTCATCATTAGAATCACGCATCTTTTCTTCTTTTGCAGCGCCTGAGCGCTTACATCCTGTTAGACGGGCGCGCGGATGGCAGGTTCCGCATTTTCTAAAATTTTTAACGCCCTTTTAACGCCCTACGCGCACCTGGTCCACTGCGCGGTTGCGCATTAGCTCCACCGGATGCGGCGCCAGCTCCACGCGGAAATCCTGCCCCGTGCGGCGGATATGCTCCGCCACCACTGCATGGCTGGGCACGCGCATCACATCGGGGTTCATGCGCTTCTGATAGCGAAAGAAATCCGCGCCGTTGGGCAGCACGCCTACGGGCAGGCGCTGGCCGCGCCGCAGGGTAACGCCTACCATGCGCAGCGCGCCGCGGATATAGCCCTTGTTGGGCTGGAGGATCAGCGGCGGGGGCAGCTCCTGATCGATAAAGGGCGGCTCCTGCCCTTCATATGCGCGGAGATACAGTCGCCGCGCCTTGTGCAGATGCGCGCATTGGGCGTAAAACGCCTGATCGTATATGGCGCGCAGGGCGGCGTCCTCCTCCTGTGCGCGCAGACCGTCCAGCGCATAGCACAGCGCATAGGCGCGCAGCGTCAGCGCCTCGCAGGGATCGCCCGCGTGCCCCAGCAGGCTGGCGTATTGGGTGGCGTGCTCGGTCAGGATCAGCGATAGCTCCGCATATAGCGCGCGAGCATGCTCACGGCTTTCGCCCAGCGCGCCGGCAGACAGACGAGCGGCATAGCGCGCCGCGCAGGACAGCAGGAACAGCGACAGCAGGGTTTGTGGGCTTGCCTGCGCGCGTTCGATGGGCGGCTGTACTTCGTCATAGGGGTGACGATGGGCGGCGATACACGGGCGGCCGGGCATCAGCTCGGCCATGCCGCCCAGCTTTTCATCGGCAGATACGCCGTATTCCAGCGACAGCAGATTGGCCGTGCGGTACAGCATATCGCAGGCCTCAGGCAGCAGAAAATCCATGGCCGCGCGGGCGCGAGGATGCGTTTCGCGCTGGGCCGCGGCGGCGGTCAGCTCGGTCAGCATAAACAGCGCCAGCAGCACGCGCTCGCAGGGGCGCTCACGCGGCAGAAGCGAAAGAAATTGCAGCCGCTGCTGCCATTCCACGCGGCGAATCAGCGCGGTCTCGCGCAGAAAATCCGCTCTTACGTCCAGCGACGCTTCGGGCATATCCGAAAGCACGGCGGCGGCAAGCATCAGCCGCGCGGTGCGAAGAGGCTGATCCCCGCTCAGCGGCTCGGGCAAAAGCGATTGCCAATCCTTCAGCCCCTGACTGATGCGCGGCGGAACGACGGTATATGGATTCATAGGCTCCCCTCCCTGATGACGGCAAGCAAGTTGAAAACAAAGCTGGATACTCATCAGGATACGCGCAAACGGGGGGCAATATACCGTAGAAAATGGCAGACTTTTGCGCAGATAAATGAAAAAGAGGGTAAAAGCCCTCTTGAAAAGATTATGCGTTCTGCGAACTCTCCCGCTTTTTCAGCCACACCATCAGCACGGCCACATCGGCCGGGGAGACGCCCGGAATGCGCGCCGCCTGGGCCAGCGATACGGGGCGCTGGGCGGACAGCTTCTGCCGGGCTTCCATGCGCAGCCCTGTGATATCCATATAGGGCGCGTCGGCAGGCAGCAGCTTTTCCTCCATGGCACGAGCCTTGAGGATGGCAGCCTGTTCTTTTTGCAGGTAGCCCTCGTATTTCACCTGGATTTCGGCCTGCTGGCGCGCGCCGGGAGCATACTGCGCAGGATCGGGCAGCAGCGCGTCGATGCTGTTTTCGGGATGGCGCAGTAGCGCATCGCGGCGGGTATCGCGCAGATAGGCCAGAATTTCCTCCGTCTGGCGCGCCTTTTCCTCCATACGGCGCATACGCTCATCGCTGGCCAGGCCAATGGCGTGCGCGCGGGCCGTCAGGCGCAGATCGGCGTTATCCTGTCGCAGGTACAGCCGATGCTCGGCACGGCTGGTCATCATGCGGTAGGGTTCGTCCGTGCCCTTGGTGGTTAGATCATCGACCATCACGCCGATATACGCCTGATCGCGGGTCAGCAGCAGCGGCTCGCGCGCCAGCACATAATGGGCGGCGTTGATGCCCGCCAGAATGCCCTGCGCGGCGGCTTCCTCATAGCCCGAGGTGCCGTTGACCTGGCCGGCCAGGTACAGCCCCGGCACCTGCAGCGCGCCCAGCGTGGGGGATAGGACGGTGGAATCGATGCAGTCATATTCGATGGCATAGGCCAGGCGGGTCAGGACGCAGTGCTCCAGGCCCGGAATGGTGCGGTACATCGCCCACTGCACATCCTCGGGCAGGCTGGAGGACATGCCCTGCACGTACCATTCCGCGTCGTTATAGCCCTCTGGCTCCAAGAACAGCTGATGGCGCTCCTTGTCGCGGAAGCGGACGATCTTGCTTTCGATGGAGGGGCAATAGCGCGGGCCGAGGGATTGAATCGCGCCGTTGAACATGGGCGCGCGATCCAGGTTTTGCAGGATGATTTCGTGCGTGCGGGGATTGGTGTAGGTCAGGTAGCACATCATGCGGTTTTCTACCGCGTGATCGGTCAAGAAGGAGAAGGGCACGGGCGGCTCGTCACCGGGCTGCGGCTCCATGGCGGAAAAATCGATGGAGCGTGCGTCTACGCGGGCGGGCGTGCCGGTCTTGAAACGGCGCAGGGTGAAGCCCAGATCGGCCAGGCTTTCGCTCAATCCTGTTGCGGGCAGCAGCCCCTGCGGGCCGCCCTCCCACTGCGCCTCACCGATGAAGATTTTACCCTTCAGATATACGCCCGTGCATACCACGGCGGCGCGGCAGGGAATATGATCGCCCGTTTTGGTTAGGACTGCGCTGATGCGGCCCCCATGGGTTTCCAGACGGATCACCTCGCCCTGGCGGACGGTCAGATGATCCTGGACAAAGAGCGCGCGCTTCATGCGCTTCTGGTATTCGCGCTTATCGGCCTGCGCGCGCAGGGAATGCACAGCCGGGCCCTTGCTGCGGTTGAGCATGCGGCTTTGCAGGGTGGTATCGTCGATGGCGCGGCCCATTTCGCCGCCCAGTGCGTCCACCTCGCGCACCAGATGTCCCTTGCCCGTGCCGCCGATGGCGGGATTGCAGGCCATCAGGGCTACCGCATCCAGATTGAGGGTAAACAGCAGCGTTTCGCAGCCCATGCGCGCGCAGGCAAGCGCAGCCTCGCAGCCCGCGTGGCCCGCGCCGATTACGATGACATCATACATGTATTGATCGCTCGTTCTTTATAAAAGTGAGTTATTTTTCTGTGTTGCGGTATACCGAGTACCAGCGGAAGGCCTCGCTGTCGGGGTTGATCACCGTCAGGTTGTAGCCCAGCAGATCGAACCAGTAGAAGGTCTTCACGTTGCTGGTGCCCTTCCACATGGTCTCAGTGTTGGGCACGCTGTCGTAGGGAATGCCCAGGATGGAGATGGTTACGCCGCCGTCGGGCGGGGTGACGGAGGTGAGGTTTTCGTCCTTGAGGTATTGGGTATACCAGGCGGTGTGGTAGTTGTTCATGCCGCAGTGGATGGTCAGCGGGTTGTCCAGATAGGGGGCCAGCTGCTCGCCCACCTGCTCGGCGGTGAAGCCGAAATCGCGCAGCGTGCCGATGTAGATCATTACATGGTAGCCGCCGCCCTGGTTGGCCAGGTTGATGCAGTCGCCTACCTTCATATTCTGCGCCCACTGGGCGGAGGGCAGATCCTGCATATCGATGCGGTTGGGCTTGGCGGCGTTTCGGGTTTCGCTGATGGCGGGCAGCTTTTTCATGCCCACCTGGTTGTGCACCCAGCGGGCGAAACCGATGCAGTCAAAACCGCCCAGGTACAGCTTGGATGTGCTGTAATAATGGCTGTCCTGCGAGGCGTAGCGCGGGCGCAGCAGGGACGACTCGTTGGAGCCGGCAAACAGATAGGGACAGCCGTATTTGAAGCGCGCGCTGACGCTGCCGCCGCAGTTTTCGTTGTAGGCCAGCAGCACGGGGTTGTTTTCATCCATCATGGTCAGCGCTACGTTCAAAAAGCGCTGCGCCTCGATGCGCTCCATGTGCTTTTGCAGCTCGGCCAGGGCGGCCTTGGTGCTGTTGGTAGATTTGAGCTTGTCATAGTGCAGATAGCCTTCGTGTTTACCATCGGTCACGCGGGCGTATACGCCATGGAAGGCCGTCACCGTCAGCGGGGCGTTCTTTTTGATATCGGCCAGCTGCAGGGCGTTTTCCAGGGGATATTCATACAGCACGGCCTTTTCGCTGGTCTTGGCCTCAAAGGGAGCTACCGTAAAGTCCTCGCCCAGGATGGTCAGTTCGCCTGCTTCCACATACAGCGTTTGCCCTTCAATATCCACCGTCAGGTGGTCGCCGTCATAGCCGTTTACGATGACCGGCGCATAGGGGGTAATCTCATGCAGCGCAGCCGCGCCGTAGCAGGGGGATGCATAGGCGCTGACCGGCTCGTCGGAGAAGGCGACGTAGGGCGTTACCTCGCCGTGCTTGTATTCCATCTGCATGAAATCGCGGATATAGACATAGCCGGATTTGCCGTTATATTCGATATAGGCGTATTCGTCCGTCACGGGTACCACGCGGAAGCGCACGTCCGCGGGCAGAATATCCAGCGTGGAGGTATCGGCCAGGGGCTGGGCGCGCATGCGCACGGGCGTGCCGAAAAAGCCCTCGATGGACTGCGCATCCTCGGCCGTGGGGTCGTTATATTCCACCTGCACGCAGTCCTTCATATGGACATAGCCGGTTTTGCCGTCATAGGAGGTGGCAGCATAACTGTCGTTCACAGGGGTGAGCTTGAGCACCGAACGCGCGGGGATGTTGACAACGTTGGGGGTGTTGGGCCGCGGCTCAGCGCGCATCCAGCGCGCATCGCGAAAATAGCCGTAAAAGCTCTCCGCCGTGTCCTCTGCCAGGGCGGCGGGCAGCAGACCGCACAGCAACGCGGCGACGCATAGAAGCGAAAGCATTTTCCTGATCATTGGCAAGTTCATCCTTCCCTCGCGCATAACATTTGCATACTCACCCATTATACCCAATTGCTTTGCCGCGCGCAACATGAAAGCGGCGCGCGAACATGATTTTACATATTTTGCGGCCATAAAAAAGCGCTTCCCCGAGAAATGGGAAAGCGCTCAGGCATTGTTGGAAGCACAAGCATATGATAACACAAACTGCCCGAGGACGCGGCGCGCCTCCGGGCAGATGCGTCCCCGTTATTGGGGCAGCTTGACGGTAACGCCCTGGGAAAAGTCATCCGGGGCCAGGCAGGGATTGGAGCGCAGCAGGGTGGCCACCGGCAGGTTAAAGCGCACGGAAAGGCTTTCCAGCGTTTCGCCCTCTCCCAGCACCACGCTGGCTGGCAGCGCGCAGGGCAGGTTGACCGGCGGCACGCACACGGTCTGGCCGGCCTTCAGATCGTCCAGATCCAGCGTGGGGTTGGCGGCCTCCAGGGTGTGGAAGCTGCGATCGTATTCCAATTGCAGGTCGGCCACGGTCTGCCCCTCCTGCACCACGGCGCGGCGGTTTTCAGGGCAGGTGACAAGCTCGGGCTTGCCTGGCTCAATGCCGGGCGCGTCGGGCACAGGGAAACTGTCGGGCAGCGGTGCGGGCTGGTTGCCTGCGTCGGGCATATCGGGCACAGGGAAACTGTCGGGCAGCGGCGCGGGCTGGTTGCCTGCGTCGGGCATATCGGGCACAGGGAATTTGTCGGGCAGCGGCGCGGGCTGGTTGCCTGCGTCGGGCGCGTCGGGCACAGGGAAACTGTCAGGCAGCGGCGCGGGCTCCTGCGCCTCGCGCTCCGCGCAGGAGGGGATGCACAGCTCGTCGCCCACCATCAGGCGGGCAGGATGGATATCGGGATTGGCGTTCATCAGATCGCGCAGCGGCACGCCCAGGCGGCGGGCGATGAGGTAAAAGCTGTCTCCGCGCTTGACCGTATAGGTATAGGCGCAGGATGTATCGTCGGGGCGCGTGGTGGTATTATCGGACATTGGACGGCACCTCCCATGGATGATTCGCTTTATTCTATGCCGCCCGATGGAAGAATGTGCGCGCGGGCAGAATTTTGCATCCGGCGGACATTTTTTTGTTAGACGGGATATAAAATAAACCAGATTGCGCGCTCCACTGGCAGTAGAGCGGCTTTTCTACGCATGGGAGAGGGCAAAAAAGACATTTCACAGTGGATTTTGGACGCATAATTTGTTACAATATATGTATTCCACATTACACTGACGGAGGGCGACCGGCCATGGATCGAAAATTTATTCTTACCTGCGGTTCTACCGTAGATCTGCCGTATGATTACTGCCAGCAGCGTGAGATCCCCGTGATCTTTTACACCTACGTGCTGGACGGTGTGGAGCGCGAGGACGATATGGAGCGCAACCCCGGCATGCTGGAAAAGTTCTATCAAGCTATGCGTGAAGGCGCGATTCCCCAAACCTCGCAGATCAATACCGAGCGCTATATTGACTTTTTTACCGAGCAGCTCAAGCACGGCGATGTGCTGCATATCGCTTTCGGCTCGGGCATGTCGGCTTCGGTCAACAACGCTATGAACGCCGCCCGTGAGCTGGATGGCAAGATCGATGGCCACCGCATGATGGTGGTGGATTCGCTGTGCTCCTGCGGCGGCTACGGCCTGCTGGTAGATCTGGTGGCCGATCTGCGCGATCAGGGCATGGGCATTGAGGAAGCCGCCGACTGGGCGGTGAAGAACTGCGGGCGCATTCATCATCAGTTCTTCTCCACGGATCTGACCTACTTCCGCCGCAGCGGGCGCATGTCCGGCGCGACGGCCACCATCGCCACCATTTTGAATATCTGCCCCATCATGCGCCTGAACGACGAAGGCCGCATCATTGCCTACGATAAGGTGCGCGGCCGCGCCAACGCGGTCAAGGAGACCATCCGCGTGATGCGCAATCATGTGCAGGACGGCGTAAACTACAGCGGCAAGTGCCTGATCTGCCACAGCGACGATCCGGTGGATGGCGAGCGCGCGCGGGCGGAAATCTGCGCGGAATTCCCCAAGGCCGATGTGCATCTGCTCAAAATCGGCACCATCATCGGCGCGCACTGCGGCCCTGGCACGGTGGCGGTGTTCTTCCTGGGCGATCAGCGCACGCATGAAGATCCCAAGTAAAACGCATGACGGACGAGCGGCTGATCTATGAGATCCTGGCTGCGGTGAGCGAGATCCCGCCCGGCCGCGTGGCCACCTACGGGCAGCTTGCCCGCCTGATCGGGCGGGAGAAAAACGCCCGACTGGTGGGCCGCGTGCTGCGCGATGCCAGCCTGTATGGGGATTATCCCTGCCACCGGGTGGTCAACCACGCGGGGCGGCTGGCTCCCGGCTGGCCCGAGCAGGCCGAGCTGCTGCGCGACGAGGGCGTGCCCCTGCGGGATGATACCCATGCGGACATGCGCTTTCAGTGGCGGGAGGAAGATGAATAACGGGGCGGAGTGTGTAATTCCGCCCTGTTTTTATGCCCGTAAAATGCCTTTTGCATTGACAAAAGCGCCCGTTCGTTCTATCATTTAATATGGATAGAAGGCTATCCGTTAAACGATTAAAAATTGGAGGACACTGCCATGCAGGATTATTTTCATCCCACGTTTGTAATCACCATGAAGGACGGCTCTGTGATGGAGGGCGAGCTGTATCCCGAGCACGCGCCCCAGTCCGTGGGCAACTTCATCTCCCTGGCCAACAGCGGCTTCTATGACGGGCTGATTTTCCATCGCGTCATTCCGGATTTCATGATCCAGGGCGGCGATCCGCAGGGCACCGGCATGGGTGGCCCCGGCTATTCCATCCGCGGCGAGTTTGAGCGCAACGGCGTGGCAAATCCCATCAAGCATACGCCGGGCGTGCTGTCCATGGCGCGCAGCATGCGCCCCAATTCCGCCGGCTCGCAGTTCTTTATCATGACCAGCGTATCCCCGCATCTGGATGGCAGCTACGCCGCCTTTGGCCGCGTAACCAAGGGCCTGGAGCATGCCGACCGCATCCAGAACGTGCGCCGCGACCGCGCGGATAAGCCGCTGGAGCCGCAGGTGATCGCCTCTATCCGCGTGGATGCGCAGGGACGCGATTATCCGTTTGAAAAGCTGTAAAACAGCCGCAGAGGGCTCGCTTGGGCGGGCTTCTCTGCGAAAATGACCCCCCAATCGCAGCATAGAGGAGCATTCCATGGAACACACCACCCTGAGCGTGCAGATCGCCGGGCGCGATTACACCCTGACCAGCGCGGATTCGCCCGAGCATACCCAGCGCGTGGCCAGCCTGGTAGACCGCAAAATGCGCGAGCTGATGGCCGCAGGCATCATTAACCGCGAGGCTGCCGCCGTGATGGCCGCCCTGACACTGGCGGACGAGCTGATAAAATCGCAGGACGATAACACGCGTCTGCGCAGAAAGCTGGACGAAAGCACGCATGGCTGAGCATATTCCCGAATTGCTGGCTCCTGCCGGCAGCTATGAGGCGGCGATGGCCGCGCTGTGCAACGGCGCCGACGCCATCTATCTGGGCGCGGCGGCCTTTGGCGCGCGCGCATCCGCCGGGTTTTCGCAGCAGGAGCTCAAGCAGGTCATCGATTTATATCATTTTTATGGCCGCCGCGTGTATGTAACGGTCAACACGCTGGTGAAGCAGCGCGAATTGGACGGCGTGCGCGATACCCTGCGCATGCTGTCTGATTTGCGCGCCGACGCGGTGCTGGTGCAGGATCTGGGCGTGCTCAGCCTGATTGCGCGCGAGTTTCCGCACCTGTGCGTGCATGCCAGCACGCAGATGGCATTGCATAACGCGGCGGGCGCACGCCTGGCGCGCTCTCTTGGCATGTGCCGCGTGGTGCTGGCGCGCGAGTGCACGCTGGACGCCATCCGCGCTGTGGCGGATACCGGGGTGGAAACCGAGGTGTTCGTCCATGGCGCGCAGTGCGTGTGCGTCAGCGGTCAGTGCAGGTACTCGGGGCTGATCGGCGGGCGCAGCGGAAACCGCGGGCGCTGCGCCCAGCCTTGCCGACTGCCCTATACCTGGCAGGGGGACACGCGCGCATGGCTGTCCCCGCGCGATCTGTGCCTGCGCGATCAGGTGAAGGCGCTGGCCGAGGCCGGGGTGTGCTCGCTTAAAATTGAAGGGCGGCTTAAACGACCCGAGTATGTGGCAGTCGTCACCCGCGCCTATCGCTGCGCGCTGGACGCGCTGCGCGCCGGGCGCTTTGCTCCCGCCGATGCGGCGGAGCGCGAGACGCTGTCGCAGGTATTTTCGCGTACGTTCTTTCCCGGCTATGCCTTTGGCGCGCGCGACGCGCAGGTGATGAACCCCCAGCGCGTATCCAGCGCGGGCGTGGACATCGGCACGGTGCAGCGCGTATCCCGCAAGGGCGATGTGTGGCTGGCGCAGGTGCAGCTGAGCAAAACGCTGCATAACGGCGACGGCCTGCAGCTGCGCGGCGCGAGGGAGCAGGATATCATCTACAGCGGCCCCGAAACGCCTGCCGGCAGCCTGGCGACCCTGCGGCTGCATCATCCTGCCCAGACGGGCGATGCGGCGGTGCGCATCGACGACGAGGCGCAGCTTTCCGCCGCGCGGGCCAGCTATCAGGCAAGCGCTCTGCCGCGCATCGCGTTTGACGCGCAGCTGACGGCGCAGCCCGGCCAGCCCGCCGTGCTAACCGTGCAGGACGACCGCGCGCAGGCGACGGTCTCAGGCGAAATCGTTCAGAGCGCGCAGAACGCCCCGCTGGATGAGGACCGTGCCCGCCGCGCGCTGGGAAAAACGGGCGATACCGCCTACATCCTGCGCGATTTGACGGTGACGGGCGAGAATGCCTACCTGCCCGCTGCCGCGCTTAACGCCCTGCGGCGCGAGGCGCTGGCGCAGCTGCGCGAGGCAAGAATCGCCGCGCACAGGCTGCCCCCGGCGGGGCCGTATCAGCCTGCCCCTACGCTGCCCGCGCGGGAGAATGTGCCGCCGCAGCTGTTTGCCCAGGCAACCGATCCCGCCCTGTGCAGTGTGCTGCTGGAAAATGGCGCGGATCAGGTGATCTATGCGCCGCTGGATATTACCGAGCCTGCCTTTTCGCAGACGCTCTTTCAGCTGCCGGACGCGGCCTGGGTGGCGCTGCCTGTGCAGTTGACGGATATGGAGCTGTCTCGCCTGACCGCGCAGATTGCGGCACATGGCTTGCGCGTATGCCTGGGCAGCGCAGGACAGCTGCCTGCCTGCCCGGCTCCGCTGATGGCGGGGGAGGGCGTGCCGGTGTGGAACGCTCTGGCCAGTGATTTGCTGCTTGCCCAGGGAGCGCAGTGGCAGACGCTGCCCCGCGAGCTGACGGCGCGCGAAATTGCCGAGCTATTGGAAAAGCGCCCTGCCGCGCAGTTCATCCTGCCTGTGTATGGCCGCGCGCGGCTGATGTATTTGAATCACTGCCCGGCGCGCACAGCGCTGGGGCTTTCGGGCGAACGGCAAGGCTGCTGCCTATGCGCCCAGGGGCGCGGCTGCGCCGGCCAGGCGCTGACCGACCGCATGGGTGAGCGCTTCCCGCTGCTGCCCGTGCGCATGGACGCAGGATGCCTGGTGCAGCTGCTATCCTGCCAGGTGCGGTCGCTGTCCGCGCTGGCCAGTCCTAAGCTGCACTGGCTGCTGGATTTCACGCTGGAGGAGCCGGAGGAGGCGCTGCGCATCCTGCGCGCCTATCGCGCGCTGCGGGAGGGCGGGAGTGCCGAAATCCCCTGCTTTGCTGAGCGCTTTGACCGCGGCGTGGAGTAAGCGCATGCAGGCGGCGCTGCCAAATGCTAACAGTTTGAAAACCTTTTTTGAATTTTTATCCAAAGCGCTTGCGCGGGCCCGCTGCGCCGCTTACACTATCCCAAGGAGGGGTGCTCCATGATGAAGGAACGCACGCTGCGTGTGCTGGAATTTACCAAAATTCTGGACATGCTTGCGTCATTTGCCGTCACCGATATGGGCCGCGAGGCCTGCGAAAAGCTTACGCCGCTGTCTGACCTTGCGAAGGTGAACGAAGCGCTGGAGGAAACCGAGGAGGCGCAGGTGATCCTGACCTACCTGGGCGACAGCCCGCTGATCGGCTTTCCCGATGTGCGCCCTTACCTGACGCTGGCGGCCAAGGGCGCGGCGCTCAATCCAAAGGCGCTGCTGAGCGTGGCCGAGTGCCTGCGCGCATCCCGCGCCGCCCGCAGCGCCCTGGTGACCGACCGCGACAACACGCCGCGCATTACGGGGTTGGCCAGTCATTTGCAAACCTTCCGCCAATTGGAGGATGCGATCACCGGCGCGATCATCAGCGAGGAAGAACTGTCCGACCATGCCAGCCCGCAGCTGGCCGATATCCGCCGCCACATCAAGCAGTCCAACGAGCGCGTGCGTGAAAAGCTGAACAGCATGGTGCATGGAGCCAGCTTTTCCAAGTACCTGCAGGAAAGCATTGTCACTGTGCGCGACGGCCGCTACTGCATCCCCGTCAAGCAGGAATACCGGCAGTTTGTGCCCGGCCTGGTGCACGACCAGAGCAGCACGGGCGCGACGCTGTTTATCGAACCCATGGCGGTGGTGGAGCTGGGCAACGACCTGAAACAGTGGAAGGCCAAGGAGCGCGAGGAAATCGAGCGCATCCTGCTGGAGCTGTCCGGCCAGGTGGGCGCGCAGAGCGAGATGATCGAGGGCAACATCTATGTGCTCACGCGCCTGGATTTCATCTTTGCCAAGGGGCATCTGTCCCGCGAGATGAACGCTGTCCTGCCGCATATGAACGATCAGGGGCGCATCAAGCTGGTGCGCGTGCGGCATCCGCTGATTCCGAGCGAAAAGGTAGTGCCCTGCGATCTGTGGCTGGGGCAGGATTTTACCACCCTGATTATCACCGGCCCCAACACCGGCGGCAAGACGGTCACGCTCAAGACGGTGGGGCTGCTGACGCTGATGGCGCAGGCGGGTCTGCACGTGCCGGGCAATCTGGGCACCGAGCTGTCCATATTCGAGCAGGTGTACGCCGATATCGGCGACGAGCAGAGCATCGAGCAGTCGCTGTCCACCTTCTCTTCCCACATGACCAACATTGTGGAAATCATGAACGAGGTGACGCAGCGCGATCTGGTGCTGTTTGACGAGCTGGGCGCGGGCACCGATCCCACCGAGGGCGCGGCGCTGGCGCAGACCATTCTGGATACCCTGCTCAAGCGCCAGGTGCGCACCGTGGCCACCACCCATTACAGCGAATTGAAAGCCTACGCCCTGTCCACCCCCGGCGTGGAAAACGCCAGCGTGGAGTTTGACGTGGCCACCCTGCGGCCTACCTACCGGTTGTCCATCGGCGTGCCGGGCAAGTCCAACGCCTTTGAAATCAGCCGCAAACTGGGCTTGAGCCAGGGCATCATCGACCGCGCTAAGGAGCTGCTGTCGGCCAACGATATCCGCTTTGAGGATGTGATTGCCGGGGCGGAGTATCAGCGCCAGGTGGCGCAGCGCGAGCGCGAGGCTGCCGAGCAGGCACGGGCTGAGACCATCCGCCTGCGCAACGAGGCCGAAACCCTTTATCGGGAGATGGAGGAAAAGCAAAAGACCGCCGAGCGCAAGGCCAAGGAGGAAGGCCGCCGCATTGTGGAAAACGCCCGCCGCGAGGCTGAAAACGTCATCCAGGAGCTGAAACGCATGAAGAAGGAGGGCGCGGAGGGCCGCGAGGCCGAGATAAACGCCCTGCGCAAGCGCATGCAGAACAATCTGGACGGCCTGAGCGAGGGGCTGCAGGGCGGCGCGTCGATGGCTCCTGCGCCCAAGGATCTGAACGTGGGCGACACGGTGGATATCCTGCACCTCAACACACGCGGCACGGTGCTGTCCAAGCCTGACGCCAAGGGCGATGTGCAATTGCAGGCCGGCATCATGAAGCTGAAGGCCAACCTGTCTCAGCTTCGCCTGGTGCAGGAAAAGAAACCCAAAAAGCAAAAATCCACCGTGCTGGTGCATTCCCAGGCCGCCAGCCGCACCGTGCGCATGGAATGCGACGTGCGCGGCATGACGCTGGATGAAGCGCTGATCGAGGTGGAAAAATACCTGGACGAGGCCGTGATGGCCGGCATGAACGAGGTGTGCATCGTGCACGGCAAGGGCACCGGCGCGCTGCGCGCGGGCATCCAGCGGCATCTCAAATCCTACCCGCACGTCAAGTCCTTCCGCCTGGGTCAGTACGGCGAGGGCGAAAGCGGCGTCACCATTGTAACGCTGAATTAACGGAGGCAGCCATGAAAGATAAAACGCTGATTATGATCGTGGATGACGATCCCAACATCGCTCAGCTGGTCAAGCTGTATCTGGAAAAGGACGGCTATGATACGGTTGCATACGGCCGCGGGGACGAGGCGCTGGCCGCCTTCAGGCAAAATCCCCCCAGCCTGATGATCCTGGATATCATGCTGCCGGGCATGGACGGCTGGCAGGTGTGCCGCGCCGTGCGGCAGATTTCGCAGATTCCCATCATCATGCTGACCGCTAAGGAGGAGACCTTTGACAAGGTGCTGGGGCTGGAGCTGGGCGCGGACGACTACATGACCAAGCCCTTTGAGGGCAAGGAGCTGCTGGCGCGCGTCAAGGCTGTGCTGCGCCGCTCCGCTCCTGCCAGAAATGAAAAGGATACCCTGTCTTTTCCGGGGCTGACGGTCAGCCTGGAAAAGTATGAGGTATACTATCAGGGCAAGCCTGTGGAAATGCCCCCCAAGGAGCTGGAGGTGCTCTACTTCCTGGCCTCCCACCAGAACCGCGTGTTCACCCGCGAGCAGCTGCTCGAGCAGGTGTGGGGCTTTGATTTCTTCGGCGACAGCCGCACGGTGGACGTGCATATCAAGCGCCTGCGCGAAAAGCTGCCCGACAGCGAGCAATACGGCTGGCAGATCCGCACGGTGTGGAGCGTCGGCTATAAATTCGAGGTAAAATGAAAAAGGTATTTCACGGCATGTTCGCCCGGCTGATGACCGTCATGCTGGCGGCCATTCTGGCGTGCGTGCTGGTGCTGTATTCGCTGTTCTATTTCACCATCCGCGCCGATCATATCGACGCGCGCATGAACGAGCTGAAGCGCCAGGCCTACGATATCGCCTACCTGGCCAGCCGGGTGCATAACAACAGCATTGCGGAATCCTTCGGCTATAATTCCACCACCGAAAACTACATCAAGTGGAAGGCCAACACGATCTATTCCGACTTCAACGCCTACAGCGTGGTGGTGGACCGCACGGGCAAGACCACCCTGTACGCCACGCCCGAGCTGATGAAGGAGGAGGATATGATCTTCGATCAGCAAAAGATCGTATCCATCCTCAGCCGCGTGCTGCATGGGGAGGAGATCATCTTCCGCACCCAAAGCGGCGGCAAGCCCATGTTCACCGTGGCTGTGCCCTGGGCGGACAGGGGCACGGTGCTGGGCGCGGTGTTTATCCAGACCGCCGCGCAGACGGTATACGCCACCTATGCGGGCTTTGCGCTGCAGGTGTTCGCCGCGGCGCTGGTCACCTGCGCGCTGGCGGCGGTGTGCGTGTTCTTCACGACCCGGCAGATCATCGCGCCGCTGCGCGTGATGGCGCAGATGGCGGGCGAAATGGCGCAGGGCAAGTTTGACCGCCGCGTGCCCGTCAGCGGCAGCAGCGAAACGCGCGAGTTGGCGACGGCGTTCAACTCCATGGCCGCTCAGCTGGAGGCGCTGGAGCAGACGCGCCGCGACTTTGTGGCCAACGTATCCCACGAGCTGCGCTCGCCCATGACCAGCATGCAGGGCTTTTTGCAGGGCATGCTGGATGGCACCATCCCCGCCGGCGAGCAAAAGCAGTATATGCAGATCGTGCTGGATGAAACGCGCCGCCTGTCCAAGCTGGTGGGCAACCTGCTCAATCTTTCGCGCATGGAAAACAACAATACCGAGCTGGCCTATTCGGATTTTGATTTGCACGAGTGCATTCGCCGCGTGATCATCGCCAACATGTCGCAGCTGGACGACAAGCACATGGATTTGCAGCTGTCTTTTGAAGATGAACCCATGTACGTCCACGCGGACGCCGATCAGATCGAGCAGGTGCTGGTTAATCTCCTGTCCAACGCTGTCAAGTATACCCCCGAGGGCGGGCATATCGCCATCGATACCGCGCAGGAGGGCAAGCTGACCCGCGTGGTTGTGCGCGACGACGGCCCGGGCGTAGCGCCCGAGGATGCGCCGTATATCTTCGATCGCTTCTACAAGGCCGATAAGGCCCACACCGTGGGCAAGGGCACGGGCCTGGGGCTGGCCATCTGCAAGCGCATTATGGACAAGCACGGCCAAAGCCTGCGCCTGCTGGATACCAAGGAAGGCGCGGCCTTTGAATTTACCCTGGAAAGCGGGCACGCCCCCGAGGCGCTGCCCCATGCGGAGGAGAAGGATGCTGATCCGGGCAAACGCCAAGATTAACTGGACGCTGGATACCGTGGGCATGCGCGCGGACGGCTATCATCTGCTGGATATGCTGATGCAGTCCATTTCCCTGCATGATACCCTGACGCTGGAGCCTGCGGAGGATGTAACCTTTTCCGCCGACGGCGCCACCCGCGTGCCGCAGGATGAGGGCAACCTGGCCTTGCGCGCGGCGCTGGCGCTGCGCAGGCATACGGGAACGGAACGCGGGGCGACGATTCACCTGCACAAGCGTATCCCCAGTGGGGCGGGCCTGGGCGGCGGAAGCGCCGACGCGGCTGCCGTGCTGCATGGGCTCAATGCTTTGTGGGAGCTGAATCTGCCGATGGAAACGCTGCGGCAGATCGGCCTGACGCTGGGCGCGGACGTGCCCTTCTGCCTGATAGGCGGGCTTGCCCATGTGCGGGGCATTGGCGAGGTCATCGAGCCGCTTCCCTGCCCCCGCATCTACCATCTGGTTATCATCCAGCCCTGCCGCGGCCTGTCCACGCCGCAGGTGTTCCGCGCGCTGGATGGCATGGATATATCCGCCAGCCGTCCGAATACACCGCAGGCGTTATCCGCGCTGACGGGCGGCAATTTGGCCCTGTTGGCGGATAGCCTGGGCAACACCCTACAGCCGGTGGCTATCTCCATGCGGCCGCAGATTCGCCAGGCTATTACCACCTTGCGGGAGCATGGCGCGCGCGCCGCGCAGATGACGGGCTCAGGCAGCGCGGTGTTTGGCGTATTTGCGACAGCCGCTGCCGCCCGTACCGCCTTTGCAGCGCTAAGCCGCAGATACCCGCATTGCTATCTGACCCAGACACTATAAGCAAATAAAAAGCCGCCGCTTTCCAGCAATTTGAAAAGCGGCGCTTTTCTGTAATGGTTACTTGATTGCAAACACAACCGTCACGCTGGCGGATACCGTTACATCACCCGATACGATAGCCGTCTTGGCGCTGCGTGCATCCATGGCGTAGGTATTGGCGATGCCATAGTCGCCGCCATAGCTATTGGAAGCGTTGATGGATACTACCTCGCCCAGCGTCTGCCCGGCGGCCTCGGCCAGCAGGGCGGCCTTGGCGGCGGCGTCCTCATAGGCGCGGCGCAGCGCCTTTTCATAGGCGGCGGTTTCGCCGCTGCTGCTGAAGGTGAGGCCGTACATCTGGTTTGCGCCAGCGGCTGTGGTCGCGTCAATTACATCGCCCACAGTGTCCAGCGCGCGTACGGTAACGTAGAGCGTGTTGTCCACATGGTAGCGCACAGGGGCGGAAGCATCGCTGTAATCGCGCTCAGTGTACACGGAAAAGTCGGAGGTGACAACATCCTCCTGCGCCACGTTCTGACCCAGGATGGCGGCGATGACGCGCTGCATGATTTCATTGTTTTCGCTCTGCGCTTCGGCGACGGTATCACGCACAGTGCTTACGCCGATGCGCAGCGTGGCGGTATCGGCGGCAAGGGAGATGTTGGATGAGCCGGATACGGATACGGTGCGGGATACGCCCTCGCCCAGGGCGGGCACGGCCAGGCACAGCGCGGCAAGCAGGCACAGCAGCATGATCAGGGCCTTTTTCATATTTCTAATCCTCTTTCTTTTATTTGAAGGGTTCAGCCCCTTCGCTCTATTAAACGGACGGGCGCGCGGAAGGTTCCATCTTTTCACTTGTTTTTTTTCATCGTTTGCAGTATCATAAGCGTACCCCATACAGAAAGGAAGCAAAATTTATGGATATCAAAGCCAAGATTGAGGAAATTGTAAAAAAGCTGCAAAGCGATAAAACGCTGCTGGCCTCTTTCCAGAGCGAGCCGATCAAGACGGTGGAAAAGCTGCTGGATATCGACCTGCCCGACGAGATGATCGAAAAGGTGGTCGAGGGCGTAAAGGCCAAGATCAAGGTGGACGACGTAAAGGGTATCCTGGACGGCGTGAAGGGCCTGTTTGGCAAATAAGGAGGAGCTGCGCCCCTTCTTTACTTCTCGGTTAAGTTAGCTGTGCTTTTTGATAGGCAAAAACAGCGCGGGGATGGATATCATCTCCGCGCTGTTTTGCTGTGTATAAGAGCTTATTTCATTTCTTCCAGGAAAATCGGGTTGGACCAGGCGACGTGACCGTCCGCATCCGTTACCTCTACGCGCAGGTAGAACAGATCGTCCCGCACGGGGCATTCCATGGCCATTTCGGTGATGGGGGAGCCATCCTCGCTGCGCAGCAGCTTGGTCACGCGGGAGCAGAAGAATTTGACCGTTGCGCAGGGGGAGCACTTGACATGGGCGACCTTGTTGTCGTCGATATAGAAATCATAGATTTCCGGGCCGGTGGAGGCATAGAACGCGCCCTCGCGCAGCGCGCGCAGGATGTCGTTTACGTTCTTCTGCGCGTTGACGCGCACCCAGCCGCGGCAGTGCTGTTCCATGGCGTGGCCGTCGTCCGTGGCCACGCCGAAGATGCGCTTGCCCTGGCACAGCAGCTCATCCCAGAGGGGGCCGTTGTTAAAGTCCACGCCGTTCTCCATCACGCAGCCGCTGTTCCACAGCTCCATGGCGAAGTTGCCCTGCAGGCGCTCAAACTCGCGCGCAAAGGTGCCGCTCCACTGGGGATGGCAATAGATGGTCAGCTGCTTGTTGCGGTGCGCCTCGTCCAGAAACTGCTGGAACTCGTACTGATCCTGCACATAGCCGCGCTGGAAGGGCTGATCCTGCTCGTAAGGATTTTCAGGCTTTTCGGGGCCGATCCATACAGTATGGAAGCAGTGCACGCGGTGATGATTGGTGATGGTGCGGTCAAACTCCATGCCGGGGATGATCAGCACGCCGCTTTCAGGCAGGTAGTCCTTGTAGTTATAGGTGCGGTGATCGGTCAACGCCAGAAAATCATAGCCGTGCTGCGCATGCATGGCGATTACTTCCTCGGGGGTGCCTTTGCCATCCGAACGGGTGGTATGGCAGTGCAGACCGCCCTTGAGCAGGGCGTTTTCGCCCTCAAAAGCCGCTTGCCGAAGCATAGAAAAAGCCTCCTTTGGTATGATAACGAATTGAATCGCGGTCATTGTAGCATAGGAGGCGCAAAAAGGCAATGCAGCGGGCAAAATTTCAGCGCCGTGCGTCAGGATGGAAACTGAAAGTCATACTTCATGGCCAGCGCTTCAAACAGCGCGCGCATAGCGCGCATGGCCAGGGAGCAGATATCCAGCTGGCTGATATGGGCCAGCACGGCCTGCTGCTCTGCCTCGGGCACGGCATAGACGCCCAGCGTCATGCGCAGAAAGCGCTCCAGCTTGCGTTCCAGTGTAAAATGCGAATCGCAGGGCATTAGCATGTAGGCGCGCATGATGCCCGCGGTGCCGATTTCCATCTCATAGAAATCGCGCGAGTCGAAATCGGGCAGGTAGGCGGAAAACAGCCGCTGCAGCTCCACAGCCGTCTGGCGGTGGATATAGGCTGAGGGCTCGGGCAGGGTATAGGCTTCCACATAGATTTCGCGCAGGTTTTCATTGATCTCCGCCAGCGCCAGCTGGATGGAGGTTTCAACGGCGTACAGCAGCGCAGGGGATGTGTTTCCCATGGTTAGGCTGCTGGCCAGGGCGAACTGGTTTTCAAACATGAACTGCACCAGTTCCATTAGCACGCCGTCTTTGCTGTGAAAGATGTTTTGAAACGTGCTGGAGGATACATCGGCGGCGTGGATGATATCAGCCATACGGGTGCCGCGGTATCCTTTTTCGATAAACAAACGCACGCATACGGATAGAATACGGCGTTTTGCAGCGGCGCTATCATAGCGGCGGGGCATGAGCATCCCTCATTCCAATTGATTTACACACCAATTATAACATATTTTTACAAATGGGGCAACAGGCTTTTACCTTGACAAAGAAAGGGGCTTGTACTATGATGAATTTGTCATAATGGTTAAATTTTGTATTATTTTTGCACATCCCGAAAGGAGAACATCCGCCATGAAAAAAGCCGTATGCGTGATCCTTTGCCTGCTGCTGGCTGCCTCCCTTGCTGGGGCGGGGCTGCTGTATGCGCAGACGCGCCGCCTGCAGGATGAAAACGCGCGCCTGGATGCGCAGGCAGCCGAGCGGGATACGCGCATCGAGACCCTGACCGCCGAGGCCCAGGCCAGCGCCGATAGCTTGGCCGCGCTTTCGGAGCAGGCGACGGAAAAGGATTCCGAGCTGGCCTCTCTGCGCGCGGCTGTACAGGAGAAGGAGAACAGCCTGGATCAATTGACGGATGAGCTGACCCAGGCCAAGGCGCAGTTAGCGGCCTGCAATACGCAGTTGACCCAGCTGCGTCAGGAAGTGGACGAGCATCAGGCCGCATCGGCCAGCGCGCAAACGGCTCTGGATGAGGCGTTGGCGAACAATGCGCAGCTGCAGCAGAAAAACAGCGATCAGGCTTTCTCGCTGACCGATGCGAATGCGCGCGTGGAAAGCGAAACCGCTGCCCGTCAGGCAGCAGAAGCAGAGCGGGATGCGCTGCAAAAGAAGTTCGATGAGCAAACGACGGCGCATCAGGCTGAGCTGGAAGCGCTGAACGTTCGCTTGCAGCAAAAAGAAGAGGAGCTGTCTGCGGCCGCGGCTCAGCATACCGCCGCTGTGCAGGCAATTTCCGATGCGGAACAGATCTTTTCCGCCTTCGCTGAAAAGGTAGACGGCTGGCGTGAAAACAGCGGCAATAATCCCATTTTGAACGGTCTGCTTGCGCCCTTCACCACTTTTGTGCAGCAAATGCGCGATGCGCTTGCACGCTGACTTGGGCGCTATGCAATTGCCCTGGCGTATGCTATAATGATTGCGTGAGCCTATACTGCAAGCACAAAAGAAGAACTGCGAACAGGAGAGAAGACCATGCGCGCACTTGTTGAAAACTACATTTTGCTCTTTTTTGTCACCGCCATGCTGGGCTGGGTGATGGAGGTTGTTTGCAAGCTGATTCAGTTTCACCGCTTCATCAACCGCGGCTTCCTGATCGGCCCATACTGCCCCATCTATGGCTTCGGCTCGGTGCTGATCACTCTGCTGCTATCCCGCTATGCGGAGTCGCCCGTGGTGGTTTTCCTGATGGGCATGATCATCTGCGGCACGCTGGAATACCTGACCAGCTACCTGATGGAAAAGCTGTTCCACGCCCGCTGGTGGGATTACAGCCAGAAGCGCTTTAACCTGAACGGCCGCGTATGTGCCAACACGCTCATTCCCTTCGGCCTGCTGGGGCTGGGCATCATTTATGGCGTAAAGCCTTTTCTGTTTGGGCTGTTCGCCATGATTCCGCAAACCGCGATGGATATCCTGTGCGGCGTGCTGACGGCGATTATCCTGACCGACGCGGTGATTTCTACCACCGTGCTTGGCAAGATTCGCCACACGGCCGAACTGACTGGCGGCGACGATACCGAGACGATCACCCGCTCTGTGCGTGATGCGCTGCTGCGCCAGGGCGCGCTGGTGCGCCGCACGCTGCGTGCTTTCCCGTATGCCAAGCTATATAATAAGCCCCTGCTGGAGTGCCTGCGCCAGCGCCAGCAAATGCTGAAGGCTGATTTCCAGGCCAAGCAGCAGCATATGCGCGAGGAGCTTGCCCAGCGTGAGCAGGCGCTGCGCGAGGAGCTGAAAAAGCGCAAGCCGCAGAAGCAGGGATGACAAAGTCAAAACATGGAGTGCATGCTTTTATGAAAAAGATAGCTGCTTTTATCATCATGATGATTTGCCTGGCTACTTCTAACGCGCTGGCGGCTGACTATAGCGAGGCTGTTGTGGACGCATCGTCTGGAAAGCTGCATTTGCGTGCTCAGGCGTCTCAAACCTCTGATTCCAAAGGGCTTTATTTTTCTGGTACGTTGGTAAAATATCTTTCAGCCCTTGATAACGATTGGGTAGAAGTACAAATTGGGCAAGAGACCGGATATATGATGTCCCAATACCTTAAAAGTGGTGAAGAAGCAGCGCATGTGGAGCCAAAAGCTTGGAACGGAACAGCGGCAAGTAGCTGTGAAATGCGCACAGGCCCTTCCGTAGGATTTGAGCTTATCTGTAAAGTGAATAAGGGTGAAAACGTAACAATATGGGGTGAATCTGTAAATCGCTGGTATTATGTGCAGATTGGCCAGAAATTCGGTTTTGTCAGCGGCAGCCAGGTTAGATTAGAGAGAGATTATTCTGTGGATCGTGAGAGTACGCCATCGATATCAGATGCCCTGGATTGGAAACAAGCATATAGAAATTGGCTGCTTGTTAATGGCGAGAAGGATAGGACTTGTCGATATAGTCTAATTTATGTTAATCAAGATGAAATACCTGAACTGGCAATGTATGGAATATATGAGGCAACTGGCAGCTATGTTCTAACATATCAACAGGGAAATATTGATGCATTGCAGACAGATCGCCGTCGCTTTACTTATATTCAGCAAGAAAACCTGCTTAATAACTGCGATGGCAAACATGATTATTACTGGGATAGAGTATATACAATTGTAAAGGGGAAATGGGTCAATATAGCTAATGGCACTTATTATGACTATAAAGATGGCTGGAATGAGGAACAGAGACGCTATATTTGCCAAACCTACATTTTTAATGGAAAGCAAATGAGCATGGATAGCTACCTTCAGGCACTTGATCAAATCTATCCACGCTATAAGGAAATGAAACCTATGTTTGAATATGATTATGATACGATTATGTGCAAGCTACAATAAAAAGAAGCGTATACAAAAAAGAAACGTATACAAAAGGGGCTGTGAAAGAACGAAAAGTTCTTCCACAGCCCCCTTTATCTACAGTCTGACGCCGCCCCTTGGGGCGGCGCGTAAAACCAATTGTATTATTCTGCTTGCATAATTAGTTGAACAGATGCGCAGAGTCGTTTTGCACCTGCTCAAAGGCTTCTTCGGGCGTGATGCTCTGTTCCTGAATCAGCAGGGAGGTGGCGGCGGCGATAATCTGCACAAACTCCATGCGCTCGGGGAAGTAAGGCGTTTCGTTGCCATAGGCCCAGGCCAGCTGATCGTAGGCGACGCGGGTGTTAGGATCCTCGGCCCAGGCAGCCTTCATGGTTTCGTTTTCAGCCACAGACTTTGTGCCAGGCACATAGCCCGTCTTGATGGCGTTGAGGGCTACCCATTCATCCTGCATGATGAAGTTGATGAACTCCCAGCCGGCGCGCAGCTGTTCATCGGAGTTGCCGTTGATCAGGCAAATATTGCCGCCGCCGCTGCCGGTGGCAGGCTCATCATAGTAGGGCAGGTAGGATACGCCCAGCTCAAAGCCGTTTTCAGCGGCGAACTTTTTGATGTTGCCAAGCGAACCGCAGGAAGCGATGAATGCGGCCAGCTTGCCGCGATAGAACAGCTCCGTGCACTCTGCTGAAGCATTGGTGGGCGCATAAGGCTTGCACCAGCCTTCATCTACCCAACGGCGCCAATCGGAAAACAGGCGCAGCAGGCTCTTGTTTTCCAGCGCGGGGGAGGTGCCGCCCTCAGCGACCAGGGGAGAACCGGTAGACCAGAGCAGGCCGCCCTGGATGAAGGAGGTATCCTCCAGCATCAGGAAGCCCCAGGTGTCCACTTCGCCGGTAGCTGCGTTGACGGTGTGCAGCGCCTTGCAGAAGGTTTCCATATCGGCAATGGTCTTGGGAGCGGTCAGCCCCTTTGCGTCAGCCATGGTCTTGTTGTAGTAGAATACGGGGGTGGAGCGGACATAGGGCAGGGTGTGCACTTCGCCGTCATGGATGGCAGGCACATTGAGGAACACGTTCAGCAGGTTGTTTAGGTCGAAGCCGGTTTCGGCCATATAAGGGGCCATATCGGCGGTCAGGTTGTCGTCCAGCAGCATGGCGGTGTGCGCGGAAGAGGTGACGGCGATGACCGGGATATCGCCGGACTGGGAACCAAGCTGAATCTTGGTTACGTTGGTGTTGTAGTTGCCCTGATAGATTTCTTCCACGATGATGCCTTTTTCTTTGCCGACCGTTTCGTTGAACGCGTCAACGGAGGCCTTGAGCACCTCGTAATTGGCGCCGCTTCCGCGCGTATGCCAGAAGGGAATGGTGATAGGGTCTTCGGGCGAGTATGCCAGGGCGGTGCTGGCGGCGCTGATGAGCATGACCAGCGACAGGGCAAGGGCGACGAGCTTTTTCATGGGGGTATCTCCTGATTGATTTTAAACAGCAACCCTCTGCTGTTCTTACCTAATTAAAGTGAGTTAAAGCGATTTCCCCTCGAAGTACTGGCAGGGCAAAAACTGCGTGACGATCTCCTTATTGCCCTGAAGCTGGCGATAGATCTGCCGGGCGGCGCATTCACCGATCAATCGGTTGGGTTGAATCACGCCGCACAGCTGCGGATTGGATAGGCGAATCCAATCATAATCGGCGAAGGTCATCACGCCCAAATCCTGAGGGATGCGAACGCCGTTTTCATTCCAGTAGGACATTGCGCCCACCGTCATGGGGCTGGAAAGAATCAGCACCGCGTCTGCGTCGGTATTGTGCGCGATGCGCTGGGCAAACTGGCGGCCGTCATCGATTGTGGCTACGCCGTAGCAAATGTGCTCCTGCCGGAGGGGCAGCCCGTGCTTGGCCAGCGTATCCTGATAGCCCTGGATGCGGTGCATGGTGGGGGCAAACTGCGGCGTGGGGCTGATTAGCGCAATCTTGCGGTAGCCTTTTTGCAGCATTTGCTCCATCACCTGGCAGGTAATGGTGTAGTTGTCGATGTAAAAACCGCTCACCGTTTGCTTTTCAGGCGCACGATCGATGAGCACCACAGGGCAGGGCACCTGCGAATAATCATAGCCATTGTCGCTGAGTACGATGATGATACCATCCACCTTCCAGCTGAGCAGGTACTCAATCGCGTCCTTTTCGGCCTGCGGATTGTTGGACGACGCCTTCATAATCAGGTTATATCCGTGGGCGGAAAGCTCCTTTTCAATCGCTTCCAGGGATTTGCCATAGTAGGTGCCTGCATTCAGGCTGGGCAGGATGATACCGATGGTGTTGGTGCGTTTCTGCCGCAGCGAACAGGCCAGACGATTTTTGTGGTAGCCGGTATCGGCGACGATTTTCATCACCCTTTCGGTGATTTCGGGGCTGACATAGCGCGTTTGATTGAGCACGTGCGATACGGTGCTGGAGGATACGCCGGCGAGGCGCGCGATATCTGTGATGGATATGCGTTCTTTCATGATATCAAACCTTTCAAAAAAACGATTGCGCAAACGTTTCGATGGAAAGCAAAATTATGATAGCACAGATTTAGCCGTGTGTCAATGCCGCCTGGACGCAATTCGCGCGAAACAGCAAAATTTAAAAGCACAGAATTTCTCCATTTTTTTGAAAAATACCTATTGACAAACGTCCATGAATCATGTATTATATCCCTTGTCACCGAACGCTGTGCATAAGCTCAATCGGGGTGTAGCGCAGTCCGGTAGCGCACGTGCTTTGGGAGCATGGGGCCGGGGG